>BNJS01000365.1_pt1 | contig 357957 bp, 443 predicted proteins | sample 8540461 | NCBI WGS metagenome assembly BNJS01 (sample SAMD00202454, study PRJDB9452) | human saliva metagenome | isolation source: human saliva | place: Japan
GTTATTTATTGCTAATCTTAAATTTAAGAATATCAATACTTTCTAGACCTACTTAATTCTTAAACTTAGAAATCATCAAAATAAATCGAAATATTCACCTTCCTACTCTCACATGGAACCCGCCCCAACATAGCTACTGCTCTCAGTTCGTCACTCTCATTATTTCCCTGTAGGATCTGATGCCAAAGCCCATGCATCCTTTTCCTCTGTCCAAGTGCTGATATTTTGTTTCTTTGAATCACTTCCGACATTCTTATCTTTTTAACTCACCGCAAATTTAAAAATATTTTTTCTAACTCAAAACTCAGCTTAACATTTTCCCGCGGTGTACATTTCATTGAAATATTTTCAAAGAAAGGAATAGCTGCCCAAAACAACCAAAAAGTTCAAAAATGCATAAAACCCCTCCGTCATAAACACAGCTTCCACACAAACTCTGCTCATCCTCAGCCATTTGAGACATAATTTCACTTTTTTCATCAAAGCACTATACTTCTCACAAATTCCTCATTATCATTCTTATTTCATCCCAAGCAAGCAGTCCCTAAACTGTGTATTTACTATTTTCATAATGTGTTGATTTTAATCTTCATCATTTCCCCAAAGAATTTTGTCTCAAAGTTCTTAAACTGACATTTTCAGGAAAATAAAATACAAAATCCGCCTTTTCAAACACCACTTCCTCATTCATATAGTAAGAAAATCCAAAGCCCAATGAATAAAGCGGCAGCCTGTAGACTATTTATTTCTACATTGTCTTTTTACGATAGGGCGCATATTTAGGTTATGCAAGCAAAAGGCGCAAGGGAAAGATACGGCCTCTACGCCCATTGTGGCCAAACACACATAATACCCAGAACCCCGAAGGCGTATACACTATCCACCCCCAAAACATACTCAAGAATTTGCCATGATTTCGGCCTTACACAATCATGGTTATCCTTTGGCGCAATCACCACATCATTCAGCGCATAAGGAAAATCATACTTACACCGGCCGTACTTTATTACCAACGCTGACTTATATGAGCCGTCCGCCATATTATCAATATTATCATCTCTTCTTTGCTGGAAATTTGCTAAAACCGAGCCTTTCCCACATTAACACTTCAATCAGTAGGGATTTCCAAATCCTGGAATCAGTGTAAGAGCGTTTCAGAATATAATTATCTCCACGAAAGAAAAGAAATAATCTATTTCACATTTTTCGAGTGAATTTTTATCACTGAAAATCTGATAGTTACCCAATAAACTATTCTTTTCTAAAATTTTTCGAGAAAAATCTGCACATTTTCCCTTTTCTCCACTCCCATGAATAAACTGGATGAAGCGATAAGCTTGAATCTCATCTCCATGTGAATATATTGGCGATGTTTGGCATTAGAATCTCAGGTATGGGTGCATAAAATCGGCTATCGGCCCTTCAGCAGTTCTCTTTCCTTTCATCGGCATAGAATTTCTGCACGATGATGGAAGCCGTAGCGCTCAAAGGTTTCCATCTATGGAGCTGAGATTTTCACTGCTGATTCTCATCGTCACCCTTACTGAAAGCTTCATTCATCTCCGTAAACCAGCGCGCGCCGTAGAATTTCTTCCGCTGTTACTTTCTACGACTTTGAGCTGTTTTCCACCATGGAATAATTAGTTCTGGGATCACGTAAGGAAGCGCCCTTGTCTCCGAAAACGGATATTTGGACAATTCATCTGCGACATTTGTCCCAAGCGATATACCCTCGATATTCCTCGTTTTTATTGGATTACAGGAATTACATTGGTATTAAACATGTATGGAATAATTTCACTCCATCTAAAAGAGTGCTTTTCACAGAGAATAGAAAACCTATCCATACGGAAGCAGTTCTCCTAAGTCCGATTTTCTCCAAACACTTCTTCTCATTACTGCTCCCTGAAATACGCCCCTCATTTCTCTCACGAAACATGGGGTAAAACCAAAATCAACAGTTGTCTGCAAAGCCTCCGCAGTAGTAGCATCTACGCCCAATATGGGAAAAACTCATTTGCGATATAATCTCAATTATCATAAATCATAATTACTCGGTAGGGTATGTAAACTGTGATTAAAACTATAAAAACTTTACCTTTTGTGAAATTTAATCAGACATTTATATGAATTCACAAATTTCTACGAAGACAATCACATCATCATCATCAATCAGTAGGTCAGCTGGTTCAAATGTGACAAACGGGCGACCAAAGCTCACTGGAACTACTGAAAGATTTATAAAAGAACGCGACTAGCCTGGAATGTCTATCTCGGTTTGCTTTCATAGGATAGACCGACCAACCTCTGGGCTGGTAATCTATGCTAAAACCTCCAAAGCACTCTCCCGCCTTACCTAAATGGTAAAAACAGGGAGATTAAAAACTTACTGGGCAGTGGTTCCAAAGAGATGATTCCACAAAGCCAAACCCTCACCCACTATCTCAAGAAAAACGAGAAAAACAATAAAGCCCATCATCTACTCCGCACGAGACAGAAGGAGCAAAAAGCCATTCTCTAGCTATAACATCATCAAAACTTTGGATAATTATATGCTACTGGAAGTAGATTTTGCAGACAGGAAGACACCACCAAATACGGGCTCAGCTATCTAAAAATAGGTACTTTCATAAAAGGCGACCTGAAATACGGCGCGCCCTCGTTCCAATCCAGACGGTGGCATCAGCTGCACGCTAGAATGCTGAATTCATCCATCCTGTGAGCAAAGAACTTATAAAAATCACCGCCCTGTTCCACAGAATGAGTGCCATGGAGGAAAGCCTGCGAAATGTAAAACTGATTTTTATCCAATAAAAGAGCCACTCTGTGAGTGGCTCTTCATCATCTCAAAATATTTTATCTTAGAAACTTTTGAATTGAGATAATGATACACGGAAGTTATCCCCTGTAGCATCTTTGCTAACTTCTTAAGTTTTTCCTGTTGTATATGTTCCTATTATTCCGTCTGTTTTAGTTTCAAACCTGCCCAAGTAGTAGAAGTATAATCAAACTCTACTGCTAACTTAGTATTACCTGGACTTTCCATCCAAATCTTGGTGAAATTCTCCAAGTATTAATAGGCACAACTCCATTAGGGTCCTAAAGTAGAATTAGCGCTAATTCCAATGTATTCAACTGCTGAGCGTAAGCATTAGACATTTGACCTGTAAAGTAATATCCATTGCTTCTATTATATCCGAAGTCTTGTGAGAACCCACCAAATACACCCCTACCCAAAGCTTGGAGAAGTTTCCGTAAAGAACTCTGTCCAAAGAGCTAAGTTTCTAGAGTTTTGTAATTTGTTTATTATTATTTAGATTATAAGTGACACCTACTCCCCTAATTCTAATAATTCCGTAGAGTTTTCACCATAGTTACCATGAATCTTAAGCAAAAATTTTTCAGTAAACTGAGCTTTAGCATATGCTAAAAAGTTAAATGCACCTACATTTTTTCTTTCATCTAGAGTAGTAAGCATTTTTCCAAGCAGCTTTAGTGAGTTTTATAGTTCACACCAAACCCTCCTACGAATTTATCATCTCTACCAAACTGGAACTGTGCGTGAATGCTGGAAGTCCTGATTGTAGCAGCATTAGATGTAGTTGTATTTGTGAGACAGAACTTGAGAAGTAAAGCCTCTCTCAGTAATCGCAGCTGCAGTAAATCTAAAATACTTCCCTTTAGTAGAGAATCTGATTTGAGGAGAACGATTAAACGGCTGGAACGGGCTTCCGCGTTGAAGTTGTAAGTTCTAGGAGAAACATCTCGTTACGAACATTGGGTGCCAGAACTGACCTACTAACCATCTCTACTTTATCACTAGATAATTTAACATAGCATGTCTCAATGCTAAACTGTTGATATTAGCATTAGAACTTCCAAAGAAGTGAGACTCTATCAAAAGCTTCTGATTTCATTCCGAAGAACTCAGGACCAGCGATTACCCTAATCTTGATTCTACTCCCCATCCGTTGAAATTAGCAAGACCATTTAAGTCTTTGCCATTTGTTGTTTCTCTGTTAATTGGAGTTGCTAAGTCGATATAATTACCTTCTCTAGCGGCAATCACCTGACGAGGTCAAAAAGCAAACTCACCTCTTACATACGCCATAAAAGTGTAGCACTTGTTTCTCTTGTGCTAACTCCTACCTGTGCTGCTGCCAAAGCAAATAGCGCCATGATCTGTTTTTCATAATGTCTATTATTAATTTAAAAGTTATTCTTTATTTAACAAGGCAAAGATATAAATTATTTTATACAAATTTAACTTAAAAACCTAATTTTTAATCATGTTTTTAATATTTCCTTAACCTTGTCATTATATATAACAACCACCTCAAATCACTCCCACACTACTAAAAATGATACTTTACACTGCGGTCATATGGTTACATTAAAGTTAAGTTTTTGTTAAAAACATGAGAAGAATCAGCGTTTATCAGAGCTTTTAAATATCACCCTCTATAAAAATACATGATAAATATCAATTCGACATTTATAAATGTTTAAAAATCAGTGTTTTTATTTTTACTTTTGGCTAAAAACAATTTTTGTTAATAAAAAGTGGTATTTATTCAAAAATTTTATCTTAACTGCACCCCGAATTTTAAGACCAAAAGTCTGATGAATTCATTTAAAATCTAAAAATAACATTAAATAAATTATAACAAATGGATTTACAAACAGCAAAAAGAAAGCTACAGAGTCCTCATAGCTGGTATAATTTTCCAACTTCTCTGTTGGGATATTATACTCTTGGAGTAACTTGAAAGATGCTTTGGAGTACACTCAACTTACAAGGTATTCAAGACAAAAACGTTGAGGCTGCAGAAAGAATGTATTCTTCATGGTCGCAGTCAGACTTTGGCTTTGCCTTATGGTATTGGTGGTTCTTTTCTGCTTTTTATCGTAGTGGCAGCAGGTGCTTGGCAGGATAAAGTTGATCCTACTAAAGGTTATCTTAATTGAGTATTGATGACAGGTTTTAGGAACTATCCTTTGTAGTTTCTTCACTCATTCCTCCTATAGTATTTATCACTATCTTCTCCTTAATAGTAGGGAATGGTATTGGTTTCGTGTATGCATGTCCTCGTGCGGCTGCGATGAAGTGGTTCCACCCATCTAAAAAGGGATGATCAACGGTCTTGTAGTAGCAGGATTCGGTCTTGGAGCTCTTTGGTTAGGGACCACTTGAAACATTGTTCTTAAAAGGACAAGCTTTCGTTTGGACTTTTGATTCATTCCCTCGTTTATCATTAGAAAATACTTTGAGAGTATTAGGATGTGCTATCCTTGCTATGGGTGTTCCAGCTGCATTGAATGTAGTGAACCCACCTGAAGGATATCAAGTGCCTGAAGCAGAAGTTGATGCAAACAAGCCAGTAAAAGAAAATGCTAAAAAAACTGCTTCTATCGGAACTGCAGCTATGGTTTAAAACTTGGCAAGCTTTGGGCATTGTTCTCTATCTATGCTCTATATTGTTCTGCTGGTGCGATGGTTATCTCTAACTCTTCTGACATCATGAGAGTACAGTCAGGATTGAAATCTGGTGTAGAATCAGGATTGATTACACCTGAAAACTTTGAACTTGCAACATCTCTACTTGGGATAATGGTTCCTGTAACTTCTATCTCTAATGCTTCAGGTCGTGCATTAGGAGGTATGATTTCTGATATCATTGGTAGAAAGAATGTATATTATGTAATCCATACTATCCAAGCGATTAACATGTTCTTCTTCCATACATATACTTCTCCAGTAGCTATCGTATTAGGGTAATCCTTTACTTGCGTGGTTTATGGTTCTCGTAATGAGTACAACACCATCTCTTAGTAGCTGACTACTTCGGTCTTAAAAGCTTACGGTGCTAACTATGGTGTGGTTTATACAGGTTGGGGAGCTTCTCTAATCATTGGTCCACAAATCGCTGCTTACTCTAAAAAAATTAGCTCTAGAAGCAAATACTCCTCAAGAGTCTACTTCTTCGCTTACCATGCAGCTATCGTATTGATCTGCAATTTCATTAGTTCTTGCTATTTTGGTTAAAAACCTAAATTCAGACAAGAAGATGTTATTGATGATTACATCTTAGGACCAGATGAACTTAAAAACTAATTAAGTTTAATCATAAATAAAGACTCCCAATAGGGAGTCTTTTTATTTTGAGAATATTCTAAAAATCATATCAAAAATAAATCCGAAGCGATTCCATCTGCAAAGAACCAATGCTTCTAGGGATTTTTGAGATGATTATTTTTCTATGAGGAGAATTCCCTGCTGAATTTTAGGCTGAATATCAGCATTGAATTTTTGAATAATTTCATCTGAAAAGTCGTTTTTTATTTTTGCTAAATCTACTCCCCAGCTCGTGCGGAGTCCCATCATCAGCATTTCATTATATCTATCTTTTTCGGATAATATTTCTTTTTCTATTGGTAGTTTGCCTTGCAAAAAGATCTTTTGATGTATAACGAGTTGTTAGCAATGTTCCATGCTCGAATCTGCCCTCCATCGTAAGAATGTGCCAGGCCCAATTCCCTAAATAGGGTTTGTATTTCCAATAAGAAGTATTGTGTTTAGAATAAAAATCTGGCTTTCCGAAATTTGATATTTCATAATGGTCAAAAGCTCATTATCTTTCAAAAATCTACCATAGTAAAATTCCCTCGTTTTGTGTATTTTCTTTCGGAGGGCTTATTTTCCCTTTGGTTATCCAGTTTTCAAGAGCTGTTCTCAGCTCTATGGTCAGCGCATAAGAAGAAATATGCGGAACTTCCAGCGCTATGGCTTTATCCAAATTCTGTTTCCAAATCTCAAAAATTAGATGTAGTGCCCGTAAATTAAATCTATACTAATGTTCTGAATACCTGCATCTTGTGCCCTTTTCACCGAAGATTCTGCTTGAGGAACTGTGCGCACGATTCATCAGCCTCAAATCTTCATCATGGAAACTCTGCATTCCTATGGAAAGCCGGTTAATCCCAATTTCTGCAATTCCCTTCAAAAATTTTTGGTCTAAATCATCTGGGTTCGCTTTCTCTGGGAAATCTCTATCTCTTTGAAAAATCAAAATATTTCAGGATTTTATCCATCAACATTTTAATTTCATCTATTTCAAAATTGATGGCGTTCCTCCTCCAAAAATATAGGGTTTCTAAGGTTTTGTTTTTCAGCTCATTATTTCTTAATGACAATTCGTTTTTAATGTGAAAGCATCTCATTTTTCAATTTCAAAGAAGTAGAAAAATGAAAAATTACAGTAGCTACACTTCTGTTTGCAAAAAGGAATATGAATGTAAAAGCATTTATAATTAAAGCATTAGAACAAATAATCAATAAAATTTAGATTAATTATTTTCAAAATATCTCCTCATCGTTCAACAGCTTCCTGCATGTCCTTTGGCATGGGGCTTTCAAAAGTACATTTCCTTTTTGGTCGTTGGATGGATAAACCCGAGTGTATGCGCATGAAGTGCATGCCGCGGAAGAACCTCAAACACATTTTGGATAAACTGCTTATATTTAGGTAAATTTTGCCCTCTTAAAGGAATATGTCCCTCATACCTTTCATCATTAAAAAGAGTGTGAGCATGATGTGCTTAAAATGAGCTCTAATCTGGTGTGTCCGCCCTGTTTCAACTTACATTCTACCCAAGTCATGTATCTAAAACGCTCCAAAAACTCGATAATGCGTAACTGCATGTTTGCCATGGCTGCCATCTTCATAAACAGCCATCTGCATTCGGTTTTTCTGATGCCTTCCAATGTGTCCTCTTATTGTTCCCTCATCATTTTCAAGATTTCCCTCAAACAAAAGCTAATATAAACGCTTAGTTTTTCTCTCAAAAACTGCTTGGCAAGGAAACTCATCGCATATCTCGTTTTTAGCAATGACCAAAAAGCCCCGAAGTATCCTTGTCTATTCTATGCACAAGACCCTACTCTGTCTAAATCTGTCTTAAATTTATTTTGCTCAAAATGGAAAGCGACTGCATTTCACTAATGTTTTATCCCAATTTCAAAATCCTGGATGAACCACCATTCCTGCTTCTTTTGTCTATAACCAAAAACATCATCATCCCTCATAAACAATATTAATGGGGATATCTTGCGGGATAATTACATTTTCACGAGGAGGATGGGTTAAAAGCACAGATACTTGATCACCTGGTTTTTACCCTGATAGTTTTTGCTTTACAGGAGTGCCATTAACGATAACATTCCCCGCACGGCAGGTCTGTGAAATCTTATTACGAGAGGAATTTTGCCTAAATATTAAAAAGAAACTTATCAATTCTTAATGGCTCTTGGTTTTATCTACGACAATATTAAGATGCTCATAAAACTCGCTGCCTTCTTCCTCTGGCTCCTGTGTACTCCAATTCCTGCTCAAGAAATTCTTCTCTATCTTCTTCCATTGGTTTTTCTAAATAGGAGCCTTATTCTACAACAACATGATTTGCCTTTTTAGGGCTTTTTCTGAGTGCAGGCTTCGCTGGTTTTTGCTCTATTGGAGCTTTGTCTTCTGTCGGTTTTTCTCCTGAGAGCTGTTAGGATTATTTTCTTTTTGAGATTTAGGTTTCTCTTTTTCGGTGCATCTATTGAAGAATTACTAAGTCCAGCATCAAAATCAAACTCTTCCACCTCATTTCTTCTATAAATTTTATCTAATTCTTTCACTTTTTCGTACACATCTCGGCAGGAGTACCAGCCCAAATATCAATCTGCATTCCTTGGTCTCTTAGGCTTCCATAGGCAGGGGTCTTGATAATGAGACAATTTTATTATCTCCTTTGTCGCTTCCTTCGTAGTCTATCATGCCTATTTCGAAATTACTCACTTTTGTATGGTTTTTGGCTTGCGCTAACTGTCAATCCTACTAAATTAGGGATGGATATATTTCTCAATGGCCCTAGAACCAACCACCAAATCTATCACAGAAAAATTTTTGGAAGAAGGGTTTCCTGGTTTCAGTTCATTTTCCTTTATGAATCATTCTAATCACGCATCTTTCTGAATAGTTAGGCTCATATATTGTATCGCCTACCTTTAGCCCTACCAGCTCTAATCTACTAAATGCCAAGCCTTTTATATTTGTCTCAAAACATCTGAGACTTCTATTTTAGCCCAAGTTTTAGGATTTACTGTTTAGGATTATTGTCCTTCCGTCTTTTACACGAGCCCTCAGCAGAGGATATATCTGCAAGACTTGAAAAGGCTTGTATTTTGAGCTCATACTTAAAAGCTGTCAACCTCCACTGCAAGTCCCATATCTTCCAAAACTTTTACAGCCTCCTGCACTGGCATATCCACAACATTAGGCACAGGAACCTCTTTTCCATGGTTCGTATGGTGTTTCAGCCATGCAAATGTACCCATGATTAGCCCATAGAAAACTCCTATGGCAATTATAATATTTAAAAATACCTTCCAGTGAAGAAATGAGTTTGAACATAACTACTTCAAATTAAAAATACAAAGCAAATATATAGTTTTTACTTAAATTTTACTGAACTTTTTATCAATATCTTTATTTTAAAATCTTTACTTTTTGTAACTATGTTTGATGATTTAAGACCTATTTTATTTACTTTTGATTCCGATTTTTAGGAATTTATTTTGGATTGATTGCTTTCATATCAGCTTTATCTGAATATGTATGAGTGATGTTGCAGCTGATCCATTAACCAGAATTATTGCGGAACAATCAGACTTTCTGTTTAAATAAAAACCGACTATCCGACACAACTTATAGATGGAGTTGATACAAAAGGTATTTATTTCTATATCAATAAATTATTGCCCACCGTAATGATAGAGGGCTGCAATGCAGTATCCAGTATGATTATTTTCTTGGCTTTTATTTTTGTTTTACAAAGGTGCTAAAACTTTTTGGTTTGCGCTGGGCGGACTTATTTTTCATTTACATAGTTAATGTATTTAGGATTGCCATCATCAATATCGTGGTACTAGAGTACCTGATTATCAGAAATAAACTACGATTATGTATTTCCTGCTATAATTTATGGCGCTGTGGTTTTATTATGGATTATCTGGATTAAATTCTTTGTTCTGATGAATAAAAATAAATGGCTTCTTGTCGCCCTCTGTATAATAGGACTAGTAGGAGTAAGAGTTTTAGAAAACAAAATATTCTATGACCTTTCTTGAAATATCGCAAGTACCAGCACCAATCCTGCATTCCCTCAGTTTGAGTGGGCTGGGCTCATGCAGCAGCCATATTTTTCAGGTTTTATTAAATCTTATTTTTCTTTGGGAATTGTTCATTTTTGTTTTTAAATAAAAATGGACTGCCCAAACGATGGTTTTAATCCACTTTATCTTTTCTTTATTTTCTTCCCTATTTATCTGTATTCTGTTGCTATACGGATTGGTTTTCGGGAATTTGTTCTCGTTTTACATCAGAAGATTTGTGATTCAGCCTCTGCCTGTTTTTACTGATAGTTCCACTGTTTTATTACAGAAAAATCTTATAAAATAAATCAAGGCTCGTTTTTACAAGCCTTGATTTTTCTACAAATTATCCAAATCTTTTTGAATTTCTCTATTCTAAAATCCGTGGAGATGGTTCCTTTTTCTATTTTCTTTCGCGTAGAGCTTGGTTTCGGTTTCGGTTTTTCTAAAAGATAATCGTAAGGCCCTGCGGTAGAAATCAATTTAACAAAACAGGCGAAATCTCCAAACAAATGAAAAAGCCCCATGATGAACATCGCTTTGCCACAGCCATAGTAGGATTTGCGCCCAGCCTCATCCAGTGCCTGAAGCCTCGCCGCGAAACCATTGAACCTATTTTTCCGAATCCTCGCTGTTTTTCTGCTCCGTTTGTAGGTTGGTATAGACTTTAGAGATTTCCTCATCTAGATATTTCAGCCGTGGTTCCATCTGTTTTTGATAGGCTTCCAGCTCTTTTTCTTGTTGTCGCGGATTTCGGTTTTTGCTTTGCATTTGGCCCAAAACCAGCCTTTCCGCTCGTAAGTCCTGTTTCTTTGCCCAAAACCTCTCTTTCTAAATCTACCACCGCAGAATCATAGGCTTTTTGGTAGGTTTCTATTTGACTTTGGATTTGTTCTTTTTCTTTTTACTAAAAGGCCCTGATCTGCTGTAGAATCCTGCTGTTCATCTGTTCTTGAAGTTCAGTTTTATTCCTTTGGATAATGGTGTTTAGCTGTTTATTGATTTCTTTTTCAAAAATCTTTAATTCCAATGGCTTTGAAAATAACAATCCCTAAAAACACCGCCAAAACCAAACGAGGAAGAGTCAGCAGAAGCTGATTTTTCCAAGAAAACCGTTTTTCTTGATAGAGGACACGATGTATCTGTCCAGATTAAAAATCATCAGCCCCCAGATAAATCCGCCGCCAGTGCAGCGTGGAAATCATCAAAAATGGTATAGGGTGGCGTACCCTGCGAGATTCCCGCAAAAAACCTGTGAATAAAACAATCCCTCCGATGCCGGAATATTTATTCCATTCGGAAGGAGTTTTCTTTAAGATGTGAAGATTCGCACCAGAGCAAATCATCAAAAATTTCTGAATAAAGTTTATTTTTCATTTTCCGTACTATGTGTACGGTGTTATACCAAAAATTATACCAACTGATTTCTGACCAAATATTCTGCGATTTGGACAGCGTTCGTAGCCGCTCTTTTCTTAGATTATCCGCCACTATCCAGCAGTTGAGCGTTTTTGGCTGAGAATTATCTCTTCTTATTCTCCCTATAAAAACCTCATCTTTCCTTCGGAATAGAACGGCATAGGGTATTTTTATTGGCTACATCATCCTCCACGATAACGCCTGGCGTGTTTGAAAGAACACGCTTAACTTCCCTCTATATCAAAGTCTTCATTGAACTCAATATTCACATCTCAGAATGCCCGCCCTGCACAGGAACACGAACAGCTGTCGCTGTGATTTCAAAACTGCTGTCGCTCAAAATCTTTTTAGGCTCGGTCATCAGTTTTAGTTCCTCTTTGTGTAGTCATCATCTGCTGAAAACATCACAGTGCGGAAGTGCATTTTTGAAAAATCTGATAAGGATAAACTTTCTCGCCTTCCTCTCCTTTTTATTTCTTGGTTGAGCTGGTCTACTGCCGCCTTACCTGTTCCCGTAACTGACTGATATGTAGACACTACTACTCTTTTTCAGTCCATACTTTCTGTGCAATGGATTTAGAATCATTACCAGCTGAATCGTAGAGCAGTTAGGATTTGCGATGATTTTGTCTTCTTGGGTCAGAACATCGGCATTTATCTCTGGTACGACCAGTTTTTTTAGTAACATCCATTCTCCATGCCGAAGAATTATCAATCACCGTAGTTCCTGCCTCTGCAAATTTCGGCGCAAACTCCAGAGAAGTTCCTCCACCAGCCGAAAACAATGCTATCTCTGGCTTCATATCGATGGCATCCTGCATGGACACGACCGAGTATTCTTTTGCCTTTAAAACTAATTTTTTCCGACAGATTTTTCCGAAGCCACTGGGATAATTTCCTTCACAGGGAAATTCCTTTCTTCAAAACTTTCAACATGATTTGTCCTACCATTCCTGTAGCACCCACTACCGCAATTTTTCATATGAGTAAATTCAATTTTTAATTAACCAAAAATCATTCTCCAAGGGTATGCATACTCAAAAAGTAACGCCGCCACTAATGCGATGATTAGCGTTTTTTTAGGGTTAAAATTTGATTGTTTTTTAGAAACATGTACACATAGGTTATCATTCCTGCACAGGTCAGGATAATTATTCCGTACTCAAAAAGCCTAAAAATACGAAGAAAATCCCTGAAGCCTCTGAGAACTCTGGTGAATAAATTCCTAAAAACACCCAATATCCCTGTATATATAACAATATCATCGAGAAAAACTTGTTTTTTCTCAAAACATCTGATATTCTCCCTTTATAACTAAGATGAGCCTGTAATATTAGAAAAATAAACGCTCCGAAAACAACCACCGTGGAGAAAAGAAATCCCTTGTGAGTGCTGTACACACTATTAAATAAATCCTCCATTTTGTCTAAATTATAAACGCAATATAAAAATCCTAACTAATTAAAGTTAGGATTTCCATTTATTATCTTCTAGGTTTTTATTAGAAGTTGAATGCTACACTAGCAGACCAAGTTCTTCCTGCACCGAAGAATACTTTTGTTGTTTGTGTCGATTCCTTTGTATGTAGTACTTCCTGCTGTAGCGTGGATACTTGTAGAAGCATCAGAAATGTAGTAAGAATCTATTACATTATACACATTCGCTCCGAAAGTAAAGTACTGAGAACGCTCTCTTAATCTTAGTTTATATGAAATACCTAAGTCTAAAAAGATTGTAATCTGGAAGTCTAAGAGCTCCTTGCTCTTGTCTTGCTACTGTCTTGTAATCGTTTGTATTAACAGCTGAATAAAGGTTTCTACAAATCTCCAAGTTCCGTAGATGCTCAAATCGTTTATCGGTTTGATAGTCGCACCTAAAGAAGCTGTAAGCTGTGGAATACTGCTGTTTCGCTTCCTCCTACTTTTACTTTATCTAAATATAAAGTAGTGTTTCCTCCTCCAGAAATAGGATTGTTACTTTCATCAAAATCTGCTCCTGTAGCATTTCCTTTTATATCTATAGTCTCCGTAAGAGAACATTCCCTGGAATTCTATGAATTTCACTGGCTTATATGTAGCATCTACTTCCACCCCATGTAACCTGAGTAATTCATTGATTTCAGAATAACCTCTCACAGAACCAAATGTCTGATTTCCAATTCTCAACCATCTATCTTTCCACTCTGTTCTGTATAGGGTTAAGGTTAGCATTGAATTTAGGGTGATCTGAAAACCATATCCTACTTCTGCAGAGAATATTTTTCTCATTTGTCAAGTTAGGGTTTACTACCTGCTGGTTATTTGGATATACCGCATTCATAAATGGCTGCTTGCTATAAAAACCTACATTCGCGAAAACATTATGGTTTTTGTTAATATTATAATTAGCTCCCCCTTTTTACATTATATCCTATAAGATTTTTAAAACTTGTTTTTCTATTAACAACTTGTCCTTGTTGAACTGTTACTCCATCTACAACGAAGTTATCAATTCTTCTGTAAAGCTTGGTTAGAAACAGACCCTTGTACGAACGCAGAAAAATTATTTTTAGTAAAACTCTACCTGTCCGAAACCACTATACCATAGTACTTCTCCATCATTGCTATATCCTAGTGCTCCTCTTGTCCTAGTGTTTTTCCTCCAAAAAGGATTCCAAGAAAGGTTTTTATAATCATGTACTCTTGAAACTACTTTCGCTGAAATGTTTTCTGTTTGAATTATCTTTATAACCATTAGCTCCATATAAATGAGTAAGCATTTGATAGTGGTATCCATAGTAGTATCTGTCATCTGTTCCTATGGAGAAATTCCAGTTATCATTTTATTTTTGTGTTGGAAATTTTGCCAAAATACCATACCAGTTGTGAGAGTTCATAGACGCTCTTCTTACAAGAGTAGATTTAGCTGCTGCTGTATTAGCATTTACTGCTGCGTTTGCTGCAAAGATAGCATCATAGTTTATATGACCATCAGCATCTCTGAAGAAGCATCAGTAATTCCTTTTACCTCCTACTCTTCCTAAATCACCTGTTCCACCACCTCTACCATTAGAAGCGTATAGTACAGTGCTCAATTTAGATTTTGGAGTAATGTTCCAATCCCAGTTGAACATCATTACTGGTTTTGAGTAGAAGTTAGATTTGTTAGACAATGCTATTCTTCTTCCTGCTGCATCTGTATAGTATCCAAAATCTGGGTTATACTGTCTGTATGGATTTCCATCATGATCTGGATTATAGTCTATATAATCTTGGATTTTTGCTTATAAAACCTCTTTGGTCGTGCCACTGAGGAGAAGCTGTTATAGTAAACTGGAAGTTATGTTTTTATTTGGCTCAAATCCTAAAAGCAAAATAATATGCATAAGCTTCGAAATCAGTATTTTGTGCATAATAAGAACCTGCTGTTCTACTCATCAAGATAGATGTGAGACCAACCGCTTTTTAGATTTACCTGTATTGTATGAGAAAGATGCTTTGTGATAGTCGTTATTCGCTACTCCTATTCTTACAACACCTCCTTTTTCATGTCTGCTGGACGAGTAATAAAATTCATCGTTCCCCCTACAGATGCAATTGCTAATTTAGAAGAACCTAAACCTCTCTGAACTTGGATAGTACTTGTAACATCAGAAAGACCTGTCCAGTTAGAAAAGTACACAGTCCCTCCTTCCATATCGTTCACTGGCATACCATTTACCATCACAGCGATGTTTCTAGATTCGAAACCACGCATTGTGATACCTCCATCTCCGAAAACCACCACCAGACTTAGTCGCGTACACAGATGGTGTAGTGTTAAGAACTTCCGTTATTTCTTGGTTTCCTAATCTCTCGATGATTTGAGCAGATTTTACAGTAGAAACCGCTACTGGAGTTTTTCTGTCTTTAGCGATGTCCACTACCCCACAAGAACTACTTCATCAATGCTCTTTTCTGAGTCTTGTTTTTCCTCTTGTGCAAAATAAAAACTTGCTGTTGTTAAAGTCAATGCTGCTATCATGAATCTCCTTAAAAAGTTTGTCTTCATAAAAATTTTTGGTTTTCTAAATTTTAAATATCGCAAATTTACGGTTAATTTTTAACTAAAAATTAACAAATCATTAAAATTTTACATCTTAAAAATGTTAATTTTCTAAACACTCCTATTTTTAGCCCTTTTACAAGGAGATATTTTTCAGAAATTTCTTCAGTTTCAGCTGTGTCGTTTTCTTCTTTTTATCGTTTTCAGAAAATTCATCATGATAAACTTGAATCAACAATACAGTAATGAAATCAATATCGGCCCCAAAAATCAACCCAATAAAAGCCAAAAACCTTCAACCCTAAAAATAATCCCAAATACAGAATTCAGCGGATGGATGTTCTCTATTCTCTTTAAAAATGTGAATCTCAGGATATTATCCACTCCCGCAGAAAGGAACCCAAAGAACAGAACGCCCGCCGCTCCCACTGGGTCTTGGTTCACCAACGCATCAAGTGACACTGGAACATAGACAATCGCCCCTCCTACAATAGGGATAAGCGATGCCATAGCCGTCAAAATAAATAAGAAAAACGGACTGAAAACCCCAAAAATAAGATAGCCTATCAAAACCGTAAGCCCCTGCCCAATGGCTACCACAGGAATTCCCACCACATTGGCAATGATAAGTTTTTCGGAAACGCTCGCCGATCTTATTGATATTAGATTTTTTCAGCGGAACAGCCTTCTCCAAAAGCTCTTTCCATCGCTCGCGAATTGATCAGCATAAAATACAAAATGAGCCGTCACAATCGTAGTAACCACCTCCACCGTAGTATTCAGCAAAGATGAGGTGTAGACCAGTCGCCCACTCACCTACTTTTTGTCAGATGGAATTCATGATACGTCATAGCCCGTCTTATCCTTTATATATTGATGGATTTGATTGGCATTCTCTATCGCTATCTCTATATATTCTCAGGAATTTGCCAGCTTTACCACCAATGTTTTCTGCGATGTAATAAAACGGAACAATAATGCAACCAATAGAGAGCAACATCAAAGAAACCAGATAGCCAAGGTTTCCATTTTCTCCTCCGTAAGCTTAAAAATAATAATCGCGGAAAATAACATAAAGTGTAACTGCACCAAGAAATGATGGCAAAAATCACTTAAATTAAATCCTATCAAAAACAAAAATCCAAAAATCATCCCCAACAGGATTATCTGTCTGATTTTGTTGTTACTAATTTGATTTTCCCATACTAAAATTTATTCTGCAATAATATCAAAAGTATTTTCAAATAACGAAAATCCTTTTCCCAATTTTCTCAGGAAAGGATTTTTTATCATAACAAAAATGTATAAATACATTGTTTTATCAAACTTTGATTTCTACATCTACTCCACTTGGTAATTCAAGTTTCATTAGATGCATCTACTGTCTTAGAAGAAGAAGAGTAGATATCCATCAATCTCTTGTGAGCAGAAAGTTGGAACTGTTCTCTTGCTTTCTTTATTTACATGTGGAGATCTCAACACAGTGAAAGATTCTCTTTAGTGAGTAGGTAATGGGGATTGGTCCATTTACCACAGCACCTGTAGATTTTCACTGTTTTACGATTTTTCTCAGCAGATTTATCTACTAAATTATAATCGTAAGATTTTAAGTTTTTATTCTGATTCTTTGTGACATTTTTAATCTAAATTTAAAAATTAACCTCTTGCTTTTGCGATTACTTCGTCTGCAACGTTTCTGTGGAGCTGGTTCATATTTTTCAAACTCCATAGAAGATGTTGCTCTACCAGAAGATAATGTTCTAATGATGTTACATATCCGAAACATTTCAGATAGTGGAACAAATGCTTTAATAACTTTTAGCGTTATTTCTATCATCCATACCATTTACGGTACCTCTTCTTCTGTTTAAGGTCTCCTACTATATCCCCCATATATTCCTCTGGAGTCACTACTTCTAGTTTCATGATAGGCTCCATGATCACTGGTTTTGCTGCTTTACCAGACTTCTTTGAAATCCAAGTTTTGCTAGCCAATTCAAATGACAATTGGTCAGAGTCCACTCGCGTGGAAAGAACCATCTTTTAAGAGTTACTTTCATCGCATCAATCTCAAATCCTGCCAAAGGACCATTTTTCATAGCTTCTTTGAAATCCTTTTTTTCTACAGAAGGGATAAATTCTTTTTGGAATATTACCACCTTTAATTTCGTTGATGAATTCAAGACCTGTTTTTACCTTCATCTGCAGGGACCGATTTCAAATATAATATCAGCAAATTTACCTCTACCACCCAGATTGTTTTTATAAACTTCTCTGTAGTTAGCACTTTAGCTGTAAGACTTCTTTTGTATTCTACTTGCGGTTGTCCTTGATTAACTTCTACTTTGAACTCTCTTCTTCAATCGGTCTACAATGATATCTAAAGGTGAAGCTCACCCATTCAGAGATGATAGTTTGTCCAGATGCTTCATCATGTTTCACTTGGAAAGTAGGATCTTCCTCCGCTAATCTAGCTCAAAGCATTTACCCTATTTTATCTTGGTCAGCCTTTAGTTTTAGGTTCAACAGCGATACCGATTACTGGGTCTGGGAAAATCATAGATTCCAAGAACGATAGGGTTCTTTCTCATCAGAAAAGAGTATCTCCTGTCTTAATATCCTTAAAATCCTACTGCTGCACCAATATCTCCTGCTTCAATGTACTCCACTGGATTTTGTTTATTGGCGTGCATCTGATAGATTCTTGAAATTCTTTCTTTAGAATCAGATCTAGTGTTCAGAACATAAGAACCAGCATCTAATCTACCTGAATAAGCTCTGAAAGAAATGCCAATCTACCTACGAATGGGTCAGTAGCAATCTTAAATGCTAATGCAGCAAATGGGCTCATTTTACATCTGGTTTTCTTGAAATTTCAGCATCCGTTTTAGGGTCAGTTCCTTTGATATCATCTTTATCTAAAGGTGGAGATGGAAGGTATTTTACATACAGCATCCAGCATAAACTGAACTCCTTTGTTCTTTGAATGAAGAACCACAAGTCATTGGGAATAATAGAAAAGTCAATAGTAGCTTTTCTCAAAAGCTTCATTGATTTCTTCTCTCTGTAGATAGAATCTGGATCCTCAAAAATTTCTCCATCAAAGACTTTCATCATATTCATGCCACAGCTTTCTACTAAATTTTGTCTGTATTCCATATACCTCGTCTTTCATATCATCAGGAATAGGGAACCACATCAAAATGTCATCACCTTGAGTATCTTCATGCCAAACAATAGCTCTGTTCTTGATCAGGTCTACTACTCCTTTTAAAAGTCCTCTTCAGCACCGATTGGAAGAACGATAGGACAGCGTTAGAACCCTAACATTTCTTTAACCTGACGGCAAACCGCCAAGAAATCAGCTCCTTGTCTGTCCATTTTGTTTACGAATCCCATTCTCGCAACTTTGTAGTTGTCAGCCAATCTCAGTTAGTTTCTGACTGTGGCTCTACTCCGTCAACTGCTGAAAAATAAGAACACAAGTCCATCTAATACTCTCAGAGAACGAGTTTACCTCTACAGTAAAAGTCAACGTGTCCCTGGGAGTATCGATGATGTTAAAGTGGTATCCTTTAGTTTCTGGTAAAGACTTTTTACCCTTGGTCAGTTGGGAAATTCCAGTTACAAGTAGTAGCAGCAGAGTAATTGTAATACCCTCTTTCAGCTCTCTTGCTCCATCAGTCCATCTGAGATGTAGCCTTGGTGAGTTTCCCCCAACTTGTGAGTTTTTACCTGTATAGAAATAGAAATTCTCTCTGTAGTGGTAGTTTTACCCTGCATCAATATGTGCAGCAATACCGATATTTCTTGTATATCTAAGATCTCTTCCCATTTTCAGATTAGAAATTTAAAGTGTGAGAATGCTTTGTTTGCTTCTGCCATTTTGTGAGTATCTGTCTTTTTTTAACAGCAGCTCCTTCTTCTTTTGGAAGCAGCGATAATCTCAGCAGCTAATTTTTGTAGCCATAGATTTATCATTTCTAAGATAGCATACTTTGATCAACCATTTCATAGCCATAGAATTTTTCTATCATGCTCTGATCGGCATTGGAATTTGAAGTTAGCACCTCCACTCTTCTTGATCTTACTTCACATGCGGCATTACATTAGTAAGCGCATCTTTCCATACTTTCAAGAGATGTTTTTTCCTGATCTTCTTTTTGTTTCTACGATATCTAGTGCATCATAGAAAATTCTAAAAATGCGATAGACTTTTTACCATCTATCATCAAGTTATTCACAAATCTCAGTTACCAATTGATCATTAAATTTAGGATCTGGTAACAACGGTCTTTTTGCTTTTGTCTTTCTCATTGTCTCTTTCCTTAAAAATTTAATGATTACTTTTTCCCTTGCTGGTGCTGCCCTGGTTTAGGTCTCTTAGCTCCATACTTAGATCTTCTTTGTGTTCTTCCATTTACACCTGCAGTGTCCAAAGCACCTCTTACAATGTGATAACGAACTCCCGGTAGGTCTTTCACCCTTCCGCCTCTTTACCAATACTATCGAGTGCTCTTGGAGATTATGTCCTTCGCCCGGGATATAAGCGTTAACTTCTTTACCATTAGAAAGTCTTACTCTGGCAACTTTTCTAAGTGCAGAGTTAGGTTTCTTAGGTGTGAGTTGTATATACTCTCGTACATACACCTCTCTTCTGTGGACAAGAATCCAAAGCAACCGATTTGCTCTTCTTGGCAAGTGTGGCTCTTCCTTTTTCTTACTAATTGTTGAATAGTAGGCATTTTATTGCTTTATATTTTAATTTTAGGGTGCAAAAATATGATTTTGAAAGTGCAATATTTTTCAACTAATTATTTTTCTAATTACCTTATGAAAATTTTTATAGAGTTAAAACTTACTAATTTAGAAATTATTTTTCCTTATAAATTTTTACCTTTGCTAATGCAGATTCAAAAATATGTTTTACTCATTATCAAAAATTAATCAAAAACAGCAATATTCCTATAAAGAAAAAAATATTGTTTCTATTAAAATGTATATTACTATATTTTTATTTTTCAATAACTTCTATTTTATTGATATTCGCTGTTGATGAATTCATTGTTCATGGTTTAGGATTCCCTTCTATTAGAGCTTTAATTAGTAAATCAATGATAATTGAAAATTATAATTTGTTTTCAATAGTTATTTTTAGTTCCCTTAATAGAAGAATTGTTTTTAGATTAATACTAAAACCTTATAAAAAGAATATTGCATTTTTCTCTTTCATGTTTTTCATTTTATGATTTGTTATGGCGGACAATATCCTAACAAAATTGATGCATATTTATTGTTTTTCATTACTAGTATCCTTATTGTTTTTCTGTATTGGTTTTTATGTTTTTGAATAAAAAAACTCATATAGAAAGAAATTTTATGGAAAAATCAAAAGATATTAGTTATACACTTATTTTTGGATTAATTCATATTTCCAATATTGATAAAAGTGGGAACATTACATTGGAAATTATCTCTTTTTATCCTATATATGTTCTTCCTCAAATGATTATGGGATGTTTTGTGCAGTATTGAGACTGAAATCAGGTCTTATATGGGGAGTACTGTTTCATTCTATTATTAATTTAATCGGAATTTCCGTGTAATAAAAAGGTCAAGCATTAACTTGACCTTTCATATTTCCTACATTCCCAGACTTTTTCTTACTCTTTTGAGAGTTTCTTGGGCTACTTTTTGGTTTTTCTGCTCCTTCTTGTAGTTTTTCTCCAATTCAGGAAGATTATCCATATAATAAGCAAAAGATTTCTCTTTCTTTGGCATAAGTTTTCCAAAATCAAATTCAATAATTCCGTTTTCGCGTGTCCGTACCCGAAATTCCTGCAAGATATTTCTCTCTCAACGCTTGGGTTTTTGTCCTCTGTCGCAATGAGCGAATATATCGTAAAAAACCTTACAAGTGTCAGGATTTTTCAGTTCTTCCAGCGGTGTAGAATCGGTTTCTATAGACATACTTGTTTCTTCAATTCCTTTTCTGGAAGGAATATATTGATGATGTTTCCTCTTGATTTGGACATTTTATTTCCGTCTGTTCCTGGCACATATTTCGTGTTTTCCTGCAATTCTGCCTGTGGCAGCTACAAAAACCTCGCCCATTTGGTTATTAAATCTCGCTCCTACATCTCTCGCCATTTCCAAATGCTGAAGCTGGTCTTTTTCCCACAGGAACCACCTCGGCATCGTAGAGTAGAATATCCGCTGCCATAAGCATAGGATGGGTAAAAGTCCTACATTCACATCTCCCAGCCTGTCCGCTTTATCCTTGAACGAATGAGCCAAAGTAAGCCTTTTGGTAAGGAAAAACAAGACAAATACCAAGAGAGTTCGCAGGTTTCTGGAATGTCACTTTGTCTGTAGAAATAAGTTTTCTCTGTATCCAGCCCAAAAGCCAGCCATGCCGCAGCGATTTCGTAAGTGTTTTTCAGCACCTCAGCATCTTTTATCTGCGTGAGAGTGTGCATATTAGCGATGAACAAGAAAGACTCGTTCTCTGTTTTTAGATAATTCTATGGCTGGAACGATTGCCCCCAAAAATATTCCCCTAAATGCGGCGTTCCTGTAGCCTGTATTCCTGTAAGAATTCTTGACATGATTTTTATTTTTATTTTTTTAAACAAAATTAAATTTTACATTTTAAAACCTGCTGTACATTTTTATAAATCTCGATTTTAAGGGTTTCTATCGGCATTTCTTTGATTTCAGCAAGTTTCAGATAAACCTCATCGATAGGCTCTTCTGCTGTATCCGTTTCCAAAAATCCTATCCAAAGGAATGTCCCGCACGGTTTCCTGCAAAGATAAGTTATAAAGCAGCGCTTTCCCAAAAGACAAATAAAAAGCCTTTGCTCAAAAAGCTCTTCGGCGGTTTCCTTTTTCTTATTAAATCCATGCATGATGAACGGCACTTTTTTGCGATTTTTCTGAAACCTTAGCAGCTGAGAAAAACGCCGAACACAATGCACTATCACGGGTTTTTGAGTTTCGTTTGCCCAGAGAATCTGCTGTTCGAAAGATTTGTTCCTGCAAACTCATCTGCCGAGACCAGCCCATCCAGCCCGCATTCGCCTATCGCAAAGGCAGTTTGGGCGCTGGGATATTTCTTTTTATTTTATCTAAACTCTGTTTATAATTTTCATCGATTTTATTTGGGTGAAGTCCCTACCGAAAAAAATAATTTTCTGGAATTTCTTCCGTGAAATCCAAGTTATAAATTCCGCATTCTCTCCCACGAAAATGATGATGAAAAATCAAAACATACAGCTCTATTTTTATTCCCTCTATCTTCTTTGGACAAATAGAATTTAGGCATTTTCCACTGATATCTCACCGCAAAGAGTTCTCACTGCCACAATCAGCAGAATAGTGGAAACATGCACCATAATATATGGCATGGAAGTGTATCTATACAACACCAAAAACAAAAACTCCGCCCACAATACACGCCGTAGCATAGATTTCTTTTCTCAAAACCAAAGGAATTCTATTGAGCAAAAATATCTCTAAAAAATACCCACGAAACAACCAGTAATAACTCCCAAATGTAAGAGAAATAATCGTCCCATGCTCGGCATTCAGCCCTTTCTGAATTCCCATTATGGTAAAAGTCCAAGCCCAAAGCTGTCAAAAATAAACAGCGGCGTTTTCGAATTTTTTCAAAAACCTTTACCAGCATCGCAAAGATACTTGCTAAAAACCACCGTGCAGCTGAACATATCTTTCATCCAGAAGACAGGAACTTCAGCAGCAAATCTCGCAAAAGTCCCTCCACCAAAGGAAGTAACGAAAGACACTATAAGCACACCAAAAGGGTCTAATCTCTTCTCTATCGCTGCAAAAGCCCCAGACATCGAGAAAGAAACCAGCCCCAAAAAGTTCGATTACGAAATTAAAATTTTCATACAACATAAATCAACATTTTATTTTTCCAAAACAATAACCACACAAAAACGAGTCCGTGTGGCAAAAATCAAGTTCCTATGACTGACCTTCTTCCTACACTCTCACTGCATCTGGAACGAACAAGTATAGTCGCCGCCAAGCGAGATAATCTCCCTGACACTACTGCTGCTGATGAACGACTTAGCCGAGGAAGTCAGCAGGAAAATCGTTTCTATCTTGTTCTCCAAAGTAAGCGTCCTATTGATATGCACGATAGCTTTTTTTCAAACTCAAAGTCGGCAGGATTTCTCAGTCCTCTGATGATGAAATTCACATTTCTCTTTCGGCAGTAGTCCACCGTAAGCCCCTCAAAAGAGTCAATCTCCACATTAGGAAAATCCTTAAAAGTATTTCTCAAAAACTCTTTTCTCTGCTCCAGAGAAAACATATATTTTTCTGCACATTATGCCCGATGGCGATAATGATTTTATCAAAAAGTTTTGTCGCCCTTTCTACAATATCATAATGTCCCAAGGTAACAGGGTCAAAAGACCCAGGGAATACCGCTGTTTTCATTGTTTATTTTTATTCTTAAATATTATTCACTTCCCTATAGCTTTCATTAACAAAATCAATATTTCCGCTCGGATACCAGCCTACCATCATGTCCATCACTTCTTCCAAAGCATCTATAAGGTGTTCATCTATCCCATCGTTTTGTAATTCTACATCACTTTCAAGGAATGTTTGATAGATTTCCTTCTCTGAAAATCCTTCCACATACAACTGCAATGCAAAAATTTCTGAGTTTTTCCACTGCATCCTGCTCAAAAAGAAGCTGTTTTATCTTCTCTTTTGCTTCATCTCTTTGCATTTCGTTATCCATCATCATTATTTATTTCCTCTGTATTTTTCTATCGAGTTTGATTGGATTTTTCGTAAAACTGCTTCAAATTATCCAAATTCACGCTGCAGTCTTTATTAAAAACATTATTGGCTACTAAATATTCCATCAAACGAGTTGCTCCAGTTACTTTTGGGTTTCTGTAAGCTTTTTACCAATGATATTAAAATCTACAATGCCTTTCCAGTTTCCTGCTCCATCCTTCTTCGCTACTCCAAAGAATAAAAGTTCTCCTTTCAGAGTTTTATTTTCATAAGAATAAGACACCAGACCATATTCTGTTTGCTTTCTTCACCCTCATTGTCCCACATCATTTTAAAGTTAAGAGAAAACACATTTTCTTATCCAAATATATTTCATCTGGCTCCACTCTCACTTCTTTGGCGGTATTCTTTGTTTTCGGAAGATTTAGTTTTAGCTCAGTATACAAATCGTCTTCTGACTGCGCAGAGAAAATAAAGGAAACGAAAGCGCTAGCAACCAAAGTGTTTTCATAGTTTTTATATTTTAATGTTTATTCAGGGCTTTTTCTACCTCATTTCCCGCACAAATCTTTGATGGAGATTCCTAGATTTTCGCCTGTTGCGGCAGGATACTTGCGGGAGAAAAACCTGGGTTGGTATTCATTTCAGCATGTAAGGCGTTCCGTTCATAATGATGTATTCCGAACGAGAAAAACTCACTCATTCCCAAAGACTGATAGGCTTTTTCGCTATTTCCTTCTACTTTTAGCCGTGTCGGTTCATCTATTCTGGCTGGTGTAATTTCCTGAGGAAGCACCTTCATACTTAGCCTTCATAGTCGAAGAAATCATTTCTCGGAAACGATTTCCGTAATTCCCAAAACGGTAATTTCTCCTTTATAATCTACCACACCTACCGAAACTTCCATTCCGTCCAAAACTCTCTATCAGCACCTCATCATCTTCGTGGAAGGCTTTTTCCAAAGCGGCTTTGAACTCAGATTTTTCTTTCCACTTTTTGAAATTCCTAAACTAGACCCAGACTGATTTGGTTTTCACAAAATAAAGGAAGCCCAAGTTCAGAAATAATTTCATCTTCGCTGAATGCATCTCCTTTTCTCAGATAAATACTCTTCGCCGAAGGAATTCCGTATTTAGAAAGCACCGCCAGAGTATCTTTCTTATTGAATGTCAATGCACTTTGGTAAAATCACAGCCTGTATATCTCTGTCCCACAGCATCCCAATACGCCTGTAAAAAGCCCGTTTTTCACCAGGTGTTCCGTGAATGGTATTGAAACAAACATCAAATTTCAGTTTCGTTCCATCGGCAAGTTTTACCGAGAAAATCGGCTTTGTCTATCGGGAATTTTTCATCATTTTCATCCACAAAAACCAACCTTCTTTCAAGACATGAACTCTATAAACATTGTATAAATCTCTGTCCAATTCATCAAAAATAAGCTGACCGCTTTTTCAGCGAAAACGATATACTCATCGGAAAAACCGCCCATTACCACGGCGACATTCTTTTTATTCATAACTCTTACAATTTAGGCAAAATTAACAAAAACTTTTTATTCACCTACGCTGTCTGATAAATTCTTTAACTTTGTGGCTAAAAGAATTTTTATGCATCTATCCACCGCAAAAACTTTTTGAGGAATTCACGAGCTCTCCTGCTGCTGATTTTCAGGTATTACAGCAGAGCGGTTCATCGAGAATCAATTTCATCGGAAAGTCTAATAATCAGAGCTTTATCATTACTTACAACGAAAAACATCAGGAAAACGAGGCTTTTCTTTATCTCTCGGAAGAGTTTTTCTTCATTAAAACTAAATACACCTAAAATACTGGCAGTCAATGAAGAAAAACACTTTATGTTCAGGAGTTTTTGGGCAAAAATACTTTTGTCTGAAATCATCTCTGCCGAAGGACACAGCGAAAGGGTAAAATCATTGGTGAAACAAACTTTGGAAAAACTATTCATCCTACAACAAAAAAACCGAAGGAAAAATAGATTTTCGCAGAACTTTCGAATACGAAGCTTATGATCATCTGCCGATTACGCACGATTTGTATTATTTTAAAAATTTCATGGTGGATGTCTTAGAACTGCCCCTTATCACAAAAGTTCTCTATTAAAAAGAATTTCAAAACTTTAACAACTAAAATAGAAAATCTCTCTCCTAAAACAATCATGCTGAGGGATTTCCAATCGAGAAATATTTTTAGTAAATGAAGAAAACGATGTGTTTTTCATTGATTATCAATCCCGCTATGCTAGGGCCTGCGGTCTATGATGTGGTTTCTTTTATTCCAAGCGAAAGCCAACTTCCCTGCCGAATGGAAAACAGAAATGCTGGATTTTTATTTCAATCTTTGGGACAGCGAAACACAGCCTGCTCTGAAAGAAGCTCTTCCCTGCTGCCAGCTTATCAGATTTTTGCAAGTGCTTGGCGCTTATGGTTTTAGAGGACTTATCCAGCGGAAAGCTCATTTCCTGTCGAGCATCGGACAGGAATAAAAATCTAACGGATTTTTCTGCAAATTGGCAGGAAAACACCCGCTTTTCCAGAGCTTTATTCAGTTATAGAAAAACTCAATGAACCAGACGCTCAGAAGAAGATAAACGCCCTGATTTCTGGGTGAAAATTCTTTTTATTTTAAGATTTGTAAATTTGCGGGAATTATTTTCATTATGCTACATATCGATATTTATAGTTTTTCTTACAAGAAAAAGCGGAATTCCGAAGGATAACACAGACAATGGCGGTGGATTTGTTTTTGACTGCCGTGGAATCCTAAACCCAGGACGAATAGATGAATACAAGCCTCAGACAGGAGCTGACTTGGCTGTGCAGGAATATTTGGAAGAAAAAACCCAAATGCCCGATTTCCTAAATTCAGTCAAAGTTTGATTTCCATATCTGTGGACAACTATATAGAGCGAGGATTTGAGCATCTTCAGATTTCCTTTGGCTGCACCGGCGGACAGCACCGCTCGGTTTATTCAGCGATAAAAATAGGAGAATTTTTACAACACAAATACGCTGATAAAGTAAGTGTAAAAGTAACTCACAATGAACAACCTCAGCTAAATGCATAGAGTATGAAAGCTTTTTATATTCGCGGCAGGAAAAGGGACAAGATTAAAACCTTTCACGGACAAACACCCAAAGGCTCTGGCCAAGGTAAATAACATTACCCTTTTGGAAAGAAATATCAGATTTCTGCAGTCTTTTCGGAATTAATGATTTTATTATTAACATTCATCATTTCGGAGAGCAGATTGTTGATTTCTTTGAAAGAAAATAATAATTTTGAGTGCTAAAATAGAAATCTCCGATGAGTCCGAAGAACTTCTGGAAACAGGCGGTGCCTTAGTTTTCGCCAAAAACTTTTTGGAGCAGGAGGAACATTTTTTTAATCATGAATGCTGATATTTTGACCAATCTGAACATCAGTGATTTCATTGATTTTCATTTAAAATCCAACAACTTGGTTACTTTGGCTGTTTCGAACAGAAAAAGCTCTCGAAAACTGCTTTTTGACAGCGCAATGACCCTGCAAGGCTGGCGTAATGAGAAAAACAGGCGAAGAAATCTTTGGAAACACTTATAAAAACCTAAAACCATTGGCTTTCAGCGGAATACATTGCATCAATTCTAATTTACTGAAGCTCTTTACCCTGCCGTGGGAAATTCTCCATTATGGAGGAATATTTAGACCTGATGAAAGACTATATTATCAAAGGATACGAACATGATGCTTTACTGATAGATGTGGGAAAAACCAGAATCCATCGCCGAAGCAGAAAAATATTTTTAAATAAAAATGGAAGAAGAAATTTTTAAGAGAAAGTTTTCGACAAAAAAACTTGGAGCGAACAGGCTACCAAAGACAGCTGGATGGTCTTTAAGATAATGGGAGAAATAGTCTCTGGTTATGAAAAAAATGCAGAAAAATGGGACCTTGTGTGTCTATATTTGGGTCAGCAAGGATAAAACCTGACACCAAATATTACAAGATGACAGAGAAATTGCCAAAAATCACAGAACTGGGCTTTTGGAGTCATCACTGGCGGTGGCCCAGGAATCATGGAAGCTGGAAACAAAGGCGCCAAAGAAAGTGGAGGAAAATCCATCGGTCTTAATATAGAACTACCTTTCGAGCAGCACCTGAATCCTTATATAGACAAATTATACAGCATGGAGTTTGACTATTTTTTCATTAGAAAACTCATGTTTATAAAATACTCACAAGGATTTATCGTGATGCCTGGCGGTTTTGGGACTTTGGATGAACTTTCAGAGGCTTTGACGCTGATTCAGACTGGGAAAAATCGGCAGATTTCCTATCGTTTTAGTTGGTTCAGAATTTTTGGAGCGGGCTGCTGGATTGGTTCAAAAATACTTTGCTGGAAATGAAATTAATTTCGGAAGAAAAATTTCTCTTTTTCAGAGTGGTAGACACGGCTGATGAGGCAGTTGCACACATTAAAAGCCTTCTATGACAAATACTCCATTCACGAAAATTTCTAAGTTTGGCACGGCTTTTTGCCTTTATTTAACAAAATTTTAAGATTATGATTACGAAAAAGAAAGTCAGTCTTGTTGGATTTTTTGCGATGCTGCTTATGATTATGAGTTTTCACAGTACATCAGTTTCAGTCTTCATTGACCAAAGTAGACTATATAGAAGGAAGTAAAACCTTAAAATTTACCACCAAGGTAAGTACAGAACAGATGGCAAATGTTCTAAAAATAAATTCTGGAGCTGCGAACTTCAAAGGCGAAGTAGCAAAATATATTAGCCGAAATTTCTCAGTCTCTGTGAATGGAGAGCATAAGTCATTGAATGTCAATAACAGCCAAGTAAATGGAGAAACTGTTTTCATCTATTTTTGAAGTTAGTAATGTACAGAACATTTCTACGCTAAAGCATTAGAAATAGCATCTTGACAGAAGCCTATCCTAAGCAGATGAATTTGGTAAATATCGCTTACAAAGGCACACAGAAAAAAATATGGTCCTTCAAAAAGGAAAAGAAAGTTCAGAAGTATCTTTCTAAAGTTGAGAAGTAAATTATAATATTTTTATTTTAATGTAAAAAGTCCGTTTTCGCGGACTTTTTTTATTACCTAAAAATAGGAACATTAGAACACGCTTCTCCAAACATCAGTGATTTTTACAACAGGGCGCAGTCTATCCACCAACTCCACATATGAATTTTTCCGAAACAAAAAGCATGAGAACACCCCTTTACCAAAACTCTTTTTGCCTTCTAAATAACTAAAATCATAACTTTGAATAACATCATGAAGCAGTATTGTTTCCAAGGTTTCTCTATTTCCGGAGATTATTTTTCTGCAAAACCGCTGATTTTTTTGCCGTTATAAGAAAAATATGCCCAAAGAGGAATAACAGCATCAGCTGAATTATAAATATAAACATACACTTCTTTATAATCCTCTGGATTTATTTCTGAAATTTTTTTGCCTAAAATCTGCTTCTCTGAGAATCAATCCTTCGAAGAGAAAAATCCTTCAAATCTATTCCTTTTTCTTGTTCCTTTGGGAATTAAATCCGAAAATATCAAAGTTAATCAATCCACTATTCGCAACTTTATTTACAATTTCTCCTTGCTCTGACATATTATTTATTTATATTTGAGCAAAAATAAATCTTTTTACTAAAACAAAATGTCTAAAAATATTATATAATCTCAGGGAGAAGCTTCTGAGGATTTACACGGCTCTAACCTGATGAAAGCTATCCTAAAAAAGAACCCGATGCGGAGTTCAGATTTTTGGGGAGGCGACCTGATGAAAAAGTAGGCGGAACATTGGTAAAAACATTACAAAGACCTTGCATTCATGGGATTCTTGGAAGTGGTTTTAAACCTTAAAACCATTCTGAGAAACATCAAATTTTGTAAAGACGACATAAAAACACCAGCCAGATGTCCTTATTTTGGTGGATTACCCTGGCTTTTAACCTAAGAATTGCAAAAGTTTGCTAAATCATTAGGAATCAAAAGTAGTATATTACATATCTCCACAGCTTTGGGCTTGGAAAAGAAGGCCGCGTAGAAACCATCAAAAATATGTGGATGAGATGCTGGTAATCCTCCCTTTCGAGAGGATTTTTACAAGAAACATTCTGTAAAAGCCCACTTTGTGGGACATCCTCTTTTGGATGCTATTTCAAATTTAATACCAATTGACAGCCAAGAATTTAAGAAACAAAACAATTTAGACAACAGGAAATAATCGCATTACTCCCAGGAAGCCGAAAAACAAGAGATAAGAAAAATGCTTGGTCTGATGCTCAGCGTGACTTCTCATTTCAAAGATTATCAGTTCGTTATAGCAGGAGCACCCTCTCTACCAAAAAGAATTTTTATGATGAATTTTTGACAGACGATGTGCATTTCGTGTCCAATAAAACCTATGATTTGCTTCGTTCTTCCAAAGCCGCATTGGTAACCTCTGGAACGGCAACGCTGGAAACTGCCCTTCTAAAAATCCCAGAAGTAGTCTGCTACCGCGGAAGCTGGGTTTCTTACCAAATCGCAAAAAGATTAGTAAAACACATTAAATTCATTTCTTTGGTCAATTTAATTATGGACAAAGAAGTCGTTAAAGAACTTATACAAAATGATTTAACAACAGAAAACATAAAATCTGAATTAGAAAAATCCTAAATCCAGAGCAAAGAGAAAAAACCTAAACGAATACGAAAAACTAAACCATCTCCTCGGAGGTAAGGGAGCGAGTGAGCGCGCCGCAGAAATCATTACAAAACTACCATGAATAAACAGCCTTTGCTAATTTGCGCCATCAGTTTTTGGATTGGAATTTTTCTTTCAAGACAAATTTGATTTCCCTTTTTGGGAGCAGCCACCACATTAACTTTAGGCATTGTGGGCTTTTAGCTGGATATCCGAAATTTCTTCTTTGATAGACTAAAATCAGCGTCTTTGGTATTTTTGTTTTTCAGCATTGGAATTTTTCTGCTCTTTCTCAATACAAATTCTGCACAAAACTTTTGATTTTGAGAAAAATAAAACAACTAAAATCGTTTTTCAACTCAATAAAAAACTAAACTCCAACGAAAAAGAAACAAACGCTATGAAGTTGAAATTCTTAATTTTTGAAAAAGCCTTTTTCGGCTGTAATTTCTATCCCGAAAGAACAGAAAGAGCTGGATTTTCTACATTTTTATTCGGCCAGGCTTATCTGAATCCTACCCAAAAAACCACAGTACGATTTTTCAGTTTGATTATCAAAAATATTTTAGCTCGACAAAAATATTCATTATCAAGATTTATTCCCGATGAAATTTCATTCAAGAAAGAATCTGTAAATTTCGCTGATAAAAATAAAGCAAAAACGACTGGATTTGCTTTTTAGAATGAGATAATTCAGCCTTCAACCGCAGAATAAAGCGATTTTAAAAAGGAATAATCCTTGCCGACCGAACGAAATAGACCAAGAAATCATCAACCATTTCAGCAAAACTGGCTTAATCCATATTCTGGCGATTTCGGGTTCTCATATGGCGATTATTTTCTTGATGATTTTTATTCATCTTAAACCCTATTTTTCGGTAAAATACAGAAATATTCGATTTATATTTCATTGGCCGTCATCTGAGGGATTTGCGATATTCATTGATTATGGAAATTCTGTGGTGCGCTCCTGCATCATGATTACGAGTCTATTATATTATGATTTTTGCAGAGAAAGCCTAATCTTCTGCATTCTTTGGCTTTGGCTGGAATGATGATACTTTCGATTGATACTCAGCAGCTTTTTCGATGTAGGTTTTTCAGTTGAGCTTTTTGGCAGTTTTTTGGAATTTTTGGCTGTACAAACCTATTACTAATCATTATAAACCACTAAAAACAGAGCGATAAGATTCATTCTAAATACTTTTCTCTTAGTCTTGCTGCCCAGCTTACCACACTTCCATTGATATTATTTTTACTTTCATCAGTTTTTCTATAATGTCTGTTTTTATCAATGTTGTCAGCATCATGGTATCGCAGGGATTCATTATTTTTTTCCTTTATCATTTCTATTTTTGTTTGGGAATAGAATTTACTCCCGATTGGCTTTTAGAAATCTACGACTGGTGTGCGAGTTTCTTCCTAAATATGGTTGCTTTTTCTCAAAAACAGATTTTTAGTTTTATGGAAAATGTGTCCATCGAAAATTCCTGAACTTATTATTTTTATTTGTGCTTGTCTATTTATTGAGAAGTGTTTTTGAAAAGCCGAATGTAAAAACTTTCACGCATTTTTCATTCTTCATCTTGTTATTCATTTTTCACAAGAATATTGACAAATTTTTATTTTTGGAAAAAGGAAGAAATACTGCTCCATTCTTTTTCAAACAAAATATCGTTTCCGTGAAACAAAGGGGACAAAAGCTGTTTTCATAATGAGCAACGAGACTGATACAGAAAAATCAACAACTTCATTATCAACTCCTACACCACATCCAGAAGAGTGAAAAACATAGAAATAAAAAGTAGAACCGATGACCAGACTAAAAATAAACCAAACCATCTATGAGATAAAATAAAAATCCGAGAATTTGTTGGCTCTCGGATCATGGCTAATAGATTCTAACATCTACTTTTTGACCTATTACGGTCGGATTTCATAGTATTTCTAAAACAGATAAAAAGAAATACTATAACTACTAATTATAACATTGTTTTTGTTTTAAAATCAAAAAATATGCCCAAAAATCATGTTTTTAGTTTGGGGTAGTTTTATTCTATTGTGCAACAGGCTGATAATCAAATAACTGTATTTCATGACAAAATGATATTTAGTCTTTTTGTATATATATTTTAACTCAATTTTTAATCAATTACTAATTTAAAAGTTTTATATTTGCGGTTTAAAGTATTAACATTTTTAAAAATCTAAGTATGATATTTAATTTCCGGATTAGTTGTGTTATGTGCAGGTTTATCCTTTGCTCAACGCCATGAAATAGGGGTAAAGATTAGGAACAGCTTCTGTATATGGAGATGCCAATACATAAAAATTCTTTTCAAATTGCTCCAGACAACTCACTTGACAGAAAAAAACCTTACCTTTTTACAGGTAGTATCTTCTACAAAAGAAATTTAAATTATTACAAGGCATAAAATTATCGTTCGGATATAATATGGCTTTCTTTAGTGATATTTTTCATACCAAAATATTAACACATCTGCTTCTAATGATATTTTTAGATGCATCCGTTACTTTTTGAATATAATTTCTTTCCAATCAACGATGAGCTAAAGAGAGATGAGACAATGTAGAGTCCTTATGTTTTTGCTGGGCTTTCCGGTCTAATTATAGATTCTCCTGCTGCCACATTGGATGTAAGACAGCGCAGGGACAGACTATATCATAACACCGAGCATAGAGGATTCTGCTAGTAAGAAAAATTCTCAGTGGGTATTCCTTTTGAGGTTGGACTAAAATATAAGTTTGGTTACAATTGGACTATTGCTCTTGAAGCATTATTTAGACCTACATTCTCAGATGATTTGGATTATAATAATATCAAAAAACTTGATTATAATGTAGCAATATAACGGCGTAAGTAATCGTCCTGCTGCAGAAGCTGCTGTAGAGATTCCTTAATGAAAATGCTGGAAACAAATCCAAAGATTGGTTGAATACTATAACATATAGGGGTTTCTTATTCTTTTGGAAGAACGCCTTGTTGTAAGTAATAAATTTAATGGTATCCATAAAAGAAAAATAGATTCTGAAAAACTGCCTCAGCATGTTGCTGTTATCATGGATGAGTAATGGCAGGTGGGCAAAAATCGAGAGATCAAGAGAGAACTTTTTGGTCATAAAAATGCTATTAAAGCGGTAAGGGAGGTTATTAACGCATGTAACGAGTTAATATTCCCTACCTTACTTTATATCCTTCTCTACAGAAAACTGGAACAGACCCGCTGACGAAGTAAATACTTTGATGGATTTACTGTCTTCTACCTTACTTCAAGAAGCCGAAGAAATTTTTTCTCTAAGGGTCTTCAGATTCATGCGATAGGAGAGTTTAGAGATGCTTCCAGATACAGTCCGAGAGCAGTTATTAAATATTATAGAATTAACAAAGAATAATAATAAAGGTAATCTTATACTTGCTTTGAGCTATGGCTCCCAAAGAGAGATACTAAATGCAGTAAAGGAAATTAGTAGTAAAAGATAGTGAGGTGGACATCAATGACATAGATGAAAAACTATTTGAAAAATCATCTTTACAAAGGATTTCCCACCAGTAGATTTACTTATACGAACAAGTGGAGAAGTGAGAATTAGTAATTTTCTTCTTTGGCAAATCAGCATGCAGAACTTCAATTTTTAGACACCCTATGGCCTGATTTCACAAAAGAGGATTTTTCCAGTGTATAGTAAATTTTTCAATCCAAAAGAAAGAAGGTTTGAGTAAGACAAGCGAACAAATAGCAGAAAAATAGAAAAGAGAACAAGATGAATTTTTAGATTAATATTGCCTATTATATGGCTACTAGTGAGCTTACTCAAGCTCAAATTACAACAACTGACCCTACTACCGAAATTGAATCCAAAAACAAGTCTATACCTTAAAAAGGAAATGTAGTAGACGGAGTGAAAAATATACTCCTGAACAAATTCTCCGATTTACAGGTCTACAAAAAGGAGATAGAAATCCCTGGACAAAAATCAACAATGCAATCAAAAACTTTGGGATACAAACTCGTTTTTCAAAGGTAGAAATCTATGTTGACAAGCGTAGATGGCGATCAGGTTGTTCTTAGTTTTGCTCTTCAAGATTTAAAAAGAATGGGAGAGATAAAATTTACAGGAAAAGGAATTAGAAAATCTCAAAACGATAAATTAATAAAGGATAATAACCTAAAACCAGGAACAAAAATCACTGATAATTTAGTTTCTACTTTAAAACCAAAAATTCCACAAGAATATATAAAAAGGCTTTGCAGATGCTAAAATCAGTATTCAAGATAAAAATAAATGCTGGTGACCCTAACTTGGTGGATTGGACCATCAATGTAGATAAAGGGAAAAAGTCAAAATCACCAAAAATTGAATTTGAGGAAATAAAAATGTTTCATCAAAAACTAAGAAATAAAGGGATTCAAAAATACTAAACAGAAAAGATTTTTTTGTTAGGTATTTTTAAATCATCTAAACTCGTTCCTGAAAAAAATACAGAAGAAGATAAGCATAATCTTATTTCTTATTATAACTCTTTGGGATATAGAGATGCAAGAATAATATCGACTCTATTTCAAGGAATAAAGATGACTTTAACATTAAAGTAAATTTAGAAGAAGGAAAAAATATTATATCAGGAATATTGAGTTCTACGGAAACACAGTGTATTCTACAGAAACCCTACAAAGACTCTTAGGATGCAAGAAAGGCGATGTTTATGATGCTGTAGGGTTTAATAAAAAGTGGGAGAAGATGGAGGAAAAGAAGATGATTCTGACCTTAAATCCTTGTACATGAACAGCGGATACCTTTTTCTCACGGTTACTCCGATAGAAAAATCAGTGGTGGGAGATTCTATAAATTTAGAAATCCGTATCCATGAAGGAGAAAGAGCAACATGGAACAAAGTAACATGGTCAGGCAATACGACTACTCATGACCATGTGATTTTACGAGCTTTAAGAACTCGACCAGGAAAAATTGTTCTCAAGAACGGATATTAAAAGAACTTATTTTGATTTGGCAGGGGATGCAATTCTTTGATCCTCAACAGTTAGGACAAGATGTAAAAACCAAATCCACAGGACAACACAGTGGATATCCATTGGACTTTGGTAGAAAAAGGTTCTTCACAAATTCAGTTACAAGCTGGATACGGAGGAAATACTTTCATAGGAACATTGGGGCTTACTTTTAATAACTTTTTCACTAAGAAAGTTCCCTGAGCTTCAAAAATTAATCCCACAAGGCGATGGGCAGACACTTTCTCTACAAGCTCAGGCTGGACAATATTTTAAGAATTTCAGTATTTCTTTCGTAGAGCCTTGGCTTTTTGAAGAAAGACCAACAGCCTTGTCGTAAGTGTGAATAACTCCATCGTGAAATATCATGATGCATATGGCGACCCTATGAGGTTAAATATTTTCTCTGCATCTGTAGGGCTTAACAGGCTTCTAAACTGGCCAGACAATTATTTTTCCCTTTATACAGGGCTTTCTTATCAAAGATATGATTTCTCTAACTATCCTTTCTATTTTTGGAACGGAGACTTTATATAAAGGGCGTTCTAATAACTTTGCATTCAATGTTGGTTTGGCAGAAACTCTGCGGGATACGACCCTATCTTCCCTACTACGGGTTCTAATGTGGAAATTTCTGCAAAGTTCACGCCTCCATATTCTGCATTTAACAATAAAGACTACTCCTCAATGAGTGCATCAGAAAAGTATAACTGGATGGAGTATTTCAAAGTAAAACTAAAAGCAGATGCCTATAATGAGATTGTAGGAAAATTAGTATTGAGAAGCTCATGGAGATGGGATTCTTGAATGGATATAATAAAAAAACTCGGCGCACCGCCATTTTGAACGCTTCTACATGGGAGGAACAGGATTGTATGGCGGACGATACGATGGTGAGAACTTATCCTCTAAGAGGGTATGAAGATGCTTCTACAGAAGGAGGCAGGGGCAGCTGACATTACGCCAAAGAGGCGGTGCCACACTGTGCAACAGATTTTCAGTAGAGCTGAGATATCCTATCTCAATGTCTCAAACAGCCAAAATTTATGGTTTGGCTTTTTGCTGAAGGAGGAAACTCTTGGAATAGATTCGGGGCTTATAATCCATTTAAGCTGAAAAAGATCTGTGAGTCTAGGGTTAGAGTTTATATGAGGCGCTTTCGAGGCTTATCGGATTTGATTTTGCTTACGGAATTGATAAACTGCCTTACTCTACATCTAATTCTCCATCAGGATGGCAGACGCACTTCCTGATGAATCAATCACTAATTTATATTAAAAAATGAAACGAGCTACATTATTGCTAACATTAGTTTTTGTTTTCCAGAATTTTTCTTCGCTTCAGCGCAGAAGATAGGAGTGGTGGATACGGACTATTTGATTAAATAATATTCCTGAATATAAGGAAGCAAACACCGTTTCGAAACACAGATAAAAGCATTGGCAGGCTCAGACTTGATACGCTAAAGCAACTATCAAAACAGAAAGAGCTGCTGGAAAATGAGCGGATATTATTAGTAGGCGAACAGCTCAAAACGAGGGAAAAAGAAGTTGAAGAATTAGAGGTAAAAAGCTCATTTGAAGGAAGAGTTTACTGCTGAAGGAGAAATCAATAAATTCCGAAGCAATATGGTGACTCTTTCCAGGAACAAAATTTGGGCAGCCATAAAAAGTTGTTGCAGAAAAATGGGTTAGAGCATAATTCTTGATAAAATTCTAACAGCAGTGTTTTATTTTTAGATAAATTCTATGATTATACTGAAAAAGTACTTGCTGTTTTGAGAACTAAAAGGAAGATAAAGAGGAGAAAAAGAAAACTCACAGAAGAGAAAAGAAATAGTATAAAAATAAAATTAATTAATTTTTAAATTATGAAAAATCAAGTTTATTATTTGCATTTGCAATGGTTTTTATGTCTTTCAGGTATGAAGCACAGAAAATAGCAACTTTAGATGTTGCAGGAATACTTAATCTAATGCCTGAAAAAAGAAAAGCTGATGACCAATTAGAACTTTCAGTAAAACTAAACAGGCGAAATCGAAAAACAAATGACTGCTGCTGAGCTAAATTAAAAAATACCAAGAAGAGAAGCTCCTAAAGCAAAGCTCAAAGGTAAATGAGAGAGAAACCAAGAAATTGCAAAAATTACGAGCAAAATATTCAACAAATGACTCAATTAGCACAACAAGACTTGGCTACAAAAGCAGAAGCATATGCTCCTATTGAGGAAAACTAAAGCGATGCTCTTGAAAAAGCAGCTAAAGCAAATGGATGGGATTTTGTATTCGATTCTAACACTGTTGGGTTTGCTTTATAAAAAACGGACCTGATGCTACTGCAGCAGTAGAATTAGGACTTAAATAATTTTTCTTATAATTAGACACTAAAACCACTCAATATTGAGTGGTTTTTAAATTGACATTTAAATACTTTTACAATGGAACTATTTTTCAAAAGCAAAAATCAGATTCACAGACTGTGACCCTATGGGGCATCTTAACAATTCTAGATACATAGACTACATGCTCAATGCCCGAGAAGACCACATGGCAGAACATTACGAATTTTACCCACGAAGAATACGCCCACAAAACAGGCTGTGTATGGGTAGTTATACAAAGACAAAATAGCCTATCTGAAAGAAGTAAAATACAACAAAAGAAGTGATTATTTCCAACAAACTGATAGAGCTAAGTGACAGAACCTGCAAAATAGAGCTTCTCATGAAAAGACCTGAGACACTGAGAAGATATACACTGTGCTTTGGTGTACTTTCATTCATTTTAATTTAAAAATCCAGAAAATCAGAAGTGATGGGCGAGGATATCATTCAAGCAAATCAAAAATTCTTGACCAAAAGTAGAACAGTCTGATTTTTCAGTCAAGAGCTAATTATCTAAGAACTCTAAATAAATAATTCATAGAAAAATTCTTGTAATCGGTGGAAATGGGCAGCTCGAAACTGTTTGAACAAAATAGCTTCTGACTATTCTTTGGAGTATGAATTCTGTTTCACAGATTATGATACTGGATATCACGGATAAAAATCAAGTTGATAGTTATTTCTCTGATTATCAGCCTGATTTCTGTATCAATGCTTCTGCATACACAGCCGTAGATTTGGCTGAACAGGGAAAAAGAAAAAGGCTTTTCGCGGTCAATGCCGAAGGCGTGGGATACCTGCCGAAGCCTGTGCAGAACAACATTGATTTAATCCATGTTTCCACAGATTATGTATTTGATGGCGATACTGACCTTCCCTATACGGAAGACGATTTTACCAATCCTCTCGGGGTTTATGGCGCATCCAAATTAGAGGGCGAAAACCTAGCTTTGGAAAAAAATCCAAAAACCATCATCATCAGAACATCTTGGCTTTATTCTGAGTTTAATAAAAATTTCGTAAAAACGATGCTCAATCTATTCAGCACCAAAGATGAACTAAATGTAGTAGTTGACCAGTTCGGACAACCGACTAATGCCAATGACCTTGCGAAGGTGATTATGAAAATCATCCGAACAGAAGAAAAGGAATACGGAATTTTCCATTTTTCTAACTATCCTGAGACTACTTGGTTTGATTTTGCACAAAAAATCGCAGAACTATCCGAGAGTAAAATCAAAATAAATCCCATCACCACAGACCAATACCCTACTCCAGCAAAAACGCCCTATACGAAGCACAATGTGTCTGGACAAAATAGAAAACAGCTACAACATAGAGCCAAGATACTGGGAGCATAGTCTGGAAGAATTGCATGGAAACTTTACTAGAAAAATAAAAATATGAATATACATTTTATCCAACATGAAACTTTCGAAGCGCCAGGAGCTTATTTAGACTGGGCGGAAAAGAAAATACAATATTTCTTTTTCAAAAAGTTTTTGAAGGCAATAAACTTCCTGACTCCGCCGAAAAACATCGATATGCTCATCATATTGGGCGGTCCGCGGATCCTGCTACCAGCACAGAAGAATGCCCTCATTTTTGATGCAAGGCAGAAATCAACCTTATCAAAAATGTATCGATGCAGGAAAAGCTGTCGTAGGAATATGCCTTGGTTCTCAACTGATTGGAGAAAGTTTAGGATTTAAATTCGGGCATAGTCCAGAAAGGAAATAGGAAATTTTGCTATTGAACTTACAGAACAGGGACTTCAAGATGAAAAATCAATCATTTTGGGAAAACTTTGGTCGTGGGACACTGGCACAACGATATGCCAGGGCTGGAAAATGATAAACGAGATCCTTGCATTGCAAGGCTGTCCAAGACAAAATCGTGAAATATTCTGATATTGTCTATGGTTTCCAGTGCCATATGGAACTGACGAAAAAGTTGTCAAAAAGCTGATTGACAACGAAAAAGACTTATTAAACCTCAGCCAGAATTTATCCATTTGTGCAGTCGCCAGAAGAAATCCTTGATTTTGATTATTCTGAAATGAATGAAAAACTACATATTTTTAGATAAATTGACTCAAGATTATTAAAAATAAAAATCATTAATCTTTCAAAAATTTAATTTCGCCATGCTAGTCAAAGTTTTTGGTGAGTGCTATACACGGGTTTCTGCCCAGACCATCACGATAGAAGTAAATGTAGACCAGGGTGGGCTCTATCATCTCGTGGGGCTTCTGACAATGCCATCAAGGAAAGCAGCCACCGTATTTCGGCAGCCCTGAAAAATGTGGGTCGCAAACTCCTGGCAAGAAAATCACCATCAATATGGCGCCTGCTGACCTTCGCAAAGAGGGTTCTGCGTATGACCTGAGCATCGCGATAGGGATTTTAGCGGCTTCGGATAAAATTCTTGCCAAAAATTTGAGACCAATACATCATCATGGGGAACTCTCCCTCGATGGCGGATTACAGCCGATAAAAGGCGTTTGCCCATTGCAATAAAAAGCGCGGAGAGGCTTTAAGAATTATTTTTACCTAAACAAAATACCCAAGAGGCTGCAATAGTGAATAATCTAGATGTTTACGAGTGTGGAGAAAACATCAAAGAGGTGATTGACTTTTTCAATGGAGAAAGAGATTTGGAAAAACCGAAATAGACACTCGCAAAGAATTTCAAAAATAAAAATCAATGAATTTCCTTATGATTTTCGGAAGTAAAGGGACAGAAACCGCCAAAAGAGCCATGGAAGTAGGCAGCAGCGGCGGACACAATATCATTCTGGTAGGCCCTCCTGGCAGCGGAAAAACCATGCTCGCCAAGAGGTACCCAGCATTCTGCCTCCTCACGATGAAAGAGGCTCTGGAAACCACTAAAATCACTCCGTAGCAGGAAAAATGGGTAGCAACACCTCACTGATGACCGTTCGCCCGTTCCGCTCACCTCATCACACCATTTCTGATGTTGCCCTAGTAGGCGGCGGTACCTATCCTCAGCCTGGTGAAATTTCCCTTGCACACAATGGAGTTCTTTTCCTCGATGAGCTTCCTGAGTTTAAAGAGCTGCTTTGGAAGTGATGCGACAACCTTTGGAAGACCGCGAAGTAACGATTTCCAGAGCGAGATTTTCAGTAGTATCCATCGAGTTTTATGCTGGTGGCAAGTATGAACCCAAGTCCTTCAGGCTGTCCTGATGACCCGAACAATACCTCTTCCCAGACCGAAAATGCAGAGATATATGAACAAGCTGTCTGGACCTCTTTTGGACAGAATAGACATTCATATAGAAGTCCAGAAAGTAGAGTTTGAGCAACTGCAGAAAAAGAAAAAGGCGAAAGCAGTATAGAAATACGAAACCGTGTGCTGAAAAGCCAGAGAGATACAAGTCAAAACGATATAAAAGAACTGGATATCAACTACAATGCCCAAATGGGACCAAAAGAAATAGAAAAATACTGCGATCTGGACAACACCTGCCAGCAGCTGATAAAAACGCCATGGAAAAACTAAATCTCTCCGCTCGTGCCTACGATAGAATTCTAAAGTAGCCCGAACCATAGCAGATTTTAGATGATGCTGAAAAACATCAGTCCTGCCCTAGATCTCCGAAGCCATACAATACCGAAGTTTTGGATAGGGATTTTTGGAGGGCGTAAGAAACACAAAACCACCTTTTTAGGTGGTTTTTATTCTTTCATTAATAATTTCTTTACCTAAAATCCCATTAATCTTCAGATTTGTAAAAGTTTAAAACTTCTCTGTATTCTATTTATATTAATATATGCTTTACAAAAATCTACAATTTAATTTTTATTACTGTTTTTCCATACTTTTTTCATTTGCTATTAAACTTATTTGATATGGTTTTAAGCTCTTCTGCATCAACAGAATATCGTTTATTTATCAATATATCAATATATTTTTATTAGTGCTGAAAAACTTGTCCTCATAATAATCCTTTGCCATAGTATTTATATGGCTGTCATTGAAAATGAAATGGAGCTACTGCCTGTTTCTCTGCTTTAGGTAAAATGCTGGTATAATCTGGCTCTTCCTATTAACTGGGCAAATTCATGCTCAGAAAGACTATATTCAGGAAGTTCTCTCAAGGTTTCTAAATGAACCTCTGCATTGTAATTCTGCATCACTTCTATGACTTTCTGTTCTAATTCTAAAGCATTAGAAGCCCTCATATTCTCTAAAAATCCATCTGTGGATACACATAAATTACAACATACCTTATTCTGAAAGCCTATGAAAACTTAAACTCTCCATTGTCTTTCTATTATAAAGATTTTCTAGATTATAACTCCTTACCCCTCAATAGTCAGGCTTAATTCATTTCCTGAAATAACCTCTCTGATACTGGGAATCCTTACAATAAATGCCATTCTTTCATAATAAATAGTCTTTTTCATTATCTAGAAGCTCCTTTACTGGTTTATGAATAGCCTCAGGAATTCTACCCTTTATCTGAGTGACTTACCCTAATCTCTGGAGATGTAATAGAATGATATGGAAAAACTTTCTGAATAGCATTAGAACTACTTCTATAAACTCCTGATGAGCAATAGTTTTCTCATTATCTCTGCTAAACACAGGAATTATACAATCTTCTCTTAAATGCTGTAAAAGATACTTCTAAAGTATTAGCCATGATAAAAAGGTAAAGCATTATCAATACTTTCAGAACTATTTGATATTATATCTTGGTAAATAATCCTGTGGAGAATTCATGTCTTTGTTTATTATAAGTTATTCTACATTTTATAGCACATTTACCTGATGTATTCATTCTATTTTTAGCAATTAAAAACAAAATATTAATTTTTAGTTTTATTCATATGTTTATCATAAATAATTAGTTAGCTTAAATTATTGCACACCTTAATAATGCACACCTAATTGCACCCAAAACTCCAAAAACACACCCTATAAAAACTAACTGAAAATAAAGTAAAGATATAAAACACTGATTATCAAGCAGAAAAACAAAAGAGACCCTACATTGCTGTAAGTCTCTTGCGCCTTTTGCTGGGCTCGAGTTATTTTATATCTACTTGATTTATTTCCGTTACAACTATTGAATAACTATGGTATGCCTAAAAGTATGCCTTTTATATAATAAGTAATTACTCTCTTGACAGGTCTTCTAATAATATTTATTATTTGAGTTTTTTAAGGTTGGTATATCATGATTACTGTTACCCAAACTGTATCTAACTGTATTCCAAAATATTCATGTGTCATGAAATTTCTCATTCCTCTCATTTCATTCCATGCCACTTCTGGATATTTATCTTTTATTTCTTGAGATACATGATTAGATGCCTCACCTATTGTTCAAAATTCCTAATCATAGCATCTTGCTCTACCCATTGTTTTTCAAAATTTTCTAGTGTATTAAGGCTTTTTGATAATTGTATAATTTTATCTATACTATCTCTAATATGCTCTAATCTAAAAAGGTCTTTATCAGTTTTTGCTCATAAATTAATTTTAAGTCTCTCATAATATTAGATTTCAGTCTTGGGTGGATGTATTTCTCTGATAGTAAATCTACTCTTTTATTGAGCTTCTTCTCCAATTCTCCTTTTAGCTTAATTAAACTAAATAAGCCTATTGTATCTTTAAACTGATAAAGAATATCTATATCACTATCTTTTCCATTCTCTCCACGAGAATAAGAACCAAATATCCCTATCTTTTTCAGGGTTAAATGGTTTTAAAGTATTGATAATGATGTCTATTTGCTCTTGACTTATCATAATATTACAAAGTTAAATTTTTATTTAATATTATACAAATTTTACTACTCCATTAATTTTATCAGATGCTTATAGTTTCCATAAACCACCTCATACAATCAGATTTTAGGAATTACCCATATTTCTATATCTGCTATAAGGTATGTCTCATTTTATCCTTAGAAAGTAATTTATATATTTTTAAAATATATTGTTATCTCTTTATAAAATTTTGTCTAATTCCTTTTGATTATCAAACCTATACATTATTCTAACCACTTGAAGAATATCTAAACTGAATAACATTTCTACACTTTGGGAACTGCGTCCTAAGAAGCTAATATCTTCTAAATAAAGATAATTGTCCATGCCTAGAATATCTTCCTTATTCAAAACTTCTGAAATTAAACTCCCACTGTTCATAATCTAATCCCAATAGGAATGGTAAATTTTCTTTTTCCATATATTTACTTTTTGGAGATATACCACTCTTTTTGGAGTGGCTTTTTATGTATAATCTATTAAGATTTTACAAAAATTCTTTTTAGTTCTAATAAATATTTTAATTCTTCCTTGCATAAATTCAAATATTCCTCATTATGATATTCAATCTGTCCATTCTCACCTAATCCAATCATAATACCCCCATATTCTTGTTGAATATCTAAAATCCATTGATTTCTCATCTTTCTATTCTTTTTATTTTATCATATTCTTCTAACAATTTTATATAATATTCAAGTGAATATCCTATTTTCATATTTAATGAAAAATAAATCATTCTAAATATATTAGCTCCTGGTAATTGCCAGTCTATATTTTTATATCTCCCATTCCTTAAAAGCCATTCTTGTATAAAATTAATTTTTAATGGCTGATTGTCTCTGGAGTGTTTTTTTATTTCTTGATAATACTCACTAAAAACAGAATCTTCTTTATCTAATAATTTCTCAAGCCAATCAAATGCTTTAACAAAATCTCTATCTACAGCAACTCTAAACCAATATATAGCCTCTCTATGTCTTTATCAACCCCTATTCCTTCATGATATATAATTCCTAAATTCCATGCAAAGCCTACCATCTATACCCATTTGCCCTTCTCCTGACTTTATTTGTTTTTATTCCAATCAATGAGTTTTTGTATCTGTTCCTTTCCTATTGTTTTTATTTTTCTACATCAAAGCTATTTAGTCCATATATAGCACATTCACACCCTTTTTAGCTGCTGTATCTAACCAATGAATACATATCATAATCTCCTTTTATCTCGTAATATTGAGCTAATGCTGATTGAGCACAGATATGACCTCCTTTTTGAGGCTTTGTCTAACCAATAAAAATTCTTTCTCTGTATTTTTAATTTTTATAATATTGGGATAATAAATATTGTGCTCGACAGTTTCCTTGTTGGGCTGCTTTTTCATACCAATATTTAGCTTTTCTATCATTTTTCTTATGAGAATACAGATTTCCTAAAAAGATTACAAGCTCTAATAGAACCTTTTTAGCTGCTTTTTGAACCAATATATAGATTTCTTATGTGCTGGCTTTATTCCCTTTATATCTATAAGATTGTCTACCTGAGATAAGAGGGCTTTTTATCTACCCAATATAAAAGTCCTAAACTTTTTGAGCTTTAATATCACCCTGTTTAGCTGCTTTTTCATACCAATACCTTGCCTTTTTATAATCCACTACCCTTATCTTCCCTTGTGCATATAAAAAGTCCTAAATCATTTTGTGCTAGAATACACCCTTGCTGGGCTGCTTTTTCATACCAATATTTAGCCTCTCTATAGTTTTTGTTCTATCCCTTTCCCTTTTTCATATACCCCCTAATCTATACTAGCCATGATACTTGCGTGTCTATATCTAATGGAAATGTAATATCCGCTTGTTTAGCTGCTTTTTTATACCAATATCTGGCTTTATTATAATCTTGCTCTACACTTAATTCATATATAAGCCCTAAATCATATTGTGCCAAAAATATATCCTTGTTTTGCTGCCTTTCTATACCAATAAATAGCATCTTGACAAGATTCTTTTACACCAACTCCATTACAATAACAAAAACCCAACATCCACCATCCTTCAATTTCCCCTGTTCAGCAACCTTTCTTACCCAATAAATCACCTGTTCATAATTTTTGTTTCAGGGATACAATAGTAAAATTTGTAAAGTTGTTTTTGGGACTCTACACACCCCTGTTCTGCCAATCCTCTTAATATTAGAGCAACCTCATCGTATATTAAATTTCTTTTTAACAAATTGGGATAAATCTTTAGTAAGAAGTATTTTTGTTATTCATAAAATTCTTGTGTGAAAAACTCAGAATCATTAATTTCAGTGAGATAAAGTTATTTAAAAAGTCTTTTTCCTTAAAAATCTTTCTTGGGATTATTCTATTTCTTCCTATCAGAGAAAAGTTTATACCTATAAGACTTTCATTAATCTAAAACCTCTATTTTTCATCATTTATTATAATACCATTACCATATATTCTTAAATCAATTTCTACCTCACTATCTACCTCCAAAAAATAGTTATAGTAAAATGAAACTCCAACCTAAAAAGAATTTCCTCCATTTTTGCAGAGAGTTTTAAAAATGCTTTGCCCATTCCTAATTTATCCGCACCTTCCTTTGAAAGACTCACATAATAGAGATCTTCTATACCAATAGTATTAATACCATATTCTCTATAAAGATTAATAAAATAGTCTCTTTTCTTCCTGAGTAAGTAAATGAGAATTCATATTATTCTATTTAATTGTTCGTCTATTTTTTTCTATCATTACAATATTTGCAACATTCAAAACTTTCTTACATCAATTTTATCCTCTATTTCCATCAAAATCAAGCTCTCCTTGAATAAAACTACTATATTCTTTTTGACTAGAAATTTCTTTTATAATATCCTCTATTATTTTTAGGTGTTAATACTTGAACATCCCCTCTTTAATCAACTGTCTATTTAAATCAAACATAGGATTATTAACATCATTTCTCTTATCATACATTAAGAGTCTTGGAATACCATATTCCTTAGCTTTCTGCATAGCTATTCTGGCTCCACTATCTAATTTTTTGCCCTAACAATTCTTCTCTATTAGCAGAATCTTGAGTGTAACTTGCTATAAGTATTATTGTATCACAGAAAAAGAGCCTGTAGCCTATCCCGTTCCACATATCGTGTAGTAAGTTCTTTTGGGTTTTTAAAATCTTTATAATATTCAGAAATTAAAAGTCCTCCTTTTTCTACAATTTCAAAAAGCTAATCCCTTATTTCTTGCTGGTAAAAATATTGTGAATAGGGCTTGGTAAAATGGCTATAGTTTTTTTCCCCTTCCAAAGATTGTTCATGAGCAATACTGTCACAACCAAAAAGCTAGACCACTAACAATGGTTATATCTTTTTACTAACTCTGCTACTATCTCTCTCTCTATAATATTTTTCTTCTGGGTTAAACAATCCTATTACCGTGACACATTTATTTTTCTTCATCCAGTAAACTCAAATCTCCTTTATAGAACAAATAAACAGGTCTTTCACTTTCCTTAACATCACCACGATACTTAGGAAAAATTTCTATCTCCTATAGCAACTAAACCATCATAAATTTCTTCAAAACGATCCAATTCCTGTGAAATTTGAGCTTTACGAGATTCAAAAAAATCAACAGTAATCTCTTCCTCTTTCTTTAATTTATGGTTAAGTAATGAAACTATTTCTTCTACACTTTCATTTCCCTTAATATTCTTTTACAATCCATGCATTCCCTACTCCTTTAATTTCTTTTGTGACTAAAATATTTAGTGCATTATCTGAATATTTCATTAATTCTATAAATTATTATTAAAAACAAAAAAATAAGTACTTTTTTTATTCATAAAAGTGTGTTTTTACCTATGGAATAAAACCAAAACATCTTTTTGCTCCTTTATCCAATAAAAGCTTGTATGGCATCTTCATCTATATTAATTGATTTTTGTATAAATATCGTCTATAAAAGTATATTTTTCCCTATTATATTGTCAGAAATATAACAAGTGTCTTTAGTTATACCAATATATGGTGATTTTTGAATTTTCTTCCCCACTATTTCTTAAATGTGTTGTTTTTAGTGGTTGTATGCCTAACAATATATTTTGTCCCATCTTCAAAACTAGTCAAATTATTTACCACATTAGAAACTATTTGTCTAAATAACATTTGATCTTTCCTATAAAGAAAAACCTTCTTTTGCCCTTGGGACTACACAAACAGTTAAGTCTATCCCTATTTCATTTCTTATTTTCAACAAATCTTGATATAAAATATTTTTTTAATCTTTTACATGCTGTAGATAGATATAACCTATGAGATTCTTTACACCCTTCATCATTTTTTATTGTCCATATCAAATGTTCTATTCTCCCTCCATATTCCAATTATTATTTCCTCCAAAATATTCCTTATGATAAAAAGATTGTATATCTTGTTTCAAAAAGGGTTGGTTTTTAATAATAAATGGTTTTTAGTCCATCTACAAGAATATTGTATTGCTTATTTAAAGTAATACCTTCAAAATTATTATCTATGTACAATTCACACTCTTGTTGGTTTTCTAGAATTCTCTTTAAAAACCTCATTGCTTATCTTCACTCTTATTTTCGCCTTATCACTTTGAAATATCAAGGTTTGGGCTGTAGAATTTTTAAATACCCCTCCAAAAATTTCCTTTATATTCTCACCATCAACATAAACATTAATATATTGAATTCCTGAATCTTTTTGCCTTTTTGTATTTCTTCTTCACTATCTTCAAAGGCAATTATATCTTTGGGTGAAATTCCTAATTGTTCTATTGCATTTTTCATATTTATTTTTCACTTAATGTTTTATCTTCATGAAAAATGTTCTATAGAATTCTAATTTATGATGTTTTATTACTTCTTCTCCCCTCTCTCTTTTGCAATTACTTACTAAAACTATTTTATTTGTTTTTTGAATACCTTTTTCAAAATAGATACATTTTCTTCTATGTGTACATTAATTTTTCTTTCTCTCTAATACACTTCTGTTCCAGCAACTTGCTCCCTAATATCAACAGGCAGTTCGTTATTTAGACTATTTTTTGTCAAATCTGTATAAAGGATTATAAATGTCTCCTCTGTATTTTGATAATACATCTTAGTATCTGCTAGTTCTCTCAGATTATATCCTAATATTTTTGCTGCTTCCTTATATGACAACCAATTAGCATAATCAGTATCTACAAGTGTTCCATCTAAATCAAAAACAGAATTTTTCTGAACTTATTTTTCATTGTTTTTAGTCTAAATTCCAATATACATCATTTATAACATCTGGATCATCTGTCCCTGCAATATCTAGCCATGGATCAGAACAATCATCATATGAAGTATAATCATCCAGCTTGCGATGATTATATGGTGCTATAATAGCATTTATTTTTCCTCTGAAATATAATGCTCATAATTTAGTGACTCTCTATTTCTAAGAATAGAAAAGAGTAACTGATGGTAATGTTTTAATAACATCATTATTCAACAAGTCTGTATCAAATAGGGTATTATCTATTTCATCAATAAACCATTCTAGATAACCAATATCTATGTTTTGCTACCTCCATTATTGTTTTTCCCTTTATATCTCCCAAATTCTATTGGTGTATCTGCTCTATAAATTTTATATTTCATCTTAGTAATTTCTTGCCTTGCCATATATGGCATTCAACGATACAAAAATATAACTACTTATTTTTGACTTGTCAAATAAGTCAAGTGGAAAAATCTAAAATTCTGAAAGTTGTAGGAAAGAGAATTAAGGATATTAGAGAATCTAAAGGATTTCTCAGGTAGAACTTGTTGGCAGAATGCAGGGAGAAATAGACCCTACTAATATTTCCAGAATAGAATCTGGAAGAACCAATCCCACTTTATTTACTCTTTTAGAATTTCACAAGCATTAGAGGTTAAATTAACAGACCTTCTAAAATGTTAATTTTGATTAAATTTAGGCTATATTAGTATATAACTTTTGATTTTCAGAATTTAGAAGATTTATGATATTTCTTAAGACTTAGCATTATATTCTTATAAGGAACTTTTTAAATTTCGTGATTTGGTAAAATACTTATAATAAGAATAAAACTAATTCACGAAAAACTATATTTCTCACTTGTTCATTCCTTTTAAAAATAAAAAGAATTTTAATAATCTTAATTCATTAGAAGAATCTTAAAAAGTGTCCAGTTTTTGCACAGAACTTATATAAATAAAAACAAAAAGTGGACAATTACATAAAACCATTAGACCTTCCTTTTTAAAAATAAAAAGGAAGTCTATAAAAATAGACTTCCCAAATTAATCTTGTTTGTTTTAAGCAAAAAGCTTCTTCTAATTCTACAACTTGTTTTTCTTCCTCTTTTTCTACATCTTCTGGAAGATACACATATTTATGTTCCAGACTAATTATTTCTCCTGTCTCTTTAATAGTGTATTGATATGCAGGAGTTTTTATTTTAGTTATCCTGCCTGGCATTTCTGTCCCTATCAGACTTTTTACAAGTTTCTTCATCAAAGGTTGTAGATACTGTAGCTTTCTTTGCTGTAGCATAGTAAAGTCCTGTTTCTTTGGATTTTTACCATTTCAATTCCACCTGAACTTCTAAAAGATAAAAACTCTGTTCCATCTTCCTTTTTGTCTTGTTTTGTAGTCAATAATTCTTACCATTTCTAAAAATTGTTTTGAGTTAAAAATTACCCTTCTAAAAAGACTTAAAACTTCAGAAAATCAAACATTTATTTTTTTGTTCTCCAAGATTTCAAGTTTTTCTATAAAAAGGCTCAGGGGTATTTCCCTATCCAAAAACAAGTGGGGTAGGTTTATAGGGAATATCACGCATTTGTAACTCCTGACTCAAAAATTTTAGAAAAATTTTTTTCTTTCAAAGACCAAAAATGAGGCAATTATTTTACTTAATTAACTCAAAATATTCATATATTTGAGGCAATTATTATTTTTATTTAACTCAAATGACTTATAATTGGCGGTTTACCAATTGGGCTGAATTTACCTACAATGATTCTGTAATAGACTCATTAACAACTGTTTTTGCATTAGAAACAGGAGAAATAAAGGGGGTTATTCAATCTATTTCCAGCAGTGTTCAAGAAGATACTATTTTACAGCTCATGATTTCTGAAGCTATAAAATCCTCTGAAATAGAAGGAGAATTTTTCAGCAGACAAGATATTATGTCCTCTATTAAAAGGCATTTGGGGAGTAAGTAAGAATTTTACTCATGTTAGGGATAAAAAAAGCACTAGGCATAGGGGCTCTTATGGTAGAGGTTAGAAATTCTTATCAGGATAGGCTTACTGAGAAAAATGATTAAATCTTGGCATAAAATTCTAATGAATGCCAGCCCTCACATCAATGCAGGGAAATATAGAACAGGAACTGAACCTATGCAGGTAATTTCTGGGGCTGTTGGAAGAGAAATAATTCATTATGAAGCTCCTCCATCTTATAATATTCCTCAAGAAATGAAATCTTTTATAAAATGGTATAACAATTTTTAAAGTAGAAACTGGAGATATAAAAATGCTTTAATAAAGACTTCTATCTGTCATCTCTATTTTGAGAGCATCCATCCCTTTGAAGATGGTAATGGCAGAATAGGTAGAGCTATTGCTGAAAAATGCTTGTCCCAATCATTAGGAGTGCCTTTTTGTAATTAGTATTTCAAGTATTATTGAAAGGGACAAAAAGAAATATTATAATGCTTTTAAAAAGGCTCAGAGAAGCCTTGAAATTACAAATTGGATTTTTATTTCTCTAGTATTATCTTAGATGCTCAAAAGAATGCTAAACAGGTTATTTTATTTACTCTTAATAAGACTAAGTTTTTGGATAAACATAAAGGTAACCTTAATGAAAGACAACTGAAAGTTATTCTAAAGATATTTGATTTTTGGTATAGATGGCTTTTGAAGGAGATATAACTGCCAAAAATATATATATCTATCACCAAATCTTCCAGAGCCACAGCTACAAGAGATTTACAAGACCTTGTAGACATACTCTCTCAAAAAGGGGCTGGTAGAAAATGTGAGGTATGAGGTAAACTTGTCCTAATTATACTTATATTTGCTGTACTATTATTAACCTATGGAAAATTCTCAAAAATTTTCATATTATATTCTACTCCTAATAATTACAATAGTATAAAAATATTGACACTTCATTATAACTATACCCTAGTTTTTACTATCTCTTTGTAAAATAATTTATTATTATGAGGGATGATTATAGATTAGAATTACTTGATGAGGATTCCTTTGAAGCACTAATTATTAAAGTCTGTCAAAAATTTTAGGAATAGGAGTTGTTTCTTTTACTAAAGGAAGAGATGGAGGGAAAGATGGTAGATTTGAAGGAAAAGCAGAATGTTATCCATCTAAATCGAGATCAATGGAAAAGGTAAATTTATAATCCAAGCAAAAACACTCTACAAGTCCTGTTTCATCTTGTAGTGATAGAGATTTTAGATTATTGGTTAATAAAGAAATTAAAAATAAAGATACTAAAAGCTAATAACCAAGTTGACAATTATCTCCTTTTTACAAATAGAAAAATACACAGGAAACAGGAGAGAATTTGTCACAAGAAATAAAAACTGAAACAGGTGTTGAAAATGTTAGTATAATAGGAAAGGAAACTCTTCATACTTTTGTAGATAATAATATTGTTGAGAGTTTAATCTAAATAGACATCATATCCCTTTTGATTTTTCAGAAGAAGATATTAGAGAAATTATTTTGGCTTTTAAAAAGGATATGCCCTAATATTTCTGATGATATATCAAAAATGAAGTCTGATTTTAGTATGATAAATATAAAAACAGAAAAATGAGAAGAATAAACTTGGGGAAGAGTATTATAAAGAAATTATCTTGGAGAATTCATTAGAGTATTTTTAATAAAAATAAGAATATTTTTTAGAAAATCCTATAAATGATAAAAGAAATTTACTATGATATAGCATCAGAATTAAATAATTTAATAGCTATTAGAAGAAATGATTTTGATGCATTTGAGGAAATATTTGTTTTGATATATCAGAAAATATGTGATGGTAATAAAATGCCAGCGAAAAGACATATATACCATTTACTACATTTTATGTACTTTGAATGTTTAATAGGAAAAGAGATGATACAGCCAGATAGATATACCAACCCTGATTTTTCAGTCATAAACATTAGTTCTGTTATTCTTGAAAAACTGATAAAAGAAAAATAGGATAAGTTATGATAACTTACTAAAAAGAAGTTATTTATAAAGTAGGGTGATGAGGCAAAAAGAAAATTACCCTTATGCTTTTAAACTTTTTATTTCTTTTTAGGTAAAATTAATTATATTAGTCAAAATGATAATTTTTGAATACTTAAATCAATGAAACTAAGCAAACTATATTGTAATGATGAAAGATTTAAAAAAACATTAAGTTTAATCTGAAAGGACTTAATGTAATTTATGCAGATGTAAAGAGTCAACCTATTGAAAAGAAAAACTCTCACGATTTAGGTAAAAACTAAATTGGCTGAACTTATTGATTTTTTTACTTATAAAAAGTAATCGATAAAAAAACATTTCTTACTGAAAACAAAAGAACAAGGCACATCTATTTTTGATGATTTTTATATTCTATCTAGAAGTTCAATTAAACTCTGACGAATACCTCACTATAAAAAGAGTGTAGGGCAACATACAAAAAACATCTTTTAGTTTATCTTTCTCTTCTACTCATAATTTTACCCCCACCAACTATATGGTATACGAAAATTTAGAGCTATAGAAAAAGCAAAGAATATCTCAATGAAATACTTGCTTTTGACTTCTTCCAAAGATAAATCCTATACTTATAGAAAAAGCTGTTTCTTATTCTATAAGAAAAACAGCAAGACTATGATGATGTATATAAATTATCTAAATTTGTTGGAGGAAAAAGATGTAGATTGGAAACCATTTATGTTTGATTTACTTGGGTTTGATGGTAAAACTTTAGAGAAAAAAATATCGTGATGAAGAAAATATAAAAACATAGCAGAAATAATTGACTCTCTTAAAAAGATTTTTCTGTGAATGAAAATAGTAGAGATGAAATAGTAGCACAATTAGCTATAGATGAAGGCAAAGCAAATAAAATAGAAAAAGACATTGATGCTTTTCAATTTCTATGAACAAGATAAAAATTTAATAGAAAAAGGTATTGATGATATTGAAAATAGAATATCGAGAATTAAATACAATCTCATACAATTTAAATTATGAAATAGATAAACTAGAAACATCAAAGAAAGAAATTTTGCCTTTTAATATGGAAAAAGTAGAAAAGGTTTTCAAAGAGGCTAATATGTTTTTCCCTAAAAATTTAAAAATAATTATGAAGACTTATTATCTTTTAACAAAGAACTTACAAAAAGAAAGAAATAAGTATATCAAGGAGGTTCTTATTGATAAGAAGAATAAGTTAAAAATTATTAGTAATGAATTATATGAATTAAATAAAAAGAAAGAAGATCTTTTTAGGTTTTTACAAGATACTGATACTTTTAACAAGTTTAAAGTTTATCAAAGAAACTTGTCAAAAATACAAGGAGAAATCATAAGTCTTCAAGAAAGAATAAAAGTAATAGATACTATTATACAGAAAGAAAGAATTAGAGAGTTTCAATAGAGATATAGAAAAATCTATTGAGATTCTTAAAAGAGCTTCAACAAAAATACAGATAAAAATACTAGGTATAATGATATTAGAAGTAAATTCTCACAATATTTTTGAAAGAAGTAATGAATGAAGATGCTTATATTTCTTGAGTCTAAATACTAATAACAATGTAGATTTCACACCCCCAAAAATAAAAACAAAAGATTCTTCTTCAATAGATACAGCTAAAGATGAAGGAAAACATATAGAAAATTATTATGTATTATGTTTGATTTGGCTATTCTAACTACATATAACGCAGAGTCTTATTTCAGATTTGTCTATCATGATGATGTATTATCTCAACAGGATAATGGTATTAAGAGAAGACTTTTAGAATTGATTAGAAATTTATCTTTACAGTATGATTTTTCAATACATATTATCTGTAATAAAATCAGATTTACCCACCGATGAAAAATGATAGTCCAATATTATTTTGATGAAAATGAAATCATCCTAAAACTTAATGATAAAGATGAAACTGGAACTTTATTTGGTTTTGAGTTTTAAGATACCATTATTTTTATCCTTTACAAAAGAAATGGTAAAACAGCCCCACCCCATAAGGAGCAGGGCTGTACACTCAACTCAAAAACCAATGGTATTTAGAATCATTGGATGCTTTTAGTGTCCTTAATTCCTTGGATAAACTCAAAGGCATTAAGGCTTCTGTCTAGAAATGTATCTATATAACTGCTTTTTATTAGCTTGAGTGAAAAGATTATACACCCTCCACAGATTTATAGAGCCTCTTCTTCCCTGCTGAAAAACTTGTCCTCTATAATAACCTTTTGCCATAGTATTTATATGGCTGTCATTAAAATGAAATGGTGCTACTGCCTGTTTCTCTGCTTTAGGTAAATGCTGGTATAATCTGGCTCTTCCTATTAACTGGGCAAATTCATGCTCAGAAAGACTATATTCTGGAAGTTCTCTCAAGGTTTCTAAATGAACCTCTGCATTGTAATTCTGCATCACCTCTATGGCTTTCTGTTCTAATTCTAAGGCATTAGAAGCCCTCATATTCTCTAAAAATCCATCTGTGGATACACATAAATTACAACATACCTTATTCTGAAATCCTATGAAAAACTTAAACTTCTCCATTGTCTTTCTATTATAAAGATTTTTCCAGATTATAACTTCTACCCTCCAATAGTCAGGCTTAATTCATTTCCTGAAATAACCTCTCTGATACTGGGAATCCTTACAATAAATGCCATTCTTTCATAATAAATAGTCTTTTCATTATCTAGAAGCTCCTTCACTGGTTTATGAATAGCCTCAGGAATTCTGCCCTTTATCTGATGGCTTACCCTAATCTCTGGAGATGTAATAGAATGATATGGAAAAACTTTCTGAACAGCATTAAGAACTACTTCTATAAACTCCTGATGAGCAATAGTTTTCTCATTATCCCTGCTAAACACAGGAATTATACAATCTTCTCTTAAATGCTGTAAAGATACTTCTAAAGTATTAGCCATGATAAAAAGGTAAAGCATTATCAATACTTTCAGAACTATTTGAAACTATATCAGACATATTACTTAAATCAGACTTAATGGCATCATCAATCTTAGTAACAGGACTACTCAGACCAGCCTTTCTAAGTTCAAGAACTGAATCAGGAGATTCTAAAAATAGGCTTATTAAGTAAATTTATATCTATTATGTTGGGAGTTTTTGGATAATTTCCATATTGGGTGATTTTTAAAATTAAAATTTAGGTTAATCTATTGATAACTTGAAAAATTGAGATTTAAAAGATAAAATCTAATTTTGATGTATTAGAAAAGTCTTCCTAGCTTCAAAATCTGGTTTTAGACTTGCCTGAAATTGAGGAAAAAGACTTATACAAACCATAAAGTTCTTGTATAGAAAAGCATCTCTGAATAGCCTCATAGACTTCTTTTTCTGTAGTTTGGGACAACTCTGAACTAGGTTCAAAGCTGTCCATAAGTCCCATATTATCAAAGGCTTCTTCTACACTGATTTGGGAAGTTTTGTTTTCTTAGAAGTTTGGGAAGGATTTTTGAGGTAATGTCTCTACATTCAGTATCTTTGGACTATTCTGACTGGAATTTTTCCTGTTCTGTTTTAGTTCCTCTATGACACCAATCCAAAATCTCTTTCCCTGTCTCCTCTGAAATAACAAATTCTGGTCTGTCCATAAATAATCCTGTTCTGTCTTTACTTGCCACTGCAAAATGCTTGATATCCAAATCAAAAACCAAGGTAAATTCATAATCCAGTCCATCTCTTTGGACAGATTTAAGCCCCTACTTTCTCGGGGATAAATTTGCCATCTTTCTGGTTTAATACATAGTCTTGTTTAGTCCTCATAGTAGCTATAATATGTGCCTTTGACTGAAGTATTTTATCTACAAAAAGCTTTTTGTCTGGGAGTAACTTTTGCCCAGTTAGTAAAGGAATTTCCTACCAATTTAGAATGAAAATCCAGCAGTTCATCCCAGCAGTGAGAAATACTATCTAAAACTATTACTTCCATTCCTGCTTTTTCACAGATTTCTATGGCTTTTAATATAACTTTCTGGTGTAAAGGAGGACTTAATGACAGCACATTATAATCTCCCCAAATGGGCATATAAATCTGCACTGCCATTCTCTGTATCTATAACTGCTACCTTAGAAAAATCTCCTTCTGATAACCCTTTTGCCAGTAGAAGACTTGAAAAAGGTCTCCTGTTCCACTTGCTCCCTGCAGTGCCATCTTTTATCTTAGCCTGCTTTCTTTTCTCTTAATCTTAATTGCATAAACTTTTAATATTTAATTAGTTAATTTTTGATATGAAAATCCCTGCTATTCTGCAAAGGGGATTTAAAAAAATATTTCTTCTATTCTTTTTGTAAAGTGTCCACTTTTTGCATATACTTAATATAGGTAAAAACAAAAACTGGACACTTATTTTTATTAACTATTCGTTCCTAAAAAAATCTCTTCTTCCATAATTTCTCTATAATAGTCATAATATTCTTTCCAGTCATCAGTAATTTTCATTTCTGGTTCTATATGATTAATAATAATTTTTCTACCTAAGGGTATAATCTCTTCTACAACTTTTTACATTAAGTCTCTCTCCATCTATTGTTATTTTATCATTAGTAGTTTCTATAAAATCTTCTAATAACATTTTATAAAAGGAATTATGGTTTTCATTCTCATTATGTTTATTTAAATTTCTCTTGAAAGGAAAAACTTCATTTTTTTATAAAGTTATCTTTTTCTGTAAAATACTCTTTTAGTTGGTTATATTTTACTCTATCATCCTCTGTATTTTATAAAATCAGGAGGCATGGATGTAGGTAAATATTTATAATTTTTCTCTTCTATCATAAGTTTGAATATTACTAATTAATTTATTTCTAAAATAATTTAAATTCTTAAAAGCCGATACTCTTTCTTTATCCTCTTCTCCCCAAGAAGATTCAACTAAAAATATATTCAGAACATTCTATCCCATCACGGAAATATTCACCTCTTTTCATATTCAACATCATCTGTTTTTTTGATATATTCCATAAAATTTATCTGCTACAAAAACAAATAAGCTGTTTTTTTCAAAATATGGTTCTTTAAATTCTCTTATTCTTGTTATACGGCGATTTTTCTTTTTTTATATTGTAATTGATATCTGAATAACTCATTTCTAAAACTTTGATAAGCTCCTCTAAAATTTGTATTTCTAAAAACATCATATAAATAATTTTTCATCTAATTCATTTCTTAAGAACTCATTCAATCCCATATAGACCCTATTATATTCAAATGTAATAGTTTTTACTTAATTTCCTTGCTTTTTAATCTACAATTCAAAAACTGATTAGTAATTGCACAATATAAAACATAGGCAGATAAATCTCCTCCAAAGAAAGGATATGTTTTAACTAAATACTTCTCTCCATTAGCTAATTTATAGTCCTTATAATTTGGAAATTTTAATGAGGCTAAAACCTCTTCTGTCTAATTCTTCTACAACCTTAATTTCTTCCTTTTATATTCTCTAGAATAACATTCTCATAGAATTCTTTTATTAAGTTTTCTTGCTGATTGATAGAATAAAACTTAATTTCATCACTATATCCCATATATGTCTCATAATAGATTTAAATTTATTTTTAAGATTTTCATCACTACTAAAAGGCAAGCTATTAAAATCAAATTTTTGCTGGTGGAGGGAGAATCATATGAATTTCTCCTTTCCTCCTCTGTCTTGCTATGGCTTGAATTACAGAATTTATACCATCAGAGAAAATTCCATACATATTCTGGAATGGTTTTTGCTCCCAAAGGAGGCAAGATAATAATAAAAGCATGATTTTCTTTTTTCTATACTTACTCCTGATTTAAAAGTTAGTCCCTACATTACATTTAGAAGGATTGTATCTATTAGTTTTGGGAGAATCTTTCTTCCTGAGAAGGATTTGTAGGAGTATTCTCCTGAAGTAGAGATGTACATAGATTTATATTTTTCTCCGTATTTATCCCATAATACTTTTGCCTATTCCTTCCTCTTGTTCTTTCTTGATGCTTTTCTGCTGATGTCTTAGAAAAAGCAAGAATATCTATATCTTTTTCCTTTATTTACTAAGTCCTGAACTAAGGCAGTAATGTTTTTCATCTGTATTTCTATAGTTAAAAGATGCGTTAAAAATATAAATACAATTCTGATTGTTTTTCAGGATTTCTCACTCTTTCTGATTCTATAATTTGAATCTTCCTATCTGTAAGTTCTGCAAGATATTCTATTACTATTTTAGAAGCTTCATTAAATGTTGCGCTTATTACAAAAATTTTTATGTATCACATCTTTCCATTTCCAAAGATTAAAAATTAATTCCTGCCTGAAATTATGAATAGTATCATGGATTTCATCATAAATGAAAACAACTTTTTTTATCTTCAGCTTTTACACTTGGATATCAATGCATTTATATATTCTCTCTTTGCTTCTGAATTAATTAGATTTTCTTCACCCGGATTTCCTAAAAGTAGATTTGCAGTTACTATATGAATCCTACAATTTGATATATTTATTCTTGTATTAATTTCTCTATTCCCTATCCAATCATATCTATAAATACTCTTTTAGGAATACCAGACTCTGAAACTTTATGATAATATTGTTCTACTAAACTCACAAATGGTGATGCTATGAAAAATAATATAATCTGTTTCTTGGTGATATTTCTTAACAATTTCTATAATAGAATAGGTTTTTCCCTGTCCCACTCCTACATTGATGACCATAGTATTTTTTTCATCAATATCTGTTTTAGAATGTAATTCTTCTTTAATATATCCATCCTCATTTGGGCTTATTTTCAGCCTTATCTACTTCAAAACCATCAAAAATCTTCTGGGTTTTATTTTCTTAAATTCAATAGAAAAAAATCATCAAAATGTCCATTAGGTAACTCCATTTTTTTATAAAATTTAACAACTTCGTAAAGTTACTACAAAAGTTGTTAATCATAAAAAGCATTTATTTAAATTTTAACTTATCTTTCAGTCCTATTAAATCTAGTTTTTAACTTGCTGGGCATTACTTCTGCATAATAGGATAAAGTAGTGGTAATTTTAGAATGTCCTAAAAGTTTAGATACTGTTTCTATGGGGATATCATTATTAAGTAAAATAGTAGTGGCAAAGGTCTTTCTTGCTGTGTGATGGGTAAGCTTCTTGTTAATTTCTAATACCTCTGCTATTTCTTTCAATATTCTATTAAAATACTGATTAGTACTCTTGGTAATAGATATTCACTTTCTGATTTATACTTTTTCAAGAATGGCAAGTGGTTCATCAAAAGATTAAAAGGAATAGAAAAAGCCCTCTCTGTCTTTTTGTCTTTCCTTATAAATCCAAATTATTCCCTCATCATCTTTCTTTAAATCTGATTTTTTTCAAACTAAACATCTCACTATATCCCAGCCCTGTATAACAACAAAATATATAGCAATCCCTTACTTTGTTTAGAATTTCTGATTTAAAGTTTCGGTTTTTCAACTTATCCAGCTCATCTTGGGTAAGAAACACTATCTTAGTTTTAGCTTGTTTGGGTTTATGCTCATCAAATGGATTAAAATCTATTAATTTCTGCTTTCTAGCAATTTTTAATAACTTTTTAGTCTTTGTATTTTTCTTGTTAATGGTAACTTGTGAGTTATTTTTTCTGTTTTTAGAAAATAATCAAAATCTTCTATAAAATTAAAGTCCAAATCTATAAGATTTATATCTTTCTTTTTGTATTTAAAAAGAAACATATTCTTTTACTGCTGGGAGAATTTCATAGAATTTACCCCATGTGGACTGCTTGAAATCCTGCCTATCATCTTCCTAAGCCTTTCCATATAATTAGAGTAAAAATTCTACTATTCCTATCTGTTTAGATGATGGCTCTCCTTTATACTGCCTAAAAATATCCTCCACATCAAAAGTTCTTTTCTCCCTACTTGTAAACAAAAAGCCTGATTAATTTCTTGTTTAATCAGACTTAGTTGAGTATTTATTTGTGTATTTTCTGTATTCAGAGGAACTGCTTGCTGTTTAGCTGAACTCCAATTCTTTGGATTGATAAATAATCCTGTGGAGAATTCTTTTCTCTCTAATTCATATGTAATTCTACATGTCAATGGACATCTTCCTTTAGAATTTATTTTTTTGACTTTCTTATGTAAAATAAAAATATTAATTTTTCATTGATTTATAGTATTTTTAAATGGGACACCTTTAAAAATAAAGGACACCTGAAAGGACACCTGAAAGGACACCCAAAACTCAAAAATACACCCTATAAAAAAACTAACTGAAAATAATACAAAAAGACATAAAATACTGATTATCACATACAAAAACAAAAAGAGACCTACATTACTGTAAGTCTCCTGCGCCTTTTTGTTGGGCTCGAACCAGCGACCCTCTGATTAACAGTCAGATGCTCTAACCGACTGAGCTAAAAAGGCTTATTCTATCTTTTTAGAATGGTGCAAATTTAATAACATTTTTTTATATCCACCAAATTTTTTTATAGCACTTTTTACAATTATTTTTTTCCTAAAATTTGTTCATGATTAACTTAACAATATCATTTCCAAAGATTAACACCATCAAAGACAACAGGAAAAATAACTCCAATCATCTGAGCGTTTTCCAAGATTTTTTTAGGAACAGGCTTCCTTGTAGACTATTTCCCAAAGCGTAAATACCACATGTCCGCCATCAAGCCCAGGGATAGGAAGCAGGTTTAGAAATGCTAACCAAACAGAGAACATCGCAGTAAAACTCCAGAAGAAAGTCCAGTCAATTGCATAATTTCCAGCTGTGTCTTGTCTTACATGCATCTGATTAACAATTGCAATAGGACCACCTACTTTTTATAGCTTTTACTGTTTTATTAAACACGAGTTTAAATTGTTTTTATCTGGTAGGTCAGTTCCTCTATGGAACGCGTGAAACCTCTTGATACAGCTTCTATTGGAGTAAAGTCCTTTTTTTGTTAGAAAGTTTCTGCCAACAGAGATACCTATCGTTCCTTCTTTTGATACAGGAAGTTTTAAATCTACCATATTACCAGCTCTTTTCTACTTGAATCAAAGCTTCCTGTCCTGCGTGTTTTGATAATGCAGAAGGCAGTTCATCGTAAAAAGTAATATTTTTATCGTTGATTTTTAGTATTTTATCTCCTTTTTGTAATCCTGCATCTATTGCTGTTTTAGCTATCACAGTATCTACTATGGGTTCTATTCTCGGAACAAGGAATCCCTTTGGTGTATCTTCTTGAAATACCATAGCTTTTGCCTTCGTCATTGGTGTCAAAAGTCACTTCTTTCCCACCTCTTAGCACAGTAATATGGTCGCTTAATAAAAACATCCAGAGATAGTTTTTCTAAATTTTTTTCTGTTCTTTTCCATCTACTTTTAGGATTTTATCTCCATCTTTGAACCCCCATTTTCTTGGCTGATTCACCATAAGTAATCGTTACATTTTTATCAGGATTAAAAATCATTTCTCCATTAAAAATAGGAAAGACAAGAATAAATAAACCAAGCTAAAAAGAAATTGACAGTAACCCCGCACAAGCATGATGATAAGTCTCTGCCAAGCAGGTTTGCTGCGGAATTCCCAAGGTTCAGCAGGTTTTTTCAGTTGTTCTGTATCCATACTTTCGTCCACCATTCCTGCTATCTTTTACATAGCCTCCCATAGGCAGCCAGCCGATGCCCCATTTTGTGCTCTCTGGTGTTTTCTCCAGTCGTTATCAGGCAGGTTTTCTGTATTGATAGGAACTTCTTTTTCTCCATCTACCCTCGATAACTTCTGTATCAGGCTGATTTTTAGAGAAAAATTTGTATTGCCATTTTCCGTTGATTTTTTTCATTGAAAATAAAAGAAAACCAAGGGTCAAAAGAATAGAAAAATTTTTTTCTGCTCGGGTCTTGAACCACTTTGCAGGAAGATAATGCCCCAATTCGTGTAAGAAAAACTAAAAATAGAAATACTTAGAATAAACTGAAATATTTTTTAATGTTAATTCCATCAAATTTAAAAATTAAAAATCATGCAAAGGTAATAAAAACATTATTAAATATTTTTGGTTTCAAAATAAAAATAATAGATTTACAAACAAAAAGTCAAAAAATATGAAAATAACAGCATTAAATTTGGATATTCGATGGAAATCTCCAGAGGAAAAATATCAATATCATTGAAGAAAAATTAAAAAGATGAACAGGCGGATATATTTCTCCTTCCAGAGATGTTTGCTACGGGATTTTTGTGTTGATACGGAAGAGGTAGCAGATAGCAAAGGCGAAACTCTGGCATGGATGAAGCGCTTTTGTGGAGAAGAAAAACATCAGCAGTAGGCGGGAGTGTTTCAGTGAAGGAAAATGGGACGGTTTTATAATAGATTTTACTCGTGGAACCTTTTGGAAAAGTTCATCAATCACGACAAGCGACACCTATTTTTCTTTTTGGTGGAGAGGATAAAATCTATACAGCAGGGAAGGAGCGTGTAGTGGTTGATTATAAAGGGGTTAGGTTTTTGCTTTTTGGTGTGCTATGATTTGAGATTTCTGTATTTGCGAGAAATGTGGATAATTATGATGTAATGATAGATGTGGCCAACTGGGCTGAACCCTCGTATTTTGGCGTGGGAAACTCTTTAAGAGCCAGGGCTATTGAGAATCAGTCGTTTGTATTCGGAGTTAATAGGATAGGAACAGATGGTTCAGGGCTGAATTATCCAGAAAGTACCCGTTGCTTCTATGCCGATGGGACAGAGATATTCTGAGAAAAAGGGAGATATCATATCAGCAAATATAGATTTGGAGAAACTAAATTCTTTTTAGACAGAAATTTAAAGTCCTTTTAGACAGAGATGATTTTTGAGTTAAAATAAAGGGATTTAGAAATAGCTCTAAATCCCACATAGTTAAAATTTAATAATTGAAATACTCTAACTTATGAAAAAAATCTATTTAAAAATCATCATCAGAATCTATGGTAAAAGAACGAGATTTAAAAATCCTTTATCATGTCTTTTCTGAAATCACATCCTCCCCTTTCTGCTCAATGATAAAATTTGTAGATTCATTGAACATTTCTAAAAAAACTTTTGAAATCTTCTTTGTAAAGATAGATTTTGTGTTTTTCAAAAAGTTGCTTCGCCACTTTCATTAAAAATTCTTCTTACTTTCTGTAATTGTAAGATAGTAGTCCCCTGCTTTGGTTTCTCTCACATCAAAGAAATAAGTTCTTCTCCTGCTTTTAACACCTTTGTAAAGATTTCGTTTTCTTGGCGTTCCTTGTAATCACTCATGTTTCAAATACTTTAAAATCTACTAAGGCAAATTTAAAATTTTTCTTTAAAAGAAAAAGAAATTATTTTTAAAAAGCTATGAAAAATCATGTTTTATAAGCAGATACTATTTCCTGTTGAGTAATTTCTCTGTGCGTGATGATAATGGCAGTGCAGTTTTGCACCTCGGTTTGTATATTTTTCAAAATATTGTCTTCTGTTTTGGTATCCAATGCGAGAGACAATCATCAAAAATAATAATCTGCGGCTGTTTTATGAGGGCTCTGGCGATGCAGATTCTTTGCTTCTGCCCTCCCGAAAGCATTACTCCTCTTTCGCCTACAATTGTCTGATATTTATCCTTGAAATTAATATGTCTTTATGCACATCTGCTATTTTTGCGTATTTTTCTACCATTTCTGGGGAAGGATTGTCCACCGCAAAGCCGATGTTATGCTCTATTGTATCAGAGAATAAGTAGCTCTCCTGCGGGACATAAACTCGATAAAATCACGATAAAGGTCTCAGTTATGCTCTTCAGATTTCTGCCATCTATCAGAATTTCGCCTTCATCTGGGTCTATAAGTCTGCAAAGGAGAAGAGCAATGGTAGATTTGCCAGCTTCCTGTTTTTTCCTGTGATGGTAATGGTTTCTCCGCTTTCACTTTGAAACTCAGATTTTCCAAGGCTTTTTATGCCAGTATTGGGATAGGTGTAGCTCACATTTCGGAACTCTATATCGCCTTTTATCTTATAAATTTCGTGATTAGTATTGATGATTTCAGAGCTGGTGTCCATAAACTCATTTACCCGCTGCATAGAGGCTTCTGCCCGCTGATTGATGGAAGTCACCCAGCCAACCGTACTGAAAGGAATCACTAAAAAGTTGGCATACATAAAGAAATTGGCAATCGTACCGATGTTTATTTCCCCATTGATATGTTTCTGCTCGCCAATGTAAATGATAGACACATCCAAAATACCAATTACGAAAACAAGAGATGTATGGAAGAAATTTTCATACTTGGCTAAATCTATCGCTCTGTTTTGGTATTCTCTTACTCTAATGCCATATTTCTTTTCGATATATTTTTCTTTGTTAAAGAACTTTATCACTGTACTCCAGAGAAGCTGTCCTGCACGAAAGTAGAAATCGCCGACTGGCTCTCCTGCAGCATTTTTGATTTCTTTTCCGACAATCCCGCTTACTTTTATAAACAGAAAACGAAAAGAACAGGCAGAAGAACAAGAATAACCATTGTCATCTGAACATCGGTGTTGAACATATATACGCTGGTAATCATCAGCAAAACAATTAAATTTGCTACATACATTACCCCAGGCCCCAGATACATTCTTATGGCGATAATATCTTCACTCAGACGGTTCATCAGGTCGCCCACCGTAGTTTTCTTGAAAGAAGTAAGTGACAATTCCTGATAGTGTTTGTAAATCTCGTTTTTAAGTTCGTATTCTATTTTTCTGGAAGCCACTATGATGGTCTGCCTCATCATAAAACGGAAAATACCTGCAACAATGGAAGAACCGATGATAATCCCAGCATTAAGCAGTAAAACCTTCAGTAAGGTTTCATTAGAGATGTCCTTACTATTCAGTACTTTTTTATTACATCTACTGTTTGTCCTAAATACTGAATCCAATAAATATTAAAAATTGCTGAGAAATATGAATAGCAATCCCAAGGAAAACATCCTGCGGTGTTTCCAGAAATACGGATTTAGAGTTTTTAGGGCTTTCATAGATTTATAGCTAAGAAACTGCAAAAATAAAATAAAAAACCATAATGAGAATGTTCATTATGGTTTGATTTTTATCAGCCAGTATAGTTTTCTGCTTTTTCTTGGTCAAACTCCCCTTCCCATTTGGCAATAATAACTGAAGCCATACATTGCCGATTACATTCAGTGAGGTTCTCCCCATATCCATCAGTTCATCAATTCCTAAAACGGCAGAAAGGATAATCAAAAGGCAGGCCGAACTGGTCGGCAGTTGCAGTGAGGATAATCAGCGCCGCTCTTGGAATCGCGGCCACACCTTTACTCGTAATCATCAAGGTAAGGCACATCAGCAGCTGCTGTCCCTATCGGCATATCTATTCCCTGCTGCCTGTGCCACGAAAAACAGCCGTAAGAGAGAGATACAATGCTGTTCCATCAAGGTTAAAGCTATATCCCGTAGGCACCACGAAAGAGACTATTCTCCTCGGAACTCCGAAAAGCCTCCATATTCGTCATAACCTTCGGCAGGGCTGCATCTGAACTTGTTGTTGCAAAGGCGATAGAAACAGGCTCTTTAATTGCAGAAATAAAATTCTTAATAGGAATTTTTCAAATACAAAGCCAAAGGAAGCAATACTATCAGTATAAACCCCTGCCAGCGCAGCATAAAGCGTAAGGAGCAACAAGAAAGGTACTTTAGGACATCTGCTCCCAAATATCCCACTGCAAATGTTATAGCTGCTCCCACACCTACTGGCGCAAAAATACATCACGATGCGAGTATATTTAAACATCGTTTCCGAAAGGCTTTCTACAAAAATCTATTAGAGGCTTTTTCTTTTTCATCAAGCATTGCCAGCCCTATCCCAAAAGAATACAGAAAAACAACAATCTGTAAAAACCTGATTCTCATAAATGGATTTAATGATGTTCTCCGGAAAAAAATATCCCTGAAAGAAAGAAGCTGTCTTTATATATCCACTGGTAATTTTCTGAATATTCTCTAAAAGCTTTTTATATCGCTTGCTTTTGCTTCCGTGTTTTTAGGTAACTCATGTTGGGGTAGTTTACTGAGGTCTATACCCACCCCTGCTTTAGAAATATTTATTGTCGCTAAGCCTATAAAAATCGCAAAAAGTAGTAGCTACATTAAAGTATAATAATGATTTCCACGCCATCCTCCCTACCTGCTTCGAGATCCGAATGCCCCTGCAATACCATAGACTAAGGTTGCAAAGAGGATAGGCCCCTACAATGGTCTTTACCAATTTAATAAATCCGCTGCTGAGCGGTTGTAAAGAAAGTGCCACTTCTGGATGCTCCACTCCGATGATAATGCCCAATATCATACTGGTAAGAATCCATGTGGTAAGTCCCTTTTTCTTTACTGCATAAAAATAAAGGCTCCGCCAATGATGAAATGCGTAGCCGTAAAAACTTCCTTAGGTAAAGGATAAACAAGATTAATTCCATAAACTACTGCTCCAAAAGAGAGAATTAAGAGAGGAAACAGCCGAAATAAAATAGCCTTCATGGGTTAGTATATTTAAATATCTTGCAAATATAAGATTTACTGCCCATAAATATAAGCCTAACTTATAATATTTTGTTGTCTGCTAAAAACAAAAGTAAGTTTTTATTTACAGCCAGCCCTTCTTTTATTCAATTATAAAATATTGGTGAGGAACAAAAATAAAAACTGAGCAGCAATGCTGCTTAGTTTTTATTTAAATTCTATAATTCCGCCCACTACTTTTTACATCTCTTTGTTTCGGGTTTCCGTGGATTTCTATTCTTCCGCCTGCTCTCACGGTGGCATTTTACGGCTTTTAGAAGCGTAGACCCTCTGCCTTTCCTCCTGCATTTACAGTTACAGAAACATTTTTCGCCCTCATTGTCATCGCCTTTTGTATTTTGCGCCAGAGTTCATCACGATTTCCTGAACATCTGCATTTCCTGAAAGTTCTACTTCGCCGCCAGAGTTTCCTCTTACATTGAGCTGTTTTACATCCACTTTCATTTGGATTTTAGAACCTTCATTAGCTGTGATTTTTCAGCAGATTGATTTCAATACATCATCAGAAGTGATTTCTGAACCTTGGCTCGCCTGAATATCACTGAGATCATTGTAATAAACCTTTACTTTTAACATCATCTCCTGCAGGAGTTTCATGGTTTGGGTACGGATTTTTAGTTCTCCGTTTTTTATTGATTACTTGATTTTTAGAACTGCCGTCGCCTATGATTTCCACTTTATTTTTTTCTAGATTCTATAAGCTCTACGGAAATCCCTGTCATAGACTTTTAGAGAAGTAAAATCGCCGACATTTCTATCATTCTGTGCAAAAAGAGCACGCCACACTCGAAAAAGGAATAAAATTCCTGATAATAAATTTTTCATTATGTTTGATTTTTCTATTAGAACGAAAAATGAATTTTCATTATGTTTTAAATAAAAAGACTCTCTCGAAGAAAGTCTTTTGTAATATTTAAGTAAGCATACCGCCATCTACATTGATAACCCGCCCTGTAACATAGGAAGATAAATCACTTGCCAAGAATAGGCATGTGTTGGCTACATCGGTGAGTCTGTCCCTCCTCTTTAACGGGATGGCATCTCCAGCCTTGTACCACTTCTGGGCTTAGTTTAGCTGTCATTTCTGTTTCTATGAAACCTGGCGCTACGGCGTTGCAACGGATATTTCTAGAACCAAGCTCCAAAGCAACAGATTTAGAAAAATCCGATAACACCAGCTTTAGACGCTGCGTAGTTTGCCTGCCCTGCGTTTCCTTTCACACCTACCACAGAAGCCATGTTGATAATAGACCCTGTTCTTGCTTTCATCATAGGTTTGATAGCAGCTTTTTGTAAGGTTGAAAACAGAATCCAAAATTCACTTTCATGATGATGTCCCACTCTTCCTTGCTCATTCTAAGGAGAAGATTGTCTCGGGTAATTCCTGCGTTATTCACAAGGATATTCATCTGCCCGAAGTCTGCGATAACATCGTCTCATCAGTTTCTGAGCCTCATCAAAATCGGCAGCGTTAGAGTGGTATTCTTTAGCTGTAGTGATTTTATTTAGGTCTGCTTCTACTTGTTTTGCTAAGTCATCTGGACCGATGTGGGAGAATGCTATTTTAGCTCCCTGCTCATGCGAAAACTTCTGCTATTCTTTTTCCGATACCCGTAGCCGCACCTGTGATGAGGGCTACTTTTTCCTTCTAATAATTTCATATTCTTATTATTTTTGGTTCAAAATTATGATTATTTTTAAAACCTAAAAAGATTAGAAGAGTTTATCTTTTGGATTTTTATTTTGATGATTTAAGGTTTTGCTGCTGTTTTTAGATCAAAAGAGATAACTATTTTAGGTTTCCCATTTTAGTCACATAAAGGATCTTCGGGAAAAGGAAGCAGAAGGCAGAAACCGAATCTATTGAAGTCAATAACGACACGGTAGAAATCGGAAATGCCGACAAACTGGTGAAAGTCTATAAAGATACTTTGGATGACCTACAGACCCGATATGAGGCTAAGTTTAAGGAGATAACAGGTCTTTATGAAGACAAAATCAAGCTCTTGCAGGATGAAATTACCATTTTTGAAGAGAAGTATCAAGCAGCTTAAAGAAGAAAAACATACTGCTTCGGCAAAGGCTCAAAGAAAACAATCTAGAGTAAAAATCTTTTGGATTTAACCTTAGGAGTGTTTAAACAGCCTTTAAACAGATTTTTAAAACTATCATTAGAAAAAGCAGTCCAAATGACTGCTTTTTCTTATTTTTTGCCCCTGTCAATGGACATTTTGTTTTTGAAATTTTGGACATTTTGTTTTTGCTGATTATACATCAAAAATATAAAAAGGCTTTTGTTATCATTTAGTAATTTCTCAATATTGCTAACTGGGAACTGGTTATTATTTTTACCTGATTTTCCTTTTTACAGAGATTATTATAGGGTCTGGTATTTTAATTGTATCTTTTGTTAAATAAAAACCGTTTATTTCCTGGAGAATAGAGTTTGATACTAACTAAAACATAGGAAAAATACCATTTTATTTATTCGTAATATTTCCATTTTTCTTTATTAAAATGATAAAAATTCTGACTACGCTTTAGATGCTATATGCCTTCTATACACATCTAAGTGCGTTTTTTTCAAGCTACCTCTCCGATGCGGTTCAAACGCTGGGTCTGTGTCATGGCAGTATCTTCTTGGTGATTATCTTCATGCATTGTAATCTGTCCATTTCCTCAACGGAGAAAATACTCATACCAGTTCACTGGCACATCATGCCAAGAGCCATCACCACCAAATTTACTAATATACGAAAGGCGAGGTTCTGAACGGAAACCATGAGCTGTGACATCTATCATTGTGCTGCCATCGTTCTGTACCTTTGCGGAAGTTTTTCAAGACACACTGCGTCACGCAGTCAGGGATGTCTGAAACGCTCCTGCCCCCTAGAAATTAGCCAGCGCTTCATGCTCCCAGAACGAACTTCTCTGCTCCATATCACGCCCATAAATATCCTTATGCGACCGTATCTGCTGATACATTGGCACGCATAATAACGGCGCAAAAACTGAAATAAATCGCTCGGAAATATCTTGCATTAATTTCGTAAAAATCTTTCTTTGGCTCTTTCAAAATCAAAATTACAGTACTGATCTGGGTTCATATCAAGATCCAGCTCTTGTATATGCAAAGGCGTGATGGTGTTTATCATACGATTTTTATCAAAGTTAAAAATCATCACCATAGCCATTGGTACTATCCTCGCAAAAGCGCCATCATACTCTGCTGTGCCAATGGCGTGAAGAGTAAGGCGAACTGCTGGCTGTTATTACGGTTACCTGTATTGAACGCGACCTCAAATTCTCATTCGTCAGCATAGCAAAAATCTCCATCTGCCAGATTACGAGCTTTACGCTTCAGCCAGAATTTATCCCACTTAAAGCGAAGCGAACCTTCCTTACCTCGCCAATCCACTTGGCTTGCGATAGAATATCAAATCGGGCGCGGCTGTATTGCTACAGATAAGACAGGTACGCTCATAATACTCTGGATAAGGCGCTGTCACGCTCGCGCGCAATGTTTCTGAATGACTCACAGTGCGGGATTTCCCATCCGAATCAGTTTCCCTTGTCGTCCAGTAAATGGTTTTTCTCGCCGTAGTAGGTCTTCTGTCCCATTTCCATTTTCCTTGTTCTACAGATGACAAACGGATTGCCATTGATAAGTCCAGAATGGGAATAAAGCACCGAACGCCCTTCATTAAAGGAATCATTCCAGCCGTATGTAGCACGAAGGTCGGCCAATCGCTGAGTGGTGAAGTATGGGTCAAAACTCCAGCCTTGGGACAGTTTTTCGACATCATTCGTGTCAAAATATCCCAGTCGTAGAGTTTATTCAGTTCCGCCATTTGCTTCCATGCTGTATTTCTCAAATCATCTACTTTTTGGGCTAAATCATTTCGCTCACTTCGTAAAGACTTCAAGGTAGGATGTACCTTTTACCAAAAAGAAAGACAACCGCCAAGACTCGAGCCGCTGCCTATTAGTAAGAGCTGCTCTATCGGGAACTCATTTCTCTTAACATAGACAACTGCAAAATCCTATCACCGCACCTATCCACAAGATGACACATAATACCTTCCATCGTGTGATGCGGCTTTGCTATATTCTGCTCATGTCTGCCTCGCCTTTTATAAATCTGCTGGCATGTAGTGCGATTTGCTTTCACATCAACCCGTGCTTCCTGAGCAAGCGCATCGAAGGTTTCTTCCGTCACCTTCTTAAACTTGTCACGATAGGTATTGATGTATTCGTTTAATGGGTCATAGATGTCCTGAATCATCTATATTTGAAAGTCTTAGAAGAATTTACTCTTTGCTGCCTCGCGTGTTTCGGCTGATGCTGTGAATGGGATACGCGTGGTGTAGCCCTGCTGTGCTGCTACTATCATCTTTGTAGGCCATGAGAAAATATCTCGTGTTCCACTGCGTTACACGGCTGTTATACACAGTTCGTGCTGCTGTTATCTCGCGCTGTAGGTAGCTGTTCTGCTGCATCGCATCTGCAATGGCGTTGTGTGCCTTTAATTCTGGATAAGTTTCTCACCTGTGGAAAAAGTCTACCAAAAGCCGTGTTAATCTGTGCGTTCACATCACTTCTGTTGTCCTCATTCACACTGCCGCTGCGAAGTGCTGCCACTGTTTTCACTCACATCTTTATCAAGATCAACAGCCCGCTCAACAAGTCCTACGACATTCTGAAGGATTTGTACTTTTGTTCCAAATAATTATCAATATTAGATGCCCTCTGCCTGAATGCGCTGTTCCAGCTGCTGGAAGTAATACGAGCCGATATCTTCATAAAAGATAAAAATAACACCAGGCAGGATGCCCAGCAGACAGCCCACACCGCCAACAAGTAAAAGGATTCTGCAGCGTACTGCCCATAACCAGAACATATAATAGCACCAATATCGGTATCACAAACCCATAATGCTATCTGAAAAAGAGTAGAGCCAAAAGCTCATCTCTACAGGCAGCTGTCTATCTATCACATGTACATCTCGTCCTGAATTATTTACAGGTCCTGTCACTTCGTCTAACAAATTTGCCATACATTTTTAATATATCGTTTTTGTTTTTATTAATGTACCAAAGATACATTTTTTCTTAAAAATTTTGCATATCTACTGCCTATATCTAATCTTTTGATGCTGTTTTTATTTATCTAAAAGCGCTGAATTTTATTTTTAAAGATAATCAGATATTGTTTTTAGAGAAAAACCGATTTCTATCCAAGAGTCCAAAAAGCTCCAAAACTCTATGCCAAGCTTTTGGTCTATCATTTGTCCACCAGACTAACGACTTAGGATTTTCAGTGTCTTCTATATTGATACAGAGAAACCCATTTCCGCCATTATGAAACACATAGTAAGTTTTGATAAATCTACCGACTGCAATATTTCATCAGTAAGTCCCCATTCTGATTCATCAAGAAACTGGATTTTCTCCATAGGAAGCAGTCCCTACTCCTCCACTAATGCTTTCAAACCAGCCATCATGTATATGCGTGTAGAAGTCCAGCAATTTTTTCGGGAAGAATAGAGAGTGTATTATCAGTTTTTGGAGGATTTCCTACATATGTAATATATTCATTATCAATAAAGAACAAATAAACCATCTTCACTTGTTCTTTATGCAAAATTATAAATACATCATCAAGATATTGCTCAAATATCCTAATGGTCTTCGGAAGAAAAAGGTCAAAAAGGTTTCCAATAATTCAGAATAAAAATCTTTCCTTAAATTTTTTTGTCCTCTTCTTTTTAGTATAAAAATACCATTGCTTAGGAACAGAAATGCTATCAGATGATGATAATATCTTTGCATCATACAAACCATTGGATTCTAAAAATATTTTTAATTTTCATTTTGTGATTTTTCCGAGTTCCTATGAAAAAAATTCTCCAAGTCAAAAATACCATTCCAAAAAAAGCATTAAAAATCTTTCCACTGTGGCTGTAACTTACCACTCTGAAAATCAATTAGTTTTTTGTCCAAGTTCTAATTCCAAGACTTCCCCTGTTTTTCGATTATAGAAAAACCGCCTTCTCCCTCAAAACTGTCCAGCGGAATATACTCTTCGGGTAAATTTAGAGCAGAGCGCATACTCTCTATCTGTTCAAAATATGTAGAATTTATAGCAAACCAGCATACATTATATAAATCATTATACTTCCCAGAAAAATGTTATATCATCTGCATAAAGATTAAACTGAGCAAAAGGCGCATCCATTTTTAATTCCTAAATCATCCATCACTTTTTGATAATCTGCATCTTCTGATTCATCATACAGACCTTTTTCCTTCAAATATTCTTTAACTTTTTTCTGACAACATAATTTCCAATATTATTAACTCTGATTACTATCCCTACAATTTCAAAAATTAAAAATCCATCAAATCTGATTATTCACCACCAAAACCATTTCGCCTTTCAGGGTTTTGCTTTTTGGAAAAATTCTATGAGTTCTTCTATGGTTCCGCGTTTGGTTTCTTCAAATTTTTGGAAATTTCTCGGCTGAGGCTGATTTTCGTTCCCTCGCCAAAAACTCCTTTATCTGCTCCAGTGTGGTGTTTATCTTGTGCGGACTTTCGTAGAGGACTATCGTTTTCTTATCCTCCGCCAGCTGTTTCAGTTTTGTCTGTCTTCCCTTTTTCTGCGGTAGAAAACCCACGAACAAAAACTCATTATTAGGCAGTCCAGAAACCACCAGCGCCGGCACGAAAGCCGTAGCACCAGGCAGACACCGCATTTCCACCTCGTTGTCTGCGTACGCCTTTTGCCAGCAGATATCCAGGGTCAGAAATTCCAGGCGTTCCTGCATCGGTAATGATGGCGATATTCTGACCGTTTTTCAGGTCTTCTATCACTTTAAGTGTCGCTTGATGTTCATTGTGTAAGTGATATGATTTCAATGGTTTAGAAATTTCAAAATGTTTGAGTAAAATTCCCGAAGTCCGTGTATCTTCACAAAGAATATAGTCCACTTCTTTCAAAAATTTTTTACTGCCCGAAAAAGTCATATCTTCCAGATTGCCAATAGGCGTAGGAACAAAAATAAAGTATACCGCTCATAAATTCTTTTTATTAAAATTGTTTAAATTTGGGATTTAATTTTGAATTTTTTACATCAAAAATCAAAAGGCTAATTTACAATGTTTTTAGAAAAATACAATCAATCATGCCAAACAAAGCGGCTGGATGGAGGTTATCTGCGGTTCTATGTTTTCTGGAAAAACCGAAGAACTCATCAGAAGGCTCCGCCGTGCAGAGATGGCTGGACAGCAGGTAGAAATCTTCAAACCAAAGCTGGACAACCGCTATGCCGATGAAGAGGTGGTCTCCCACAACCAAAAATAAAAATAAAAGCACTCCTGCAGAAACTCCCGATGAGATTCTGCTCCTAGGGTCTAACTGTGATGTGGTGGGCATAGATGAGGCGCAGTTTTTTTGATGAAAAGCATTGTAGAAATAGCCAATCAGCTGGCGAACAACGGCGTTCGTGTGGTGATTGCTGGGCTGGATATGGACTACATGGGAAGACCTTTCGGGTCGATGCCCAATCTGATGGCCACGGCAGAATATGTTACGAAAGTCCATGCCATCTGCAAGAGAACAGGGAACTTGGCGGGATTATTCCATGAGAACCTCAGGGAGTGATGATTTGGTACAATTAGGAGAAACTGACAGCTATGAGGCTGTGAGCAGAAAAGTTTTTACAGAAGAAGTTTTGAATAAAAAAATAATGATATACAGCACATTACAAATTTCGCAACTTACAGATTCTAAACTGATAGGGAATCCAGATATTCTCATCAGCAATATCTCTTTTGACAGCCGAAATCTTTTATTCTATTTTCGGATACGGCGTTTATTGCCATTAACACCAAAAATAATTCTAGGAAAAATACATTTCTTCCGTTGTAGAAAAAGGTGTGAAAGTCATTATTTCTGAAAAACTACTATTCTGAATACGAAGACATTACATGGATTATTACCAAAAATTCCATCGAGTTTTTTACAAATTTTAGCCAAAAACATTTAGAAAATTCGCATTTAGAAAAACACCATCGGCATTACAGGAAGCAACGGCAAAACCATTGTAAAAGAATGGCTTTTATCAGTGTCTTTGGGATGAATTTTTCCACGGTGAAATCTCCCAAAAAGTTTCAACTCGCAGATTGGGCTTCCCTATCTCGTTGCTGCAAATCAATGAGGAACACCAGCTGGGAATCTTTGAAGTCGGAATTTCTAAACCAAGCGAAATGGCAAAATTGGAAAATATTTTCGCTCCGAAAATCGGCGTTTTGACGCACATTGGCTCTGCTCACTCTTCTAATTTTTAAAAACGAAGAAGAACTGATAAACGAAAAATCATTCTTTTTCAAAGAAAGTGAAACCATTATTTATAACGGAGATAATGAATTGGTTTATAATTTAGTAAATCAACTTTATTCAAGTAAAAATTTAATTAGTTTCGGACTAAATCAAAGAAACGATGTCCGTATTTCTTCCGATTATAAAAAAATCCTAATGAACGCATCGGTATAAAAATATTTTGATGAAGAAATCAGTATTTCTCCAAAAACGAGATGAGGCTACACTTTCTAATATTCTGGCGATTGTAGCCGTTTTAAAATCACTGAAAATCTCCAATGAAAAGATTGTGAGCAAAATCCAAGACCTGCATTCTGTGGAAATGCGTCTGGAGAGTGTGAACGGCATTAGAAACAATCTGATTATCAATGATTCTTTTTAACTTGGATTTGGATTCGTTAATCATTGCATATCAGTTTATTAACCAATATCAAAAGCAGAAAAATCGCTCATCCTCACAGATATTTTTGGACACGATAGAAGAGGACGAAATATTGTATAAAAAGTAGCGGAACTTACCAACGAGCAGGATTTTTGAAAATATCATTCTCATCGGTGAACATATCACGAAGTATAAAGATTTGTTTTTCAGGAAAGTCAAAATCTTTGACAACACTCAGGAACTTATAGACAGCCAGTATCTCAATACGATTGAAAATCAGCTCATTTTATTAAAAAGGAGCGAGAGTTTTTGAAATTGAAAAATCAAAAACTTTTTAGAACTCCAAAAGCACGATACTACGCTTGAAGTAAATCTTAATGCCATCGTGCATAATATAAACATTCACAAGAGTTTACTGAAATCAGAGACAAAAAGTCTGCGCTATGGTGAAAAGCTTTTTTTCCTATGGACTGGGCGGCATGAAATTGCCGAATTTTTTTGCAGCACCACCATATTGATTATCTGGGAGTTGCCTATGCAGATGAGGGAGTGGATTTACGGAAAAAAATGGCGTCACTACGCCTATCCTTGTGATGAATCCTGAGCAGAGCAGCTATGACACCATTATAGATTATCATCTAGAGCCAGAGATATACAGCCTGAGGGTTTTTGGATTTATTTGGGAAACAGCTCCAAGCGAAAGGCATCCAAGAGACCTACCCTATCCATATCAAGATAGAAACAGGAATGCATCGCCTTGGTTTTTAAAGAAGATGAAATAGATGATTTGATGAAAACCTTGAAAAATACAATGTCAAAATAGCGAGTATTTTTCAGCCATTTATCTTGTGCGGATGTTCCCGAAGAAAAAGGAATATACACTGCAGCAACTGGAAACCTTTGAGCGAGTTTCAAGTAAAATCATCCAAAAACATTGATTATAAAACCTATTAGACATATTCTCAATACAGCTGGAATTATCAATTTCACTGATTATCAATACGATATGGTAAGAATAGGCATTGGGATGATGGGCATTTCCTGCGTTCCTCAAATAGAAAAACAGCTCCAAAATGTGGCTACATTTAAAACCGTGATTTCTCAGATTTCCAAAGTAGAAAAGGAGATTCCATAGGATACAGCAGAAAATACATCGCTGAGAAAGATACCAGAATCGCAACCATTCCGATAGGCTATGCAGACGGCATTCCTCGGCTGATAGGAAACAAAAAGGGATTTGTCATCATCAAAGGACAGAAAGTTCCTATCGTGGGAAATGTGTATGGATATGCTGATGGCAGATTTGGGCGAAATTCCTGCAAAGGAAGGTGATGAGGTTATTATTTTTAATTCTTGCAAGACTTTTGGAAGAGTTTGCAGACTATTGCCAGACTATTCCTTACGAGGTTCTTACTTCCATTTCACGAAGAGTCAAAAGAATTTATGTAAAAGATTGATTATGAAAAATTCTTCAAATATTTATAATAATGTTTTCTTTGACTTTGTATAAAGCTCAGGTAAAAAGAAAATCTAAAAATTCCGAAAAAGACCAAAAGTGGGACTGTCTCTGGCGGGCGGCGGCGCGAAAGGTTTTTGCTCATGTAGGTGCATTGAAAGTGATAGACTCACTGGGAGTAAAAATAGACTACATCTCTGGAACTAGCATGGGAGCGATAGTTGGCGGACTCTATGCCTCGGGCTATTCGGCAAAGGAAATAGAAAAATCATTAAAAGAAACGGATTTTTTATGAAATTCTTGCCAATGAAAAAAAGACCGAAAAGAAATTTCGTTTTTTGATAAAAAAATAATGACAAATACCTGCTGAATATTCCTTTTTGAAAAAGGTAAATTCAATGTCTTGCCAAAAAGCCATTTCACAAGGACAGAAAAATCTTTTCCTCCTAAAGGATTTGTTTAACAATGTTTCTAATGTCATCAGATTTCTCCAAACTGAATATTCCTTTCATGTGTGTGGCAACAAATCTGGAAAAATGGAAAAGTAAAAATTTTTGAAAAAGGCGATTTAGTGAATTCTATCATGGCGAGTTCCGCCTATCCTTCGCTGATAAATCCTGTGAAAGTAAAATGACAGTCTGTATATAGATGGTGCGATGACGGTAAATTTTTCCATCAAAAACCACTTAAAGACAAAGGAATGGATATCGTTATCGGAGTGGATCTCAAGTCTTCCTCTGGCGAATAAAAAGATGAGCTGAATTCGGCTATAAAGATCTTAGACCAAGTGATAGATTTCACTATACAAAACGAAAAATAAAACTCAGTATAAAAATACAGATATAAGGATTCATCCTAATCTGAAAGGCTACTCTTCCACAAGCTACGGCGACAAAGAAAAATCCTAAATTTAGGGATATGTAGAAGCTAAAAATACATCGATATACTCAATAAATTACCAAAAAGAGATTCTCTACTGAAAATGATGAGCAAACCTGTCTCATGCTAATGTTTATAAAGTAGACAGTCTTGTTTTTGGTGAATAGTAAGATTTTTAATGAATCTTATGTAAAAGGGAAAATGAACCTTAAAATTCCTTCCTTACAGACTTATGCTGGGATAAACCAAATGATTGATAAATTATACGCTACTAATAATTATAAACTTATCAATTATGATCTGGTATATCATGAAGGAAAAAAATATTTTTAAAACTGGAATTAGAAGAAGATGATGCTAGGTTTTTCCTGAAATTTGGGGTTGCATTATGATGAGATTTTCAAAACAGGATTGCTCATCAATACAACCATCAAAAAGGTTTTTTTATTCCAAAAACTCTATCCTTTCTCTCGATGCTATCGTGGGCGGAAATAGACCGAGATACTATTTTAATTATTTCGTAGATAATGGCTACTTCCCTGGGTTTGGGATTTATTCTTCTGGTATGAATCTACAGCTCTATGATGATAATAGAAATGAAATAGGAAAATGGAAATGGTTTAGAAATGAGATTTATCTTCAGTCTATTTGGAAAGATAGATACGCCATAGGAGGAGGAATGAGCCATGACTATTTTGAATCTAAAAATAGGAACTATCCGCTATGATAATGAAAAACTTTATCAATCCTTATGTTTTCATCAAAAGTGATACGAGGAATGACAAGGATTTCTCATCAAGAGGTTTCTACCTTAATATAGAAGGAAAATTATTAGATATTTTTTAATAAAAATTGAAAAAAACAGATTTTCCAAACCAAAGCTGACATCCGAATGAGTTTCCCTATTTCCAGCCGTGTGACTTATAGGCTGAATCTTTTTCGGAGGAGTTACTTTCGGGAGAGATGTTCCATACTATTATCATTTCTACCCAGGCGGAATTTTTTGAGCAGAATTTAGGAAATTTTTGTAAGTTTCCAAGGTTATCAGTTTGGGGAATTTTTAGTGCGGATAATCTTATCGTTGTTGGGAATGATTTTCAGTTTAGGATTAAGAAAAACTATTTCATCACAGGACATATTAATTTTTATGAATACCTTTGATGAACATAAAATAAATCATATTCTAAAAAGTAGGCGATGTTTCTGGTGGAATTACCGCTGGATACAAATCTCCTTTTGGGCAGATAAAACTAAATTACAGCAAGGCTGTGAATAAAGGAGAAAGGTATTTTTAGTGTGATTTTTAGGACATTGGTTCTAATTTTTAGAGATAAATAAAGCAGAATGATACAGTATTTTTTTGAAAATGTAGATGAAATTACCCTTCCTGAAAAATTGTTCGAATGGGTTGAAAAACTTATTTTTTAAACGAAGGAAAAAGTAGGAAATATCAATTATATTTTTCTATGATGACGAATACCTGCTAAAAAGTAAATCAGGATTTCTTAATCATGATTATTATACAGACATCATCACTTTTGACTATGTAAAAGGCAAAACCATAAGCGGAGATATTTTTATATCTTTGCCGGCATTTCTGAAAAATGCCTCTACCCTATCCAGTAGTTTTTGAAAAAGGAATTACTAAGGGTTCTGGCTCATGGTGTTCTTCACCTTTGCGGATATAAAAGACAAATCCGATGAAGAAGAAAAAAAGAAATGAGAGCGAAAAGAAGATTTTTTTATATCAATTTATTTTAATGTTTCCCGTGAAACATTTTTATTATTTATAAACTTATTTACAATATATGATAAACGAAATATACGATGTAATCGTAGTAGGTGGAGGACACGCAGGCTGTGAAGCAGCGGCAGCAGCAGCCAATCTCGGCTCTAAAACTATGTTGGTTACTATGAACATGCAGACCATCGGACAAATGAGCTGTAACCCCTGCGATGGGCGGAATAGCAAAAGGACAAATCGTTCGTGAAATAGATGCACTTGGCGGATATTCTGGAATCATAGCTGATAAATCTGCTATCCAGTTTAAGATGCTGAACCTATCAAAAGGACCTGCTATGTGGTCACCGCGAACTCAAAACGACAGAATGCTCTTTGCAGAGGAATGGCGATTAGCTTTAGAAAACACTCTAATCTTGATTTTTTTCCAAGATATGGTGAAAAATATCATTATAGAAAATGGTAAAGTAGCAGGAGTAATTACCAACATCGGTGTAGAAATCCGTGGAAAAGCAGTAGTTCTTACCAATGGAACTTTCCTAAATGGGCTGATACATATCGGAGAAAAAAACAATTCGGCGGCGGAAGAATGGGCGAGCCAAAAGCCTTCGGAATTACTGAGCAATTAGTAAGTTTAGGCTTTGAAGCTGGAAGAATGAAAACAGGAACACCTGTAAGAATAGATGGAAGAAGTCTAGATTATTCCAAAATGGAAGAACAAAAAGGCGATGAAAATCCACAAAAATTCTCTTATCTCGATACTCCTAAACTTAAAGAACAAAAGAAGCTGCTATATCACTTACACAAAACGAAACTGTACATGATATTCTCCGCTCTGGGTTTGACAGAAGCCCAATGTTCAACGGAACTATACAAAGTATAGGACCAAGATACTGCCCAAGTATAGAGGATAAAATCAATCGTTTCGCTGAACGAAACAGACACCAGCTTTTCGTAGAACCAGAAGGCTGGAAAAACTGTTGAAATCTATGTAAATGGTTTCAGCTCTTCGCTCCCAGAAGATATTCAGGCCAAAGCGCTAAGGCATGTACCAGGTTTTGAAAACGCTAAAATATTTCGCCCAGGTTATGCCATAGAGTACGACTACTTCCCTCCTACTCAGCTGAAACATACTTTAGAAACCAAACTGATTGAAAATTTATTTTTTTCGCTGGACAAATCAACGGAACTACTGGCTACGAAGAAGCAGCAGGACAAGGTCTTATCGCAGGAATCAATGCGCATAATAAAGTTCACGGCAAAGATGAATTTACCCTCAGCAGAGATGAAGCCTATATAGGTGTACTGATAGACGATCTCATCACGAAAGGAACAGAAGAGCCGTACCGTATGTTCACATCAAGAGCAGAATATAGACTACTTCTAAGACAAGATAATGCTGATATCCGTCTGACTGAAAAAAATCTTATAACATAGGTTTAGCATCAGAAGAAAGACTCAGAAAAGTAGAGGAAAAATTAAAAAGTCTGAGAGCTGGAAGAATTCCTTAAAGAATTATCATTAAAACCAAATGTTATAAATCCTATTCTTGAAGAAAAATGAAAGTAATCCTGTAGACCAAGACATACAGAGCATCTCAAATATTAACTCGTCCTAATATAAATTTAGAAAAAAACTTTCTAAAATAGAAATCATAGGAAATAAAGCGAGAGAATATTCTGAAGAGATACAAGAGCAAGCAGAAATCAATATAAAATACAAAGGCTACATAGAAAAAGAAAAAGAAAATGTAGCAAAACTCCAAAAGAATGGAAAATATAAAAATTCCAGATGATTTTTGATTTTTAGCAAAAGTAGCTTCACTTTCTTCGGAAGCTCTACAAAAGATGAATAATATTCGTCCAAAAAAATATCGCACAGGCTTCTAGAATATCAGGAGTGTCACCAGCGGATATTAATGTCTTATTAATTTATTTAGAAAATAAAATCACAATGTTTCATGTGAAACATTGTGACTGTTTTCATAAAAAAATTAAAATGAAAATAAAAGACCACTTTCTCTCACAGGAAGAATTTGAAATTATAGAAACAGAAATCCAAGGGATTTATAAAAACTTCTCCTCTTCCCGATGATTTAGGTAAATATTATGAAAGTAAAGATTATATTTCGCATCATCAGGATTCGGGAAGTTTGAAAGAAAAAGTATATAAATTTTTACAGAAGTTTAATCTTAATTATATATATAATCAAAAAAATGAAATAGGAACTCATCTGAAAATATTAGACTACGGATGCGGCGCGGGAGAGTTTGTGAAATTTATAGAAAACGAATACACCACTTTTCGGATTTGAACCAAATGAAAATGCAAGAAATTTCGCAAAAACAAAAAAATCCGAAAAACAGTTTTCATTTCCAATCCAGAACTCACAGAAATAGAAAACGAAAGTCTGGATACTATCACCCTATGGCATGTTTTTCGAGCATATAGAGGAAAGAGAAAAAAATACCTGAAAAATTTTTCATGAGAAATTAAAAACCAAATGGACTTCTCATCATCGCTGTTCCGAACCACACTTCCTACGACGGAAAAAAATATAAAGAATTTTTGGGCTGCCTATGATGTACCAAGACACATTTGGCATTTTTTTCAAAATCAGGAATGGAAAAATTGATGAATAATGAAAAATTGGAAAATCAGAAAAATAAAACCTCTCCTGCTCGATTCTTATTATATCTCTATGCTAAGTGAAAAATATAAGAAAAATCCTCTTTTTGGCTTTTTGGAGCAATTCACGGAGCGATTTCTAATTTTTAAAAGCATCAAAAACGGGCGAATTTTTCAAGTTTGATATATATTATCGAAAAACTTAGAAAAATAGATTTTTAATAGATTTATTAGTTAATTTTTTTACTCAAAAATAACTTTTTCAAGAAATTTTTAATTTAAAAAGAAAATATCATGTTTGAATTTTTAGCAACATATCGAAAAATTAAATTTGTAGGAGAGCTGACCGTGGATGTTGTTTTTCTACGACTTCTACTGGCTGTCATTTTTGGAGGGCTTGTCGGCATCGAAAGAGAAAGAAAACATAAACCTGCTGGATTCAGAACTTATATTCTTGTGTGCTTCGGTGCAGCGATAGTTTCCATGGTGCAAGACCAACTAAGATTGAATATCTACGGATTCGAAAAAGAGTTCCATGGGCTTGCCTCGATTATGAAAAACTGATTTGAGGGCGTCTCAGGGGCGCAGGTTATCAGTGGAATAGGTTTCTAGGTGCTGGGAGCATCATCAAAGAAAAAGGCGAAGTAGGTGGACTGACCACCGCGGCTGGAATCTGGGCAACTGGCTGTGTGGGATTAGGAATCGGCTGGGGATTTTATAACATTGCCATCATTGCCATTATTTTTATGCTCATCATTATGATAGCACTGAAAAAGGTAGAAACTGTTTTTATGAAAAATCTTCCAATCTGATTTTGAAATTGAAATTGATGAAAATTCTGCTATCTCAGAAATAATTTCTGAATGCTATGAAGTTTTTTTCTACAAAAAGAAATAATCATCAATAAAGTTGATAAAAACCTGAAAAACAATATTATAACATTCAATGCTACCACTGAGGAAAATAATAACATCGCCGAAATCGTGATGATTCTTTCCTCTAAAAAAATAATATAAAAATCAGTAAAAGATATGAGTTTTTAATTTTTCATAGCGAACCCTAAAATTTAGAGTTCGCTTCTTTATTATAATTACAATTATTTATTAATAGCTGAAACTCCTGGAAGTTCCAGTCCTTCAAGGCTTTCCAGCATCGCTCCACCACCTGTGGATACATAAGAAACCTTATCTGCGTAGCCAAACTGCTTCACGAATGCTACGCTGTCCCCTCCCCACGAGAGAAAAATGCACCCGCCTTAGTAGCTTCTGCTATGCTGTCTCCTAGAGCTTTAGTTCCTTCAGCAAAAATTAGACATTTCAAAAACTCCCAAAGGACCATTCCAAAAAGAATAGTTTTGGAACTCATAATCACATCTTTATTTATCTTTTGTGACCTCACTTCCTACATCCAGCCCCATCCAGCCGTCTGGAATTTCATTTGCTGCCACTTCTTTTCTTTCGGCATCATTGTTAAACTCTTTCGCTGCGATAACATCCACAGGAATATAAACTTTAACATTCTGATTTTTAGCCTTTTTCTAAAATTTCTAAAAGCCAAATCCAGCTTGTCATCTTCCACCAAAGAATTTCCTACATTTCCGCCCTGCGCTTTGATAAAAAGTGAAAGCCATTCCACCACCAATAATCAGATTATCCACCACTGGCAGAATATTTTTCTATAATGGTAATTTTAGTAAAAACTTTAGAACCTCCAAGTATCGCTGTAATAGGCTTTTTCTCCAGAGTGAAGGACTTTATCTATTGCTTCTAATTCTTTTCGCCATAAGCAGCCCAAAAAAACTTAGTCTGAGGGAAAAACTCAGCGATAACAGCTGTAGAAGCATGCGCTCTATGAGCCGTACCAAAGGCATCATTCACATATGCATCGCCTAATTTGGCTAACTTCTCTAAAGGCTTTTATCTCCTTTTTCTTCCTCGTTATAGAATCTAAGGTTTTCTAGTAAAAGAATTTCTCCGCTTTTTTTAGCTCAGTAGCCAGTTTTACAGCCTCTTCACCGATGCAGTCCTCAGCGAACTTCACCGATTTACTCCAAAATCTTTTTCTATCTCAGGAAGAATATGTTTTAGTGAGTATTTATCATTTTTTCTCCTTTTGGCCGTCCTAAATGCGTCATTAGGATAACCGAACCGCCATCGGAAAGAATTTTTTTCAATTGTAGGTTTCACAGCCGTGATTCTGGTATTATCCATTACCTTTAGGTTTTTCATCCTGAGGAACATTAAAGTCTACTCTTACCAAGGCTTTTTACCAGAAAAATCAAATTGTTTAATCGTTTTTCATAAGTACATATTTTTATCTGATTATTTTTCAGCAAAGTTAATTTATTAATTTGTCTGATAAAAATTTTAGCCGACAAAAAAATTCCCTCAATCATCACACTATTACATTATTCATTTTATTATTTATTAAAAAGATATATGATGTATATTGTTATAGAGCTGGGTTTAGTGGATAAATTTTTTTCATGAAAGTTTAGCACAAATATTTTTAGCTGAAATTCATAGATAATTCACATCATAAAGCCTTGATTTTTAAATTTATAAAAAGGCTTATCAACATTTGTGAATAAGTCTGAAATAAAGACAATGTGACCAAGTGTAATGTGAATAAGCCTATTCAAAAACAAAGGTTTTTTTATTTGAAAATAATTCTTGACTGGCGGGAAATTTTTTCTCATTAGAATTTTATTTCGGATTTCAAAAATATTTTTTCTTGGAAGTTTTCCACATGGAATAAAAGGTGGTTTTTTTCCTCATTAGCCACAGACATTGTTAATAAAAATCAGATTCAGTTTTTGAGGCTGAACCTGATGAAAAAGTACTTATTTAGCTTGGTTTTTATTTCGTAGTAATTGTTATAAAAGAATCATTGTTCTTGAATTTAAATCCTTTTTCCTTACATCATCTGTATTAAACTTTATTTCTACCGTGTTGTTATTTACTTTTTCTTACTAAATCATGTTTTCCTTCTATTTTTCTTTTATATCCGAATTGAAATGGAAAAGTTACCCGATAGTCTTTTAGTAAATATCATCCAATCTAAATCAGATTCTTTATCTTTATTTTTGATGAGTATATCATTTAATACAGAAGTATTTATTTTCAGGGTTTTTCCGTCCCATTCATTTCTGGAGAACAAATCAAGAATTGGTAAGGATTTTTCCTCTTTTTTTATTGAACATAATGGACAATTCTTTATTAGTCAGTTTATCAGTTTTAAAGGAAATATCTGTCAAATCCTTATCCTTATCATAGCTGCCTTTTTACATATTTTTTTCATTACTGCTATGGTGTCTGGAGCGGTGATTCTTTCTTTTTTTATCCTTTTTTTAGGTTCATCTCATACAAGCTGGTCCATTCTTTTGGGAGGTCATCTTTATCTTTCTTACCCTTCTTATTCTCATCTTTAAAGATTTTCGCTGCTTCTTTCCCATCGATGTCCATCACTATACTCTGTGTTTTGTCTTTGTGCAGGGTAATATCAGCGGTTACATTACACGAAACTAAGGTGGCTATAAGCAAAAACTGCCATCCAAAAATAATTCCTGTTTTTCATTGTAAAAATTTTTTATAAAGATAGGCAAAAAGATGTTAAAGCCAAATAATAAATATTAAATTTGCCGCATGAAAATTCTTCATATTGAGACTTCTTCTAAGAACTGCTCCGTTGCGGTTTCCTATCACAGGGAGCTGCTTTCTCTGCGAGAAAAACTTCTCAGGATTACAAACAGTCCGGAAAATCTCCACACCCTATATAGAATGGGCTTTGAGGGCGCTGGGATTACGCTCCGCGATTTGGACGCTGTTTCCCTCGGCAAGGGACCTGGCTCTTATACAGGGCTTAGAATAGGCACTGCTTCGGCTAAGGGTTTTTGTTTCGGGCTGGGCATTCCGCTCCTCGCGGTTAATTCTTTAGAAACCATGGTGGCACCTTTCTTGGGGCTGGGTTATAATGCTGTTATCCCGCTTGTAGATGCCCGCAGGATGGAGGTCTATTGCACCGTTTTTGAGGGAACTTCTGGAGAGATGCTCACAGAGACCAATGCTAAGATTTTTAGATGAAACCAGCTTTTGCGAATATGCCGATAAAAAAATACTCTTCGTAGGAGACGGCGCTGCTAAAGCTCAAAAATCTGCTGAAACTTCCTCTTGCCGAGTATAACGAAAAATATACCCATCTGCAAAATACCTCATCAGCAGGGCGGTAGAAAAAAATATACCGCTGGAGATTTTTGAGGACATTACTTATTTTGAACCTTTTTACCTCAAAGATTTTCACGGAGTGAAAAATCCCAGCAGTCTTCTTTATAGCCCTCTCCCCCACCCTGTTCTTGGCTTCCCAGCCTCGTTCCGCTATTTTGATTTAGGCCGAAACTATGAAAACCGATAAGGAATTCCACTTTTCAGGGTGTTGGGAAGTCCTTTCCCGAAAAATCTTTCTGTGCTTTTCCTTGATGAAAAGCACCAAAAATCAAAGGCTTGGAAAGTCCGGCTAAAATTTTAATAGAAAACCTAAAATCCTCACAACTCGGCTTCGCCTCAGACAATGAGAATTTTTACGGCTTCCTATCAAAATTTCTTTACGCCTCCCTTTCCGAGGCCGTCCGACCAGTGCAAAAGCCCATAAAAATAGCGTTCTCATTTTTTTGTGCGGTTATGAAAACGGCCTCCGGAAAGGAGGCGTAAAAATATTGGAGAAAGCCCGTTAAAAAGCTTTCCTGTTTGAGCCGGCGCTGGAATTGGTGCTGGGGCGAGTTAGGAAAGGTTTTGGGATTTTTGGAAATATTTTAGCTTTTCTTTCTGAAGCCTTGATTTTTCGTTCTTTTGTATCAAGACAAAAAGAACAATACTTAATGAAGAATTGCACTTTTTAAAGAATTCAAAAATCTCAGCCGTAAAAATTCTGCTTATTGATTTTAGCCTGAAATAATAAGAACTGATAAGAAATTACGCTTTCAGTATATTAAAAATATGGAGACCCCGGTGGGGTCTTGGGTATTCAGGGTGTCAGGAAATACAAAACCCCACCGGGGTACGATGTTTTTATCTAAAAATGGAATCCCCACCGGGGTCTCGGGCATTCAGAGTGTCGGAAGTGCAAAACCCCACCGGGGTCTAGCGTTTTTATCCAAAATGAAATCCCCGCTGGGGTCTCGGGCATTCAGAGTGTCAGGAAGTGCAAAACCCACCGGGGTCTGGCATTTTTAAACCTAAAATAGCTTTTCCCCCATAGGGGAAAGCTATCTCAGTGACATTGAAAATATTATCCCAAAAATCCGCATATCCTTTGGGGATTTTCAAAATATTTTCTACCTTGAGCCTATAAATTTTAACACTAAAAAAATAGAAATTATGGAAAAAAATTGTAAAAATTAAAGACATCAAGTTAAGGAACTTTAACAACGCCGAATACACTCAGTTCCTCAGTAATACCGAGCAGCTCCTCCAGACGGCAGGTGCAGGGCATCTGAGAATAGATGCTGGTCTGCTGACGGAATTTCGGGACAATATCCAAAAGCTTACAGACATCTCGTTTCAGAGCCGTGCCAGCACCGAAACCGAAGAACTCGCCAAGTTAGACAAACAAAGGGATGATTTGGCTGTTTACCTCCTTGCAGCTTTCAGAGTGGAGAGAAAATCGCCTATCATCCACCGAAGGGAAGCCGCTGCGAAGCTCTACACCATTACCAAAAACTACATCGGTGTGCAGTCTCTGCCGAACCGACAAGAAAACGCAGGTGCTGGAAGGCTTTGGTCACAGACCTTGAAAAACCCGAAAACCAAATGCTGCTCCTTAACCTGAACCTCGGCAAGTGCTTTCCCAACTGAAAAATGCCAATTACGAATACAAAAAGACTTACCGCTGGAAGAGCAGACAGCCAGATTCTAAACACCGTAGAAAGCGCGAAAAAAAGTGAGAAAGCTGACCGATGAGCAGTACGATGAGCTGATTACAAGGGCTTTCGTGGCAAGTGTAGCATTCCCATCACAAGAAAACCAAAGCGTTTGTGACTTCTATCAATAAACTGATAGATGACACTAGAAAAGCCTACAAACAACGCCTTGCCCATACCAAAAACAGAAAAAGAAAACCCTGCTCAGCCTGAATCAAATAATTAGTTTAACTTTGTCCCTCCACCCTCAGGAGGGATATTTCTATCAAATCAAATAAAAAGAAAAACAATGCGAAAAAGAAAAAACACATATCTAAAAACGAATACAAACTAAAAAGACATAGGGAGGCTCATCCTGAGATTCCTTAATAAAAACTCATCCAAAATATACAATTACAAACAGATAGCAGACGGAATAGACTACAAAAACCCGCGCCAGAGAGAGCAGGTCATCCAGACCCTGCACAAACTGAGAGCCGAAGACAAGATAAAGGAAACCGAGAAGGGCAAGTATATGATAAACTTCCAGATAAAGGATACTCTGACAGGGACGATAGACTTTGCCCTCAATGGAAATGCCTATGTAAGCGTGGAGGGATTAGACGAAGATATCTTTTATCCATCAGAAAAATGTAAAAGATGCTTTGCAGGGCGATAAGGTCTTAATCATCACTTACAACTTCAAAGGGCGAAAGCTGGAAGGCTCTGTATTGGAGGTCTTGGAGAGCCAAAGACTCTTTTTGTGGGGACATTTGAATATGTGAAATATAAGGATTTTGGGTTTGTGATTTGTGATAAAAAGGTCATCAATACCGATATTTTCATTCCAAAATCCAAAAATCCATGGAGCTAAAGATGGGGATAAAGTAGTCGTGAAAATGCTCCAATGGGACATTAATTCTAAAAACCCAGAAGGGGAAATCATCAAAGTATTAGGAAAACCAGGCGAACACGAAACGGAAATACATTCTATCCTCGCCGAGTATGAGCTTCCTACCATTTCCCTGAGGAAGTAGAGGATTTCGCAAATAGAATCAGCCGAGAAATCACTCCCGAAGAGCTGAAAAAGGAGAGATATGCGGGAGGTGCTTACTTTTACCATAGACCCGAAAGATGCCAAGGATTTTTGATGATGCGCTTTCGCTGAAAAAATTAGACAGCGGAAACTGGGAAATAGGCGTACACATTGCCGATGTATCCCACTATGTGCAGCCAGGAACGCTCCTTGATGAGGAAGCATACAGCCGTGCGACTTCCGTTTATCTCGTGGACAGGGTAGTTCCCATGCTCCCAGAGATTCTCAGTAACGACCTCTGTTCTGCTGAAACCAGAGGTGGATAGATACGCTTTCTCGGCAGTGTTTGAGATGAATGACAGGGCAGAGATAGTGAAGCAGTGGTTTGGGCGTACAGTCATCCACTCTGATAGAAGGTTCTCCTACGAAGAAGCCCAAGAGCGTATAGAAACAGGAAAAGGAGATTTGGCTGAGGAAATACTGGCATTAGACCATTTGGCGAAGATTCTCAGAAAAAGAGATTAAAGAAAGGAGCTATCGCCTTTTGACCGCAGTGAGGTGAGATTTAACCTTGATGAAAACAATAATCCTATCGGGGTTTATTTTAAAATCAGTAAAGATTCTAACCACCTGATAGAGGAGTTTATGCTGCTGGCAAACAGAAAAGTTTCCGAATATGTATCTCTTTCCAGAAAGGGCGAACCGACGCATAATACCTTTATTTATCGTATCCATGATGACCCAGACCCAGCGAAACTAGAAGCGCTGAGGGATTTCGATGCAGACACTCGGCTACAAAATGAATATTTCCAATCCCCAAAAATAGCCGAAAGTATGAACAAGCTCCTAAAAAGATGTGGCAGGAAAAGGTGAAGAAAACATGGTGGAAACTTTGGCGATGAGAAGTATGAGCAAGGCAGTCTATTCTACCGAGAATATAGGGACACTACGGACTAGCATTCCCATATTATTCGCATTTTACTTCGCCTATTCGCCGTTATCCAGACCTCATGGCGCATAGACTGCTCCAGCATTATCTAGATGGTGGAAAATCGCCAAATAGAGAGGAATACGAAGAATACTGTAAACACTGCAGCGATAGGGAAAGACTAGCTGCCAATGCAGAGCGGGATTCTATAAAATACATGCAGGTGAAGTTCATGGAGGACAAAGTAGGGCAGGATTTCATAGGCGTAATTTCGGGCGTGGCAGACTATGGTTTTTGGGTAGAAATACCTGAAAACGGTGCCGAAGGTATGATAAAACTGAGAGACCTGATGGATGATTCCTATTTCCATGATCCGAAGGCGCATTCTATTGTCGGTACCAAGTCGGGCAAGACCTACCGCCTTGGTGATGAGATAAAAATACAAGTAGTAAAAAGCCAACCTCATCCAAAAACAATTAGATTTTAAAAATAGTAGAATAACAGCAATAAAAACTCCCTTTTTAGGGAGTTTTTGTGTGTTATTTATTGTATTCTATTGTGTGATAATAACCGCTTTTTTGAAATTGTCCTGTAGTAGAATTTTTCTCAAGATTTTCCTTTTTGATAGGATAGTTATTGGAGTTTACAGTGTGTTCGTATTTTAATTCATTTACAAATCCGCCAGGAGCAGGAGAAGGAACGCCACTTGAATAGTTGGTATTGGTTACTTCCTCCTTTAGGTAAGAAATAATATCAAAAGGAAGCTCATCATCTAATATAAAATCAGAATAAACTAATTTATCAAAACCTACAATATTTTTCACTATATTATTATAGTTAGCATATTGATAAGTACTGAGCATCAAAAGTGAGAACATTTGCAGGAGAATATTTTTTTATACTCTGTTTTAGTGGTTAAAGGTCTTTTTGTGCATCCAAAGTATAATTAATAGTGCTGGTTTTTTTGTCTCATTTAGCGTTCCGTTTGTAAGATATAATTTATTTATTTTTGTCCAGTTATATTAGAACCATTCAGATTATATGTGAATTCAATTTCTTCACTTTTTAGTAGTATTATCATCATAATAAATTATAAGTTTTTCAGAGATGAGATTACCATTAGAATCATAATTAAATTCATAAAGGTTTCCATCACTTTTTAATAGATTTTTATTAGGTTTCCATTATAAGTAACATTCCAAATAGTCCCATCATCAATTATTTTTGCCAACTTATTTCCATTATAAGTCATGGTTGCTATCTTCCCATTAGAAGATGTAAATTTAACAGGCAGAATTCCTGTTTCATTGGTTGCAGGTGTCTGAGGTGTTGTAGGATTTGTGTTGTCATTATCCCTGCTGCACGAAATAATCATTGCTCCCACAAGAGCCGAAAAAATAAAAGTTTTTCATTTTTATTGAATTTAAAATTAATTGGACAAATATAAGAATAATATCTTTTAAACAAAAAGAGAAAACTCCCTAAAAAAGGAGTTTTTGTGTTATTTGTTGTATTCTACTGTGAAATAACCATTATCTCTATTTTCAGATTCTTCTATAGTAGATTTATATTCTATTCTGGTAGGATAGTTATGGGCATTTACAACATATTCTGTTTTAAATTCATCTGTTCCGAACCCACGATAGGAAAAACCATCAGAGTGATAAGTAGTTGAGTTTATATCTTCCTTGATATAAGAAAAAGGAAGGTATATCATATAAGAATAAGGATTATATAAGTCAAAAACCCTCTCAAATCCAATTGCAAAAGATGAATAGCTAAGTTTATCCATTCCTTTTATGTTTTCTGAAAAACCGTGATGATTTGGATATTGGTAAGTAAAAGGTTTTTAGTGCCTTTACTAGTGGTATTTCTTATCAGATCTTTATCTTCATAAACTTCTACTCTTTTTATAGGTCTTTTTCTTTTCGTCTAATGTGTAAGTGATATTAGAGGTAATTGTGGAATATAGCACCCTCATCAAAAATTATTATATGCTTTATATATTCTCTGTGCTGTTACAGTAGAACCATTGATGGTGTATGTTATATCATCTACTGATTTATTGCCATCCTCACTCATTAATTTTTTTCAGATATGAGATTCCCATTAGCATCATAGCCAAACTCAACAAGGTATCCATAATTAGCTCTTACAGAAGTAATTAAATCTCCTGTATAAGTGAAAATTTTTATTATAGGAGCCACTAGTAACATTCACGAGCTTATTTCCATTATAACTAAAAGTAGTTACTCTATCTGCATTACCAGTTTTAGAATAGGTGATTTTAGTTGGAAGAATACTTGTATCATTGGTTACAGAGCCAGTATTATCATTATCTCTGCTGCACGAAATCATCATCGCTCCTACGAGAGCTGTAAAGAAAAATTTTTTCATTTTTACTAGTTTTAAAAAGGCTGAACAAATATAATGATTTTTTTATCTAAAAATAAAATCCGTATTTTTTTGGAGTTTCAATTAAGAATTTGCATCCTATGATAGAGCTTATTTTTCTGCTGTCGGTTTGGGTTTTATGCTTAGTTTGGTATTCATTGGGCCTGTTTTCTTCCTTTTTGGTGGAGACCAGTCTTTCGCGAGGCCTCGGCATGCATTGGCGCTGGATTTGGGCGTGGTTTTTGCGGATATAGTGTGCATTGTAGCGGCGTATTTCAGCAGTCAGGACATTATCCACATTATAGACCAATACCCGAGTTTTTATAGGATTTCCGCGCTTATTATCTTTGTTTATGGGATTTATATGATCGTTTCCAAAAACCAGAATGCACATCGCAGGCGAGGAAAGGCTCATCAACCAAAACTATCTGAAAACTTTTTCTCAATGGTTTCCTGCTCAATATTCTGAACATCGGTGTGGTGCTTTTCTGGCTGGTAACCGTCATTTTCATTAGAAAAACTATCCCGATACGGGCAGGTTTTTGTTTTACATCGGCTTGGTTATCGGGACATATCTTTTTGATAGACTTGGCAAAAATCTACTTGGCGAAACAATTTCACAATAAACTCAATCAGCAGGTGGCTAATAAAATCCCGAAAAAGGCGTAGGTTTTTATTCTACTGATTCTGAGCGTGTTTATTTTTCCTTCAAAGTTTTTAAATCTTTAACCAGCTGGACAAAAGATTAGAAGAAAAAGGCATCAAACGAGAAGAAATAAAATAAAAAGATATTCAATAACAGACACTTATGGCGGTCATATTCCCAAAAACCCTTAAAAAAGGCGATAAAATAGCAGTCGTTTCTCCTGCTGGTTCAGTAGAAGAAGGGCAGATTTTATCCACGCTGGAGCTTATAAAATCCAAAGGCTATGAGCCTGTTCTCAGTCCTCATTGCTTGGGCAGATTTTCCTTTAGGTACAGCTATTCTGGAACGGAAAAAAACAGCGAATTTCTGACCTGAACTGGGCATTGAACAGTGATGAAGTTTCTGCCATCTGGGCTACGCGTGGCGGCTATGGCTGCATCAGCATCTTTTGGGACATCTAAAACTAAATCATTTCAAAGAAAAATCCGAAATGGTATATCGGCTATTCGGATATACCGTTATCCAAAGTTTCCTCTTGAAAAAGGGCTTTGCGAGTATCCACGGACAGACACTGAAGACCCTCATCTTTTTGGAGTTTCTACGGAAAGTTACGAAGAGATTTTCAATATTTTTCAGCGGAAAAAGCCTAAATATCAGGTAGCTCCACATCCGCAGAATAACCACGGAAGCGTGGAGGGTATTTTTAGTCGGCGGAAATCTGGCGCTGGTCTATGCGCTTTTGGGAAGTTCGTATTCGGTGGATTTCAGGAACAAAATCTTGTTTATAGAAGACATTGGCGAGAATTTTTATTCGCTGGACAGAATGCTTATTTCCCTTGATTTGGCTGGTGTTTTTAGGAAAATAAAGGGCATCATCATCGGAGGGATGATTAATATGGGAAACGAAACAGAAAAACCCTGATTATGAGTATAGTTATGATGCTATGGCTTTATGAAATCATCGCCGAAAGGCTCAAGAAATATTCTTTCCCAAAGCTGTTCGCTTTTCTAATGGGCATATTTTTTGATAATGTGCCGCTGATTTTTAGGCTCTGAAATAAAAACTAAATGTTTCCGAAACGGAAGCAAAAGTAAATTCTTATAAATCCATCAATGGCTGAGCATAATGACTTTGGGAAGGAATCCGAAAAATCTGGCTGTAGAGTTTTTGGAAAAAGAAAGGCTATAAAATTTTAGTCAAAAACTACCGCTATCTAAAAAGCTGGAAATAGATATCATCGCAGAGACTGAAAATCAGATTGTTATAATAGAAGTAAAAAGCCAGAAGTACAGATACTTTCCTAAGTCCAGAAGAGGCGGTGAATAAGAAGAAAAATCAGGCTGCTCATCTCTGCTGCGAGCCATTTTGGAAGAAAATGAAATAGACAAGGAAGCAAGGTTTGATATAATTGCCATTCTTCCGAATGAAGAAAATCAATTCCAAATCAAGCATATAGAAAAATGCTTTTGATATTACAGATGGCTTTTTAGAGATAAATATAAAAACAGAGTTATGAAAATTAAATCTGATTTTTAATTGTAATCATATTACAGAGTTGTTTTCCAAGTTTTTAAAACCCTAAAGAAGAAGTTAAGAAAGAACTGAAACACGAGAAAGCCTCTATAAAAATGGATAAAAGTAGTAGGTATTTTTAGACCAAAACTATCCTGATTATATCATTATGGAAAAAGATAATTTAATTGATACTATATGTGAAGCTCACAATATAAGTGGGTTAAACCTCAAAAAGATACTATAATTATAACTTTTAATGGGTATCCTAAAAGATATGCAGCTCCTATTAATGTTAAAGAAGAAGCATTAGGATTGAAGATTAAAATCCAATTTTAACAGAAAGTTACAACTATTTTTCTATATTATATTTGCTGATAAATATCATATTATGCAGATAGAACATCATCTTGAAATTGAACACAATTTTCAAAAATATTTTCTGTGAAAAATCGTTCGAAAAATGCCTTTCTGAGGAGGATTTTTCAGAAATATTTAGATGGTAAGAAGACGATTACCATTAGTAAAGGCAAGTTAGTTTTTAAAGAAGGAGAAATCCCAAAAAGGAGTTTTTATATAGAAAAAGGTGCTGTAAAACTCTATAAAATGGGGTTCAATAGAAAAAGAACAAATCCTGCGTTTCGCAAAAGAAGGCGACCTCATAGGCTACCGCTCTCTCCTTTCCGAAGAACAGTTTGGTGCTTCTGCAGAGGCTATGACAGCAGTGCAAGCAGTCTTTTATTCCTGCTGAAATTTTTCATAAACTGCTGATGTGCAATCCCAAACTCTCCTATGCCATGCTTCAGAAAAATTTCTTATGAATTAGGAGAATATTCTAACACGATTACTCTTCTTGCACAAAAACGGTAAGGGAAAGACTGGCGGAAATCCTTTTTATTATTGGAACTTAAAATAGGAACAGACCCAGAAGGTTTCATTAAAATAGCTTTTAACGAGAGAAGAAATCGCAAACCTGATAGGAACAGCCACAGAAAGTGCCATCAGACTGATTTCCGAGTTTAAACAAGACCAGCTTATAGAGGTAGAAGGAAGAAATATAAAAATCCTTAACCACGAAAGACTATTGGGTCATGTAGATTATAACTAAATAAGTTTTTTTCTTATTTAGTTATTGTTTTATCATAAAAATTTAGAATCATGTCTGTTCATTCCGAAATAAAGAAAATAACAACTGAAACTCTCTCAAAAATGAAGGTAGATGGAGAGAAAATTACCATGCTTACTGCTTATGACTTTACCACAGCAAAAATGTTGGATGCCGCAGGGATAGATACTCATTTTGGTGGGAGATTCGGCAGCGAATGTAATGGCGGGGCATGAAACTACACTGCCTATCACTCTTGACCAGATGATTTATCATGCGCAGTGCGTTACCAGAGGAGTTCAGAGGGCTTTGTGGTGGTAGATATGCCGTTTGGAACTTATCAGAGTGATTCGCAGAAGGCTTTTAGGTTCGGCGGTGCGGATTATGAAAGAAACCAATGCCAATGCCATTAAATTAGAAGGAGGAAGGGAAGTTGTAGACTCCATCAAAAATTGTGGCAGCGGGAATTCCTGTTATGGGACATTTGGGACTTACTCCTCAGAGTATCAATCAGTTCGGAAGTTATAAACTTCGTGCAAAGGAAAACGCCGAAGCTCAGAGGCTTAGAGAAGATGCTCAACTTTTTGCAGGAACTTGGTTGTTTCTCTTTTGGTTTTAGAAAAAAATACCAAGCCAACTTGCCAAAGTAAGTTACTGAGGCTCTTTCCATTCCTACGATAGGTATTGGAGCGGGTGTCCATTGTGATGGGCAAGTTTTTGGTTTATCAAGATATGGTAGGTATGAATAAAGGCTTTAAACCCTAAAATTCTTACGAAAGTATTTAGACCTTTATACCGAAATTACAAACGCGGTAGAGCAGTATGTAAAGGATGAGGGACTATCCTTTCCTAATGAGAGCGAGAGTTACTAATTAAAACTCATTCTTGTAGCCCACATCGACGAGATAGAGTCCGTAGCGGGAGCAGATGCGCCTGCTTTTATTGCGGTATTTGGCTTGGATGATGTCATGCAAGTCCTCTGGTTTTATTTTTCCTAAACCTACCTCTACCAATGTTCTACGATAGCTCTTACCATATTTCTTAAAAACGATTAGCCGAAATGGTAAAAACAAGGCTATTGCCTTTTTGGTTCCACTGGGCGTGATAAATTTTACAATTATTGGTTTTTACATCCGTGTGCAGTTTAGAAAAACTGGTAAAATCTTTCATACTCAAAGAGGATTTTACACGCTTCGTTCATTTTTCTACATCTAATTTTTGTCTCCACATCTGCCACGAAAAAGCCTCTGTGAAAGGGTCTTTTTCTATCAATGAAATATGGCATTCATAAGTTCTATAAACCGCACCAAATCCGCGTGCATCTCTTCTTTAACCCTGAAAAATTCTCTTAATGGCGATGCTTGGCGGGAGAAAAGCGTTCAGCCTCTTCACTAAATCCTCACCGATAGGCTGCTGCGTATCAAAGTGGGCAAAATATCTTCGTGCATGTACGCCTGTGTCGGTACGCCCTGCGCCTGTGGTTTTTGATGTCTTCTCAATAGAGTGAGAGAGCTTTTTCCAAGACTTCCTGCACGGATATTTGTTTCGGCTGAATTTGATAACCAAAGAAATGAGCTCCATTGTAGGAAAATTCTATAAAATACCGCATAATTTGCAATTTAAGACTGCAAAAATCGTAAAATTTCTATTACATTTGCCTCGTTTTGCGTGGTCATTTAGCAATGATATTACTTCTCTCAGACACGCATTCTTATATGGATAACCGTATTTTTGGACTACGCCTCACAGGCGGATGAGGTCTGGCATGCGGGAGATTTTTGGAAATCAGGAAGTAATAGACAGCCTCAGCGCGGTAAAGCCTCTGAAAGGCGTCTTTTGGGAATATAGATGATGCGGAATACGGAAACAATTTCCTGAAATACTGAGATTTACCTGCGAGGAAGTGGAAGTTTTGATGACGCACATCGGCGGTTATCCGAAAAATACGCCCCAGCATCAAAACAGAACTCTCCAACGCCCGCCGAAACTCTTTATCTCTGGGCATTCTCATATTTTTGAAAGTTATGTTTGACCAAGATTTGGGACTGCTGCACCTCAACCCCTGGCGCGTGTGGAAATGTGGGCTGGCACAAGGTAAGAACGATGATGAGATTCGTGATTGATGGACAGGAAATAAAAAGATTTGGAAGTAATAGAACTCGGCACAAGATAAAAATTATGAAAATAGGCGATAAAGTTTCGGTGATTGATGAGGATTTAAAGGGAACTCTGGTCTCGGTAAAGGATAAAACGGCGGTTTTTGAGGATTCGCATGGTTTTTCGGCACGAATATCCTTTTGGCCTCTGCTTGTTTTGCGCGGAAGCTTGATTTATGATGAAGTTCCTTTGACCAAAAAGAAGAAACGAAAAATATTTCCCAAAAGCACCAAAAACGCAATGAAAAATAGACCTTCACTTTGATCAATTAGTGAAAAACCCTAATGAATATGACTCTTGGGGAACGGCTTTTCATCCAAAAAAAGAGCGACTAATGGAGGTCTTGGACTTTCTGCAAAACGAATAAAATAAAACGGCTGGAAATCATCCACGGATCTAGCGAAGGCGTTCTGCAAGAGCTGGTCTATGATGTGTCAGAGGTTACGCAGGATAGAATTTGAGAAAAATGAATTCTTCAAGCATCAGTCTGCTTCGGTGGAGGTGGTGTTTTTAAACAAGGAGAAGTTTCTGGTTGTTTTTAGGCTGTTATTGTTTCATTTTTGCCATTTTAAAAGCTGATAAATACCACTATCATAATCATTTTTATAATATACTCTTTTATTAGTTCAGCTTTTTGAATATCTTTTTTTGAACCATTCTGCATTTTCGTGCTTTTTAAAGCCGTTATTTTTCTATATATTGTAATGCTTCAGAATATTTCCCAAGTATAAAAATATGTATATGCTAAATATTCATCTCTTCCTGTTTTCATGTCCATAGTAAGAATTATTTAATATATAGGGTATAATATCCTCAAAAGAGTTTAGAGTGTTGAACTTTTTGAAATTCTGTAAAGATAAATTTATGTCATTTATTTCTTCTTTTTCCCAATGATTTCTATTCTCTCCACCTAAACTGAAATTATATGTTGAAAACGGAACATATAAACACTGGGCAAAAGTATTGTAAGAGAAAAAGAGTCTTTGTCTGTTGATGAATCTAAATAAAAACCTATTAAAAACAGATGCTCCAGACCTATCTTTTTATTATGTAGTAAGCTAATCTTCCGTTTTTAATAAACTTATCTGTAAATTTTATTTCTTTATTATTTTGTTCAGTTCTGTGGTTTTCATTGCTTTTTAGGATTATACAATATTAGAATTTATTTTTCACAAATAGATGCGATGCGGCAAATTGTATTATTTTCAACAGATATAAAGTCTCTTTTTCAAGCATCAGTCTGTTTCGGTGGAGGTGGTATTTATTACTTAATTATTCTATTTTTATAGAGCATTATCTTATGTTTTATCATCTCATTTTTTAATGAATCAAGAAAAAGGTTATATTTTGAGGCGTTTTGAGGAAACATTCTATATTTAAAAAGGTGTTCTTTACTAAATAATTGTCCATTTGGAGTTTGTATTTTTGTAACCAAGATAGTCGCCATCAAGTTCTATACACTGGTTTGCTTCGATATTTGCAGAGTTATCAAACAAGAAAGCTTTTTGCTGGGAAAAATTCACTTCTTTTCTTCAAAAATTTTACCTTTTTATGGTTGTTTCGTAATGATGATTTTGTCATTTGTATAACTCCAAACGACTTCTCTCTTTGCATAAGTAGAAGAAATGTAAAAACATTTCCGTTTCTTTGGAACAGCTGGTTTTTATATCCTTGCCTCATTTGTAAAAGCTGAACAGGAGCTGATACCGAAGAAAAACAAAAACAATAATGCTATATTGATAAAGGCCAAAGTATTTTTGCTTGAGTTTTTCATATTGAGGATATTTTTATACAATAAGTTAATGATTTTCATTATTAGAATTTATTTTTTTCACAAACTAGACACGATGCAACAGATTGTATTGTTTTCAACAGGAAAGAATATAAGGTTTCCTTTGTATTTTCTTTTAAAAATTATTTTCTTCATAAATAGCAGAATTTATTTTTGAATAATTCGTTGCTGTCTTTCACAAAATATTTCTTTCACATATGAGTGATACCAATCTCTACAATCTTCTCACTATCAAAGGAAAGTTATACTTCTTATCAGCAGATTTTGAAAATTGTTTTATAATCTTGGTTTGAAAATTTTATTACTGCATATATTTCAATAATTTGACTGCAATCTTGGCTGAGTTCCCCAAGTTTCGTTTTTGGATATTTCATATTCTGCTTTTGAAATGGCAACAGGAAGATTTTATATTTTTCAAGCTCTTTTATGTCCGTATGTATGTTATTTTCGGTTTTATTTGGCTTAATACAAGACATACATATAAAACAATAGTATTTTTCTCATTTTTCAGATTATTTCACTTATTTTTATTCAACCTTACAAAGATATTTTTAAAAACAATCTTTTCGATAAAATTTTCTTTATTTTTGTGGAATGCAAATAGTTATTATCGGTTCAGGAATGTTGCCTCACCATCTGGCTGAAAGCTTTTAGGGAAAACCAAATTCTGTAAAACAACTTTTTCGGCAGGAATGAGGCAAGTTTGGAGAAAATATCCTCCGAGCTTGGGATTTCGTATTCACGGAGGTTTAGAACCTGCGGATTTATACATCATCGGAGTGAAAGATGATGCCATTGGTGAAGTTTCCAAAAATCATCACGGACAAAAACAGCCTCGTAGCCCACACTTCTGGCTCTACCTGAATGGAAATTCTGGCTGGAGAATACCGAAAGGCGAGCTTCTATCCTTGCAGACTTTTTCAAAGGAGAAAAACTAGACTATTCTAAAATCCCATTTTTCATCGATGCTGAAAATGAAAACGACAAGGAAATTTTTGATGAATTTAGCCAAAAATTTCCTCAAAAGCCATGCTCGTAGATGATGAAAAAGAAAGTACATTCATCTCACGGCCGTCTTGTAATTTTGTCAATCATCTTTTTGCTAGAGTAAAAGAAATTTCTGACAGCCAAGACATTCCTTTTGAGTATTTTTTCTTCCGCTGATAGAAGAAACCGTTGATAAAAATCCATTCTATCAACCCAAAAGATGCTGGGACAGGGCCTGCCAGAAGGAACGACCAAAAAATACAAATGCACGAAACTCTCTTTGGAAAAACACATGAACAAAGAAAAATTTATAAAAATAATGAACCAATCAATAAAAATGTATGAGTTATAAATCAAAAATTAAAAGATATAAAAAGCCTTCGTGTTTGATGTAGATGGCGTTTTCACGGACGGAAGCATTGTTCTGATGCCAGACGGAAGTATGAGCCGCATGATGAATGTCTTGGACGGCTATGCTGTGACCAAAGCCATAAAAAGCAGGCTACAGAATCGCCTGTATCACAGGAGGAAGCGACCCGATGGTGAAACACAGGCTCAATTATTTAGGGGATAACGATTATTACCCAAAAATCCAGCTACAAACTTCAGAATTTTTGAAGATTTCAAAGACAAATACGGTTTGAAAACGATGAGGTTTTTGTCAATGGGAGATGACATTCCTGATTATGATATGCTGAGAGCTGTCGGCTATCGGTGCTTGTCCTATCAATGCTGTTCCAGAAATCAAGAAAATAGCCGATTATATTTCGCCCATCCATGGCGGAAAAGGCTGCAGTGCGAGATATGATAGAACAAAGTGATGAAAGTGCAGGGAAAATGGACAGAGGAAGACGATACCGCCTCTGTATAAAATCAAAAATAATATGAAATTATACTTAGGTTCGCAGTCGCCACGCCGCAAGGAATTACTCGGTTCTTTGGGATTTGATTTTGAGGTTATTGATATAAAATGCGATGAGATTTATCCCGAAAATATCGCCGCAAGTGATGTTGCTGCTTTTCTTTTCGGAGCTGAAAGCCAAAGCTTTCCGATGTTTGGAGAAATCTGAAATTCTTCTGACTGCTGATACCGTGGTGGTTTTTGAAAATAAAATTTTAGGAAAACCAAAAATCCAGCGAGGAAGCCAAAGAAATGCTCAAAACACTTTCTGGAAAAACGCACCAAGTATACACTGCAGTAAGCATCAAAACTTATGATAAAAATCCTGACACAGACCGATGTAGCGGATGTGAGTTTTTGGATATTTCGGAGGAGGAGATAGATTTTTATGTTGATAAATTCCAGCCGATGGACAAAGCAGGAAGCTACGGAATACAGGAATGGCTGGGAATGGCAAAAATTAATAAAATAAATGGGAATTTCTACACCATCATGGGACTTCCCACAGCGGTGGTTTATGACATGCTGAAAATATTTAATTTTGTAATAATAAAATCAGAATTAATAAGTTATAGTATCATTATCAAACAATGATATATATTTCTTTTTAGGTTTGGTTCTTGTGGGCATTGCGTGTTCTACCAAGAAGAATATTTTTATCAGGCGTTCTTATCATAATATTTTACAACCTATTGCAATACGCTGTTTAATGGTAAAGAAGCGCTAAAAACGAAGTAATCAGGAATAATAAAAATCATAATGACAACTTCCACGAGGGCTATATAGAGGTTTTCCCAGAAAACTCCATGGAAACAGACAGCGTAATCTCCAAACCGCTGATGTTCCTAGGCGGTGTGAAGAAGACTCTCCACAAGACAGCAGTCCTTTCCAAAAAGCAGAAAAGAAAAGCCCTGAAAGCCATAGAGAAACATTCCATGGTTTTCGGTGGAAGAGAAAGAAATAAAAGAAATATTCAATGCCTATATTCTCCTTTGTGCAGGCTAGAATTTATCAAGGAAAACTCTTTGAAGCAACAGAAGCCATAGAGCAGCTGTATTCTCTAATGCCCGATGACAAAAAGGCTTCAGCCAAAATCTACGAAGGATTGGTTTTCTAAATGAAAGACTATTTCCGAGCTAGAAAACATTTTTCCGCTTTGGACAAAGACCCTCAACCTCAGCAAAGAAATATAGAAAACTCCTGAATGTCTATTATGCTGATAACCTGCTCTATTCCAATCGGAAGCGGGAAGCAGTAGACCGGCTGGATATTGCTCTGAATCTTTTACAAATCGCGAAATGTAAAAAGCAGAATAGCTTATCTGAAAGGGCAGATTTTAGCAGAATTGGGAAGAAAAGAAGAAAGCGCGTGCAAGTTTTTACACAGGCTTATAAATACGCTGGAAACTTTGAATTTGAGGTAAAATCCCAGATAGAAATTGCTAAAACATTCAGTGATAATAACAACTCACGAAGAAACATATCTGGAAAAACAAAGCGAAAAAGGGTATTTACGCCTCCCTGAAAGAATGAATTTTACTACGCACTGGGGCTTTTGGCAAAACAAGCAGGAAAAAGACGAAGAGTCGAAAGAATTTTTGAAAAATCTATAAAAGAAGAGGCTTGTAGACTGCATATACGAGGTTTGGCTTACTTTGAGATAGGGAAAAGCCTATTTCCAGAAAGAGAACTATATAAAGGCGGGGGCTTACTATGATAGTGCTTTTAGTGGCGATAGAAACACCGCCTGACACGAAGCAGAATAGAGGAACTTTCATGCAATATAAAAGAACTTTTTCCAAAAATTATTATTTGGTTAAGAAGAATGATAGTATTCTTGCGCTTACCAAAATGTCCGAGCCAGAAAGAACAGCTCCAAAAATATATCAATGATTTGAAAGAAAAAGAGGAAAAAGAAGCCAGAATAAAACCAAGAAAAACCAGAAGAAAGAGCGAAACAAAAAGCTTTAACGGCAATAATGACTTTCCATCGGCTTTTTGCCGGTAGTTTTTCGGGAATAAGTCTCTAATAAGTTCTATTTTGGAAACCAAGAGACCATTGCGAAAAGGTAGCCTAGAATTTAGAAAAATCTGGGAAACCGCTCATTGGAGGATAATTGGAGGATTTCCAAGAAAACAGTTTCTCTTAATGATTTGGAAAACCAAGCCTTAGACCGAAATAACAATGCCGATGCCAGAAGGTTTTGAGATAAGCTATTACACCGATACCTACAGACAAGGACTCTATCTTGAGTCTGAAAAAGCGAGACACCGCATCTCTTTGGATTAGGAAGGATGTATGATGCCTATTTCCAAAAATACAGAACAGGCAACAAAAACTCTCTTACAGACTTGGTGGAACAAAAAGCCAGAAAAAGAAAATAAAATTACAAGCTTTGTATCTTATCTTCTCGCTAAATCACGAAAAATGCTCCACAAGCTCGAAAGGGCAAAAACATGATTGTAGAAAGAGTTTCCTGACACACCGCATGCGGCATTCGTGAAAAATCCAAGTGAATACACATCACACCCAGACCGAAGAAGAAGTAAAAATCTCTTATCAAAAAGCTTATACTCTCTACAACGAAGAAAAATACGGGGAAGCAGAGCGTCATCACAGGCAATGGAAGAACATCCAATGATGCCCTTGTTCCTAAATATGAACTTTTGCATGCTTACATTACAGGAAAGACAGCAGGAAAAGAAGCTATGACAGCAGAACTGGAGCAGATAGCCTTTATCCATCCTAAGAAAGATGAGGGAAAAGCCAAAGAAAACATTGGCAATTCTAAAAGGAGATTCTAAAGAAGAGGAAAAATCGGCTGATTCAGACATTGAAGAGCTTTAATAATGAGGCTGGTATTTCCAAGCAGAAGAACCCAAAGAAACTCCAGAAAATACCCTTCAGAAGGAAAAACAAGCCCGAACCGCCAAAAAGAAGCAAAATAATAACCTGCCCGAACGCCCCAAAAGCTGGGAAAAGGGACACTTCGGCACTTAAGATTAAAACAACAGGTAGAGCTTTTAGCTGAAAGATAAAAGATAAATTTGCAGGGAGTCTCAGACTCCGCAAATTTACTATCATAGCGACTCATCTTTTGTTGTATTTTTCATATTGTAGAGTATTTTGCTAATGACTATTTTACTTTTTCTTCTTTGTGGTCGTCTTTAATCCAAGCATTCCGATGACGGCCTGCTCCCTCCCCGCATAAGGGTCTTCCCGAAGGTCTGCGCCATGGAACTGCTCAGTATAGTCTCAAAGACACCTGCTCAGCAGGTTTAGAGACAGGTTTTGGCAGGCTGTTCCACTGAGGAAACCTCCTCGCCATTCATCCTTTTCATCAGGATTTCATAGGCAGATTCTTTGTGTCTATGCTTTGGTTATACTTCGCGCTACCATTCGGGAAGCATTTACCAGTTGGTCTATTTCAGTAGCAGAAAGAACATCCATACGGCTTTCAGGGTGAAATAAGGTAAGTGTGTGCCAAAGGCGTAGGAATCCTTTCATCTAATGCAGTGATGAGAGCCCTCACCTATCCCCAGAGCCTGAATAAGCTCCTCAGTCTTATAATAGACTGTTGTAGGATAGTTTTGCACTGCTTTATTGATTTCTTTTTTTGTCTTTCGCTGTAAAACCTCTCAGGGCGTGCTGCATTTTCAGCCCCAACTGGCTGAGGATGATTCTCCGGCACATCACCCGGTATCTGTGTGATGAAATAAATACCTACTCCCTTAGAACGGATGAGTTTTTACCATCATTTCTATTTGGTCTAAAAAGAACTTTCGGAGCATCTTTGAAGATAAGATGAGCCTCATCTATAAAAACGGCTAATTTTGGTTTATCTAAATCTCCTGCTTCTGGAAAAGTAAAGGTAAATTTCTGCAAAAAAAGAGACAACATAAAGGTAGAAAAACAGCGCTGGTTTATTCTGAATATCTGTAACTCTCAGAACATTTATCACGCCCTTGCCATCGCGGGTTTCCAGCAGGTCTTGAACATCAAAAACTCGGCTCTCCAAAAATATGTGAAGCCCCCTGCTGCTCCAGCGCTACGATGGAACGCAGAATTGCTCCCAAAGAAGCTGGAGAAATAGAACCATAAGCCTCTGCAAGTTCTTTCTTGCCCTGAGGATTATCGGTTACAAACTGCAAAACTTTTCTTCAAATCTTTCCAAATCAATGAGCGGAAGCCCCTTGTCATCATCAATATTTAAAGATAATGGAAATAATGCTGGACTGTGTTTCATCTCAACCCTAAAATCTCACTGAGCAGAACAGGACCAAATTCGGTAACTGTGGCCCCTCAGCTTTACTCCTTTTTCCTCAGAAACAGACATCAGTTCCACGGGAAACGCCTGCGGTGAATAAGGAAGTTTGGTTTTAGCATACCGCTCCTGAATTTTTGCATTTTCTTCTCCTGCCGCTGCCACCCCAGAGAGGTCTCCTTGATGTCCATCACAAGTGAAGGGACACCAGCATGAGAGAGCTGTTCTATGAGAAACTTGCAGGGTTTTAGTCTTTCCTGTCCCTGTGGCACCGGCAATTAGTCCATGTCGGTTCACGGTTTTCACGGGAATGTTGATATCAACTTCCGGCAGGACTTCGCCATCTAAAATTCCTTTTCCCTAAAGTAATAAATGCGCCTTTTGGTCTTATACCTTGAATTTAATTTCTTCTATAAATTGCTCTTTCTTTGTCATCATATTTTATTTTTAATGATTTGCTTTTTATTCAAAAATCTTGTAATTCCACGAGTTTTTTGTAAGCTCCGTTTTTCTGCATCAGCTCTGAATGTGTTCCCTGTTCTAGTATCATTCCTCGTTCCATCACTACTATCCAGTCAGCTTTCTGAATGGTAGAAAGACGGTGGGCACAACCAGCGAAGTTCTGTTTTTCCATCATTTCTCTAATGCATCTTGCACGAATCTTTCACTCTCGGTATCCAGCGCTGAAGTCGCCTCATCCAAAAATCATAATCGGAGGGTTTTTCAGCACGGCACGGGCAATGGACACTCTTTTGTTTTTGTCCGCCAGAGAGTTTGTTCCCATCATCGCCTATATTGGTATCATATCCATCAGAAAGATTGGTAATGAAATCATGGGCGTTGGCAATTTTAGCTGCTGCTTCTACTTCTTCTTGGGTGGCTTCTGGCTTACCCATGAGAATATTATTATAAATACTATCATTGAAAAAGCACGGATTCCCTGAGTAACCATACCTATAAGCTTCCTGTAATCAGATAGTTTTAAGTCTTTAATGTTGTGTCCATCTATCATAACCTGTCCTTCAGTAACATCGTAAAATCTCGCCAAAAGATTGGCAATGGTGGTTTTTACCGCTTCCACTCTGTCCCACAAGTGCGATGGTTTTTCCTTGGGAATGCTGAGCGAGAAGTTTTTAAGGATAGTCCTGTCTTCACTATAATAGAAAACCAACTTCCTGAAAAACTTATCCCTGTTTCTAGGCTTTCTATCGCGATTGGATTGGTTTTCTTCTATCTTGACATCGGCATCCAGAATATCCATCACCCGCTCTAGTGCCGGCCCTCCTTTTTGTATTGAAGAAGTTGCGTTTGCAAGGCTCTTCGCTGAGGCAAAAATTTGGAAAAACATGGCTAAAAACACCAGAAACTCCTCAGGCGAAAGGCTTTGGTTTTCAATAATCTGCTTACCGCCGTACCAAGTAATAATCAAGAAAGTGATTGCTCCTCAAAAACTCACTCATCGGAGAGGCAAGCTCTCTTTTTGGCTGCATTTACGGAGGCTTTTCAGCCATTTGTCTATCGTGTTTGTGAAGCGGTTATAAGCAGCTGGTCAGCATTAAATATTTTAATAATCTTGGTAGATTTTAAGGTTTCATCTATAATAGAGAATAGATTTCCTATTTCGTTTTGAGCTTCATGTGCATCCTTTTTAAACTTTTCCCGATGAGGGCAATAATTGTCCCCATTATAGGAAGCACAATCAGGGTAAATAATGTAAGCACAGGACTTACAAAAACAGCGTAACCAAAGTGCTTATCAGCATAAAAGGAGCATTGAACAACTCCACCAAACTGCCTAAAAATACTGCCTTCTACCTCGCCTACATCATTGGATATCCGCGACATCATATCTCCTTTTTCTTTGCTCCGTAAAAAGAAACTGGAAGGCTGAGGATTTTCTTATACATAGCACTTCTCAGGTCTTTGGTTACTCCTACACGGTAATAGATAAGCATTAAAGAACCGATGTATCTGAATAAATTCCTGACCAAGAACGCCACAGCTGTAATGACGCAAAAGCCATGCTAAAACCGTAAGCGCCCCATGCTGATGAACTTTTAATTCTATGAAATAGTATGCATAATCTTTCAGATAACTAAAATATTCCGAAAAACCGCCTCGATATATTCTGGTTCTATGGGCGTTTTTATTGTTTATGTCCCGAAAAGCATCCCTAAAACAGGAAGTATCGTACCCGCAGATGCTATCTGAAAAACGGAATAAAGAATATTAAAAATAAACTCCCGAAAAATATATTTTTATGAGGGTTGGCAAATGCCAAAATTCTTCTATAAGGATTCATCAAATAAAAATTTCAACTGACCAAATTACAATCTTATACAAAAACCAGCCCAAAAAGACTGGTTTTTCACTCAAAAATAAATCGTTGCATAGCTATCGGAGTCTGTCTACAGATTTTACAAGCCTCTCATCTCTACGGATATTTTTATTTGCCATAAATAAAAACACAATAGAAATCAGCGGAAATACTGGCTCAATACCTTTCTCAGGAAAATCCATTCCTCCAGGTAAATTTAGTAACCAATAAACCAATAACCCTATCAACAAAGCGTTTATAACAATGCTGAAATTATTCAGCAGTATTTGTCTTCTTCTATTTTTGTACATGAAAAATACAGATCAAATTCCCACCACTCCCCAAAAATCCTACTCCGCCCAAAAACCCTGGAATTTCAACATCTTTTGATGTCAAAGTCCTCCAGTGGCAAGCACTGCGATGAGAATGAATATGGTCTGTATCCTTTGTAACATGGTGCAAAAAGTAAAAATAATTTTCTGTATTTATCAAAAATAGTGTAGATTTGCAGCATATTTTTCGGATTAAAGGAGCAGTGGACTTCTATCATTTGTTCCTAATTACATCTTAATTTTACATTGATTTTAATTACATTTACTAAATATTTATATGTTTAACATTGAAAGCCTCACAGTCAAAATCTACAACAGAATTGACTAAAATTTGTAAAGATTTAGGCATTAAAGTAGCAAGAAACAGCACAGAAAAATGATAAGGTTTTCGCTATTCTTGACTTTTCAAGCTGCAAATCCCAAAAGTAGCAAAAAGAATGCTATAATGCAACCGAAGAAAAACCTGAGAACACCACTGAAAACCAAACTCCAGAGACTACAAAAGAAAAAGAGTAGAAAAACCAGCAGAAGAAAATATTTCGGGCAAAAAGAAGAAACAGAATCAAAAACCGAAAAACCTGCAAAAGAGGAGATGACTCCAAAAAGCTATCTCCTAAAAATACAAAAGAAAAAGAAGCTAATGCTCCAGCTACGGCAGTAGAGGAAAATATTTCGGAAGAGAAAACCAATGAAGGAGAAAACTCTAGAAAATCAAGCACAAAAGAAAACTCTAAACAATCAGAAAACAAAGAACCCGAAAACGAAGAGCAAAATCCTCCTAAAAAGGAATTTAATTTTGACAATATTGTAATCGTAGAGGGCGTTTTAGAGATTCTTCCTGATAACTATGGATTCCTCCGTTCTTCGGATTTCAACCATATTTCTTCTCCAGACGATGTATTTGTCTCCACCAAAACCAAATCAGAGATTATGGTTTGAAAACTGGTGATACTGTGAAAGGTATCGTCCGACTTCCAAAAAGAAGGAGAAAACATTTTTCGCTCAAAAAGCATTGAAGTAAATGGCGAGACCTGCATTTCATAAAAAGACAGAGTAGCTTTTTGAATATCTTACTCCGCTATTTCCACAAGAGAAATTTAATTTAACTGGAAAAATTCCACGCTTTCTACCAGAATAGTAGATTCTATTCGCTCCAATAGGAAAAGGACAAAAGAGCAATGATAGTAGCCCAGCCTAAAACAGGGAAAACTATGCTCCTGAAAGACATCGCCAATTCCATCTCGGCAAATCACCCAGAAGCCTACATGATGATTCTTCTGATAGACGAAAGGCCAGAGGAAGTGACTGATATGCAGCGAAGTGTGAATGCAGAAAGTAATCGCTTCTACCTTTGATGAAGCGGCAGAAAAACATGTAAAAGTAGCCAATCTAGTTCTGTCAAAAGCCCAAAGAATGGTAGAGTGCGGACATGATGTGGTAATTTTACTAGATTCTATCACTCGTCTAGCAAGAGCCTATAACACGGTAACTCCTGCCTCTGGGAAAATCCTCTCTGGTGGAGTAGATGCCAATGCACTGCACAAAACCAAAAAGATTTTTCGGAGCGGCTAGGAAAATAGAAGGCGGCTCTTTTTGACCATCATCGCTACAGCTCTGATAGATACAGGTTCTAAAATGGATGAGGTGATTTTTGAAGAATTCAAAGGAACAGGAAACATGGAACTCCTGCTGGATAGAAAAATCGCCAATAAAAGGGTTTTCCCTGCAGTGGATTTGGTGGCTTCCAGCACGAGAAGGACGACCTGCTGCATGATGAAACCACTCAGCAGAGAATGTGGATTTTGAGAAAATATCTTTCTGATATGAATCCCGTAGAAGCTATGGAATTTGTAGAAAAACAAATGAAAGCAACTCTAAACAACGAAGAATTCTAATGTCTATGAACAAATAAAAAAACCTCGGAAATTCCGAGGTTTTTCGTTTTTAGGAGTTTTATTTTGTTGAGATTTGTCTATCCATTCGAAAAGTTCTTCCAAATCATAGTCGCCTCTGTGTACTATGTCCCAAGAGCATAGCAAAAATCTACAGCTTTTTATGATTTCTAAGAGTAGTCGCTAGAATTGTAGAAATCGCAAGGGAAGTATCTGCATCTTTGGCTCCATGTCTTATTCTCCAATTTTTGGGTGGAGGTGTTTTTAATGAAATTCATCGGATTCATCATTTTTACGATATCCACATCTGCCATTTCGGCTTTTACAGAAGATTCTGTTGCAGAAAATTTTGTAGCAGTGCTTATTATCAACCGTTAAATCTCCAAACAAGTTGTTCTCTCCAGCCGATAAATCCAAAGCATCAAACGCAGGAGCGGATTTATTTCTAGAAAGATATTCTTTGGAATAAGTCACAAAATCCAGCTCTATTACTTTTTATTTCTAAACTTAAGCCAAGAATATTTACTCAAATCATTTCCTTCCGAGATGGCTTTATTAGCTGAATTTATCAGCAAATTTTTCTACATATTCTTTGAATGTTCCTTCTCCTTTTTCATTGAGCATCAATGTTTTTCCGTTTTCATCTTTTAGTTTTAAGGAATTCACATATTTAGGAAACATGAAGCCAATTTGGGCTGAACAGCGATTTGTTCCTCAGTCAAGGTTTCTGTGAATATCTCAATATAACCAGGATGGACAAGATTTATTACCTTATAATCCTTCATGTCCATACTGCCATTCGTAGGCTGCATCGGCATTGTCAAGATTGGTAATTGGGCAATACGCAGAGACCGCAAAAATATCATCTCTCGCAGCAGCAGCGCCTCAATTCATTCAAGTAAGAATGATAAATTTTCTGATTTCCACTCGCTCCCAAAAAGCGCAGAAAGGGCTCCGCCTGCGCTTGTCCCATTAGAAATGATTTTTCGGCATTGCCAGGCATTATTTTATCATTAAATCTAAGATACCTCACCGCCGCCTTCAAATCTACTATCGCGCAGGAGCTTTGCCAATGTATTGTGCTTTATCATTAGTAAGTTTACGCCCTCTTGCTCCTGGAGATGCCACTACATAGCCTTTTGGAAAGGGCGACAAGGATAGCAGTGCTCCTTGCCTGTTCTTCAGTCTTTTATTGGCGCTCCTGCTTGGGAGGACATATATCTACCTACATCATTTGGGAGGAAAATAGGCGCTGTATCAGCATTATACTTTCTGATGTTTTTCCCTTCATAGTATTCCACAGGGATATAAATGTTCATACTCTGATATCGTACATCCACAGGATGGCTGACATAGACTACATTTTCGTAAGCTCTGAAAGAAATTTCTTTTCCTGCGACCTGAGCCGTTTCTATGGTGTATTTTTCTGAATCAAAAATTCAGAGAATACTCTTTGGACTGGGCGTGCATCATAGAAGCCGCCACTGCCATAATTCCTATTGCTGTTTTTCATTTTAATGAAAATTTTTAGCCGTTTTATCAAGAAACTTTTTCTTCTTTTTCTTACTCTTCCGATAAGCGAATCTTTATTTTCATTCACCTCCAAAATTACCGTATCTCCTTCCTGCATTTCTTTGTTCACCAGCATCTCGGCAAGGGAATCCTCTATGTATTGGATAGCTCTTTTCAGTGGTCTCGCACCGAAATCTTTATCCCAGCCTTTCTACGATGAATTCTTTGGCTTCATCTGTCAGCTCCACTTTATAGTTGAGTTTTTCTAAACGATATAGTTTGCCAAGTTCCAAATCTATTATTCTGTGAATATCTTCTTTTTGTAAAGCATCAAAAGAAAAATAATATCATCTATTCTATTAAGAAACTCTGGCGCAAAGGCTCTTTTTCAGGGCGTTTTTCTATTGTGCTTCTGGCTCTGGCATCAGAAGTGGATTTTTGCAGCTGTTCCGAAACCTACTCCATCTCCAAAAATCCTTCAAATCTCTTGAACCAATATTAGAAGTCAAGATGATGACTCGCATGTTCGAAAATCCACTTTTCTACCCAAAAGAATCTGTCACGAAACCTTCATCCAAAAATTTGCAATAAAATATTGAATACATCTGGGTGTGCTTTTTCTATTTCATCCAAAAGAACCACAGCATAAGGCTTTCTTCACCGCTTCGGTAAGCTGTCCGCCCTCTTCATAGCCTACATACCCTGGAGGCGCACCCACCAGCCTAGACACCCGCGAATTTCTCCATATATTCGCTCATATCTATTCGGATAAAGGGCATCACTCAGAGTCAAACAGCTCACGAGCCATCACTTTGGCAAGTTCGGTTTTTCCTACCCCTGTGCTTCCTAAGAAAATAAATGTCTCTATCGGTTTTTAGGGTCTTTCAGACCTGCTCTGTTTCTTTTGGATAGCGCGAACGGCTTTTTACGGCTTCTTCCTGCCCGATAACTTTTCCATTGAGCACATTGTCCATTTGTGCCAATTTGTCCAGTTCGTTTTTGCCCACTTTAGTCACAGGAACACCGCTCATCATAGAAACCACCTCGGCTACATTTTCTTCCGTAACGATTTGTTTTCGCTCTTTGATTTCGTTATCCCATTCCTGCTGTAAAGGTTTAGCTCTATCATCAGGCGTTCTTTCTTCTTCTTTGTATTTTCTTGCTTCCAAGTACTCTTGGGCTTTTACAGCTTTTTGTTTAAGCTCCTTAACTTCCTCTATCTGCTGTTCATACGAGGGTAATTGCCAGGAACTTTCATGTTTTTGATATAAACACGAGAGCCCGCCTCATCCATCGCATCGAGGGCTTTGTCAGGAAGGAATCTATCTGTGATATACCTTGTAGTAAGGTTTACTACAAGCTCTGATCGTCTCATCTGTATAAGTAACATTATGATGCTCTTCGTATTTTTCTTTTACTTGATTTAGTATTTGGATGGTTTCTTCCACACTGGTAGGCTCTACCATCACTTTTTGGAAACGACGCTCCAAAGCCCCATCTTTCTCTATATACTGGCGGTATTCATCCAAAGTCGTTGCCCCAATGCATTGGATTTCTCCTCGCGCCAAAAGCAGGTTTGAAAAATATTAGAAGCATCCAGACTTCCTGTGGAACTTCCTGCCCCTACGATGGTGTGCAATTCATCTATAAATAAAATGACATCTCTGTTTTTCCAGCTCGGTCATTATGGCTTATCGTTCGCTCCTCAAACTGACCACGATATTTAGTTCCAGCCACCAAACTCGCCAAATCAAGCGTTACCACTCGTTTGTTATGTAAAGAACTCGCGAAACTTTTTCTGATGAATTCTCAGCGCCAGACCTTCTGCGATTGCAGACTTCCCTACCCTGGTTCACCGATGAGCAGTGGATTGTTTTTCTTTCTTCGGCTAAGAATTTGGGAAACTCTTTCAATTTCGTTTTCACGACCGAATCACAGGGTCTAATTTCCTTCTTTTGCCATCGTTGTCAAATCCCTTCCGAAATTATCCAGCGTAGGTGTTTTGCTTTTCCTGTGCCGATATTTCCTGCTGGTTTATTGGTTTTGTGGGAATGCAGCATCCTCAGCATCATCTTCCTCATCATCAAAGAGAGGCCTTTTGGCAGCTGTCCGCTGTTTTGAGCATGGCCTCTGTTATTCAGCAGCTACACTTCTATAATCAATATCATACGCTCCAAATATGTCGTGCAGTAGGGTCATCTATTTGTCTAAAACTACCCAGCAGAAGATGAATGGTATTCACCTCATCAGAACGATACTGCTTACTCTCCAAAGCCGCTCTTTTCAAAGAATATTCTGCCAATTTAGTAGGCATAATGCTTCTATCAGGATTTGAGCTAAAATTATTATTGATACTAATATTTTCTATCTTTCTACGAATTTGAACCAAATCTGCTTTTAGTGCCTCAAAATATTTCTTGCAGAATTCTCCGTGCCGATAATTCCCAGCAAGAAATGTTCTGTATTCAGAAACTCGCTTTTCAGCCTATTTGCTTCTAGTCTACTCTGGCGAAGCACTCTGTCCATTCCCTCCGAAAAACTTATTTTCTCCATAATCATCATAAATTATATTACTAAATTAGTAATTATTCAACAAACAATATCAAATATTTTTACCATGTCTGACTTTATGTCATGTTTTTATTTTTAAAGTTGTTTTAGAAATTTTTCTGCCCTGAAATCTGTTATATTTTTATGCAAAAATCACGCGATGAGTATCAAGGAAAAACAACAGGAACTAATAGATGATTTTGCCTTTCTCTCGGACTGGGAGCAGAAGTATGAATATATCATAGATTTGGGCAAAAGAACTGAAAGGCCTTCCAGAGGAAAAGAAAGAAGATATTTTGATAAAAGGCTGTCAGTCTCAGGTTTGGCTGGATGCCGAACTGCGCGACAGCAAGATTTTTCCTTGCTGATTCTGACGGAATTTTACCAAAAGGAATTATTTCTCTTCTAGTGGGAGTGTATAGCGGACATACTGCCGAAGAAATTCTAGATTCTGATTTTGATTTTATTTCCAAAAATCGGACTGCAGGAATTCCTCTCTCCTTCCAGAGCAAATGGACTTGCCTCAATGATAAAACAAATAAAATTCTACGCTGTAGCTTATCAACTAAAATCGTGACCAAAAATACTCGCTTACCGTTTTTCCGCATTTGGCGACATCGCCATGCTGGTGCCCGTTCTCAAAGAGTTTCTCGATGAAAATCCTGATATAGAAATCTTGATGGTTTCCAGAAAATTTCAAAGATTTATTTGATGGAATTCCAAGGCTCAAATTTAAAAGGAGTGGATTTAAAGGAATACAATGGATTTTTGGACTAAAAACTGTCCAGCGAAATCTTGTCTGAATTTCAGCCGGATATGGTTGCGGACTTTCATATGTCCTCAGATCCAATATTCTCAATCTTTTTGGCTAAAAAGACTTCCTATTCATAAAATAGACAAAGGGCGAAAAAGAGAAAAACAACTAATCAACACCAAAAACCTCAATAAAAACCCAACTCAAAACACCGAAAGATATGCCGATGTTTTGAGAAAAATGGATTTTCATTAACGCTTTTCGCATCAGCTCAAACCTCAGCAAGGAATACGGCGTGGGATTTGCACCTTTTGCACAGCATTTTCGGAATGCTTCGTTGAAAAATCTTTTGAATTAGCGAAAGAAATCGCCAAAGAAAAACCACTGTTCTTCTTCGGTGGTGGAAAAATGAAGTAGAAATCCTCAGTGAATGGGAAAAACAAATTCTAATTCAGAATCCTCGCAGGAAACTTTCTTTGAAACAAGAATTAGAAAAATCTCACAATGAGAACTAATGATTTCTATGGACTCGGCTAATATGCACTTTGGCGAGTCTGGTAGGAAACCCGCTGTATATCTGTCTGGGGGCAAACGCATCCTTATGCTGGTTTTCTCGGCTATGGGCAAAGCGAAGAAGACATTGTCCAAGTGAATGACCTTTCCTGCCGACCGTGTTCGTTTTTGGGAATAAAGAATGCTGATCGCGGTGACTGGGCCTGCCTACATAGCATTGACATTAAAGATAGTTAAGAAAAATGGAGATTAATTATTAATCTCATTTTTATTTTGTTATCCAAATCCCAAAAATTAGAAGTATTTACCTCTGTGTCTCATATTAGGATTATGCATGTGTTTCTGCATGCTTGGTTTTCATTTGCTCCTTCATTGTTCTGATATGCTCTGTAAGCATTCCTGCTGTGTCTAGTTTTTGAGCATCATTTGAGCAATCTCTGCGCATCTATTTTTATTACCTCTAGCAAGAGCCGCTATCGCCAGATTAAACTTCGCCAAAGCTCTGTCATGTTTCATACTCATTCCATATTCAAGAGCTGTTTTCATCAGTCCTTCTGCTTTCAATGGATTTTCATCATGTAAGCCCCAGCATAGTAGTGATAGTATCCATATTGGCTTCTGTGCAGCTCAGTTTTTATAATCTTTTTAATATTAGAAAGCAGCTTAGCAACTTCGTCTATTTTTCTGGTCTCTCATCTTCCAGAGGATAAAAAGAATATATTCATTCTTGAAAAACAATATAATAGGAACTATTGATAGCACTACACATACTATCCCCAGCCTACTTGTCTGTTGAACATCAGGAATATTCCTCCTGCTACCATTAGCCCGCAATCACTAACTTTATATTTATTCATAATCTATTTTTGAGTTGCAAATTTAATGATTATTTTACATTTTATTATCAATCTATACTAGAAAAACCCTCCAATTACATCAGAGGGTTTTGTGGTTTCTCCAGGAATCGAGACCAGGGACACACGGATTTTCAGTCCGTTGCTCTACCAACTGAGCTAAGAAACCTTTCGTGGTGCAAAAGATAGGGATTTTTTAGAACTTCCAACTAAAATTCTATTTTTAGAAAAATAATGATTTTTCATTTTTATAATTAAACTAAAAATTGTATTTTTAGGAAATCTTAAAATTTTAGATAAATGTTTGATTTTTTAGAAAATTTAGATGTTCTACATCGTTATTTTTGGTATGTAGCATTGTTCAGCGGTTTAGTATTTGTAGTTCAGGCTGTGCTCACCTTCATTGGAAGTGACAGCATCGGATGGCACAGCGCCTGATTTTGATGGAGATTTTGATGGCGGAGATGCTCCTTTTCAGCTTTTTCTCACTGAGGAACCTCACCAATTTTTCTACTCGGATTTGGCTGGGCAGGTGTTGCTTTTTACCCAATGATAGAAAACAAATTTTACTTACCATTCTTGCAGCTGTTGTGGGGAGCTGGTTTTGTATTGATTTTCTTTTTGATCATTAAACAACTACTTAAATTATCCGAAGACAATACTTTTTAAAAATCAATGATTTAAAAATAAAACAGGCGAAGTCTATCTCAAAATTCCAGCTCAGAGCCTTGGGAAAGGAAAAGTTCTTATTTCGCTGAAAGGGAACCAATCATGAACTCTATGCACTAACTCAACCGAGACAGATATTTTGTCTGGCGAACTTATAAAAGTAGTTGATATAAAAGATGAAATTTTAATTGCAGAAAAATTTAGAAGTAAAATTATATGAGCCTGTTTATTATTATTGTAGCATTAGTTTTTGTGCTTTTTGTGACTCTTTGTTTCTCTTATTTCGCGTTACAGAGATGTCCTTCGGACAAAATTTTGGTAATTTATGGAAAAACTGGCGGAAGTTCTGCGAGATGTATCCATGGCGGTGGCGCATTCGTATGACCGTAATTCAAGACTTTGCATATCTTGATTTAAAAGCCGATTTCCATCGAAGCTAATCTTACCAACGCCCTTTCGCGCCAGAATATTCGTGTCGGATGTGCCGTGCCGATTTACCATCGCTATTTCCACTGAAACAGACACGATGGGAAACGCCGCTGAAAGACTTTAGGGCTTTCGCCAGAGCAGGATTCAGGAACTTTCTAGGATATTCTTTTTGGACAGCTTCGTTTGGTAATTGCTACGATGACCATTGAGGAAATCAACTCTGACCGAGACAAATTCTTGAAAATATTTCTAAAAATGTAGATACCGAACTTAAAAATAGGTCTAAAACTCATCAATGTCAATGTAACTGATATCAAAGACGAGTCTGGCTACATCGAAGCTTTAGGGAAAGAAGCAGCTGCGAAAGCGATTAACGAAGCGAAAATTTCCGTTGCAGAACAAGAAAAATCGGGGAAACAGGTAAAGCTGAAGCCGACAGAGAAAAAGATGTACAAATCGCGAAACCAACAGAGACAGAGATGTAAAAATTGCGATTACTCAAAAAGATAGAGAAATCAGCATCGCATCTGCTGCGAAAAGATGAATCCATCGGTAAAGCCGAGGCTGAAAAAGGAATCGAGAATTGCGACTTCACTTGCAAATTCCCTTGCCGTAAAAAGGGGGAAAACGAAGCGAAAATAACCATCGCTAATTCCGATGCACAGAGAAGAGAAAAGCCGAAGCCCTCAAAAATAGCAATAACAGCAGAGAAAGTTCAGGCAGCGAAAAGCCCTTGAAGAATCTTATTTGGCTGAGCAAAAGCGGAAGCTGCCAGAGCCGAAAGAGAGCGTTCTACACAGAATGCCAACATCGTAGTTCCTGCGGGAAATATCCAGACAAAAAGCCATCATCGATGCGGAAGCCGAAGCGAAAAATCAGACTAAAAGCCAAAGGGAAGCCGATGCCATCTACCTGAAAATGGAAGCCGAAGCGAAAGGTCTCCTTGAAATCCTTACAAAACAGGCGGAAGGTTATGACCAAGTCGTAAAAAGCTGCCGGTGGAGATACCAACTCTGCATTCCAGTTACTACTTATCGAAAAACTTCCTGAATTGGTTTAAAACACAAGTAGAAGCCGTTAAAAATATTAAAATTGATAAAGTTACAGTTTGGGACAGTGGGAACAATCCTGACGGGAACACATCCACGGTTAATTTTCGTTTCAGGAATGATGAAAACCGTACCGCCTCTGAATGATTTATTTAATATGGCTGGGCTTAATCTTCCTGAATATCTAAAAAGGGAAAAAGCGAAATTCCTCATCAAGAACCAAAGGCAAAAATGAGGAAATCATCATTGAAAACAATGAACCTGAAGAGGAACTTTAAATCAGAAAAATCCAGTATGCGTTACTGGATATGTAATTTTTATTAACATTCTTAAAACTTGTAATTTGCTGATTTATAATTATTTGTTGTAATTTATAGCTACTTTTCAACATTGCGTAGAATTTTTGAGAGTTTAATCTTTATCTTTGTCCCATGGTACAAAAGAAACATTATCATCTCTCACGCATGGAAATTTTGCAAAGGAACTGTCTATTTCTCAAGGGAAAGTTCCGCCTAATGCAGTGGATTTTGAAAAACTCGTAATGGGACTGATTGACAAGAAAGGTCTGGACCACTCCATAGACTTACTAAAACCAGAGGTTTTCACGATCCAAGACATCAGGAAATTTTCAGAGCGATTCTAAAACTCTATGAAAAACAACCATCCTGTGGATATGGTAACCGTGATTCAGGAACTGAAACGCACCGAAAAACTCAGCCTAGCAGGAGGCGACCACTACATCATAGACCTCACCACAGCTGTGAGCTCTTCGGCACATATAGAATACCATGTGAGAATCATTTTGGAGAAATACATTCTCCGCTCACTTATCAATGTTTCTGCCAATGTTATTGACAATTCTTACAAAGAATCTACCGATGTTTTCGAGCTTTTGGATAAAGCCGAACAAGGTTTCTTTGAAATCACAAACGGAACCATCAAAAAGGTTTCGATACGGCTAATTCTTTGGTAAAGGAAGCCATCGATAAAATCAAGGCTTTAAAAAGATAAGGAAGGGCTCTTGGCATTCCTTCGGGCTTTAGAGATGTTGATAAAGAAAACTGGCGGCTGGCAGAATTCTGACCTCATCATCATCGCTGCCGTCCTGCGATGGGTAAACAGGCGTTCCTGCTTTCCATGGCAAGAAACATCGCCGTTCAGCACCAAATTCCGATGGCGCTTTTTCTCATTAGAGATGGCCTCTGTACAGCTCATCACAAGGATGATAGCCTCCGAAACGGGCATTTCATCCGAAAAACTAAGAAAAAGGACAAATGAGCGATGAGGAATGGCAAAAGACTGTTTAACAATGTATCTGAACTGGAAAAATGCTCCACTTTATATAGATGAGACACCTGCGATTTCTGTATTTGATTTTAGAGCCAATGCTGAAGACTTGTAATGCAGCACGGCGTGAAAATCATCATGGTGGATTATCTCCAGCTGATGACCGCAAATAATGGAGGAAAAGGCTCAGGAAACCGAGAGCAGAAATCGCGACTATTTCGCGTTCCCTAAAAGCCATCGCAAAAAGAACTTAATGTCCCTGTAATTGCGCTTTCGCAGTTATCCAGAGGTGTCGAGGAAGACCAAACAAACGCCCCAGCTCTGGATTTGAGGGAATCAGGAGCGATTGAGCAGGATGCTGATATCGTTTTCTTTCCTCTTTCGTCCTGAATATTACAAAATAGAAACTTGGGAAGATGGAAGCTCATCTGCAGGGCAGGCGGAACTCATCATTGGGAAACACAGAAACGGAGCTGTTACAGATGTAAGACTTTCGTTCCAATCCAAGTTTAGCAAAGTTCTCGGATTTGGATTTATTTGGAACTAATGAGCAGCCTTCTTACGCTCAGCCAAATCAGAATGCAGTTTGATAATATCCGAGTAAGCATAGACCCTTCGGCAGCATTTGATTTACCTAAAAACAACCTTTTCCGCTTCATCTGCATGAACGATGAAGATGACATGCCTTTCTAAAAATATGAAAATAGAAATCTATACTGATGGAGCATGCAGCGGCAACCCTGGGAAAGGCGGCTATGGCATCATCATGCAAGCACCTGATAAAAACTATGAAAAATGTTTTTCGGAAGGGTATCGGCTGACGACCAACAACCGCATGGAACTTCTCGCGGTAATCACAGCTCTGGAAAACCTCAAAGAAGAAGGGCATGATATTCATATCTTTCACCGACAGTAAGTATGTAGCCGATGCGGTGAATAAAAACTGGATTTTCGGCTGGATAGGCTTTAAAATGTATCCTGACTTGTGGCGAAAATTTATCCCTCTTTTCAGCAAGTATAAACCTACTTTCCACTGGATAAAAGGCGCACGGACATCCACAAAAATGAAAAGAGCCGACAAGCTGGCTGTGGCTGCATCACAAAAAGAAAATCTACTGATAGACACTTTCTTTGAAAAGGAAGAAGAAAAATCTTTTTCAGAGTGAGTAGTTCCAATCACCTTTAATACGCTATATTCATAAACTAATGAGCATTGTTCTCCAAATTTACAGTGTTGGGTTTGTGAGTTCATGCCATCTTTTTATAAATTTATTGATATTTTTCATGTCTGATTGGATTAAAATCTTTAGTTTTTGAGCCTTGTTTCGTATCCAGACTTTGTATAGTAGTTCCCTATCTTGTGTTCTGGAAGAAAAATCATATAGAATATAGGAGGACTTTTATAATCATCACTTCGTAACAGGACTCTGTTGTGCTACCCAGATGAATATCTGCAGCTTACGAGATATTTTTTCATGTTTTTGAGAAAAGTAGGAATAAAAATATTTATGTTTTTATTTCTTTTTATTTAATAATATTTTTATCATTAGATGAATTACTCCCCAGCAAATCAGAAATACAATGGTTTGTAATATAAAAATCGAAGAAAAAGATAAATCTACCATTGCTAAACCAAATAAAAGTATATTCACAGGTAAGGTAAAAATAACCAAAGGCAACCAAAGAGGGTGTTCGTGGCTGAAGCCAAATGTTTCGAATTTAGGGGAAAGCTTACGAGTACAACCATAGTCCCTAGTAGTACATATATTAAACTTATGCTAAAAAGATAGAAGTAATAATTTTTATTTTCATGGTTTTTCATCTAAATCTGAGGTGTTCATTAGTTTGGAGTAGAAATTAGAACAACCATATCTAATGTATTCTGCTAAATATATTCCCACTAAAATCCCACATCCTTCAGTAATGATACACCATAATAAAGACTTGGATAAGTTCCATATGAAGAAACTGATAATACTGTTCGCTATTATTGGGCATAAAAAGCAATCAACAGCCAATAAAAATTCTATGAATTTCATTTAGCAGAAATGATTTTGTTGGTTTCTTCTATAAAATCCAAAAATCTGCTCTCCGCCCAGTTTTTTCTCTGCTGAAGTGACAAAAATATTGGGTAATTCTTCCCAAGATTCCAAAAGAATTTTTTTGTATTCCGCGACGCTTTTTTCTGCGGCAGCTTGGGTTTTCATCTTGTCCGATTTAGTGAAGATGATGGAAAAAGAAATTTGGTTTTCTCCGCACCATTCTATAAACTCCAAATCTATCTTCTGTGGCAGGTGGCGGATATCCACCAAAACAAACAAATGAACGAGGTTTTCTCTGTTGAGAATATAGTTGGTAATCAGCTTTTCAAAATCTTTTCTCTGTGATTTGGAAACTCTTGCGTAGCCGTAGCCGGGAAGGTCGGTAAGGTACCATTCTTCATTGACTAAAAATGATTGATAAGCTGTGTTTTCCCTGGTGTCTGCGAAGTTTTTGCTAAGTCTTTTTGGTTCATCAGGGCATTGATCAGAGAGGATTTTCCTACATTACTTCGCCCGATGAAGGCGTATTCTGGAAGATTGAGGCTCTGGGCAGTCCTGCCATTTTTGGCTGCTTTTACAGAAAGAAACAGATTTTTATTTTCATTTCTAAATTTTGTATTTGAAAAATGGAAGCTAGTAACTAACTTCCATTTGTTAAACTTTATCTTTTAACCAGTTGTGAAGAATTTCGATTAAATTCTCTGGTTTTTCCATCATTGCGGCGTGCCCACATTGGTCTATCCAAAACAGCTCAGAATTAGGTATCAGCCTGTTCATTTCTATAGCCACATCTGGTGGAGTCACATTGTCCTGTTTTTCCCCAAATGATGCAAGTAGGACATTTAATGTTAGGCAACTCATTCTGCATATTGTGTTTGATGGCGCTTCTTGCCAGCATTACAGTTTTTATGCCTTTCATTCGGTCATTTACGATGCTGAAAACTTCATCCACAAGCTCATCCGTCGCTACATTAGAGTTATAAAAAAACTTCTTGGGTTTTTCTTTTGATGTATTCTTTGTCGCTTTTTCTAGGGAAACTGTCCCCGAAAGAACGCTCATAAAGTCCCGAACTTCCTGTAAGCACAAGAGAATGAACATATTCTGGACGAGCCAGAGTAAGTATAAGTCCTATATGCCCTCCCATGGAGTTTCCCACCACAGTGACAGGTTTTCCTATCTGATGTTTGATGAATTTTTCCTACGAATTTTTGCAAGGCTTTGTGAGGTTAGTATTTAGCACGGGCAAATCTATATACAGGCAGCTGAGGGACATACACTTTGAAGCCTTTGTCTGCGAAGAAATTTGTCATCTCCTCGAAGTTGCTGAGCCCCCATAAGCCCATGCAGAAGAAACCATAGGATGTCCTTCCCCTTTTTCTAAAAAAAGTGAAGTTTTCCTTTTTAAACATGATAGATTTAAAAAAATCATACTTTACACAAATCCTGCACTCGCAAAAATACATGAAATAAAAAAATATTAATTGAAAAGTATTTTTAATAAAAATGCTAAAATTTAGATTTATCTAAACAAAGCTATATGAGCGTTTTTAGATAAAGGTTTGATTAAAAGTTATTAACATTAAGTTTTTAAAAGTGGGAAAAAGTGGAATTTTTAGAAATTAATATATAAATTTGTCCCCAAATGGAACATTTTTATGAAACATATGAGTGCAAAAATAGATGATAAAGGAAGGCTGAAACTGCCCCCAGTCTCTGATAAATCATCTAGAAAATATCACAGAAAAAACTTTTGTGATAAAGCGTTCTGTGTTTCAGAATTGCTTGGAAGTTTATCCGCTCTGCCAGTGGAATGGAGTTATGGAAAAACTCAATGGGCTAAACCGTTTCGTAAGAAAAATGCAGATTTTTATAAGGATTTTCACTGCGGGTGTCAAAAATATAGAAGTGGATGCTTCGGAGCGTATTTTTTGGTTCCAAAAAGATTTAAAAATCTTTGCGGGCTTGAACAAAGAGGTTGTTGTTTCGGGAGCAGGAGTTTTTTTTGAAATCTGGGATAAGGAATCCTATGAGAGTGTTGTTTCAATTAGTGAAGATGATTTTGGCAAACTCACGGAAGAAGTAATGGGCAGAATAGATGTAGAAAAATTAGAAGATGTATCATAAAAACCAGTTTTATTAAAGGGAAAGCATTGATGCTCTGTTGGTTAATCCGGATGGGGTTTATGTAGATGTTACCTTTGGCGGCGGCGGGCATTCAAGGGAGGTATTGAGCAGGCTGTCGGAAAAGGGTAGATTGTATTCTTTTGACCAAGATATGGATGCTTTTGGGTAATACAATTGATGACCCAAGATTTACATTGATTAACCAAAATTTCAGGTTTTTAGAAAACTCTCTTTTAATGTATGGTGTTACTCAGGTGGATGGTGTTTTTGGGGATTTAGGGGTTTCTTCTCACCAGTTTGATAAAGCAGAAAGAGGTTTTTCCATCAGGAGTGATGCGCCTTGATATGAGGATGAATGTAATGCAAAGGCTTAATGCACGAAGTTATTAATGATTATGAAGAAGAGCATCTGCGGATATTTTTATTATTATGGTGAGCTAAGGAGGCCCGAAAAACTGGCACGGGAAATAGTCCATAAAAAGGAAAAGAAAAAGATAGAAACAACGGAAGATTTGAAAAGAGTTTTTCCTATATCCCCTGCACATAAAAGCAATAAGTTTTTTTGCGCAGATATTTCAGGCGGTGCGGATTGAGGTTAATCAAGAGTTGGAAGCGTTAAAAAGAAATGCTGCAGCAATCCTCCCGAATTTTTGAAAAAAAGGAGGCGCATTAGTAATTATTTCGTATCATTCGCTGGAAGACCGTTTGGTTAAAAATTTCTAAAAATGGAATGTTTGAGGGTGAGCCAGAAAGGGATATTTTTGGAAAATTATGATAAAGTTTTTCATCTTCCTCATAGTAAGGCAATTATCCTTCGGATGAAGAAATAGAAGAAAATTCCCGAGCGAGAAGCGCAAAGATGAGAGTCGGAATTAAATTATAACTTTTTTAAATATCATATTTTTGGCAAAAAGTAATACAACATATCCGAAAAACAAGAAAAGAAACTGACTTTAGTAGATATACTGAAGGGAAATTTTTGAACAGAGATGAAGTAAAGGCGCATTATAAATACTTTTTGCTGATTTTTATACTGATTATGATTATCATTTATAGTAATCATTTGGTTAATCAGAAAATAGGGCGGATAAATGAACTTAAAAACCAAGTCGAGGAATATAAGTCTCAGAATGCCTATGCGCAAAGTAAATTGATAAAAAAATAAAAATTAGAATCCGAGCTGAGCAAAGAAGTAGAAAAAGATTCCCTAATGGCTCTGGAAACCCACCCATTGAAAAATTTTTGTAAAATTAGATAGCACAACACGGCATGGCAAAACAAAATGAATACGAAAATAAACGAACCAAAGCTCTGCGGTGGGGTTATATCTTCGTTGCTGTGGCGCTGGTTACTTTTATGGTTTTTATTGGAAGAATTGTGGTCTTGCAGAACAATTCTAATGTGAAAGAAATAGATTATATTCAGCCCAATTACAAAAGAAGATACTGTAAAAAGCTGCACGCGGAAATCTCTATGCCTCAGATGGTTCTATCCTTGCAACTACGGTTATAAAGTATAATATATTTATTGATTTTAAGGTAATTAAAGACACGGTATACGAAAAATATTGCAAAACTCACCGATTCTTTAAATAAAATCTTCGGGAAACCAAGACGGCAATATAGAAGTGTTTTTGACCAGCAGAAAAAGAAGAATAATCAATACTATTCATTGGTTACCAATTTGGATTTTTTGAGCAGATGAATAGACTGAAAAAGATTTCCTATTTTTAGTTCTTACAATCCAAAAACAAAAGAATATAAGAAAAATAGATGCTTAATCATAGAGCCTAATTATAAAAGAATTTTGGCGACCAATCAGATTGGGTCGGGAACGATAGGTGTGGATAGAGGCACCATAAAAATCTGGTTTTTGAAGGAGCGTTCAGCAAATACCTTTCAGGGCAGGATGGTTTCCGTTTGGTTCAGCGGGTTAATGCTACACAATGGAAGCCCATAGATTATTGGAAAGTTAAAGAACCTATTGATGGACAGGATGTTTATACTACATTGATTTAAGAATTCAGGATATTGCCCATTCGGCTTTGGAAAAGCAGCTGATTGCATTTCAGGCACATCATGGGAGCGTTTTTGGTAATGGAGGTGGAAACAGGGAAAGTTCGGGCAATGGTAAATCTTAGAAGGAATGAAGATGGGCAGTATGTAGATGCCTACAACTATGCCCTGAAAGATGTTACAGAACCCGGCTCTACTTTTTAAGGTGGTTTTCTCTATTGGCAGCGATGGACGATGGTTTCGTAGATGAAAACACAAAAGTTGATACGGGGACGGCACTTTGGAGCTATGCAGGACAGAAAAATAAGTGATGGACATGGTGGCGGGCTTTATGAAATCAGCGATATTCTAGCGCAATCCAGTAATGTCGGTTCTGCTAAGCTTTATAGTGAAGTCTTATGCTGAAAAATCCTAAAAATTTTTATCAATCATCTCAAACGCTGGAAAATGTTTGATAAAATGGAACTTGAGCTGCCTGGCGTTACCAGGCCATTTATAGTAACTCCTGAAAACCCAAGATGGAACAAGGCTACACTTGCATCCCTATCTTATGGATATGCATCGAGTTTCAATCTTTTGCAGTTGACAACCTTTTTATAACGGCATTGACTAATAAAGGTAAAATGGTAAAGCCTCTTTTCATTGATAAAAATCATGAGAGATGGTAAAGTCGTTTATGAAGCGAAACCAGAGGTAATGGTAAATAAAATGGCATCTGATAAAGCTATAAAATGATGACCGAAGCCCTTACCAAAGCAGTGGAAAAAGGAACGGCAAAGAGTATCTTCACGCCTAATCTCAAGATGGCAGGAAAAAACTGGAACGGCGCGTTTTTGAATATTGGAAAGAAGGAGGAAATATCAGGCGTCTTTTCGCAGGGTTTTATCCAGCAGATAATCCCTAAATATACTTGCATGGTTATGGTAAATCAGCCTCAAAGGGAATTATTATGGAGGCGTAGTTGCAGCACCGGTATTCAAGGAAATAGCGGGAAAAACTTTCCTAAAAACCCCGCTGAATATGAGAGAAGATATGCTGAAAAGACCAAAAGGTAGATTTGAAAATGACCGTAAACAATCCTAAAATAAAGATAAACGGAGGACAAATGCCAGAATTAGTGGGATTGATAGGGAAAAATATTATTCCTCAGCTGGAAAATCTTGGTTATAGAGTTGAATATAAAGGTGTTGGGAAAATCTTGGAACAGTTCCCAGAAGCAGGAACAGTGATGAAGAAAGACCAGAAAAATTTATCTAAGAATGCAGAATTAAAATGAGTAAAGAAAAAGTTTTATCCAGTAGTTTTAAGAAATGACAATCAGTCAGTATTGTTAGGGCGTTCTACACATTTCTATACTGACATTTGTTTTTGAGAAGATTTATCAAAATCCTGAAAGAGGAAAAGCGGTTCTTCGGATATGAGTAAGATATTATTAGGGATTTTGGCAGTGGTTATTTTGTTTTCTTTGGTTTTACAAATAGTCAAATTTTTTCCGTAAAAAGGAAAAACAAAATGATAAAAGCAGGAATTTTTAATTAATGAAGCAGGAATCGTTGATTTCGTTTCTGAAAAAGAAAATCTCGGGCTTATTGCTTGGAAGGATATAGAGCAGGTTAGGATTAAAAATAGTTTTTAGGAGGGGTAAAATTGCTTTTTAATGCTTAAAAATCCTAATGAATATATAGATGGAGCAAAGGACTGGAATACTAAAAAGAAGATGAGGCTTCAGTACAGAAAATGGGGAACACCAGCGGTTATCAATATTGATAACTTGGAGATGAAACCAAATGATTTAATGAAAAGTTATAAAAAAACAAATTTGCATTAAAATGAAATATGAAATACAGGCGAATAAGAAAAGATTTTTTCTAATACTGGGGCTTTCCGTGCTTTTTGTCGTGTTGGGATTTTTCCCATTTTTGGGAACAGGGCTTAGAGAAAGCAGGAGATATGTGCCAGTGTTTCATGATGCTGTTTTTATTGCAGCGATTGTCTTTTGGGTTCGGTGTATGGGTCTGTTTGAAGACAATACTAAGCACCAAAACCTGCAGTAAGTATTTCAGAAAAAGGAATTTTGTGATAATGCATCCTTTGGGATGATAGAATGGGAGGATGTGGCAGGTTTTAGAAAGCTAAGGGTTCAAAAAGCAAGATTATATTTTGATATTATTAGAAAACCCAGAAAAATACATAGAAAAGTTTAATTTTTAAACAAAAAAATGGTTGAGTTTAAACCTTAAACAATATGGAACGCCAGTGATGATACACACTGAAATTTAAAGATAGACCAAGAAGAATTATTGAATATAGTCCAAAAAAAGAATGGACTGAATATAAAAAAAGAAATAAAAAGAGAATGATTTTAAGTCAAATATTGAGTAGAGTATCTATTTTGGAAAAACCCTCGAAGTTTGGAAAAGGAGGTTTCTGAGATAGTTTTTGACAGCAGAAAAGTTGTGAAAAATGCTCTATACAGCACTGAAAGGCAGCGTTTCGGATGGGCATCTGTATATAGATTGTGCGATAGAAAACGGAGCGAGTGTGATTGTTTGTGAAGATTTTCCAGAGAAAATAAAATGAAGCTGTTACCTACATCAAAGTAAAAACGCCTCCAAAACTTTGGGAAAAAAATAGCGAGTAATTTCTATGGAAATCCATCGGAAAAAGCTTAATCTCATAGGGATTACAGGAACCAATGGTAAAACCTCTACGGCGACTCTGCTGTTTGATGTTTTCCAGAATTTAGGGTTTTCTTCGCGCTGATTTCTACGGTGGAATATAGAATAGGTGAAGAGATTATCCCGTCTACCCACACCACGCCAGATGTAGTAAGGCTCAATCAGATGCTGGAAAAAGCAGTAGAAAAAGGCTGTGAATATGCTTTCATGGAAGTTAGTTCGCATGGAATTCATCAGGACAGAATAGAAGGGCTGAATTTTAAAATCGCTGGTTTTACGAACATCACGCACGACCATTTGGATTATCACAAAACCTTTTTGGAGTATCTGAATGTGAAGAAAAGATTTTTGATGAACTGCCAGAAACTGCCGTTGCTATTACCAATATCGATGATAAAATGGAAATGTAATGCTCCAAAGCACCAAGGCAAAAAGAAAAACCTACGCCTTGAAAACTATGGCTGATTATCAGGCAAAAATATTGGAAGTTGATTTTGATGGGATGCTGCTGAATTTCAATGGGAAGGAGTTTTGGACGACTTTGACAGGGAAGTTTAATGTTTTATAATTTACTTTTAGTTTTCGCCATCGCTTCGGAATTAGGATTTGAAGGAAATGAAATTTTACAGGCAATTTCTAAGCTGAAAAGAGTGAACGGAAGATTTGAAACGATGAAATCCAACAGCGGTATTTTTCTTCATTGTAGATTATGCCCACACGCCTGATGCCTTAGAAAATGTCTTGGACAGCATCAATGAAATTCGGACAAAAACGAAAGGCTGATTACTGTTTTTCGGCTGTGGAGGAGATAGAGATAAAGAAAAACGCCCTCAAAATGGGAAATGTAGCCTCATGAAATCCACACTGGCGATTATCACTTCTGATAACCCAAGAACAGAAGAGCCTTTGGAGATAATTAAAGAGATAGAAGCAGGCGTAGAACCGCAGAATTTCAGCAAATATACTTCTATTCCAGACCGAAAAAGAAGCGATAAAAATGGCGATAAAATTTGCTGAGCCAAAGGACATTGTCCTCGTTGCAGGAAAAGGACACGAGACTTACCAAGAAATCAATGGTGTGAGACATCATTTTGATGATAAAGAGGAGATAAAAGAATTATTAACCCTTATGGGAAAGTAAAACAATAAAAACAGCCGAATAAAATGTTATACTACTTATACGAATATTTAACGAGTCAAGGAATCCATATCCCAGGGTTAAAATTTGTTGCGATATATTTCATTTCGTGCAGGGATGTCTGTGCTTTTGTCCTTGTGGATAGCCCTTGTTTACGGATCATTAATTTCCTACGAAGAAGACAGATGGGAGAACTCGTGAGAGACCTTGGATTAGAAGGACAGAAACAAAAAAGAAGGAACGCCAACGATGGGTGGTCTGATTATCATTATTTCTACACTGATTCCCGTTCTGCTGTTCACAAAACTGAATAATGTTTATATCATTCTCCTTGTGGTTTCGGTGCTTTGGATGGGAGCGATTGGTTTCATTGATGATTATCTCAAGAAAATCAAAAAAGAATAAAGATGGTCTGAGTGGTAAGTTCAAAGTGATTGGTCAAGTAGGATTAGGTCTTATTGTGGGAGTGACGATGTATTTCCATGAAGGAGTGGTTATTAAACGAGAAGTTCCAGACCTGCCACAGGCAACACAGCACAGCGTGGTAGAAAAATTCTCTGCTGAAGAAAAAGCGATAATATCTACAGTTCCTTTCGTTAAAAATAATGAGTTTGATTACAGTAAAGTTCTTTTTCTGGATGGATGAGCAGGAGGCTCAGAAATGGTCTTGGATAGTTTTCATTCCTGTGGTTATTTTTCATTGTCACCGCAGTTTCCAACGGAGCAAATATCACCGATGGGATAGATGGTCTTGCAGCGGGGACAAGTGCGGTGATACTGCTTTGCTTTGGCGTTTTTGCGTATGTTTCAGGAAATATCATTTTTGCAGATTATCTCAATATAATGTTTATTCCAGACACAGGCGAAACGACCATTTTCACGATTGCCCTTGTAGGAGCAGTTATCGGATTTTTCTGGTATAATACCCTATCCAGCGCAAGTATTCATGGGAGATACAGGAAGTCTGATGCTGGGCGGAGTAATCGCAGTTTTAGCGATTATTCTCAGAAAAGAATTATTGATTCCTGTTCTTTGTGGAATCTTTTTGGTGGAAAATCTTTCAGTGGTTTTGCAAGTGCTGGTTTTCAAATACAGAAAAAGAAAAACACGGGCTGGAATATGCACAGAATAACCGATTGTTTAAAATGTCGCCTCTTCACCACCATTATCAGAAATGTGGTTATCACGAGAGTAAAATCGTGAATAGAATGATTATCATAGGTGTGATTTTTGGCGGTAATATGTTTAATAACCTTGAAAATAAGGTAAATTTAAATATAATAATGAAAATAATAATATTAGGTGGCGGCGAAAGTGGTGTAGGAGCAGCAGTTTTGGCGAAGAAAAAGGACTGGAAGTTTTTCTTTCGGACCGTGGCGCTATTAAGGAACATTATAAACAGCAGCTGCAGGCAGAAGGGATAGATTTTTGGAGGAAGGAGAGCATAGCGAGGAAAGGATTTTAGCTTCAGACTGGGTTATAAAATCGCCTGGGATACCAAAGAAAGCACCTCTAATTCAGAAGATTAAAGAAAAAGGAATTCGCCTGTCATCAGAGATAGAATTTGCGGCAGAATTTACCGATGCCAAAAATCGTGGCAGTGACAGGAAGCAACGGTAAAAACCACCACCACATCGCTGATTTATCATATTTTTGAAAAACAGCGGATTAAATGTAGGGCTGGGCGGAAACATCGGCAAAAAGCTTTGCGATGCAGGTGGCTACAGAAAATTTTTGAATATTATGTATTGGAAATCAGTAGTTTCAGCTGGATGATGTTCAGCATTTTTAGACCATACATTAGTTTGCTTTTTAAACTTGTCGCCAGATCATTTGGACCAGTATAATTATAATTACGAAGAATATGCATTAGCAAAATTCCGAATTGCTGAAAAATCAGGAGAATGATAACTATTTCATTTACAATAAAGATGATGAAATGAGCATGAAACTCCTTCAAGAGCTGAATTTGAGTAGAAAATTCCGTTTTTCCATGAAGGAAAAACTTGATGAGGGAGAGTTATTCTGTGGATGAAAATTTGGTGGTTAAACTTCGCGAAGAATTTTCTATGAAAAATAGAAGATTTGGCTCTCGTAGGAAAGCACAATGTAGCCAATAGCCTCGCTGCGAGCATTGCGGTAAATTACTGAATATCAGTAATGAAAGTATCAGAAACTCGTTAATGACTTTTCAGGCTGTGGAGCATAGATTGGAAGAAGTGGCGGAGAGAGACGGCGTGAAATACATCAATGATAGTAAGGCCACTCAATGTAAAATGCCACATACTACGCATTGGAAAGTATGAAGCGCCAGTGATTTGGATAGTGGGGAGTGGATAAAGGAAATGACTATTCCGGAAATAGCAGATTTGGTGAAGAAAAAGTAAAGGCTGTTATCTGTATAGGACTGGATAACTCTAAGATTATCAGTTTTTCCAAGGATGAAAGAAAACATCTATGATACATCGAGCATGGAAGAGGCAGTCCGTACTGCTAAGAAATTAGCCCAAAATGGAGATGTTGTGCTGCTTTCTCCGTGCTGTGCGAGTTTTGACTTGTTTGATAACTACGAGGATAGGGGAAGAAAATTTAAAAACGGAAGTCTTAAAAATAATTAAAAATGCAACAAATAGAAAATAGAAAGAAAGAGTTTTTCAAAGGAGATAAGGTTCTTTGGGCGGTTATCATATTAATCTCCCTATTTTCTATTTTCCCTGTTTATTCTGCGAGTACAAACTTGCAGCACATCGTGAATACAGGAACAACGACTTCACATCTCGTTAAACACGCACTCTTTGTTATTTCTGGATTAGTGATAATGAAGTTTGTTGGTGCGGTAAAATACGAGTATATTGGTAAATTAAGCAGTATTTTTGCTTGTAATTACAATATTTCTTCTTCTTGTTACCATGTTTACAGGGCAGAAGATAGATGGTGCGAGTGCCTCAAGATGGCTAAAAATACCAGGAACGCCCATTTTCTTTCCAGCCTTCCACCTTTGCGTATCTTATGCTGATAATCTATATGCAGGTATCTTACTAAAAATAGATAGAGAGAGGCTGCCGGTGGAGAATATTTTGTATTTATTTGTTCCTGTTCTGCTTGTTTTTCTTCTCGTAGGAAAAAGACAATGGTTCTACCGCTGTGATGATTCTCGTTGTATCACTTGTGGTAATGTTCATTGGGCAGTTTCCAGCAAAAATACATTCTTGGTTTTTGGGGAATATCATTGGTTTTGATAACATTGTTTATGTTTGTTGCTTTGAATACAGATTTAATCAAAAACAACCGTGTTCATACATGGCGCAGCAGAATAGAAACCTTTAGTAATACAAACAAAATAGATAACATAGAAGATGAAAGCCTGAAAGCCAAAAACTATCAGGTAAATCAAGCAAAAGCGGCGATGAGTGCATGGCGGTATTTTTAGGCGTAGGACCAGGGAAAAAGCGCATTGAAACAGTCACTTCCTCAGTCGGTCTCGGATTTTATTTTTGCTATTATAGTTGAAGAATATGGACTGATAGGGGCTTTTTGTGCTTGTTGCATTGTATTTTTATCATCGATGGTTCGGATAGTCATCATTGCCAGTAAAATGCCCTGCGTTTTTCGGCTCATTATTAGTGCTGTCTATGGGGATTAGTGATTTTTGTGCAGTTGGCGATTAATATAGCTGTTGCGGTCAATATTATCCCTGTTACCGGGTCAGCCGCTCCCATTGATAAGTTATGGAGGGACATCTATGCTGGTAACTTATCTGCAGTTGAGCATTATCCTAAATGTAAGCTCCAGAATACAAATTTTGGATGAAGAAGGAATGGGTACAGAGTATTCACGAAAATAAATGATATAGCCTGAAAAAGATGAATAATAGTAGGTTAAAAATATTAACGAGCAGCGGCGGACAGGAGGACATATTTTTCCCTGCTGTGGCGATAGCCAACGAGATTAAAAAGCAGATTTCCCAATGCCGAGTTTTTGTTCGTGGGAGCGAATGGAAAAATGGAAATGGAGAAAGTCCCTCAGGCTGGATATAGAATAGAAGGGCTGAATATCGCTGGGTTTGACAGAGGAAATTTGTTTAAAAACATCGGTCTTCCTTTTAAAATTATTTCTAGTTTGTGGAAAGCAGAAAGATTATTAAAAACTTTAAAACCAGATTTTGCTGTCGGGACAGGCGGTTTTGCTTCTGGCCCTGCTCTGTATGTGGCATCACTCTCGGCGTTCCGATTTTTAGTACAGGAACAAAACTCCATTTTTAGGGAAAACCAATCAGTTTCTCGGAAGAAGAGCCAGCCGTTTTCATGGGCTATCCCAATATCAGCAGCTTTCTTCCTGCGGTATTTACAGGAAACCCTATCCGAGAAAAACATCGTTACAGATATTATAAATACCAACGAAGCGAAGGGAAAAATGGCTTAGACCCAAAATAAACTTACCATTCTTTCTGTGGGAGGTTCATTAGGCTCAAAAACCCTAAATAATGCTTGGAGAGAGCTTTTACCTAAATTAAAGGACATCTCAGTTGGTAGTGGCAGACAGGGAAGGCTTGAATATCAGGATATTACATCACAAATGTGGAGGTGAGTGAGCAAGGAATTCAAACTGCAAGGAGTTTATCTCCAGATATGGCATTAGCGTACTCGGCGGCAGATGTGATTGTGTCAAGAGCGGAGCTATCGCGATTTCCGAGCTGGCAGTGGTAGGAAAGCCCATCTTTTGGTGCCGTTCCCTTATGCTGCGGGAAGACCATCAGACCAAAAATGCAATGGCTTTGGTGGAAAAATGCAGCCAAAATGGTCAAAAGATTCCGAAATGAATGGAAATTCGGAATACGCTGATGGAAATCTGCGAAGATGAGAATTTGAGAAAAGAAACGTCAAGCAATCTAAAAATCTTTGCAAAACCAAATGCAGCAAAGGAAATTGTGGATGAAATTTTTAAAATAATTAAATAGATGAATATTAATCAATATAAAAACTTTATTTCATAGGAATTGGCGGAATAGGAATGTCTGCTCTTGCAAAAGGTATTTTAAAAGTCTGGGAAAGAAATGTTTTAGGGATATGATAAAACCGAGACTAAATTGACTAAAAACTCGCAGGAGGAGGGAATTGCTATCCAGTTCGAAGATGGAATTACTGAGGGAATCAGTGCTTTAGATAAGAATGAAACGCTTGTGATATTTAGCGCCAGCGATTAAGGAGCTGCAGATTTTTGGATTATTTCAATCAGCAGGATTCTCAGTTTTGAAACGAGCAAAAAGTATTGGGAATGGTCACCGAAAACACTGAGTGTATCGCAGTGGCGGGGAACACAGGGAGAAACGACCACTTCCCGCCTTGTGGCTCATCTCTGCAAGGAGGCTGGACTTCCGTTTTTCGGCTTTTAGGAGGAATTTCGGAGAATTTTGGGTCTAATTTTATGTTTAATGGCAATCAGTATTCCGTTTTGGAAGCCGATGAATACGACCGAAGTTTTCTAAATCTGTCACCAGACTGGGCGATAATCACTCTACGGATGCTGACCATCTCGATATATATGGCGACAAAGAAACTATAGAGCAGGGCTTTGAGGATTTCGCGAATTTGGTTCCAGATGACCGCCAGCTTTTGTAAGAAAAAGGAATAAAAATTACCAGAAATACCCAGACTTATGCAGTGAATGAGAAGGTAGGATTATTACTCCGATAACCTCCAAATGGAAGGCGAAAAATCAGTTTTGATTTCCATACAAAGATGGAGAAACTCATCAGTTTGAGTGGGAAATTCCAGGGATTCTGCAATGTGGAAAAACGCCACAGGAGCATTGGCTCTGCTTCATCACCTCGGAGTGGATTTTTGAGGTTTTGAAGAAAGCAATAGCTGGTTTCAAAGGGATAAAACAGCCGTTACACCAGACCTCAGTTCGCTGATGGAAAAATCTGTGGATGACTATGCGCACCACCGACGGAGCTGAACGCGGTAATAAACTCCATCCGAGAATTTAATCCTGATACTTTTTAGTGGTTTTCAGCCGCATCTTTTCAGCAGAACGAAGGATTTCGCTGATGGTTTCGCAGAAAGTCTGTCCAAAGCAGATGAGCTGTTGCTGCTGGATATTTACCCAGCGAGAGAAATCTGCAGTCTGATTTTCAGGGGGTTACTTCTGGGTGGCTTTTTGGATTAAAATTAAAAATAAAGAGTTTGCTCTTTGGGCGAGGCTTTTGAGAGAATTAAACAGAAAGATTTTTGATATCCTGCTGACAGTAGGAGCTGGGAACATAGACACGCTGTATGACCCGATTGTTAAATGGCTTTCATAGATTAAGAAAAAGAGAATGAAAAATAAATATAGATTTTTGAAAATTATATTTATAATGGGAATATTAGTATTTCTGTTAAAATTCTCTTTGGATAGATTTTGACAATAAAACATCGGAGGCCGTTTCAATAAAAATGATTCATGATGAACAGGTTTATTTCGTTGATGAAGAGGATATTAGGAATATTGTGAATCAGTCTAATCCAAGTAAAAATAGGGAAATATAGATGTTTCTGCTTTGGAAAAGAAAATAAGCTCAGCTACCTATGGTAGATAGTGCAAATGTTTATTTGAAACTAAATGACGAACTAAATTTGGTATTATTCAGAGAATTCTATTTTTAGGCTTAAAAACTTAATAAAGAAGTGTCTGTGGATAAGAAGGGCGTAGAGTTTTCCATTATCAAGGAGTTATTCTTATCCATGCATGCTGGTTTCGGGGATATCAGAGAAGAGGAATATCCTGGAATTATAGAATTGTGAAGAGAATCAATAAAAGATGAATTCACAAAAATTTTTGTGAGGAATTAATAAAAAGAAATAATAATTATTATTTTACTGACCAATGATGGAAACTATAAAAGTGGAACTTTGAGATATGCAAGATATTGACTTAAAATACAAGGCTTTCAAAGCTTTTTGTGAGAAATATTTGATTTACCAAGACCCTTTAAAGATATTCTAAAATATCATTAAAATATCATAACCAAATTATTACAACTCTTCGTAAAAAGCAACAGAGGAAAGAGAAAAAGAAAGAGCCTAAGGGGGAGCAAAAGACAGAAGAAAAAGAGCAGAAAAAGATAAGAAGGAAGTAAAACCATAAAAGGAATTTATTTAGGATGGAAACACAAAGAATATTCAGTAGGATTGGACATTGGGACTACTAAAAATCGTAGCCATAGTAGGAAGAAAATGCTCATGGCAAAATAGAGCTGATGGGAGTTGGCAAAAGTAAGAGTTTAGGAGTGCATAAAGGTATTGTGAACAATATCGCACAGACAATCAACTCTATAAAAGCGGCTGTTTCGGAAGCAGAAAAATCAGCAAAGTTCCGATTAAAAAGTAACCGTAGGAATCGCAGGGAAGCATATTCGCTCTTTGCAGCATTCGGATTACATTATGAGGGAAAAATCCAGATAAATATATCACAGAAGAAGATATAGAACAGCTGAAAGACCAAGTGAAAAATTGGTAATGCTCCCTGGTGAGGAGATTATCCATGTGCTTCCGCAAAGAATACAAAGTGGATTCTGAAGGCGAAATCAAGAGCCGATAGGAATGCACGAAAGCGCTTTGAGGCGATGTTTCATGGTTGTTGGGCAGATGGGGTCTATCAAGAATATTGTTCGTTGTGTCAGAAGCAGGTCTTGAGATGGAGGCGCTTACTTTGGAACCGCTTGCTTCTTCGGATGCTGTACTTACTCAGGAAGAAAAAGAGGCGGGAGTAGCCATTGTAGATATTGGTGGCGGGACTACAGACCTCGCTGTTTTTAAGGACAATATTATTCGGCATACTGTGTAATTCCTATGGAGGAGGGATTGTAAACCGATGATATCAAAGAAGGCTGTTCAATTATTGAAAAACATGCCGAGCAATTAAAGGTGAAATTCGGTTCTGCTGTTCCCGACTTGAGAAAGACAGCACATTCATGTAACTATTCCTGGGCTTCATGGGCGCCCAGACAAAGAGATTCTTTGAAATCTTTGGCAAGTATCATCAATGCCAGAATGGAAGAAATCTTGAAATGGTCAATACAGAGCTGAAAGCCTATGGCGCACATGACCAGAAGAAAAATTGATTGCTGGTCTTGTTCTTACTGGAGGTGGTTCTAACCTTAAAAACCTTCGTCAACTAGCAAATTACATTATAGGTTTTGACAGCAGAATAGGTTTTGCAAATGAACATATTGTGAATGACAAAAACCAATATCTAAAAGCCCCTGAATATGCTACATCTATTGGGCTGCTGATGGAGACTTAAAAATCAACGAAAGAAAACCAAAAGAAGAAGAAATACCACAGCCTGTTCAAGAAAAGAAGAAGAACATTCTTTAAAGATAACAACAAAGCTAGAAGTGGAGGGAAAAACTATTGAATCAGAGAAAAAGACATTTCAGAAAATTCAAAGAAAACTTTTGGGCAGAAGTTTTGGGCGCAGGTAAGAAGTTTTTCGAGGAAGCAGAATAATTAATTTTTAAGAGAGTATACTAAATACAATGGAAATTTTAAATAACGAATCTGGTTTTGAGATTCTTTTACCAAAAAGGAACATCTTCTATCATAAAAGTGATAGGTGTGAGGCGGCGGCGAAAACAATGCCCCTAAAAACACATGTACGAGAAAGGGATAAAAAGGAGTAGATTTTTGTTGTCTGTAATACAGATGCACAGGCTTTTAGCCGAAAATCCTGTTGCCAATAAAATCCAGCTGGGAGTGAGGGAAACAGAAGGTTTAGGTGCAGGAGCAGACCCAGAAGTTGGAAGAAAAGCCGCAGAAGAGAGCATAGACGAGATTAAGGCCATGCTGGGGAACAATACCAAGATGGTTTTCATTACAGCAGGTATGGGCGGTGGAACAGGTACAGGAGCGGCGCCGGTTATTGCAAAAATTGCAAGAGAAATAGGGAATTCTTACCGTGGGTATCGTTACCGTGCCTTTCAGCTTTGAGGGACCTAGAAGACTTAGGCAAGCCGAGCAGGGCGTGGAGGAGCTTAGAGCAAATGTAGATTCTCTTATCGTGATTAATAATGATAAATTGAGACAGCAGTTTGGTGATTTAGGCTTTAAATCAGGATTTGCAAAAGCTGATGAGGTTTTTATCTAATGCAGCCAAAGGCATGGCAGAGGTGATTACAGGTTATTTCATTGTAAATATAGACTTCCGTGATGCTAAATCTGTTTTTGCAAAACAGCGGAACAGCGCTGATGTCGGAGGGGATAGCCTCAGGGAAAATAAAGCACAAGAGGCTGTAAAGAAAGCTCTGGATTCACCGCTTTTTAAATGATAATAAAAATAACAGGGGCGAAAATGTGCTTCTCCTTATAAGAAGCGGCGACCAGGAAGTTACCATGGACGAAATAGGAATCATCAATGACCATATCCAGAAAAGAGGCGGGGAACATGGCAGATATTATCTTTGGTATCGGGGTAGATGATTCGCTGGGTGAGGACATCAGTGTGTTGGTTATCGCAACAGGCTTTGCTCCAGAAGACAAAAATATTCCGGTACTCCGGAAATCATCCGTGTTCCATTAGATGAAAAACCTAATATGCCAGCAGTAGAGACTTCTGCTCAAACTATTCAAACCACTCAGCCGGAAAAGTCCAGTAGAACCTCAAAAGAGCAGCCGACAGGTCTTTACCTTAGATGATACAGATGATGCCACTTCTACAGATAATGCACCATCCAATGCCGCTTTTGAGCATCAGCCATCTTTCGCTGAAACTGAAGTTTTGGAAGAAGAACCAGCAGATGAAATAATGTTCTTTGGGGATGCAGAGCCAAAATCTTCCATTTCTTTCTACGAAGAAGAACCAGAAGAGCAAAAAGGAGGAAGAAACAGCAAAAGAAATAGATTTATTCTCGTATAATGATTTGGAGGCCGTATCTTTTACTTTTTGATTTGGAAGTTCCTCGGTCAGAAAGAACTCCTGAACCACAGAGCGAAGAAAAAGGAATAGACTTCAATTGAAAGAAACATTAGAAATAGAAACTGAAATAACTCAGGAAGCCTCCGTTCAGCCAGTTGTCATTGCCGAGGAGCAGCCGCAAATAGAGGAAACGAAAGATACAACAAAAAGTGTTTTTATTTGAAATAGAGCAGAAGGAGGAATTCACCATTGTGGAAAAAGCGAGAGGACAGCTATAGAATCCAAGAGAGAAGGAATAAACTGAAGGAGTTTAATTCTAGATACCACACGGTAGATGAGGAAAATTTATTTGAAAATATTCCTGCTTTTAAAAAGAAGAAACATAGATATAGATATTGACAGCAATGCTTCTGAGGAAAAGAATCACAACTTTTGTTGCACAGGATAAAGAAGGGAAAGTAGAACTGAAAGAAAACAAATTCCTGAACAAAGATGTAGATTAGCAGACAGATTTTTCATTTTTGTTCAATCCAAGATAACGAACTTCATAGTGATGCGGTATGTTCCCATGGGAAAAATACCGCATCGTTTTGTTTAACATTATAATAAGGGTTTAAGCATTATAATTAACACTATGATGCGACAGGACTAAAAAGAGCTAAAAATTTTATATTTTATTTAAAAATCTGTATTTTCGCAGATTAATTAACTTAAATAAGATTAATAAAGATGTCAGTTATAGGACAACATCGAAAAACCTTGGGTGCTGATGGGAGTTGTCGTAATCGCTCTTTTGAGCGTTCCTCATCAACCCAGATAGTTTTGAACAAGATTTTTAGTAAAAACCCGAACATTTTGGGGAAAGTGAATGGAGAGGAAATCACTAGAGAGGAATATAGTGATGCACTGCTGATGCTCCAAGACCAAGCAGAACAGCAGGGGCGCCCTGTTACTGGCTTAGAAGAACAGGCTTGGCAGAAATTGGTTCAGTCAAAACTCATTAAACAAGAGTTTGAAAAATTAGGGCTGAAGCTTACAGAAGACTATTTCTGGAGCCAGCTTCCTTATGACCCTCTTTTTCGCACAAAAATCCAGATTTTAATGTTCAGGAGTTCAGAAAAAGAAATGAAAAAGCTCAGACAGATGGCAGTATGATAGAGCAATACAATGCTTGGTTGAGAGCAAGAAAAGAAATAGAATACAGAATGATGGCAAGGCAGGGTTTTTGGCAACATCACTGCTGGAATTACCTCTAATAAAAAGAGGCTGAAAACCATCATGAAGCAAAGGGATGAGGTAGCAGATATAGACTATGTAAAGGTGGATTACAATACCTTTGCACAGAAAAATCCTGTAAAAAGTAACAACGCCGGATTTAGCTGACTATATCAGAAGCACCCTACCATGTTCAAAAGCTCCAGAGAGCAGAAACTTAGGGATTGTTTATTTTCTTTCACAACCTTCAGCAGAGGATGATGCAGTAGCTTTAGCGGAAATCAACAAATTATACCAAGATGGCGTAGAAACTGGAAGCGGTATAGAAAGCTTTAAGAACAATAAAAACGATAGTTTGTTTGTTCTTGCTCATTCGAAACAGGCTTCAATCCTAATTATTTTCGAAGCAGGACAGCTTCCAGAAGGCATAAAGAAATCAGGTAGCAAGCGCAGCTATAGGGACAGACTTTTGGGCCTTACAAAGAGCAAAAAACTACTATGTGGTTTCCAAACTTTTAGGCAAAAACAACAGATTCTATCCGTTCCAGACATATTTTGATTTCGTATCAAGGGCTTCAGGGAGCGCAGGGAGAAGCAGCTAAAAGAACTAAAGAACAAGCAAAAGAGTTGGCAGAAAAAGATAACCGCAGAGGTAAAATCTAACCCAGCGAAGTTTGAGGAATATCTAAAACTATCTGCAGACGGCTCTTCTCAAAATGGAGGAGATTTGGGCTGGGTAGTTTTCAGGAGAGCGCAGTTTGTTCCCTACTTTCCAAAGTTATATAGAAAACAATCCTAAAGGAGCTGTAGAGCCTAGTAGAATCACGGTTTGGCTATCACATCATCAATGTAACGGATAAAAAGCTGGGAGTGGGAGCTGTTACTTATAAAATTGCTAATCTGACGAAGGAAATAAAAACCTTCTGATGCGACAATCAATAAAGCTCATGCCCAGTCTACTACTTTTTGACGCAGCAGGTGCAAGGCAAGAGTTTTAATGAATTTGTCAATTTAGCAAAGAAAGGAAACTATAACTACTACAACCCTAAAATGGTGCAAAGATTCCAAGGAATCTTACAAGGCGGAGGAACAGATAAAGATGAAGAAGTCATAAGATGGGCTTTTTGATTCAAAAAAAGAAAGAAAGGAGATACAGAAATGTTCACGACAGCAGGAGGAGATAGAATTGTAGTTTATTTCAATGAGAAATACTCCGAAGGTCTTGCAGACCCAGAAACCGTGAGAGAGCAGATAGAACCGATTGTAAAAATCAACTTTTGGCTAAAGAAATCATCAAAAATATCTGCTGTAAAACTCAAGATTTAGGTGCGATTGCTAATTTATTCGGTGTGAGCAAAAGAGGCAGGACAAAATCAATCTGCTTAATCCTCTCAATCGGAGGGGCTATAGAACCTAAGGTAGCAGGAGCAGCTTTCGGAGCTGGTAAAAACAAGGTATCATAGCCTATCCAAGGGAATTCTGGAGTTTATGTAATCATCAACAAAGGAGTGAATGTAAATAAACAGCCTGGCAGTGTTAAAAGATATCACCCAAGCACTTGTTCAGCAGAACGCTGGGATTTTCCTGCAGGCATTCATGAGAAGTCTGCAGAACAGCGCAGATATTGAGGATTATAGAATAGAAGTTTATAACACAGCAAATAGTGGTAAATAACTAAGAATAATAAAGGGTTTTTACAAAAAGCCTCTTTTTGTCCTTATATCAACAAATTTTTAACTACTGGTCTTATGAAAGTAAATTAGAAATAGAATACAGAAATTCTAAACATAGATACACTCTCGAAACAGAAAAACTTTTTGAGGAAGCGAAATGCTCCAGATTAAAGGCATATGCACTTATTCTAAATTTTTGGTAGGTTGTTCCGTTTTACTAGAAAATGGCGAAATTTACACAGGAAGCAATCAGGAGAATGCTGCTTATCCGTCTGGTCTGTGTGCAGAGAGAAGCGTGATTTTTTGGCTGGGAGCCAATTTCTGACCTGAAAATACAAAAGCTGTTCGTTATCGGTGGTTTGGAGGTAAATCCAGACTTAGACAGGATGGTTCCTCCATGTGGCTCATGCAGACAGAGTATTGTAGAATATGAAGTGAAACAAAGCACAAAAATATAAAAATCTACATTGCAGAGTATCAGTGGAGAGAGATTATAAAAATAAATTCCATAAAAAGAATTTACTGCCTTTTTCTTTGATACTTCTTTTATAGTAAAATATAAAGCAAAATAAACCCTTCCAATATTTTCTTGGAAGGGTTTTTAGTTTATTCTCCAGAAATAAAATGCCCGATCTTTTTGGTTTTTAGATAATCTCGGTTTTTCTTCATTGGATTTTATCTCCAGCGGAATGCGGGAGTGTAGTTTTATTTTGCTGTTTTCTACAAAACTGATTTTATCAGGTTGTTGGTGATGAGGTTGATTTCCTTTATTCCGAGTATTTCTAAAATATCCAACCGCCACACTGAAATTCCTGTCATCAGCAGGAAGTCCCAATTTTAGATGCCTCTACAGTGCTCTAAACCTTTTTCTTGTAATGCGTAGGCTTTCAGCTTGTTGATAATGCCAATATTTCTGCCCTCTTTGTCTTAGATAGACAATCCGCCATAGGTTTTCTGTATATACTGCATCGCAGAGGAAAGCTGCTGTCCGCATTCACATTTTAGAATGGAAAACCTCTCCCATGATGCATTCAGAATGAAAACGGACATCACCACGCTGAGATAAGTCCGTATTTTCTGCTATCAAAGCAAGGTGCGGCATCCAGTCTTGTTCCTTTTCAGAGAAAGCGATGATTTTGAACTTTCCGTACTCTGTGGGGACAGTAGCTTCGGTTTGGATTTTATCATCTTTAATGCTATGGGTATCTTTTAAAAGATTCTATTAGGGAGATATTTGTTTTTATTTTTACTAAAAACCGATTGAGTATATCCTGCTCTTCAGGGCTTAATTTGTTTTTAGTTTTTGAAGTTTCTTATAAGATTTTTCTCGTAATTGAAAAATGATTTTTCTTACCTATCGTGTTATGCTCTACAGTATATATAGTATTCAGAAATGGTAAATTTCAATGCTGAAACCTCTTCATTTACTTCCTTTTTAGAAAAAGAAATTAAGCTGTTTTGAAAAAAGCATTATTAAGCTCCGAAGAGTAATTTATAAATTCTATTTTGGATTCTATACCATCAGCAGCATCCAGCAAATGTATCATGGAAACCTCTGATAATAATGTTGTTGCAGGAGATACACTTTACTTTTTCTACACTGCAGGAAACCAATAACAAACAAAAACTAATTCCTAAAATCTTCATTATTTTCCTTTTTGGTAAAGGACAGGGTTAAGGGACTCATCATTATACATTTTCATCTGTTTGTAAGTTTTTATCTTAACTATCTCCTTCTTCTATATCTTTGAGCAGTTGGTCTATCGCCGAACTCAAATCTGTTCTAAAAAGGATATTCAACTTATCTTGGCATCTTGTGTTCCTCACTGGCTGACTCTCTGCGTGTTCTCAATTCCATATGGTACACTTTCAGCGCCAAAAATAGAAAGCCTGTCCACAGCCCATGCAGGTGTTTCTGTATTTATTTTAGCATCAGGTTTCGGTGTGGTGTTTTGTGCATTTATTTAAAAACCAGCCATCTATAAACTCCACTAAATCAGTTCTTTTTGATTAGAAGCATCTATTCTTCGTTTTGATTTCTAATGCTTTTACAGGATTTATATTTTCATCTCGGATAATGTCTTCCAAAATGCCACTGAACCGTATCAATCCAATTTTTGGAATACAAAATCTGTTCCAAACTGCCTTGAGCGTAATTGTGAGGCTCGTTTGCATCTACATTATCGGTAATGTGATAATCGTTGATGGATTTATTAAAAATTTCCCATGCAAATTCAGAGAATGAGTTTTGATTCATTTTTCTAAAAATTATTTTTGTGTTACTTTTATCTTCTTCTTTATCTGGTATCATCGTCTTTTTACAGACTTTTTGAATTCTTTTTAATTCCAGAACCAATTCCTTTCATCAGTTCGGGAATCCTCCCAAAAAAGAAGCAAGATAATAGCAGTGATGACCAATATTTCTTTCCCTCCAAGTCCCATAAAAAGAGGAATATGCACTATGTTGTTGCATAATATAATTTTTAATGAAACAAAAATACTAATTCTTTTTGCAATAAACATAAAGATTAACTGCTAATCCAGCCCAATGGGTCTACAGGAGTTGTTCTTTCCCAAATCTGAAAAATCTAGTGTGTGGGTTCCATCAAAGTCTAAACCAACTTCTCCGATGGTCGCTCCAGCACTTATATTCTGATTCTTAGACACATTGGTGCTTACCAAATTACCATAAATGGTGAAATAATCGCCATGTTTTACCATCACCGTTTTGCATCCTCCGCTGGAAAGAACATTCACCACTACTCCCGCGAAAACGCTTCGGGCTTTTGTTCCAGCGTCTACAGCGATTTTAATTCCGTTATTTTCAACAATTACATTTTTATATCTAGGGTCTGGTCTCCCAAAGAGATGGGTAACCTGCCCTTTGCTCACAGGAAAGGCATTTTTGCCTCTGTTGCCACGAAGCTATTTCCAGTAGCACTACCAGGACAAAGGTGTCTCATCACTTTTTCATCTACAACTTTCTTCTCCGATTCTGTTTCTTTTGCTACAGCCTCGGAATTTGCTCTGGCTGCTTCGGCTTTGCTTGCTGCTATTTTAGCTTTTTCGGCCTTCTATTCTTGCTTTTTCAGCCGCTATTCTTTGGCTTCATTATTAGCTTCTATAGCTTTTCTTTCTTCTTCCACTTTTTCTAGCAATTTCAGCTAGTTTTTCGCTCTTCTTCTTCTGCTTTTTCTTTTTGCTCTTTCGGCTTCTTCACGGGCTTTTTCTGTTCGCCTCTTCTATCCGTGCTTTTTCCTTCTCAGCTTCTATTCTTGCTAGTCTTAGTTTTTCTTCACGAGCTTTCTTTCGGCTTCCTCCTTCGCTTTTTGCGATTCTGATTTCTTCGGCGATGATTTTTCCTAATTTCGCCTTCTAATCTTTGGATTCAGCTTGTTTTTGTTTAAGTTCTGCTACTAATTTAGCCTCATTCTTCTTGAAATCTTCTAATAAAATTTCTTTCTCTTTACGCTCCTGATTAATGGTTTCCAGCTCCTTCCCTGTCTTACCAAGAGAACTTCTTTATCTTTTTAGATTTTTCTCTAAGGGCTATGGTCTTTTTATCTGATTGGCTTTATCGGTAATTTCTGCAGCTTTTTCATCCTGATATTCACTCATATAGATACTGTACCCGCCTCAAGGGCTTCGCCTAAGTTTAAGAAGAATGAAAGTAACCTTATTTTTGGACACCTTTATTTTTATAAGCGTTCACTAAAACTTGGGCATAATCTCTCTGAGAACCTTCAGTTCGCGGTTGTGTCATTAATTTCCAGCTGACGGAGGTAGATTTCGTCCTCCAAGAATCTTTTTCTTTCTGTGTATTGCGGTAGACTTTCTCCCAAAGAGCTATTTTTCTATTAATATTATTTAAGTAAAGATAGATGGTTTTGCTTCATTCTTAGCTTTCGCTAAGTTAGAATTGATAGCCGCTATCTGCCGTTTGAGTTCGGCATTTTGCTGCGAAAGCTCTTCACTTACTTCTTTGTGCAGAAATAAGACTGGCGGCGAGTACTGCAGTTATGATAACTATTTTTCTTAATATCATCGAAATCTCGTTTTTATAATTATTTGGAACCGAATATGGGTTTCCATTCTAGAAAAGTCAAAATTCGTATTTTTCTATTAAAATTTGGTCAGTTTTCTTACTTTTTATAACTATTTTAACATTTCGAGGAGCTTTACTCCGTTAATATCTACCAATTATCATAAAAATAATTCAAATTATCCGCAGTTTTTGTGTCTTTTAAAAAGAAACTTTGGTAGTTCAGCTCGTTAGAAAAACAGTTTCTGTAAGGTATTCTGGTTTCCATCGATGTTTACTTTCTGTTGCAGTAATCGGTTTTAGGATGTGGTTCTTCGGCTTCTTTGGTTAAGTTAAAATCTTCATTGACATTGACGAGAGCTTTTCCGACCAATAAATTTTGAAGTGAAGAATAATCTACGACTTTCAGTAAATTATTAAGGTAAGAAAAATCAGAATCGATATAGTTCTGCTCAGTTTTTCGTGAGCTTTTAGTCCTGTGGAGTTGCTATTCACGGCCTACATTCATAAACAGAACGAACTATATTCATCCATATGTACTGAGTTGTCTGTAGATAGTTGCATGAATGGTAGGAACAGTGTTTCCTGCTGCATCTATTTTAGAAGTGATTTTAAGGGCATCAAAATCAGATTTTTCGTGATAGACATCATAGGAGATTTTTGTTGCTGAAACAGCAGGAACTACTGAGTTCGCAGCGATGCTTTTTAGCGCCACGAGGGGCTACACCATAATGGCAGATAAGAGCTATTAATTTCTTCATTTGTTAATCATTAAAATCACTTCTAAAAATATTCAGAAATCCAATACGGAAAAATCTCCCAAGAAAGATTGATGAAGTTCCGATATACTTCGCTGAGTTCCCAATCGTGGAGTTGCTCGAGGTTAGCAGACTGGATTTCTGTTCTTTCTTGGATTAGAAATTATCTATATTAGAATTTTTACTACGGTGTTGTTGCCCAGAGAAACTCTTGGCCCGATGATGGGGTACGATTTTCACATTCTCTCAATGAAAACATGGAGATTATCAAACTGTTTTCTATCTGCTGCAGAAGCTGGGTACTCGGAAGATTTTCTTTTTCGTATTCTAGAATCTTACCATTGGTCTGTACAGTGATGGTTTTGTTTCCGCAGTCCATCCAGTCATTTACCTTTCCCTAAAGAGAAATTTAGCTCCTTTTTCTTAGGGTTTTCTAGTGCAGTTGTCAGCTGGTATTCGCCGCCATCTTTGATGTCGTTGCTCATGATGTGAGTCTATTTCTCCCATGAGTTTTTCTGCGCTGTTGAAATAGTAAATTCCAATAATAGCCAAATCAGACACGAATTCTTTGGTTTTCTACAAAGTCTGTGATGAAACCATAGTCGTCTAATTTTACAACTCCAAAAGGCACTCGGGTCATTTACTGCCAAATTACTCCATCAGAATTGGTGTCCAAATGAAAATCTGCTCTAAATAATGTATCTGCAAAAAGCGATGATTACAGGCCCCTGCATACTTTCTCTAGCACAGTTGATAGCATGAGCCGTCCCCAAAGCCTCTGTCTGGTGGTATACGCTTCCTTTTGCGCCTAATTTTTCTGCAACTGCCAATAAATCCTGCTCCACTTGACTTCCGAAATCACCAGTGATGAAGGCAACCTCATCTATTTTCTGATTTACCACCTTTGCGATGTCCTCTGCAATCTCTGCATGATGGGTTTTCCTGCGATAGAATCAAAAGTTTTTGGCACAGTCAAAGTGTGCGGTCTCAATCGGGAACCCTTTCCCGCCATAAGTATTATTATTTTCATAATGATGTGCTTTTTATAATTTTTAAAATGTTATTTCGTTCCAGAACTTCCGAAACCTCCTGCGCCTCTTTCTGTTTCGTCAGGTTTTCTGCTTCTTCCACTCGGCAGTTTCGTGTTTTGCGATGACCAGCTGGGCAATTCGCTCTCCATCATTGATGACAACTTTCATCTTTGGATAGATTTGCGAGAATCACACCGACCTCTCCGCGGTAGTCTGCATCTATCGTTCCAGGGCTGTCAGACAAGTAATTCCGTGTTTAGCAGCCAGTCCGCTTCGGAGGTCTTACTAGGCTTCGTATCCAGCTGGCAGGGCTATGGAAAATACCTGTTGGGATAATCGCTCGCTCTAAAGAGCCCAACCGAACAGGCTCTGTGATATTTGCATACAAATCCATTCCTGCCGAAAGTTCAGTCTGATACTTCGGAAGTGGGTGTTTGGATTTATTTATAATCTTAATTTTCATCTTTTCAAAAATCAAGAGTGATCTTTCCTTAAAACGACAAATATCAGAAACAAATTACAAAAATAATGTTACTGATGATGTAATTTTCTCAACATATTTAAAAAGAAATCATCCCCAATCCTATGGAAAAAGCAGGTAAATGATTATTTTAGTCAGTGTTATAAGGTATCGGATATTTTATTTGCCCCCAAATATGAGGAAATTATCATCATAGACATGAAAGTCAGCAGCGTCGCCACTGCACTTGAGTATCCATATTCAGGCACGAAGAAATAATTGACGGATATCGTAATCGCCGCTCCAATGAGAGAATATACAGTCCCACGATGAGTCTGGTCAGAGAGTTTGTACCAAATGGACAAATTAAGATATATCCCCAAAAACACAGCTCCCAGCATAAGGCACGGAATCAGTTCTATGCCTTCGTAGTAGAGAGATTGCTGATGTAGATTTTGGAAATCCAAGAAATATTAGTGATAAGTCCTAGGAAAATCACACAGCTGCATATCACGAAGATGTCCATCAGCAGGGTATAAGTTTTCTTCGCGTTTTCGTTTTTAAAACTAGAAAAGAAATACGGCTCTATCCTAAATTGGTAGGCCTGCCTCAAAAAGCAGTGATGAATGTCGCTATCTTATAGATCGCCCCATATACACCTATCTGGTGTTTGCTTTCTTCCTCAGGGAGGAGATATTTTAGGGATGTCTGTCCATCGTCTGGTTGATGATGCCTGCCAACCCTGCCACCATCACAGGCCAAGAGTAGTTCATAATTCTTTTCCATAAGAAAAATCAAAACTCCTAAAACTGAAATTCACAAACTCCTTGGGAAACAATCAGCAGCGAAACGATGCTCTGAACCAAATTTGCCACAAAGACATATCCCACGCCAAATTCAGCATCGTATTTCAGTCCGAGGAAGCCATTGGGTAAATTAGGAAGAATATTGATGAAAAACACTACCAACCCAAAATAAATCACGCTTCCTGCTACCTTGGATACTACACACCGCAAAGTGGTTTTTCCCTCTAAACGAAGAACAGCCGAAGGAATCGTAGAAAAAGCATCAATAGAAAGAATGAATAAAATAAAATCAAGAAATGCACTTGGTCTGGCGTATGAAAATATTCTAGCAACCTCGTGCCGAAATACCCATCCAAGACTAAATAAATAAAAGACATTGCCAAGATGCTCATGGAACAGGTGAAACCAGCGTTTCTTTGCTGATATCTTTCTCTTGAGCAAAACGAAAAACGAGGTTTCCATGCCGTGCGTCAGAAAAACAGTAACCACTCCTGCGATGGAGTACCAATCTACGAAGGGCGCAGACTCTGCTGGCGAAAAATGCCCTCGTGATGATAGGTGCGATGAGAAAGGAAATATCCTCACCAGTACCGAACTGATGCCGTAGAGTGCCGTTTGTCCTAATAGTTTTTTTAATCAAAACTTTAATTTTAATGCAAAAGTAAGATTATTTTATCTGAAAAAGTGTACTTTTGTTCACTATGAAAAATAATATTTCTTGTATTTTAGTTTTTATTTTTGGGTGTGTAGGATATTTACAGGCACAGTTTTCTCCCAAAAATATCACCAAAGATTTGGATAAAAAGCGGTGAAATATGCAGACAGCCTTTATGCTAAACTCAGCATGGATGAGCGCATCGGGCAGTTATACATAGTGGCGCTTTATACCAATAAAGACCAAAACCATATCTCAGGGTGAGAAAAACTGGTGGAGCAGGAGAGGATGGGAGGGATTATCCTGATGCAGGATGATGCCGAGCAGGAAATAGCGCTGGTAAATGAATTTCAGAAGAAATCCAGAGTGCCGATGCTCTTTGGTATGGATGCCGAATGGGGGCTTTATCAGAGAATAAAAAACAGCGCACAAATTCCCTTGAGCGATGACCCTGAGCGATTCAGGATAATAATTTGGTTTTATGAAATGGCGTCTCAAAATAGCAGAAGATGCAAAGAAAATGGGAATCTATTGGAACTTTTGCTCTGTGGTGGATGTAATACTATCCTAAAATCCGATTATAGGCAATCGTTCGTTTGGTTCGGATGTTCAGAATGTAATCGCAAAGCTCTCGCTTATGCTCAAGGTTTGCAGGATAACGGCGTGCTGGCAGCGATTAAACATTTCCCAGGGCATGGGGACACAGATGTAGATTCGCATTTGGATTTGCCAGTGGTAAAACATAGTCTGGAGAGATTGAATAAAAATAGAATTAGCACCTTTAAAGCCTTGATGGACAAGAAAATAGGCGGAGCGATGATAGCGCATCTTTATGTCCCACAGCTGGAAAAAGGGAAAAATATCCTGCTTCTATTTCTATGATATTATAACGAATTTACTGAAAAATAAATTCCGATACGAAGGGCTGGTCGTTACCGATGCTCTGAATATGAATGCTGTTGCTAAAAAATATCCTGCTGGGGAATTGGATTTGAGGGGCGTTCAAGGCGGGGAATGATGTTTTGCTTTTTAGCCAGAGATGTGCCGACAGGGAAAAAGTTGATAAAAGAAGCGATTCAAAAGGAGAAATCAGCGAGGCTGGAAGAGAAAACGTGAAAAAGATTTTGAAACCAAATATCTTTTTGGGGCTTCCAGAATCTGCGACCGCTTAGTTCAGAAGGAATCAATAATGCTCTGAATAATGATTCTCACGCGAAAATTTCAGAAGTTGTACGCCAATGCTTTTGACTTTGTTAAAAAGATGAAAAACAGCTTTTTCCACTTAGAAAAGGAGGTTTATTATCTTCCGTTGAGGAGGCTTCGCATGAGGCATTTTTACAAGAATTGTCCAAAGAAATTAAGGTTAAAAATATCTTTCAAAGAAATCCGTTCTATCCTGAAAATGCAGTGGTAATCATTGGTCTTCATAAGGATAATTCTACGGCTTACAAACCTACAAAAATATCATGGGAAAGCAAAAGGCTCATTAACCAAGTGAAATCAAAAACAAAGGTGATTCTCAATGTGTTCGGAAGTCCATATGCTCTTCAGGATGTGGATATTAGCGGAATTTCATCGGTTTTGGTTTCTTATGAAAATAACCTCTCTCGATGAAAGCTACAGCGGAAGCTTATTTAGGAAAACAAAAGATAAACGGAAGACTGCCAGTGGTAGTAAATGAACAAATAAAAATACGGAATGGGAATAGATGTCCCAAAACAAAAATAAATAGGAAAATGTTAAAATAGCGAATATTATGTTACCCTACTTATGGGGGAGTGGAATAGTGGCGACAGAACTAGGAATGAATCTTGCACGAAAAAGGCTATGAGGTGCATTTTCATCAGTTCGGAGCTTCCAGCAAGCTGGATATGACCAGATCTAATATCTTTTTCATAAAGTGAATGTGCAGGCGTATCCCTTTATTTGAGGCATCAGCCGTATGATATCGCGCTGTCATCTAGTGATATATCAGGTGAATGTATGTATCAGCTGGATGTTCTCCACGCTCATTACGCTATTCCGTATGCCCTATGCGGCTTTTACAGCGAAACAGATGCTGAAAAGAAAAAGGCAAGGATTTACCGCTGGTGACTACGCTTCACGGAACGGATATTACTTTGGTGAGGGCAGCACCCGAGCTATAAACATGCAGTGGAATTTTTCTATCAATCAGTCCGATGCGCGTGACTTCGGTTTCGGAAAGTTTAAAACAGGATACATTGGCTTTTTGATATTAAAAAGAAATCCATGTGATTCCGAACTTCATCGAAGAAAAGACACTTTGAGCAGTGTTCGATTTGTCTTAGAAATCAGTTTGCGGAGGATAATGAGAAGATTTTGGTGCATATTTCTAACCTTAGACCAGTTAAAAAAGAATTCAGGATGTTTTGGGGATTTTTGAAAAAGGTAAATCAAAAATTCCGAGCAAACTAATCATAGTAGGCGAGGGGCCCTGAGATGGAAAAAGTAAATGCTTTCTTATCAGAAAAAAACCAGATTTTATTGACAAAATAAAAATCATGGGAAAAAGTAAATGACCTCGCCCAGTGCTTACCTATGCGGATGTGTTCCTTCTCCCTTCGGAAAGGAGGTTTTTGGTCTGGCGGCATTAGAGGGCTATGGCGGCAGGAACGCCTGTGGTCAGCAGTAATGCAGGAGGGAATTCCAGAGGTTAATATTCATGGAAAGACAGGATTTCTGGCTAATGTAGGCGATGTGGATAAAATGGCTGAATATATTCTTCAGATTTTGTCTGATGAAACTCTTTTAAAGGAAAATGAAAACAAATGCCAGAAGTAGCGAAGACTTTTTTGATTATAATAAAATCATTCCGATGTATGAAAATTTATATCAGAAACGATAAAAGAATTTAAGAGCAGAAATAAAATGGATAAGAAATTTATTTTGCTGGTGGATGTTTCTGGGGAACGGAGCATTTTTCAAACAAATCAACGGAGTAACGGCTACGCAGGTAGGCTATGCCAATGGAAATATAGAAAATCCCACTTATGAGCAGGTGTATACCGACAGCACGGGCTTTGCAGAGGTGGTGAAGGTAGCCTATGACCCTAAAAGGTGGTAAGTCTGGAAATGCTTTTTGGATTTGTTTTAAAACAATAGACCCTACAAGCCTTAATCAGCAGGAGGAAGACATCGGAACCCGTTACAGAACAGGAATTTATTGGGTAAATTCAGAAGATGAAAAAGCAGTAACAGAGACTTTCGAGCTTCAAAAATCATGAAAAACCCATAGTGGTGAAAACGAGCCTTTAAAAAGAATTTCTACAGTGGAGAAGAATATCATCAGGATTATTTGGATAGAAAATCGAAAGTGGATACTGCCACATCAACTCCAGAATTATTCGAACTCGCGAAAAGGCTAATCTGAGATAGTTTTATCCATCAACACCTTTCCTTGGTAGATTTTTCTATGAACAGGCTGTTCTCCTGAAATAGCCGATATAATAAGCACGCTCTTGGTTGTGCGTTTCGAGCTTCTTCTTGGGTGATTTCTAATCGTATAAATAAAGTGGGCTGGTCAGTTTGCTTTTTATGCAAGTCAGAGCAGTTGAGAAAATAGCGAACGACTACATTTTCTTTGTACAAATAGAGTTTTTGCCCATTCATAAGGATTTCAGCGAAGACTTTTTCCTGAACAACGGGTGTGATGAATTTTAGGCTCAAAAGATGACTTGGCTTGGAAAAGGTATTGAGAATCAATGTTTATTTCTGAACTTTTTATTTTTGAATAGGGTTCGCTCCCAACTATTCCCTAATAAGAAATACTGAAAACCATCCTTTTTCTCCACAATACTCTATAGGTGAGCAGGGATTGTAGGAAAAATGCTTCTGTGGCTTTTTCGCTCTTCTGGCGAATTTTTGCAAGAAAACAGCGCTAATAAAAGATGCTAATAAGGTCATTTTTCATGGAATAATGTATTTTATATAGTTTTTAACGCTTCTTCAAAACTAAGTATTTCGTATTCTTCGTTCAAGTGATATTTTTCTTTGGTCTGCTCATACCAAATATCGTGTTCTTCCTCAAAATCATTAGTGTCAGAGGGTTCCGTCCTGCCAATACATATTTCCTTTGGCTATCTCCATGGCGTTATGATAGAGTAAGCTCGTGCGTGATACAAAATAAAGCTTCAATATCTTTAGGAGGTCTTGCAAACGAGGCTACTTTTGAGCTAATTTCTCAGTGGCTTCTTTTCAGCTAAGTCCTGCATAGTGCATCATATAGTGTTTTAGCCATTCGCAATAGGAATGGTGGTTATAAATCCAATAACACTGATCTTCAGTATCTTCATATACTATTCCATCACACAAACCATTTTCGTGAGGCTCGGTTCCTATTTGTGCTAATCGTTTTTGTAAGGCATTCATTTTGGTTGTTTTTCTAAAAGTAATTCCATAAAATTTGTTATTCCAGAACAATTCTGTTTTCTTTTTCAACCACTGATGCTGGGATACATTGTTCTATGGCATTCAAATCAACGGTTTTTGCCTTCAAAAATAGGATTTGAGAGACGCTTTTTCTTGTATTGGGTTTCCACAAGTCGGCTGTTTCATCGGCGATACAGAGTTTGCTTCCTGGTTTGGCAACTCAGAGCATTTCGCTCATAGCAAGGCTTTATCGTTGAAAAAAATTGATACCTCCATTGTGAAAAACAATATCAAAAGTATCATCGGCAAAAAGGCAATTCTCTCAGGGGACACTGCACAAGGGTAAGGTTTGTTTTCTTTGCCACTGCCTCTTACATCTTTTTGAGCATTCCCATAGAAATATCAGCTCCTACAAGGTTTATCGTTTTCAGATCAATCCCTTGGGGTAGATAACGCAAGTCAGCCCCTGTACCTATGGAAACATAAAGTACCGAAATAGCATTCTTCCATTCAAGCAGCTCATCAATTCCGTACGCAAGCGGTCAATGCCATTTCCATGCTTGAGTTTTCCTATCCATTTCTCCAAAATCATAAAAGAAAGACATCCAATCGTACATTTTCATATATTTTTGATTGTCTCCACTGACAAAATGGTCATTCATACAGCAAAAATATCATTTTCTTGCTTTACATCTTCTATTTTTATTTCAGATTTAAATATTTTGAGATATATCCTTCATTGTATTTATATTTTTAAATTATCTTTTCTTAATCAAAACATCTCCTTCACAAAGCCAAAGAGTTCATTTTCTATCTTTAACTCCTCCACACATTGTTTTTCTTCTGTTTCAGCATCATCTACTATACGAAAAACTAGCAAAAATCTGTACGAGGCGGAGGCAATACTACTAATCCTCTATCTGCTTTCAGGTTCCAAATGATAAGTATCTGAAAGTTTTTGAGAAACAATAATTGTTCTAACTCCTTTTTATAGCTTACAAGTGCTTGTTTTCTCCTCTTGCAAAGAGAAACTTCTTTAAGCTGATGAATTGTTTTCTGAAGTTCATCTTCTATAAGTTGCTTTTGCTGTTTTCATTATTACAATCCGTATTTTTGTCCACCCTCCATCGTGCCTTTGACAGTCATCTATCTTCCACTCGCCATCTTTTTCTGATGATGAGAAAGCAGAAACTGATCATCACGATCTTCTTGGGTGTGAGGGTATATCTTATTCTTAGTTACCAATTCACTATCAATGATTTGATGTTCTACACATAGCTCCTCCTTTATTTAAAGAAAAACTGAATTCCTTCAGGGCGATAGCCTGCCCTGCGCTTGTCAGTACAATACTTTTGGAAGAGACTTTGCATTTTCTTGTGCCAAAAAGCTCACCCTCTTGGTATCATCATTCTTAGTGCAAAAGCCTCCCACTCGGTCATTGCGCAAAGAAATCCAAAAGTAGTTGCTTTACGATGAGGCGAAATCATCGGTGAGGGGTTGCCGTTGGTTTCTTCTTGCCTGCGGTGCGTTGGGCTTGTTCAAAGGCTTTTATCTGCTCTTCAGTGAAAGGTTTGTCAAGGTAGAAACTCACCTTGTTATAATGCGCCACTGCCATGAGTCCTTCAAAAGGTAACCGCGTTCTCTTTAGCGAAAGAGACTTCAGGCGTGTACTTGTAGGACAATTTTTTAGCGTTTCATCAGTTACGGGACAACCGTCCAGCGAGATATGGTCAATAGGTTTGTTGGCAAAGTACTTAAAAGCCTTCGCCTGTAACTTGTTTTGTTATCCTCTAAGAAAAGGAGTTTCAGTTTTGGCAAAGTCGCTAAGTACTGGAGAGCTCCATCGGTAATCGTGGTATTGATAAAGCCCTATTGACCAACGACTTTACTTTAGTACGATCTGTTCAACCATCTCGTCGGTCAGGCGACATTCTTGTAATGATGCCCTTTGCAAAAAGCGCTCTCGGTTGCTTCTCTTTGAGCGCAGCTACTGAAATAGGTTGTTTTGATTGTTGTAGCCATTTTAATGAGATAAGAATAAAAGCGAGTATTCCGCTTTTTGTTTTTCTTGTTTTGAACGAAGTTTGATGTTTAGGGATTCAACTGTTAAACTGAATGCCAAGCAGAATAAATAATATTTTTGCTAATGTGCTGGTGGATGCATTCTGCAACGAAGTAATACACCGATTACAACCAAGAAAGAAAGTGCCAGCATCTGCAAACTCGGATGAGCGTTTATAATGCTGCTCACCTTTCCAGCGAAGAGCATCATTATCGTCATAGAGATAATCACAGCTGCAATCATAATCGCTACATTATCAACAAGTCCCACTGCCGTAACGGATAGAGGTCAAAGAGAACACCATATCCACTAAGATAATCTGCACGATAACCATCGTAATCGCAGCAGAGGCTTTGGATGTTTTAGATTCTTCATGCTCATCACCCCTGCATTTTTGTGGTGGTTTCCATCGTACTTTTTCACGATAAGGAAAAGCCCTCCACAGAGTAGAATAATGTCTTTTCCAGCTTAAAAGCTAATGCATTGCCTGGGTTTTGTGGATCAGTTGAACCAATCTAATATGAGAACAGGGTCGCTCAGCCCGATTAACCAGCTGATGGTCAATAATAATCCGATACGGAAAATCATCGCAAAAAACAGCCCGATATTTCTCAGGCTCTATTTTGCTGATGAGGCTGGGAGTTTATTAGACAAAATGGAAACGAAAATAATGTTATCCACTCCCAAAACCACCTCAAGAAGGTCAATGTTAATAAACAATCCAAATCTGCGGATCATGAAATCTGGCATTGATAATGATAATAGTTCCATAGATAAAAAGTTAAATTTCTCGGTTGCAAATATGAAAAATGTTTAATCTATAATGATTATTATCAGTAATTCTTTATAAAATCTTTCAACTTCCACGAATTAGATGAGAAAAGTAAAAGAATCCGCTACTATAATAGTTTTCTTGGTCTATACAGTATGGATAGGCTTCTTTGGCTGAGAACAAGTTTTTGGTCATCAAAACTCATTTCTTTCATCAAGCTGATGATTTGTGCCGTGCTGAAGGCTGTAGAAAGATTTTGCATTCTAAAGTTTCAATTTCTCTTTATCAAAAAGATTGTTTTTGAAATGAGAGAAAAACTGGCTGAAATCATTGGGGCTCATTACGCTTTTTCCAAAAAGGGGAAAGATAATTTCGGCTGCGGTTTTTCTCTTTTGTCTAATTCTCTGATATTGTTAAGATTAATGTCTTCTAACAAAAATAAGCCATCATAATAGATCAAAAACTAAGCGATGGTTATTTCTCAGGTTGATGCGGGTTCTGTAAATGGTAAAAATCATCTTCCAAAAATAGAAAGAGTGTGGCTGCCTTCTTCCAAATCAAAAACGGAACATGCCGGTAGAAGATTCTATCTCTTGCTCATTGATAATGATGCGGTATCTACCTCCCTCAGGGATTCTGATGAAAACTTCGGCAGTGTTACTGCCCTATAAAATTATAATTGAAATTCCGATTGGTTTTTCAGTGTAGGCCGAATTTCATTTGGAAAAATTTTACCTATTCTTATCTGTTGTGCAGAAACGCCTAAACATGCAGATAATAATGAAAATTAATAATGTTTTTCATTGGTTTGTAATGTTTATGTCAAAAAAGAAAAGCAATATGCTTGCCATTTTTATCTTTGCATCAGAAATTAAATGAAAATGCAACGAGAACATAATTTCATCCCAGCAGAAGGCAGAATGGAAGAAAAACTTTTCCGCATCGTTTATTTCTGCAGACACACCTCTGGGAAAGCTGTTTGATGTCACGCTTCTGTTCATGATAGCACTCAGCGCCATGACTGTTATATTGGACAGCGTAAAGCACATTAAGTTCCACGAAACTTTTTCTGGTGATAGAGTGGATTATGAGTATCCTATTCACAATAGAATATATTGTGAGAGTGGTGATTGTAAAGAATAAAAAGACTATATTTTTTAGTCTGATGGGAATAATAGACCCTAATATCCATTCTTCCGTTTTTGATATTGGTTTATTTACTCCTGAAGCTAAATACCTGATGATTATCAGGCTGTTTCGTATGCTTAGAATATTCCGAATACTAAACATGATGGACTACATGGATGATGGCGAATATATTTTGCAATCGTTAAAAAACATAGTTCAGGAAGATTTATATTTTTCTTTTGTTTATTACCATCATTGTATTAATATTGGGTTCGCTTATGTACATTATAGAAGGAGGGAAAAATGGCTTTACGAATGTGCCTGTCGGTATTTATTGGGCGGTAGTTACAATTACTACTGTGGGCTATGGAGATATCTCCAGCAACACCTACAGGGAAACTAATTTTCTATGTTGTTGATGCTCTGTGGTTACAGCATCATTGCGGTGCCTACGAGGGATAGTTTTCATCACAGATGAAAAATGCTACGAACAAAGGAAAAGTAATATGCAACCGCTGCGGAAATATAGACAATGACGATAATGCGCGATACTGCAAAGATTGTGGGGAAAAATTAGTAGAATAAAAACACTCCGTAGCTAAGGAGTGTTTTTATTTAATATCTCTTGATTTTTAAAGGCATCCATCCTGGAAAAATCGCCGTTTCACCAGAGCTTCTTCTATTCTTAGTAGCTGGTTGTATTTCGCCATTCTGTCCGAACGGGAAGCCGAACCTGTTTTTATCTGTCCGCAGTTCATCGCTACAGCAAGGTCTGCTATGGTAGAATCCTCCGTTTCTCCTGAGCGGTGGGACATCACCGAAGTATATTTGTTATGCTTGAGCCATCTGCACGGCAGCCATCGTTTCAGAAAGAGAACCGATTTGGTTTACTTTTCACCAAAAATAGAGTTGGCTACACCTTGTTTTTATTCCTTGTGAAAGTCGCTCTACATTAGTCACGAAAAGGTCATCTCCTACCAGCTGCACTCTGTCGCCTATTTTTGTCTGTCAAGAGCTTCCAACCTTCCCAATCATCTTCCTGCATTCCGTCTTCGATGGAAATAATCGGGTATTTCTGTGTCAGTTCAGCCAAGTAAGAAACCTGCTCTTCTCTCGTGCGATAAGCGCCCGCTCTCTCCTTCAAATTTTCTATAATCATACACTCCATCTTTATAAAACTCCGAGAAGCGCAATCCAATGCCAGCATAATATCATCCCCAGGTCTGTATCCTGCTTTTTCTATCGCTTGGAGCAAAGTATCCAGCATCTTCCGTTCCCTTGAATGTCGGTGCAAAACCTCCCTCATCCCCCACTGCTGTGGATAGTCCGCGGATTTAAGAATAGATTTCAAATGGTGGAAAAAATTTCTGTTCCTTTTTCTAAGCGCATGTGAGAAAGAATCTGCCTTCACTGGCATAATCATAAACTCTTGGAACGCGATAGGAGCATCCGGTGAGAACCTCCATTGATGACATTCATCATCGGAACAGGCAGAGTATTGGCATTTACACCGCCCACATATTTATAAAGAGGCATTCTAAGGTGCGCCGCTGCGGCTCTTGCCACTGCCAGAGAAACCCCAAGAATAGCATTAGCCCCGAGTTTTTCCTTTTTATTTTTAGTTCCATCAGCCTCTATCATGATTTGGTCGATGAGGTTCTGCTGAGTGACAGGAAGCCCGATGATTTCAGGAGCGATGATTTCCCTTACATTTTTCTACGGCTTTTTCCACGCCTTTTCCTAAAACTCTGCACCGCCGTCACGAAGCTCCACCGCCTCATGTTCCCCTGTGGACGCCCCAGAAGGCACTGCTACGCCCCATAGCGCCGCTGTCTGTAAATACATCTACCTCCACAGTGGGATTACCGCGAGGTCTAAAAATCTGTCTTGCTTCGATGAATGAAATAAATCCCATAGATATAAATTTTATTGATTAATTATCCCACAAAACTACTCAAAACAAACGAGATTATAAAGAAACAGAAGCATATATTTATCATGTCCTACTTCTTCTCAAAAAAACATGAAAATCTCTCGTAAGCTGCAGATATTCATCTGAGTAGCATCGTGGCGAAACTTCTAAAATAAATTCTTCTTCCTGAGTATCTCCCTCACAAAAAGAAAACTCCAGCACACAGCGTTTTGCTTCCGCTTGTGGTGTTCCGCGCACTATTACTCTTCGCCTAAGTTTCAGTGAAAAAAATCTGCACATTTTTCTATAAAAAGAATCTGATGATTTTGGGATAATCACCAAAAACAATCCGTTTTTCCGAAAGTAAAAGCCGAAGAATTCTGTATCAGTTGCTCAAAAATTAAGTTCCACCTGCTGCCGCGCCAAAAAATATCTTTTTGAGAGAATCCATCTGCTCAAAAATAAGGTGGATTGGAGAGAATTAAATCAAATTTTTTCTTCGGAAATATAATTTTTTAAAGTCAAAAAGTTCCACGCTCAGCCTATCTTTAAATGGTGAATTGCTAAAAATTCTGCCCTGCCAGTTCTACCGCTTTTTCATTGATATCAAGCGCTAAAATCTCGGCTCTAGAGTTTCTTTTGGGCTGTCATCAAAGAAATCAGCCCTGTCCCTATGCCCACTTCCAGCACCCTGAGAGCCGCCTCACAAGCCGCCAATGCACCAAGCAAAACGCCATCCGTTCCCACTCGGAACACATTTTTGTCCTGCAAAATGCTGAATTGTTTGAAAATGGAAAAGGTTTCATCCTTTGAACCATTTAGAATATTTCATAAGACCATTCACTGCCCATAGACAGGGTGTAATACAAGGACTTCACCACCGAAAATCCCATAAATTCCCTATCACCAAATATTGGTCTTTTATAATGTCTTTTTCTTACAGGAAACACTGCCTTCACGCATTCTGTATTTTAGCCAAAGTCTCGCGAGAGGCTTTCCCACAGGGATTTTTCTTTAACAAATTCAACCACATAACATGAGTCTTCCTCTTGCTTTCCTATCGGAAAAAGAATTTTTCCCACTCGCTGGCTGTCATACATAGACGACAACAGGGAAAGGCAGCAAGTTTTTCAATAAATTATCAAAAAGTCACCTCTACATCTGCCTGAAAATCTTTGAGAATAGGAACCAAATGCTCATCACATCGGGCATAGCTGGAATAGACTAACTCGGCTTTTATTTTCCTCCATAAAACCAATCATTCGCTCCAAAAACAAAAGGCTCCCAATAATCATCACTATCCAAAAAGTAATATATCTTCGATGCTCTTTCAAGGCTTTTTGTTTTCGTGCATTTCCAGCGCCGCCATTTTGTTCAAGGACTTGCAGTTTTATTCTTGGGTCATCATATTCTTTAATAATTTCCCTTGCAGTGTTATCGCTTGATTTATCATCGGTAATCAGCCACTCCCAATCCTGAAAAGTCTGGTCAAGAACGGACTTTATGGTCTCTTCTATAAATTCTGAAGAGTTATAGAGATGGCGTAATGATAGAAACTTTTCGGTGTCATTTATTTTTCAAACATTTGTCTTGTGATAAAATCTTTTTCTAAACTCCAGTTCCTCGCTGGAGAATATTCTCTTCCATAGGAAATAATCTGCAAATGTAATTTATTCCAATCTTTCTGCGGGAAAAGTTTTTTGGCATCGGCTTCGGTTTGGACTACATTTTTGCCTTCTGTCAATTTCCAAAGTTTCATCAGCCGATGAATATGCGTGTCCACAGGAAACGCTGGGGAAACCAAACCACTGGCTCATCACCACAGAGGCGGTTTTATGCCCTACACCTGGGAGTTTTTCTAATTCCTCAAAAGTCTGCGGCACCACGCCTTCATAATCCCTGAGCAGCATTTTCTGCCATGCCTTTTTAGGTTTTTGGCTTTGGTGTTTGAGAGGCCGATTTCTTTTATCAAATCCTTTATTTCTGCTACTTCCAGCCTTGCCATGGCTTGAGGCGTTCCTGCAACTCCGGAAAAGCTCAGGCGTGATTTCATTCACTTTTTATCCGTAGTCTGCGCCGAAAGAGCCACCGCTACCAACAGCGTATAGGCATCCGTATGGTGCAGGAAGATGGGAACTGTGGGATAGAGTTTGTCCAGCTCTTTTTCTCACAAAATCGGCTCTTTGTTTTTGGTCATTATCAAAATGATTTGTGGCAAAAATAATGAATTAATAATATTTTTGATAAAATAACATTTCTATTATATAAAATCACTATATTTGTTATAGTAATACTATTTAGATATGGGCATCGTTCGTTTTTGGAGTTTCTTTAGAGGAAGACCTTTTTAGAGGCATTAGATAAATATGCTGAGGAGAATTTGTTTAAAAATCGTTCTCAAGCTATCAGATATCTTATTAACAAGAGTTTGGTTACAGAAAAATGGGATAATGATGCCATAGTGGCAGGTTCTATTACCCTAGTGTTTGACCATCATAGAAGGGAATTGGTAAATAAACTTACCAACATCCAGCATAGAATATCATGACAATATCTTGTCATCTCTGCACTTCCATTTGGAGCATGATTTGTGCATGGAGATTATCGCTGTGAAAGGGAAATCTTCTACTTTGATAGAACTTGCCAACAGCCTTATTTCTGTAAAAGGAATAGAGCACGGAAAACTCACTGCTACAAAAGGCGGATTAGTGAAAATATTTTAAAAATAGCGAAATCTATGTTTCTGCTTTTTCGTTTTCTAATTTCCTTTTATTTCTGGCTGTTCCATAGGCGGCGGAGGGCATTCTCCTTTCATCCCTTTCTCTTTTGGGTGGCTGGACTGCCATTTTTCATACTGCTCAGGCGTCAGGATGAATTTTTCGCTGATGCTTTTCATGAAGTTTCTCCTTGTCCGCTTTTGTGCTCTTTATGGAGTTCTTCCAGTTGTTTTTGTTTGTTTTTCAGAAAGATTGAGTTCTTCTAATCTTTTTACCTTATCGCCTTTTTCTCTTTCCATATGTTCTGAGTGGCGGCAGTGATGTTCCTTCAGACTTCTTGTGCTGATGCAAATCCAAATGCTCCGACTAATGCTAAACTTAAAAACTAACTTTTTCATAATGTTCAAAATTTTTACGATTTTCTATTTGTTGGATTCATGGCAAAGTTAAGTTTTTAAAAAGTTAAACTTATATTAAGTTTTCTTAAATTTCTTCTAAAGAATCATTATCTTTGGACAACTTTCTAAAATTTATCTAAAAATGAAGATTTTATATCAAAAACTAATCTCTTGTGTCGTTTTTAGTGTCTTTACGCTGAACTCTGCGCAGGAAATCACTTTAAACAAAAAAATACACTCAGGCTATTACAGAACCGAGTATATCTATAGGATAAACTCCATGAACGATGGAGAACACTACACTGTTTTGGAAAAAGATGGAATCGTAAAAATATTCCTACAAAAACAGGATAGAAACCATCTTAGAGGCTAAGATACAGGACTATACATTTTTCTCACGATGAGGTAAAGTGCTGATTCTGAACGAACAACAGCCCATCTACCGCCATTCTTTCTTAGGAAAATACCATGTGGTAAATCTAAGTAAAAACGGAAAAATAATCGCCCCAAACAACGGAAACTGGGTTCAGGAGCCTAAATTCTCTCCTGATGGAAGGTTCGTGGCTTTTATCTCTGGGAATAATCTTTATTATCAAGACCTCAGCTCTGATCACCCAAATCACTTTCGATGGTGAGAAAAATAAAAATCATCAACGGACTGGCAGACTGGGTGTATGAGGAGGAATTCGGGCATGCAGATATGTACCAATGGACACAGCGAAAGTCTAGTTTTTCGTAAAATTTGATGAAAGCCAAGTAAAAAGAAATGAACATACGGGTTTTCAATGGAAATCTGTATCCGCAGGATTTTTCGTTTCAAATATCCGAAAGCAGGAGAAGAAAACTCAAAAGTTTCGGTATACGCCTATGATTTAAAACTAAATAAATCCAGCAAATCAATCTTGCTAACTTTGAAGCTTACTATATCCCACAGGTTTTCCAGACTGCGCAGCCTAATGAAATAGCGATAGCAACTTCCAACAGACATCAGAACAAGCTGGAAATCATCAAGATAAACACTAAAAACTATTCTACCAAGAAAAATCCTAACCGAAACGGATGCCGCTTGGATAGAAACGGACAATCTTTCTTTGGAATTTTTGGAGGACAATTCTTTCCTTTGGGCTTCGGAAAGAGATGGTTTCGAGACATTTTTACTGGTACACGCCTGATGGAAAACTGAAAAAACAAATCACCAAAAGGCAACTGGGAAATCACTGACTACTATGGTTTTAGCCCAAAAATTCTGAAATCTTGGTACAGACTACTGAAAAAGGCAGCACCAACAGAGTGGTGAGCAAAATAAACATCAAGACAGGGAAAAAACAGATAGTTTCTGAATTAAATGGAACTAATAATGCTGATTTCAGCAAGTCTTTCCAATATTTCATCAACACGCATTCTTCCACAGAACAGCCGAATACTTACACTTTGAGAGATTTTAACGGCAAAACTCTGCGAGAATTACAGAATAATAATTCGGCTCTGAAAAACTGCAGTCGGATGGTTTCGTAGCCAAAGAATTTTTCCAAATTCCAAACAAAAACGGCGACCAGATGAATGCTTGGATGATAAAACCCAAAGACTTCTCGCCTAACAAAAATATCCTGTGCTGATGTACCAATATTCTGGGCCTGGTTCCCAGCAGGTAAATAACGCTTGGGATGGCAGAAACGCTATTTAGTTTAACCTTTTTGGCTCAAAAAGGATACATTGTGCTGTGTAGATGGGCGAGAACGGGCTATCGTGGAACGAAGTATAAAGAGCAACTTACAAAAAAATTTAGGAAAATACGAGATAGAAGACCAAATCGCTGCTGCACAGTGGATTGGTTCGCAGAGACTTTGTAGATGCTGAGCGAATTGGGATATTCGGATGGAGTTTTGGAGGATATATGGCAAGTCTGGCGATGACCAAAGGAGCAGATGTTTTCAAGGTAGGAATCGCTGTGGCACCAGTAACCACTTGGCGTTATTACGATACGATCTATACAGAAAGATATCTACAAACGCCACAAGAAAACCCACAAGGGTATGATGAAAACTCGCCTATCAATTTCGCTGATTTGATGAAAGGCAAATACCTGCTAATCCACGGAACAGCTGATGACAATGTTCATTATCAAAATGCAGTAGAAATGGCGGAAGCTCGTATTCAGAAAAACAAAGAATTTGAGTTTATGACCTATCCAGACAAAAACCATGGAATTTATGGCGGAAACACAAGACTACATCTATACCAAAAATGACAAACTTTATTTTAAATAATCTATAATTATGAAAAACAAACATCCAAAAGAGCTTGCCTTATCTCTTCTTTACAGAAATGTAGGGAAAGGTTCAGTTATTATTTGATTTTAGGAATCTTCGTGTTGTATATGATTGATGCCGACAAGGGCGGTCTTGCTTTTGATATCAAACATGCTGATGACATCTTCGGGACATACATTGCCCTTACCTACCTTACGCCTTTCCTTGGTGGGTTTCTTGCGGATCGACTGCTGGGATACATCAAGGCGATTTACATAGGGCAGGGGCGCTTATGGGGCTAGGATACATTGGGCTGGGACTTTTCAAAGATGTGTCCATGTTCTATGTATCCATGGGGCTGATAATCGTGGGTATGGATTCTTTAAACCAGAGTATCTCCACACTTTTTAGAAATCTCTATTCTGATGACAAGTATAAAGCCAATAAAGACGCAGGATACAACATCTTCTACATGGGGATAAACATCGGGGCTTTTTGTATGTAACATCATTGCGGCTTATATGAGAAATAAATACGGCTGGGGCAGGGAGGCTTTCGTGACAGCTGGCGTAGGAATGTTTTAGGTTTGATTACTTTTCTCTTTTTGGTAAAACATGTCGTTCATGCCAATGTAATGAAACCTGTTCAAGAGGGCGATACCACTATCAGTTCCATCTTGGTAAAAGTATTCCTTCCTGCCATCATCGCGGGAGTTATCGGCTGGGTAATTCCCGGGAATATCTTTGGGTCGGATTCACTGATGCCTTTATATTTGCGTGTATTCCTGTTATTTTTATTCTATGTTTTTATTTTATGTCAGCGCAAATGCAGAGGACAAGAAACCTATCAGAGCCTTGTTGGCGATATTTGCAGCGAGTACTGATGTTTTTGAGCATGTATTTAAAACAAAAACGGAACCGCCCTTACCTGCTGGCGCAAATTACTACACGGACAGAAGTGTCCCTGCGGCTTTTAGAAAAACCTTTGGAAAGTATCTATTTGGTTGATACAAAGGACTACAACACAAAAGAAGTCGCCGTTCATGACAATCAGTTCAAACTGTAAAGGTGAAGATGGAAAACCTAAAAAGAACAAGGAAAAGACATTTATTTCAAAAATATAAGCAAGGAACAAGAGCCGAGCTGAAAGCCAATCCAGACAAGAAAGTATATCTCTATAATACTGAGTCTGTTCCAGTCTATCAACCCCTTTCTGGGTTATCGCCCTATACACCTGTAGTGGTAGGCTTCTTTATGATGCTTCGTAGAAAAGAGACAAAGAACCTTCCACTCCTACAAAGATAGTTTTAGGATTATTCCTATCAGCTCTGAGCTGTCTCGTCATAGTAGCTGCTGTATATGCAGGAGACAACAGCGCTCAAAAGTATCACCGCTTTGGCTGTTTGCCGCTTATGGAATCATCACAATAGGCGAACTCTGTCTGTCTCCCTATGGGACTTTCTTTGGTTTCTAAACTTTCTCCACCGAGAATTACAGCGCTGATGATGGGAGGATTTTTCCTTTCTACTTCGATAGGAAACAAACTCTCTGGTATACTAGCAAGTATGTGGTACAGCTACGAAGACAAGGCTAATTTCTTCTGGGTAAATTTCGCCCTGCTGCTTATCGCCACACTGTTGGGAGTAGCCATCCTAAAAACCGCTGAATAAAGCCATGAAAGAAAAAGGCGTGAAATAAACCGAAAACCGATAAAACTCCCGCGCTGATGACAACGCGGGAGTTTTTCTATTAATATCAATATGGCTTTGAGTTATTTCCTTTTTGTAGGTTTTTGTAATAAAAAGCATAGTAGATGAGACAACCGCCGCAGGCAGTGATTGAAGGAAGGAATTTTGCTTTTAGATAACTGACAGAGCTAATTATCATCACTGCTGCTAAATAATATCCTTTGAAAAATTTCTCATTTTTCTCACCTTTATTTTATGAAGGTTTCAGCCGTAGAAACATCTACTATACTATATGAATACTCTGCAAACACTAGTATAAATAGATTATTATTATATTATGTTTGTTAAAATTTAGAAAAAATTTGCTATTTTGTGTTTGCTTGTTTGGGGTATTTTTCTTTCATTTGTGTAATTTTAACCCTAAAAGAATATTATTCTATGGAAAGAATTGATAAACTGGATGATAAGGACCTTGCGTTACTTAGGATTTTACAAAACAACTCCAAGAAAACCATAAAGGAACTCGCTGCGGAAGTCAATCTCTCTCCTACTCCCGTTTTTGAAAGGGTGCGGAGGCTGAAGAAAAGCGGCTACATCAAAAGATATTCCATCGTGATAGATGCCGAAAAAAGCTTAACAGGGGATTTAGTGTTTTTTGCAGAATCAAGCTGAAAGCACACGACCGAGATATCGGTATCCAGTTTGCTCAGGAAGTTTTGGCTCTTGATGAAATCACCGAATGCTACAACATTTCTGGGGATTTTGACTGTTATTGAAAATTCAGGTTCGCGACATGAAACATTACCAAGACTTTATCTTCAATAAACTGGGTCGCCTTGATCACTATCGGCAGTACGAACAGCGCCTTTATCATGGAGGAAATAAAGAACATCTACGGCATAAATATATAACTCCCGCGGAAAAATACCTGATCCCAAAAACAAGTGGGAGTGACCAGAATTTTTATGCTCGGACTTTCAGGGTGTCGAAGTCCATTCCCGAAAAATTACGGCTATTGCTTTTCATTTTAGAATAACTTTTCTGTTTTTAAAATAGCGGATGCAGGAGCTTTATGCGATGAACGGACGGCTTCGGAAAGGGAGATTCATAAACATTTTAATAAGAAGCCATAAAAATTCTGTTTATTGATTTTAACCTAAAAATAATAAGAACCGATAAGAAATTATACTTACAACAGGAAGAAACAGCCGGAATTTTCTGAGTTGGTATTCAAGCAGGAGAGTTGCCGGAAATTTTCAGGATTGGACTTTCAGGGTAAAAAACGGCGGAATTTTTCCAGATTGGTATCTCAGTGTGTCTGGAAATCAAATTCGGGTCGGAATTGCATTTTTGGATGGTCAGCATTTTCAGAATTGGACTTCCAGACACACTGAAAGTCCAATTCCGATCCGAATTGTTATTTCATTAAATAAAAATCAAATTCCTTGTGAGGAATCATGGTTTTTCTCCTGAAATACAAATCCCACAAAGGACGGCTATTTTTCGAATAATATAATAATGTATCTGATAAATTCGGTCAGATTTTATCTCGTTTTCTCAGAAAAATTTTTGGCAATTTCTTTCATTCTGAGATAGCTGTCCCAATCTAAAACAGCGAATGCAGCCTGCAGGAGAGGCCGAAACTTTGCTGAGACTGGTTAAATCAACATAGAGAAGCCAAGAATCAAATATTATGATGGTTTTGCACTCCTGCGATTTTAAAACCTAAAATTAAAATCTCTACTTTTTGCAGCATGATAAAAATAGGAAATGTAGAACTGCCGGATTTTCCGCTGCTTTTTGGCACCATGGAAGATGTCTCAGACCCGCCGTTCAGCAGGCTGTGCAAGATGCAGGGGGCAGACCTGATGTATTCGGAGTTTATTTCATCCGAAGGACTGATTCGGGACGCCATAAAGAGCAGAAAAATTAGACATTTTTGATTACGAAAGACCCTATTGGCATTCAAATATTTGGAGGCGATGAGGAAGCGATGGCGATGTCTGCCAAGATAGTAGAAGCGGTACAGCCGGATCTGGTGGATATCAACTTCGGGTGTCCTGTGAAAAAAAGTGGTGAGCAAAGGCGCTGGCGCTGGAGTTCTGAAAGATATTGACCTGATGGTAAAGCTTACCAAAGCGGTGGTAAATTCTACCGAACTTCCTGTAACGGTAAAAACCCGTCTGGGGTGGGATTCGAGAGCATCAAACATAGAAGTAGCCGAAAGGCTTCAGGATGCGGGGATAAAGGCACTTACCATCCACGCCCGTACGAGAACCCAGATGTATAAAGGGGAAGCCGACTGGGAGTACATCAGCAAAGTGAAGAATAATCCTAATATAGAAATCCCTATTTTCGGAAACGGCGATATAGACAGCCCAGAAAAAGCGAAAGAATATGGAGAAAAATATGATGTAGATGGAATGATGATAGGCCGCGCAGCCATAGGCCATCCGTGGATATTTAATGAAGTGAAGCATTTCTTCGGACAGGAGAAAAACTGCCTGAACCGACCCTGAAAGACAGGCTGGACGCTGTGAAAAACCATGCAGAATGGTCTGTGGAATGGAAAGGCGAGCGCGCAGGACTGGTAGAGATGAGACAGCATTATGGCAAATTATTTTCGGGAGTTCCTTATTTCAAAGAGTTTAGAAGCAGATTCTTGCAGGTGCTTACAATACAGGAGATGAATGATTTACTGCAAGAAATCTATACCAAAAATAGCACAAAGAAAGAGATATAAATGCCTTTTTAGAGATAAAATCAGCAGACTTTGGGTATAATGTTCCATTGATTTCTATATGAATGCCTCTCTGGATTTGGGAGATATCTGCCTGCTGGTTGGGAATAATGGTGTGGGAAGAAACTACCCTGATGAAAAGCATCTTAGGACAAGTTTCTCTATTAAAGGGCAAAATCAGCATAGATGGCAGTGCTGTTGAGACTTTGTCGGCCTTGGATATTGCACGGCAGGTTTCCGTTATCTCTCTAAATCGGAGGCTTCTCCTTATTATACTTTTAAAGGATTTGATTTCTTTTGGGGAGATATGTTTATTATCCTTATTACATGAGCCTTACCGATGAAGATGAGGCGGAAATAGAGCAGATAATAGAAAAGCTGAACCTTGCTAAATATAAAAATCATCTTCTCTCTGAACTTTCGGATGGGAATCTCCAGAAAGCGTTTATTGGCAGAGCGTTAGCCCAAAACACGCCCATGATAGTTTTAGATGAGCCGACCACTTATCTTGATGAAGAAAACAAGCTGATTATTTTGGAACTGCTGAAAGATTTAGCCCAAAAAGCAGAATAAACTTATTCTTTTTCTTCCCATGATTGGCGAATTGCTAAAGATTTTTCAGATAAATTATGGTGGATAAAGGATGAAAAAAATCTTCACCGGAAAAAATTATAAAGTCTGATAAATCCAGCCGCCTGTCAATAGATGAAATTATACAAGAAGAAATTTGATTGCATCAGGGAAGTTACTATTGAAAGATATTGCATCAGGGAAGGATTTATTAAGAAAAATCCCCTTTAATTTGTCTTTAATTTTGCAATAACATCTATTCCCCAGTGGTAATGTCCCCAATTTTACAAAGAATCTCTGTGTCCAACGGCAGGAAGACATCCATTCTAGAGCCAAATTTTATAAATCCTAATTCATGCCCTGCTTTTGGCTTGGTCGCCTTCTTTGGAATACATTACAATTCTTCGCGCAACATATCCTGCTATCTGGCGGAAAGCTACTTTATGATTTGTCAGCGTATCTACGGCTATTGTTGTTCTTTCATTCTCTGTGGAAGACTTCTCGTTCCAAGCCATCAGATATTTACCAGAGTGGTATTTTTATAGAAAACCGTTCCTGTTACGGGATATCGGCAGATATGCACATTCAGCGGAGACATGAAGATAGACACTTGGATGCATCTTGTTTTTAGGATTTCGTTTTCTTCCACTTCTTTTTATCATTACTACTTTTCCATCTACGGGGGCAAGAACATTCTCTACCTGCTCCAAAAATATTTCGTTCAGGAACACGGAAGAACCAAAGTACCAGACCAAATAGAATAAATAAAGGTAAAGTAACAACCCAATGGTATTTTTCAAGGAAAATGCTGCTCCGCCAAATAAAAACGAGTGCTAAAAATGCTATAATAATAGTAGCTTTTTCCTTCTCTGTGAAGTTTCATAATTGATATTTAAAAATTAAAATAGTTTTTTCTAAAACAAAAATACAAATATACAACGGGAGCACAGATAATAAAACTATCCAATCTGTCCAATACTCCCCCATGCCCAGGGGATAATGTTGCCGCTGTCTTTCACTCCGAAAGTTCTTTTCAGCTGGCTTTCCACCAAATCGCCAATTGGAGCAGCAACAGAAACTAGCAGACCGACTAAAATCCAGTTGCCCCTCATTTCCGGCATATATTTTTCAATAAAAATCCTAAAACCAAAGTGCAAATTACCCCGCCAGCAAAGCCTTCCCAAGTTTTTCGGGCTGATTTTTCGGCGCCATTTTATGCTTTCAAACATTCTTCCTGAAAAATAGGCGAAACTATCACTGCTCCAGATTAAAACAAAAAGCATGAAAACTTCCCAACCAAAAAGGATGTTCTTTAGAATAGTCAAAATATGGAATTCCTAAAAGCAAAAGAAACGAAAGAAATACATAAATAATAATGAAAAATTAACTTTCCATTATCATGATAAAAGCTCATTAGGATATTTAAAATAAAAGTAAATGATGCGATTGCAATGAGCAGTATTCCTAAAATTTCTTGAAGATTGAACAGGAAGTAAAAATCATGATTTAAGAATCTCGCAGCAAATTTATAAAATACAAGAAAACCAATAGGATAAACAAGCCATTTCCACCAGCTGTCCCCTGAATTTCATTATTCTAATAGCCTCCCAAGCCCCCACAATAACAAGGAAGACAATGAGGGAAAAGGTATAAGTATTCCTGTTTTACATTAATATTAAAAACTCTTTAAGATAAACAGAGCCCAAATGAGTGGTACATAAAAATAAGCAGACCATACACTGCCCCTGAAATAATACGCTGAAGTAAATTCTTGTCCAAAATTATAAATTAAAATTAATCTTCCAGCAAAAGTAAGAAAAGTTTTGGATTTTTCTTATTTGGGTTAAATAATTGTGAGTTGCTGCCGCTTATGGATGTCAGATTTCTTACATTTCCACGCCGTTTTATTTTTCATCATGGCTTCGTTCAGGTTTGCAACAATTTGCGAGACACTTGCCATGATAATGATTTTTCAGGAAGTCTGGAAGAATTAAAATGAAGAATATTGTTGTGAGACAGCATTATACGCCCATCATAAGCAATGAGATACTCGCATGTAATAAATGCAGCATCATTATTAATATTCAGACTTGGGGTATATTGAGTCTTTGTGACATCTAAAAATTTCATCAAATCCTGATCACAACGAAAAGGGATGAAATATTTTCTCCTTTTAATATTTTTATTTAAAGTGCTGAGTGCTTCAGCTTCATCAGTACAATAGTTAAACACTCCGCCCGACATTGTAAATAGCTGGGCGAATTTGTAATCAATATCAGAATGTTTCAATTGGTCGCCATAAACAAGCATTCCTTGCTTAGGGCTGCGGATTCTCTTCCTTGAAGAGTTTATTTATTAAATTCTGAAAAACTCAACTTACTAACTTTGAATGTTATAATTCCAACAAAGTTAATAAAAATATTGTAGAATATAAAAATAAATATCAAAAACACTTTTCTTAGTATGAGAAAGTGTTTTTCTAAATCAAATACTATGTTATGAAATATCCTCCGTGTCTTCCATTGTTTCTTCAGGCTCATTTTTCTATTGGTCTGCTTTCTTTTTCTTCAGGCTCCCATGCTCTTTTTCCGAAAATCTCCTCCAAATCTTCTCTGAAAATTACTTCTTTTTCAATAAGTTTTATCCGCTAGAGCCTCTAATTTATCTTTGTTTTTCGGTTAAAAATCCTAATAGCTCTTTGATATTGATTTTCAATGAGTTTGGATATTTCTTCATCTATGGTCTTCGCTGTATGCTCTGAATATGGTTTCCCAAAGTTATACTCAGACTGTCCAGAACTGTCATAATAAGAGATGTTTCCTATTTTTGTCATTTAGACCATATATGGTAACCATGGCTTGAGCTCTTTTGGTGACTTTTTCCAAGTCAGAAAGAGCTCCAGTAGAAATATTATTAAATACCACCTGCTCCAGCGGCACGCCCTCCTAGTGTGGCACACATCTCATCAAGCATTTGCTCTGTTGTGGTCAGCTGTCTTTCTTCAGGAAGATACCAAGCAGCCCCTAGTGAACGCCCTCTGGGAACGATAGTCACTTTTAACAACGGATTGGCATGTTCTGTAAGCCAAGAGATATCGTTGCGTGTCCTGCTTCGTGGATGGCAACTCTTCTTTTTTTCGGAAGGTTTTTATCGCCATGTTTTTCTTTTTCCAAACCACCGATGATTCTATCCACCGCATCTAAGAAATCTTGTTTAGTAACGCTTTCGTGGCTGTTTCTCGCAGCGATAAGGGCGGCTTCATTACATAAATTTGCAATATCCGCACCACCTGAACCCAGGGGTTTGTTTTTGCTAAAAAGTCTATATCTACAGAATCATCAAGTTTGATTTTTCTTTTAGATGAACTTCAAAAATTTCTTTTTCGTTCGTGGACTTCAGGAAGATCTACATAAATTTCCTGTCAAACCTCCCCGCTCTTAGGGAGAGCTTTATCCAAGAATATCAGCTCGGTTGGTAGCCGCCATCACGATTACATTGGTATCGGTTCTGAAACCATCCATCTCTGTAAAAGCTGGTTAAGAGTGTTTTCTCTTTCGTCGTTTCCTGCATTGAAATTGCTCTTGCTTCTTGCTTTACCAATGGCGTCAATTTCATCAATAAATATAATTGCAGGAGATTTTGCTTTTTGCTTGAGCAAATAAAGTCGCGCACGCGAAGCTCCACACCTACAAACATTTCTACAAAATCAGAGCCAGAAAGCGAGAAGAAAGGAACTTTTGCCTCTCCTGCCACCGCTTTTGCAAGAAGGGTTTTTCCTGTTCCTGGAGGGCCTACTAGCAGGACTCCTTTCGGAATTTTACCACCTAATTTAGTGTATTTTTCAGCATTTTTAAGAAATCTACAACTTCCTGTACTTCTTCTTTCGCTCCTTCGAGACCAGCTACATCTTTAAAAGGTGATGACAGCTTCTTTTTCATTGATAAGTCTTGCTTTTTGACCTGCCAATGTTGAAAATCTGTCCGCCACCGCCGCCGCTACCATTCTGCGGAAGATGAAGTAGTAAAGCAAGGCACTGAAAGCAATCCACATTCCTACAGTAAGTAGTGAACTTTTCAGCTGGGAGCCAGAATCCCCGAAATTAATTACCGTTTTAATCTGAGGATTGGTCTTTTTACCTCATAAAATCTTTCTTGGAGGTATTTAAGGTCACCGTAGGATAAACTTAAATCTGCTTCTACATTTTTGTGAAAAAGGAAGCAGAATATCTTGAGTTGTTGTTTTTCTTTCTTGCCTCAGAAGTTAGAAAAATATCTGCTTTGTGAGGTATCCCGAAAAACTTTTATTTCTTTTTACTTTTCCTTCCTGCATTAGACCGAAGAAAAGTATCTTCATCTATGGGTTTTTGCAGATGATGAAGAGCCTAACAGCGGATAAAATAATACCCCCAATGCTATTAGGATAACTAAGTAAAAACCAGTTAAAACCACCTTTATTATTCATATAAATTATTTAAAAAGTAAAGTTATTATTTTCATCTATTGAAGTGATTTGGGCATCGCTCCAAAGGTCTTCTAAATCATAAAATTCTGCGAATATGTTTTTGGAAAATATGCACCACAACGGATATATAATCCACCAAAATCCACATTGCATTTTCTGTTCCTTCTACATGCCATAGGGCGGTTTTTAGTTCGTTTCTTACTTTTTCTATATTTCCAGCTATGGCATTTACCTGTGTGTTAGAATTTGCACTACAAATAATAAAAGTAATCAGCGGCACTATTTTCTATTTTAGTAAGGTCTAAAAGCTGATATCCTCTCCTTTAGTGTCTTGGATTGCTTCAACGATTTTTCTATCAATAGCTTTTTCTATATATTCCTCCATTTAGTTTTAAAATTATGTTAGATTGCAAAATTTATTCTTTTTAATGAATATAAATAATTCTTTTTATATTTATCCTTTATTTTGAGTGATGAATCAAATTTTTATACAAAAATGCAGTTCTACCAATGATGAAATCATCCATTATCTGCCAAAATTAAAAAGGATAGAGGATGAGTGGATTACGCTCTACTTTTGACCAAACCAATGGGAGAGGGCAGTATGGCAATATATGGAAAATTTCTCCGAACGAGAATCTTGCTTTTTCTATGGCATTTCATCAGCGAAAAATTTTTGATTTCCGATAACCTCCTCAATTTTTCATACTCGCAAAATATTTTTGAGAGATTTTATTGCCAAAAAGACAGAAACGGAAGTTAAAAGTAAAATGGCTGAATGATATTATCCTTCAAAGCAAAAACATCAGGAATGCTCATTGAAAGAAAGCGTGTGAATGGCGAAATATTTATTATCATCGGTATAGGAATCAATATTTTTACAAGAATCTTTTGAGAATTTTCCTAAGGCAGGTTCTATTTTTACACAGACAAATCAAAGGTTTGACTTAAATAAATGGGCGCTTGAAATGAATGCTTATTTCATGGAAAGGCTTTTTAATCCTCCTTTATCTGAGCAGATCTTGGATGTTTATAATCAAAATTTGTTCAGAAAAAGACATGATTTCTGTTTTGAAATTAATAAAACGCGACAAAATGGCATCATAATAAATGCAGATGAAAAAGGTTTCCTCTGGGTTGATTTGGAAAAAGATGGGCTAAAAATTCTATCATAAAGAAATAGAACTTTTATACTGACTATTCATTAGCCCTTTTGAAATAAAGATATCCCATCAAAGCACCAAAGAATATGTTAGGCAACCACATAGCAAATAAAGGAGAAATAACTTGGTTTGAGGAACAACTTTTAATACTTCAAATGAAAAAATGAATGCAAAAAGCAATGGCAATACCAATGGCTAGGTTTAGTCCTATCCCGCCTCGTTTTCTGTGAAGATAGGGAAAGAGCGAGAAAAGTAAGGATGAATATGGATATAGGCATGGATGTCCTCTGGTGGAGTTCATTCAGGTACATGTTCAGGTTTTTATTGCCTCGGATCTCTTTCTATCAAAATTTTATCAGTTCAGGAGTGTTTTTGCTTTCAGCTTGAAGGTCGTTTGGGAAAAAGCTCTTTCAGGGGCTTAGCTTGAAATCCTGATTTTTATTTCCGTTTCCTAAAAATCTCGGAATTGTCCTTTCTAACAGTTTTTTCAAGATAATTTCGCAGAACAAACAACTTACTTTTTCATCCCATTCTACTTCATCTGCAATGATTTGATAGACAAGGTTTTTGCTGTTTGTCAAACTTCTGATACATATATCCAGAACCTCTTTTTGTGATGATAATTGTTAATAAAAATATATTCTGTCGGCGAAAAACTGAGTTGAAATCGTTGTATATTCCGTATATTTTTCGGTTTTGTGTATTGTAAGTGTAGATAATCAGTTCGTTTTTCTTTTCATTAGCCCAGAGGCAGAATAAAATGATTGGTAATCAATGTAGAAATAACCAAAACAGCACTATAAAGATAAGGTCTCTCGCAAATCTATGAAAACTTGCGCCACCGCTTATTATTGCTACAATCTCTGTGTTATTTGCCATCTGTGAAGTAAATAAAATAATGGAAACAAAAACCAAAAATAGACATAAAAGTAATGATAAGAGACAGCATCCAATAAGGATAAAAGTGGATGAGAAAAATAGCTCACAGTAAAGCCATTGCCCTCTATTCTTGGTGTTTTTAGACTGGATGTCTATTACAACTACAATAATAGACAGCAGTAAAAAGCATAAAAAGTAAGAGTGCCTATGTATATATAATATATCTATCTAAAATCTTCACTTTTTACAATCTTTTAGTTTCAGCTGAGGTATGATTTGGTCTTTCCATTCATAAAAATCTCCAGCAAGGATATGCTCTCTGGCTGTTTTTACCAAATCTAAATAAAATGCCAAGTTGTGAATGGAAGCGATCTGTTTCGCTAAATATTCTTTCGCTACGAAAAGATGTCTTACATAGGCCTTGCTGTATTCTCTATCCACGAAACTTGTCCCAAATTCATCCAATGGCGAAAAATCATCTTTCCATTTTTGGTTTTTCATGTTCATCACGCCATTCAAGTGAAAAGCTATAGCGTTTCTGGCATTTCGTGTCGGCATTACGCAGTCCATCATATCAATTCCCAGCCCGATGCTTTCTAGGATATTCCAAGGCGTCCCAACGCCCATTAGGTATCGTGGTTTTTCTTTTGGTAAAAATGTCTGTAACGATGTCTGTGATTTCGTACATTATTTCTTCTGGTTCTCCCACAGAAAGCCCGCCGATGGCATTTCCTGCGGCTCCTGCTTCTGAGATGACTTCGCAGAGATTTTTTTCTAAAGGTCGTGATAAACAGAACCTTGGACAATTGGGAATAAATTCTGTTGATGCCCGTAAGTTCTTTTGTTGCCGAAGTCCAGTCAATGCATCTTTTTAGCCAGCGGTGAGTAAGCTCCATGGATTCTTTGGCTTGGTTGTATTCACATGGGAAAGGAGTACATTCATCAAAAGGCCATGAAAATATCTGCTCTATTTGTCGCTGGATTTCCATTAGATTTTTCAGGAGAGATAAAATGATAACTTCCGTCTATATGGGATTTGAATTTTACTCCTTCTTCGGTCATTTTTCTACTTGCAGCCAGAAAACACCTGATAGCCGCCGCTGTCGGTAAGAATAGGTCTGTCCCAATTCATGAAAACTGATGCAGTCCGCCTGCCTTCTGCATAATCTCCATACCTGGGCGGGAGATACAGATGATAGGTGTTTCCTAAGATGATTTGTGCTTTTATATCTTCTTTTAATTCTCGTTGGTGAACGGTTTTTACACTTGCCACAGTTCCCACAGGCATGAAAAATAGAGTTTGTATCTCCCCGTGGTCTGTGGTTATTTTGCCTGCGCAGGGCTTTTTCCAGTGGTAGTTTTTCAACTTCAAAAATTCTTCATAAAGTTATATTTATTTAACGGAGGTTTCCCATATTATAATAAACTCCTTCATTTTGGGGGTCTTTTGATATGATTATTTCCTTTGCTTTTTATAAATATCTTCTAATGCATCTGAGTGTGGAGGTAGTAAGCATGGCTTTCTCTGAAAGCAGCAGCATTGGTTTTATGTAAAAACAAAAGTATTATGTTTTCTACATCAATATTTTGCTGGGAATTCACAAAGAAAACCTGCTCATAACAGCCAAATCTACGATGATTTCTGCCATTTCAGTCTTTACTCAGAAGGTTTTTGGGTTTTTCTGAACTGCAAGAAAACAAAAACTAAAAACAGAAAAATTATTCTTTTCATTTATAAAGTCCCCAATAATGATTTTAATTTTAATTTAATAACCCCAAACACGGCTTCCGTGATGATACCACCGTTCATTTTGGATTCTCCCAGCGTTCTGTCAGTAAAAATAATCAGATTTCTACTAAATTTAACCCTTTTTGAATGCCCGATATTTCATCTCAACCTGAAATCCATAGCCTTTCTAATCTTATTTTGTCTAAACCAATGTTTTCAGTGCTTTTTCTTGAAAAAGCAAATGAAACCAGCCATAGTATCGTGAATGGAATTCCTAAAATAAATCGCACATATTGAGACGCGAAATAAGATAGCAGAACCCCTGCTCATCGGCCAGTTGACCACATTCACGCCCTTGCAGTATCTGGAACCGATTACCATATCGGCCTTTTTGACAGGCTTCTAATAATTTTTGGTAAATCATTAGGGTTAAAGTGGAAAAATCTGCATCCATTTCAAAAATATAATCATAGTTATTTTTGCAATGCCCACCAAAAACCCGTGAATATAGGCTTTTTCCCCAAACCATCTTTGACCTTTCTTGTGCTCAGATGCAGATGGTGGGGAAACTCAGACTACATGGCTTTTACAATCTCCGCAGTGCCATCTGGCGAGGAGTCATCCACTACCAAAATGTGAAATCCTGCTCCAATGAAAATATTGCCCGAAATAATATCTCGGATATTTTCTTTTTCATTATAAAGTAGGAATAATAACTAACTTTTTCATTTGGTACAGAGTGCAAAGATAATCTTTTTTAAAACTTTAGGTTTAAAAATAATTTAAAACCTTATTTTTGTTGAAAATTTTCAGGAGTGGTTAGAATTGTTGAAAACCATGATTGGGTTATTTTTACTCTATTGGGTATTGGTTTTGTTTATATCATGATGCTGAATTGGCTTCAGCGCGGAGAGTCTTTACTGGATTTTTTCTTTTTCAGGAATATTCAGGAGGGCAGAATAATATTTTTGAACTGGAGTATCATCAGCATTGTTTTTGTGTTTGTTTTTCGGTTTTTGTTTTTCGCAGTATATTCCTGTTATTCCGCCATATATCGCTGAAATAGAGGTTAATGGCTTTTGTTCTCAATAAAATAGGAATGATGATTATATTGCTGCTGCTATTTTATTTGTTGAGAGCGTTGGTTACTTTGTTGTTTTTCAGTGCAATAGGACAGGTTAAAAATTCTTGGTTTTAGCTTTTTGCGGCTACAGCGGTTTTATTTTTGTAGAATCTTTGCTACTGGTATTTTTGTGTCTTGCACATTATTATTATGTTATAAATAAAGGAGAAGCCTATATTTATTATGCTTTTTATGTTGGTGTTTTTGTAGGGAAGAATGTTTTTTTATTTTCTCCACAGAGGAAGCCACTGCCGGAAGAATGGTATTATAAAATTTTTGTATATTTGCGGACTCAAATTTTGCCTGTGTTGGCAATTTGGAAGTTTATATTTATATAAAATTTTAGATTAAGAATGAAAAATAAAATCAATATTGGTTTCACAGCCAGCACCTAATATAGAATCTTTCCTTATGCAGAGATAGCAAAAGGAGAAAGTTAGGTTTGATTTTAGGTCTTTTATCCATGTTGCAGGTGTTGATGCAAGAGAGTTTAGACAGCAGAAGATAGATATTTCGCAGTATACAGGGGTTATATTTACCAGCAGAGGGCTATAGACCACTATTTCAGGCTAGCAGAAGAACTTCGTTTCCAAGTGCCGAATGAAATGAGGTATGTATGCCAGTCTGAGGCTGTAGCAAACTACCTGCAGAAGCACATTGTTTATAGAAAGAGAAAGATAAGTTTTGGTGAAAAAACAGTAGAGCGATATGCTGCCATTGTTTAAGAAATATCCAGATGAAAAATACCTTCTTCCGTGTTCTGATGTAATGGGGGAGGATATTCCTAATGTGCTGAATAAAGCAGGAATAGACTGGACAAAAAGCAGTGATGTATAAAACTGTAAGCAGTGATATTTCTGATTTGAAACTGAAAGACTATGATATGATGGTTTTTCAGCCCTCAGGGATAAAATCTTTATTCAGAAATTTTGAAGACTTTAAGCAAGATGGAATGAAAATAGGCGTTTTTGGAGTGGGAACCCAACAAGCAGCTGAAGAAGCAGGCTTTGAGAGTGGATGTGATGGCGCCAACAAAAGAAACGCCCTCTATGACTATGGCGATAGAAAAATATATCCAAAAACAAATAAATAGCGAAATTTTTAATTAAAACCGATTATTTTATTTGTGCTATTCTATTTCCTATGAAATGGGGATAAAGGATGACTAAACAAACACTTTGAAATAATGAGAAACTTTCGCACAACAGAGTATAAAGTTCTCTTTTACAGATTGTTTTTAGTATATCTGTTTTATTTTTTGCACGACTTACTTTTTACGGGTTTAATAAGGAATATCTTTCCGTTTCGGGGGTTGGAGATTTTTCGATTAGCTTTCTATGGGCTTCTTTTTGATACGACAGCCATTATTTATATTAATTTATTGTTTATTTTCCTGAGCATAATTCCAATTCTTATCAATACGAAACCCAAATACCAAAAAGTGCTATTTTTGGGTGTATTTTTGTTTAATATTCCTGCTTATATGCTGTTCCGCAAATACCGCCTGATATCCACAGCTGTATTAGCCCAAAAGATGATAAAACTTGCCAAAACAGAGCAAAAAGGCACAAAAACCATTGCCTTGGAGCAGATATTCAAGGTGTGAAGTTTTTAATTCTATTTTAAAACCGAAATTTACCCAAAATCTTACTAAAAACAGCCGCTGTCACAAAGACAATAAATGAAGGGAGGAGCCATTCTAAGTTGTAATCGCTTAGCGGCAGATGTTCCTTCCAGTCGTATAGATGGTGCATTTCGGTTCCCATATTCCTTAAACTTGAAATCAGTGAAAGCAAAAGCCGTGGTCAAGATACTCATAATGTAAGGCAACCGGCTGCTCACGAACCTTTTCAAACAAAAAGCACATATAAAATAAGCGTAAAAACAATAGGATAGATAAACAGCAAGATATGTATAGCATAATCTATAATACTATCCACACTATTGATGGAAAGCACAGCCGAAATAAGAGAGCTTTGCTATCACCCCTGTCTTGTACGAAAATAAAAGTTTTGAGTCAATTCTTCAAAAAGCCCCCACCGCCGAAGTCAGTGCAATAGCAGTCGTTAGACAAGCCAAAGCAATCGCTATGGCAATACTGATGCTTCCCCAGCGGCCTAATATAGAATGCGAAATATGCAGCAGTGATCCGTGCGGGAGACTTGTTTGCTCAGCGGATAATCCGTTACTGCTCCCAGATAAATAAGCCCTCCATAGATAGCCAGCAGACAGAGAGTAGAAACAGCTCCCGCGAAAAAAAGGTTACAGAAGTCCGTTCGTGGCTTTCAGTATAGCCTTTGTCCGTTACCGCCCTGATGATGATGCCTGCAAATATCACCGAAGCCAAAAACATCCAAAGTCTGGTAGCCTTCAGTAAAACCAAAAAATAAAACTCTCGGCAGAGGTATGCGTGGCGGGTGTTTCAGCAGGAGGCACCTGCCAAAATGCCCAATACAATCAATAAAGCTAAAACCACCAAAAGAAAAAGGCGTTAAAAATTTACCAATAATATCTACAATCTTTTGATTTTTGAAAGAGAAAGAGCCAGCACCAACCCAAAGAAAATCACAGCAAATACCTTTTTGACAAACTCGGGAATAAAGGTTCTATTCCGACCCTCAAATGTCGTAGCAGCAGTGCGCGGAATAGCTACCAGAGGGCCAATACATAGAATAACCAGTAAAGTAAGAATTTTTAATGAGCAGTGGATGCGTTTTTCTGCCCTAAGTCCGTAAAAGTTTGTACCTGCTTTCGCCACCATCAGCACCCCTAGAAAAGGAGCAATAATAGCCGTGATAAAAAGCCAGCCAATGCCGTCAGCCATTCACTTCCTGTCTCCAAACCTATAAAAAGGAGGTAGAATAAGATTTCCAGCACCAAAAACATCGCAAACAAAAGGCAAACCCAACCGTAATAATAGTATTCAGCTTTTGATTTCATAAGTTTTTACAGAAAAAGTTAATAATAAACTAAAAAGAAGTAACAAAAAAGCAAATAATGCAACAAATAAAGGTGTTATTTTTCAAAAACAAATTTTATTGAAAATACATTACATTTTATAAATAAAAAAAGAAGAAATATAAACTTTTTCATTAAAGCTAATTAAAAAACTTTCAATTCTTATATTTTTAATCAAAATTTTTAATAACAATTGCTGAAGGATTTTTGTTAAAACTATTCAAAATTGAATGAAAAACCTTTCACTATCTTTTGTCGCATTTAAAGGTTTAAAACCTATGAAACAGCACAAGTCAAAAAGATAGAAAAAGAAACTCAGTATACACGGAGCCCAGAGAATAGACAACTATTACTGGCTCAATGAGAGGAAAAACCCAGAGGTCATCGCTTATTTAGAGTGCTAATAATAAAAATAAATCGAAATCCTGATAAGTATGCCAATACTAATAGTGAAATTTAAAACTAAAAATATGCGTAACCTTTTAATTACGATGGCATTATTTGCACAATTGTAAGTGCGAAGCACAAAAACCATGTCTATACAAGAGATTAGCGACCGCTTCAAATCCGAGAATTAGTAGACCGCTATGCCAGAAAGTAACAAAGGCAATAGTGATCACTACCGTAATATCTTTGCCCAGAACATTCAATTGAGATTTTATACAGATGGCAAAATCGATGCTAAGTACAACAATGTTGAAGACATGATAACATCTTATAAAAGAAAGTCGTAAAACAAAGATGACCTTTCACCAGATAGGGACAGCAGGGTAGTAGATTTTTATAGATAAAAACCCATGCCAAGGGTACGGTCTATCTCACAACACTTTTAGTATATGATAAGAATGAGATTGTTGAATTATTTATCCGCTGCGAAGAGAAATATGAGAAGATAGATGGTCGCTGGTGGATTACACACCGTGACCAGCATTTATTATTTCGTAGGTAATTGTAGTTAAAACGAAAGAACAAGAATAAAAACCTTTCATTATCTTTGTCGCCTTTAAAGGTTAAAAACCTATGAAACAACCACAAGCCAAAAAGATAGAAAAGAAACTCAGCATACACGGAGACCAGAGAATAGACAACTATTACTGGCTCAACGAGAGAGAAAACCCAGAGGTCATCGCTTATTTAGAGGAGGAAAATGCCTATTGTAATTTCATCATGAAGGACACGGAACAGCTCCAAGAGGAACTCTTCCAAGAGATGAAATCCCGCTACAAAAGAAGATGACGAGAGTCTGCCCTATTTCTTTAACCAATATTGGTATATCACCCGCTATCACAAGGGTGGAGAATATCCTGTTTTTATAGAAAACATCAGACTTTAGAGAACGAAGAAGAGCTTTTTGCTCGATGTCAATATTTTTAGCTCAAAACCATGATTTCTACGATGTAGGCGGAATTTCGGTTTCGCTGGATAATACGCTTCTCGCCTATTCAGAAGACATTACAGGAAGGCGAATTTATACCATCCGAATAAAGGATTTAAAAACAAGAAAAACTTCTCGGAAGCGATAGAAAACACCACAGGAAAATAGTCTGGGCGAATGATAATGAGCATTTTTTTCTACATCAGAAAAGATGAAAGCCTTCGTGCATTTCAGGTTTTTCGGCACAAGGTAGGAACGCCGCAGGAAGAAGATGTTTTGATTTTTCATGAAAAAGACGAGGCCTTTGATGTAGGCGTTTTCAAAACCAAATCTTTGGAGTATATTTTTATTGTGAGTTCTTCTACGATTTCGGATGAGCATAGATTTATCCCTGCTGATAATGTTTTTGCGGAATGGAAACTCTTCCAAAAAGGGAAGAAAATTTGGAATATGCCGTAGAACATTATCAAAATGATTTTTATGTTTTTGACCAATGAAGGAAAAAGCGACCAATTTCAAACTGATGAAAACGCCACTTTCGCAGACGGAAAAAGAACATTGGCAGGAGCTGATTCCTCACAGAAAAGAGGTGCTTTTGGAAGGTTTTGAGATATTCAAAAATTATTTGGTTCTCGAAGAAAGAGAAAGAGGACTTCTTCAGATTAAAATCACTGATAATCAGTCGGGTAAATCATGGTGTTTGCCCTTTAATGACCTCTACTTTATACGGCTTATATCGGACTGAATTTAGAGTTTGATACCGAAACTTTGCGCTATGGTTATGTCTCCATGACTACGCCTAACTCTACCTATGAGTATAATATGAAAACTCAAACCACCAAACTGCTGAAACAGCAGGAAGTTTTTGAGCGGAAAGTTCCATAGCGAAAACTATATTTCCGAAAGAATATGGGCGCCTTCGCGAGATGGGAAATCCAGCATTCCGATTTCTTTTGGTCTATCATAAAGACACGAAAAACTGCTGATACTCCACTCCTGCTCTATGGCTATGGCAGCTATGGGCATACTGTGGATGCAGCGTTTTTCCAGCGTGAGGCTTTCTCTTTTGGATAGGGGCTTTGTCTATGCGATTGCCCACATCAGAGGAGGAGAATATTTAGGGCGAGAGTGGTACGAAGATGGGAAAATGCTCCACAAGAAAAATACTTTTTATGATTTCATAGATGCAGCAAGATTTTTGGTTAAAGAAAATTATACTTCGCCAGCGCATCTCTACGCCATGGGCGGAAGCGCAGGAGGACTTCTGATGGGCGCCGTGATGAATGAAGCGCCAGAGCTGTTCTGTGGCATCGTGGCGCAGGTGCCGTTTGTGGATGTGGTGACCACCATGCTGGACGAGACCATTCCACTCACCACTGGGGAATACGATGAATGGGGAAATCAAACGAAAAAGGAATATTATGACTATATGAAATCTTATTCTCCTTATGACAATGTGGAGGCTAAAAATTATCCTAATGTTCTCATTACCACGGGACTGCATGACAGCCAAGTGCAGTATTGGGAACCAGCCAAATGGACAGCCAAGCTAAGAGAGCTGAAAACAGATAATAACCTTCTGCTTTTCAAAACGGATATGACCTCTGGGCACGGCGGCGCTTCAGGGCGTTTTGAGAGCTTGAAGGAAGATGCTTTGGAGTATGCGTTTTTATTGAAATTAGAAAAGAAAGTTTAAATTTCCTTTATCATTAGAATTAAAAATCACCTCTAAAAACACGATGGGAAATGCAGGATGTTTTAGTTTTCATCAAGGAAAAGGCTTATCCTTTACGGACTATTCAATAATCAATGTAGGATATTAAATATCCTAAATAGGATGAGGTATATCCAAGATAGGATGAAGTATGTCCGAGATAGGATAAAGAGTTTCCAAGATAGGATGGAAAGCATCCTAAAATAGGATGAAAGATTTCGAGATAGGATAAAGAATATCCTTGAAAGGAATTTAATAAACAAGATAGGATATTGAATATCCTTCATAGGATAAACTAATTCTTTGAAAGGATAATAAATTTCCTCTAATAAAAATAAAATAAAACCAATAAAATCTATCATAAAATAGAAGATAAACAGAAATGAATGAAGTAGAAATTTGGAAGAAAGTAGAAGAATTTTTTCATAAAAACTTTTGATATGAAGCAAACCCGCCCGTGGAGATGCTCCTCTACCTGATAGGCATTCAGGAACTGGGCAGCGGCTGGCAGGAGTTTTTCCAAAGATGATAAAATCAACCTGATACACATCGCCGTGTGCAGGTTATTAGAGCCGTTCGGTTACTACAAATTCACCGGCTATGACGAGGACGGCTGGCCGCAGTATGACCAGCTGGAAGACCTGCCGGAACTAAAACCCAACGAACAGAAAAATACTCATGAAAAAGGCAATCGTCCAGTATTTCATTGATGAAAACCTTTTTGGATGAGGTGTCCTAAGAAAAATCATAATAATTTGTTAAAAAAATTTCCAGTTTAACAAATTATTTTTAAACTTTGCGGTATAGAATTTGTTTTTGTTTAATCAAAATTCTGTTTTTTTAACAAAAATTTCTGTAAATGAATAATCGCTTCATTTTTAATATTGTCTTTCGCGATGACGGTCTCTCTGGTGGTCTTTGTCTCCTTGCAGCTGTATTGGCTCAAGAGGTATTACGGTGCGCTGGAGCAGGATTTCTCTAATAGGGTGCATTCTGTTTTGGAAACTTCCACCGCGAAAATCTCGGAGATAGAGATTGATAAATATCTCAACACAGAATACCCGAATTTCGGGAGAAATGTGGTCTCTACCAAAGAGCAGCCCGCTACGGAAACCTATATCCAGCAGGTGACAGACTCGGCGACAAAGAAGCAGATACTTTTTTTCCAAGAAAAATCATCGAGAGCCAGAATATTCCTATATCGCAGAGCGGAGACAGCCCTCGAGCTGATGAAGATGTACACCGATGAGGGATTGATAAGCATCAGGAAAAACCGCAGTCTCCAGAGAAAGCTGACTCCGGAAATAAAACCGCACAGTGAGGAACAACACCTACCAGCTCAAGGAGTTTGCGAAACTCAATGCTTCAATCTTCCCATAGAAAAGCGCGTGGATGAAAAGGTCTTGGACTCGGTGCTTACAAGGGAACTCCGCATGGAAGGCGTAACGGCAGGGTTCGGTTTCGGGGTTTTTGATAAGGACAATAAGATAACCTCCGTGGCAAGCAAAAGCATTCTCGGAAGATAAGGACAAGGCGCAGTATTCCTATCCTCTCTTTACGGACAGCAAAGGCAGAACGCTTTATACTCTTGCTTTGGTCTTTCCAGATAAAGATTATTCTTTGGCAAAAATAACATGCCTATGCTTTTCGGGATGGGAATATCGCTGCTTACTATTTTTGAGGGATTTACATTATTTCCGTTAATTACATGATGAGACAGAAAAATAGCGGATGTAAAAACGGACTTTATCAATAATATGTCCCATGAGTTCAAAAACTCCTCTGGCGACAATTTCCGTAGCTTCCGACTCGCTGAATAATGATAAAATAGCTACCAGCCCAGAGAAGGTAAAGTACTACGCCCAGCTGATAAAGCAGGAAAAATATAAGAATGAAGAAGCAGGTGGAGAATGTCCTGAACATGTCTAAACTAGAACGGAACGAAATGCAGCTTTTCCTAAAAAGAAACCAATGTCCGTGAGCTTATCCAGAGGCTCTCGAGTCGTTCCAGCTCATCGTAGAAGAAAGAAACGGAAATCTCATCAAGGAATTTACTGCGAGAATTATTACCTGAAAATAGATGAGTTCCACCTTTCTAATGCCTTGATAAACCTGCTGGACAACGCGAATAAATATTCTCCGGAAAACCCAGAAATAAAGATAAAAACCAGAAACGAAAACAATAAATATGTAATAGAAATCTCCGACAAGGGATCGGGATGGAAAGCTTTTAACAAAAAGAAGATTTTTTTGAGAAGTTCTTCCGCGAAGAAACAGGAAACATACATAATGTAAAGGGGCAGGGGCTCGGTTTATCGTATGTCAAAAAGAATCATAGAGCTGCACGGCGGCCAGATTTTGGTAGAATCTGTAAAGGGACAAGGAAGCACCTTCATCGTAAAAAGCTTCCCATGAATTAAGTTATTAACACCAAAAAAATAAAAACATTATGAGTAACAGAATTTTGCTGGTAGAAGACGACCAAAGTTTCGGGGCTGTCCTGAAAGATTATCTGATGATAAATAACTATGATGTAACCCTGGCGACCGATGGGGAAATGGGGCTGAAGGAGTTTATGGAAAATGATTTTTGACCTTTGTGTCTTTGATGTGATGATGCCGAAAAAGACGGTTTCTCTCGCCGAAGATGTCAAAAAGATTAACAAAAAAACATGCCCATCATCTTCCTGACGGCTAAGAACCTGCGCGAAGATATCCTCCGCGGTTACCAGCTGGGTGCAGATGACTACATCACCAAACCCTTTGATACCGAACTTCTTTTATACAAGATAAAAGCCATTTTTACAGCGCAGCGTGACGGTGGAAACGGAGGAACAGGAGTATTTCGTTTCAGCAATATTTATTTTTGATTCGGTTTTGAGACAGCTCAAAGTCCATGATAAAGAATACAAGCTTTCCCCTAAGGAAAATGACCTGCTCCATCTGCTCTGCGTGCATAGAAATGATTTTTATGCCGAGGAACTAGCCCTTAGAAAGATTTGGAAGAAAGAAAACTATTTCACCGCCAGAAGTATGGATGTGTATATTGCCAAGCTACGCAAGCTCCTTCGGGATGATGAGGGCGTGGAAATCATCAATGTCCATGGCGAGGGTTTCAGGCTGGTGGTAAAGCATTAGGTTTTGCTGTGATGATTTGTTATAAAAACGGAGACGATAGCGGCCATCGTCTCCGTTTCGTTATCTGCTGGCATCAATGCTAAATTCCTTCCAGCCGGACTGGGGATATCCACTTTTACGCGTTTTTTTCGCGAAGGTGTATTTCTCGTCCAGCTCTTTTTATTCGGTTGGTAAGCTCTTCGGTTTTGCTTTTTCAGGTCGGCTTTCAGCTTTTTCCTGTTCGCTGTTGAGCCTTTCCACTTCTTCGCGGAGGCGTTCCATCTCCATGATGAAGGGGTTGTCTATCTTCGTCACTTTGCCATGGTTGTTTCGTAGAGCATCTATCATTACTTTGGCATCGGTAATGTGTGCTGAGTAAGATTTGTTCATAATGACAATATTTAAAAGGTGAATAAATTTAAAAATCATCAAGGATGAGCCGAATCCTTTAAAGGATATTTAATGTCCTATCTTGTTCATTGAATTCCTTTCAAGGATATTCTTTTAGTCCTATCTCGGAGACCTTCCGTCCTATCTCGGAAATCCTTCATCCTATCTTGGAAACCTTTTATCCTATCTTGGAAATTGTTTGTCCTAAATAGGATGATGTTTTTCCTTGATGGGATTTCTCTTGTCCCTATCTTGGCGCTGAGGTTTTTCCTGTTTTCCCATCTTTAAGGAAAGAGCGGAGGGCTATTTTGGCCTCCACACAGAACACTCTGTACTGCACGGATGTGGCGCCTTTGAACTCTGCGCGGACTTTTTCAGGTCTGGCGCGGCAGATTCATGAGAAGAAACTTCCCGCCAGCACTTTATAATTAGGTCTCAGCGAGGCATCTATTTCTACCTTTATGGCAGGGAATTTTTCGGAATTCCAAGCCTATTTCATCTGCTTCGGCCTTGCTTTTGACAACGGCAACTTGTATTTTGTAGCCCTAAAATCCTTGGGTTCTGCTTGCAGATTTCTGCGGTGGAGAGCTTTTTGGAAGGGGCAGCAGGGACGCTTCCTGTTTTGGGCGCGGCGGCGGACTTGTTGCATTTGTTTTCCAAAGCGGCCAGCTCATCGCTTACTCTTTTGTCCATCGCGATGGTGAGTTCCGCCTCTCCCATGGAGTCTTTCTGGATGACAATCTGGGCGCCTGCACTGCCGGAAAAAGCAGATAAGCAGGACTATAAAATAAGCTTTCAGGATATTCTTCATAATCTAAAAATTTTGACAAAAAAATATAAAATATAGTTTTGATAATTCAATAAGATTATAAGTATTTTCTTACTTTTTGCGTAAAATTTCTACTCATGAAACAGATATATTATTTACTGCTGCCCTTGTTGCTCATGTTGGCGGCGTGTAAGAAGGACTCGGTAGATGGTTCTTCCATAAAGAATTTTCAGTCGAGTGTAAATGATATGGCGTCTTCCCTCACGACATTGGAGCAGACCAAGTTCAATGAAGCGCTGTACATCCTGAAAACCCTATGCGGTAGAAGGGAGGGAGACCTGCCGAGATTGGAGGCTTTAGCGAAATTGATAGACCAGAAAAAAAGTACCTGAGATATTTGCTCTCGCAGATGAAACAGCAAAGAAATATAATATAGAATGGGAAAGTACAGGCCCTCCATCCTTGGGCGATATGGATATTTTTCCAGAACATCACGGCCTCAGAAAGAGATTATAATGATATTACGGCATCCTCGCTGGATATTTTTAGTAAAAACGATGGAATTGGACAGCCCTCGGCGGTGCGAGAGCATTGAGAATCATTCCCAAACTGATGGATGACAAGGAAACCCTGTGGAGTTCTCAAATGCTGCTTTGCAAACCACGATGGAAATTTATAGCAACGGAAATAAACTCCTCACTTCCAAGAATGTAATGACGGGGAATGATTTTAAAGGGTTTTATTTGAAGCTGACTTCACTTCCAGCTGATAAAATCGTTGATTCCAGCATAGATATAAAGGTGAGCGTAAAAACCACGAAGAAAAACTTACCAGCTCATGAAAGCGGGAGTTTCCATCAACAGCAGAGCCTTGAAGCCGGCATCAGTTTCTGAAGAAACACCAGCCGAAGCTCCAGAAAATACCATTCCGAAAGATGAACAGCCAGAAAAAACCAGTAAATATAGAGAAACCAGAAGTTGTAATAAACAAATTTCTAAACAATATAGGAAGCCAAAATTTAAAGGCGGCTTATGATGTATCAGATAATCCTAGCTGGGGTTCTTACGATAAATTCTCTAATCCTAATTCTGGTTTCGGAACGGTGAAAAACCTGAATATTAAAAAGTGTTTCTACAAAATCTGCAACGGACAAAAAGCAGCTGTGGATGCCGTTTATCAAGTAACTGATAAAGATGGAAATACTACGCTTCTCAATGTTTCCTATGGTTTGAAACATTCAGAAAAACGGATGGAAAATATCATCTTACAAAATCAATTCCTCAGAAAAACAAAAAGAATTAAATATTTTATGGCAAATCAAGAACTAATCACAAAATTAGAAAATACAATAACCAATATTCCTGACTTCCCGAAGGAAGGAATACAGTTTAAAAAGACATTACGCCCATTTTTCTTAATCCTAAATTATACGAGGAGGCTGTCGATGAAATGGTAAAAATTCAGCAAAAGGCAAAAGTAGATGTAGTCTGTGGAATAGAGAGCCGTGGTTATATTTTTTGGTATCGCTATCGCTGTGAAACTCGGTGTTCCATTTGTTTTGATAAGAAAAAAGGAAAAACTTCCTCCGCCATTTATTGCAGAAAAATATGATTTGGAATATGGTACAGCTGAAATAGAAATGAAAACCGACCAAATCCAAGAGGGGCAAAGAGTTCTAATCCATGACGACCTTCTAGCAACAGGAGGAACGGCAGCGGCAGCGGCAAGGCTGGTGCAGAGACAGGGAGGAAAAGGTAGAGCAGTTTAGTTTTTTTAATTGAGCTGAAAGACTTGAACGGAAGAGAAAAACTGGAACAGATAGAGGGCGCAGAGGTGTTTAAAATTTTAGAATATTGATTAAAAATTTGCAAATTAGTCTGAAAATCTTAAATTTGCGAATTAAACTTAGTAGAAACTATGTCAAATAAAAAGGAAATAGAAGGAAAAAGAAACGGTTGAGATTTTTCAGGAATTAGACCAAAATGTGGTTCGTTCAGAAAAATTCATTGAGAGAAATGCTAAAAAAATAGGATTAGCTTTTTGGAGTTGTTGTTTTGGGAGTTTTTGGGATATTTTTGGTTATCAGCATTTTTGTGGTTGATCCAAAAAACGAAGAAGCTACGAAGGCTTACCTTGCCGCTCAGAAAAATCTTGTAGAAGGAAAAAGAAGATTTGGCTCTGGGAGGGAAAAACTGCAAATCCAGGATTTAAAGGGAACTGCAGAAAATTTTTCAGAAACCAGTGCAGGAAAACTTTCAGCTTATAATGCAGGATTGATAGAGTTTAATAAAGGGAATTACCAAAAAGCGTATGACTTATTAGACCAGTTTTTCTTCTAAAAATAAAACATTGGTAGCGCTGAAGCACGGAGCAATGGGTGACTGTATGGTGAATCTGAATAAAAATGATGATGCACTTTCTCAGTTTGAAAAAGCAATTTCTGCTTCGGATGATGAATACACATCATATTACTTCACGAGAAAAGCTGGAATGCTGGCACTTTCATTAAAGAAAAAAATGATGTTGCTAAAAAAATATTTCACAATGATAGAAGAGAAATATCAGGACTATGATGGTGGCGCTTCTGATGCGTACATAGAAATGGTAAAAATATTTTTTTAAATAAAAAAGAATAAAATGGCGACAGTAAACCTTTCGGATTATAAGCCGCTCCAAATAACAGATGCCGATGATTTTACCATCGGCATTGTGGTTTCTGAGTGGAATGATTTTTGTGACTTTTTAATCTCCGAGATGGGGGCAGAAGAGGTTCTGAAAAAGAAGGCGTAAAACCAGAAAATATTAGAATTTACTATGTTCCTGGTGCGTTTGAGCTAAGTTTTTGCAGCGATGCAGCTCTGCAAGAGCGGTCGGTTTGATGCTGTGATAGCTATCGGCTGTGTTATTCGCGGGGAGACATCGCATTTTGATTATGTTTGTTCAGGGGTGACGCAGGGAATTAAGGACTGTAACACGCAAACAGATGTTCCGGCTATTTTCTGTGTTTTGACAGATGATAATAAGGAGCAGTCCATCGCGAGAAGCGGCGGAAATCTTGGGAACAAAGGTGTCGAAGCAGGAGTGACCGCTTTGAAAATGATAGATTTTTAAAAAGAAAATTAAGCAACTCATAAAAAACATTTCATGAAACTGAAACCATTCGTTTATTTAGGAATAATTTACATCATCATCTCTTTTCTATTAAGATGCGTTTTTATCTTTCATCCGATAACCACTACGGAATTTGGTGTTTTTGGATGTTGTTAAAATGTTTTCTTTGGGATTGCTTTTCGGATATTTTTTTGTCTTCATTATAGCAAGCGCGATATTGTACATCTATCTGCTTTTTCTTGTCAAATCAAAAGTATGAAAAGACCGTGGGGGCAGATTATTTTTATCCATATTCATAGGCTTGTTCTTGTATATATGCTTGGTTCCCAATAATATAGCAAGACAGTACGGAGGCGTAGTTCAGAGATAGTTTTATCATTTTTAGGATTAAAAACATTTCTCTTTGGGATGATGTTTTTCTTTCCGAAAAAGAAGGGTTCAGTTTAGAAATATATTGTATTTCATCACGATTTTCCTTTTATGTTTCGGTTATAGTTTTTCAATGCGGTGAGCGAGTATTTCTTCTACAATGAATTTGGGGTGAGGTATAATTTTATCGCGGTAGATTATCTTATTTATACCAATGAAGTTATTGGGAATATTCTAGAAAGTTATCCCTGTGCTTCCTTTGTTTTCAGGGGTTTTTCATCGTTTCGCTGGCGCTTACGATTTGGGTTTATCTCAAGACAAGAAAAGGGCTTTTGGATTTGCCGAATATTTTTTATCAAAGGGATTTCGCTTGTGGCTTATGGAATTTTTTGGCGGCTGCGAGTGTATTTGCTTTATCTAAAAATAAAATTAAACTCTTCAAACATATTCCAAAACGAAATTTCTGCAAATGGACTGGTCAAATTCTATGATGCGTTCAGTAATAAAAGTTTTTGGATTTTTGATGTCTTTTATCCTACGATGGACACACAAAAAGGCTTTTAAATGAAGAGCTTGGCCGACTGCATACGGACAGGCTGCCGAGGATGATAAAATCCGACAGCTCAGAAATCACAAAAATGTGGTGCTTATTTCCGTTGAAAGTCTTTCTGCGGAATTCATGGCGATGTATGGGAACAAGGATAATGTCACGCCGTTTTTGGATAGTTTGTCACAGCACAGCCTTGTTTTTACTAATTTGTATGCTACGGGGAATAGAACAGTTCGTGGTTTTGGAGGCGCTTACGCTTTGTATTCCACCGACAGCTAGGGAAAGTATCGTAAAAAGAAAAGATAATAAAAACAAATTCACCACAGGAAGTGTCTTTTAAATCAAAAAGGTTATAATGTCAAGTATCTTTATGGTGGATACAGTTATTTTTGATAATATGAAAGACTTTTTCGGTGGAAATGGCTATGAAATCGTAGATAGGGATAACTTTAAGCCAGAAGAAATTGTTTTTGCGAATATTTGGGGAGTGAGTGATGAGGATATGGCGAAAAAAGCCATAGAAACGATGAACGAAGATGCTAAAAAGGGCAGACCGTTTTTCCATCATTGGATGACGGTGAGTAACCACCGCCCATTCACCTATCCAGAAGGCAGGATAGATATACCAGGGACAGTCAAATCCCGAGATGGAGGAGTGAAATATACAGACTATTCCATCAAAAAAATTCTTCCAGATGGCAGAAAAAAACAGCCGTGGTATAAGAATACTGTTTTTTGTAATCGTTTCAGACCACTGTGCATCGAGTGCTGGTAAAACAGAGCTTCCTATGGATAAGTATAGAATTCCAGGGATGATTTTTCTCGCCAGAGTTCGTTAAGCCACAGAAGTTCAATACCCTCATGTCACAGATAGATGTGATGCCTACGCTTTTTCGGATTGCTGAATTTCACTTATCAAAAGTAAATTCATAGGACAGGATGTGTTTTCAGAAAACTATGTTCCGAGGGCTTACATTGCGACTTATCAGGATTTAGGATATGTGAAAGATGATAAACTGACCATCATTTCGCCGATTAAAAAAACATTAAACAATATCAGCTGAAAGAGACGCCAAACAAAGAGCAAAAAGTCAGGAATAAATATTTTCTATGAAGAACATATGCTAAAAAGACAAAGAAGTAGATAAAAATATAACCAACCAAACGATATCAACTTACCAAGCAACTTCTTATTGGTTGAAAAATGAATCAGCTAAATATTAAATAGGTTTTTAACACACAGATTTACAACATGATAAAAATTCAAAATGTAAATTGGTTATCAAAAAAACAGCTCAAGAAGCAGAAGCTTGCTTGTCTGATGGAATTTTTTTCAGATAGTATGTTTTTTTCACAGCCATTTTTATCATGAAGTAAAAACTTCCTTTATATGCTATAAATACAAATAATATAGTGTGTTCTTCTGAAAGAAAAATGCTCAGTTGAGAAAAAGGAGAAAGTTTTGAATATAAATTCTCAGGAAAAAAATTATTCATAAAGAACATATAAAAAAATAGGTGGGTTTATTATTCAATTAGATGTTCCCTTACCTAAGGACATAGAAGAAGGATATATATCATTTGAATGTGAGCGGGTAGATATTTGGTAATAAAAACAGACTAATTAATGCGGTTGAAGTATAGGTTAGGATTTTTTAGATAAAATATTAGATTTTTTCTTTTGTTAATCAGGTGATTATTCAATTTTGAATAAAAAAATTTCAAAAAGAATTTGTTTAGTAATATTAAGTTAATTATTTTTTTGCGGCCTTGATTCTCCACAGAGGATAATCATAAGAGTATAAGAGTGGAAGTAAGTTGAAAATGAGCAAATTAAAAATATTTTTCAAAAAGTTTAAAAATATTTTTGTCAGTTCAAAAACTTTATACTTTTGCACTCGCAAACGAAAAGGGAAGTAGTTTGTGAACAGAGAAGAGATCATTGAAGGATATTAAAATATAGAACGACCAAGTAAAAAGGTAAAGGCCAAGAGTGTAATTGAGTAGGATTAGAAAGGAAATACAATGGAGAGTTTGATCCTGGCTCAGGATGAACGCTAGCGGGAGGCCTAACACATGCAAGCCGAGCGGGATTTATTGGTTAGCTTGCTAACTGATGATGAGAGCGGCGTACGGGTGCGTAACATGTGTGCAATCTGCCCTTTATCAAGGGATAGCCCGAGAAATCCGGATTAATACCCTATAATATATGGGATGGCATCATTTCATATTGAAAAGCAATAGCGGATAAGGATGAGCACGCACAAGATTAGCTAGTTGGTAAGGTAACGGCTTACCAAGGCGATGATCTTTAGGGGTCCTGAGAGGAGATCCCCACACTGGGACTGAGACACGGCCCAGACTCCTACGGGAGGCAGCAGTGAGGAATATTGGACAATGGGTGGGAGCCTGATCCAGCCATCCCGCGTGAAGGAAGACGGTTCTATGGATTGTAAACTTCTTTTATACAGGGATAAACCTACCCTCGTGAGGGTAGCTGAAGGTACTGTATGAATAAGCACCGGCTAACTCCGTGCCAGCAGCCGCGGTAATACGGAGGGTGCAAGCGTTATCCGGATTTATTGGGTTTAAAGGGTCCGTAGGCGGGCTGATAAGTCAGTGGTGAAATCCTGCAGCTTAACTGTAGAACTGCCATTGATACTGTTAGTCTTGAGTATATTTGAAGTAGCTGGAATAAGTAGTGTAGCGGTGAAATGCATAGATATTACTTAGAACACCAATTGCGAAGGCAGGTTACTAAGATATAACTGACGCTGAGGGACGAAAGCGTGGGGAGCGAACAGGATTAGATACCCTGGTAGTCCACGCTGTAAACGATGCTGACTCGTTTTTTTGGTTTTTAGGGATCAGAGACTAAGCGAAAGTGATAAGTCAGCCACCTGGGGAGTACGACCGCAAGGTTGAAACTCAAAAGGAATTGACGGGGGCCCGCACAAGCGGTGGATTATGTGGTTTAATTCGATGATACGCGAGGAACCTTACCAAGACTTAAATGGGAATTGACAGCTGTAGAAATACGGTTTTCTTCGGACAATTTTCAAGGTGCTGCATGGTTGTCGTCAGCTCGTGCCGTGAGGTGTTAGGTTAAGTCCTGCAACGAGCGCAACCCCTGTCACTAGTTGCCATCATTCAGTTGGGGACTCTAGTGAGACTGCCTGCGCAAGCAGTGAGGAAGGTGGGGATGACGTCAAATCATCACGGCCCTTACGTCTTGGGCCACACACGTAATACAATGGCCGGTACAGAGGGCAGCTACTATGTGAATAGATGCGAATCTCGAAAGCCGGTCTCAGTTCGGATTGGAGTCTGCAACTCGACTCTATGAAGCTGGAATCGCTAGTAATCGCGCATCAGCCATGGCGCGGTGAATACGTTCCCGGGCCTTGTACACACCGCCCGTCAAGCCATGGAAGTTCGGGGTACCTGAAGCCGGTGACCGTAAAAGGAGCTGTCTAGGGTAAAACGAGTAACTAGGGCTAAGTCGTAACAAGGTAGCCGTACCGGAAGGTGCGGCTGGAACATCTCATTTTAGAGACTATAAGTCAAAAATAAAAGAGTCTGCTTGATTCGCTTTGGCTTTTTTTACTGGTTGTTTATTTTTAAAATATAAAAAAACCCCTAAGGATTTAGTATCAGGGATAAAAAGAGACAAAGGGCGCTTATAATAGAGTGTCTCAAATCTAAATCAAAAGTCTCGTAGCTCAGCTGGTTAGAGCGCTACACTGATAATGTAGAGGTCGGCAGTCTGAGCCTGCCCGAGACTACTAAATAGGATAGAAGGGGAATTAGCTCAGCTGGCTAGAGCGCCTGCCTTGCACGCAGGAGGTCAAGGGTTCGACTCCTTTATTCTCCACATTTTAATACAATTTTTTATAATTAAAAATGAATTTAAAAATGTATTAAGAGAAGAAATATCATTGACATTTACGATAAAGACATCACAAAGAGAAAAACCGAGCACTTTCGAGTGCTGAGTAAAAATAGGAAAGAAATCGTTAAGGGCGTATGGCGGATGCCTAGGGCTTTCAGAGGCGAAGAAGGACGTGGTAAGCTGCGAAAAGCTACGGGGATTGGCACACACGAAATGATCCGTAGATATCCGAATGGGGTAACCTAGTAAGTTGAAGACTTACTACACCGTAAGGTGAGCGAACCCGGAGAACTGAAACATCTAAGTACCCGGAGGAAAAGAAATCGAAGAGATTCCGTAAGTAGTGGCGAGCGAAAGTGGATTAGCCCAAAAGTTTATGTATGTTTAGTGGAATGTTTTGGAAAGAGCAATCATAGAAGGTGAAAATCCTGTACACGAAAGGCATATATGGATGAAGAAAGAGTAGGGCGGGACACGTGAAATCCTGTCTGAATATGGGGGACCATCCTCCAAGGCTAAATACTCCTGAAAGACCGATAGTGAACAAGTACTGTGAAGGAAAGGTGAAAAGCACTTCGAATAGAAGGGTGAAAGAGAACCTGAAACCGTACGCCTACAAGCGGTCGGAGCAGTTATATACTGTGACGGCGTGCCTTTTGCATAATGAGCCTACGAGTTAATTTTACTAGCGAGGTTAAGGTATTAAGTACTGGAGCCGGAGCGAAAGCGAGTCTGAATAGGGCGAATAGTTAGTGGGATTAGACGCGAAACCTTGTGATCTACCCATGGGCAGGTTGAAGCACTGGTAACACAGTGTGGAGGACCGAACCGGTTGACGTTGAAAAGTCTTCGGATGACCTGTGGGTAGGGGTGAAAGGCCAATCAAACTGGGAGATAGCTCGTACTCCCCGAAATGCATTTAGGTGCAGCGTTGATTTAGTTTATTAGAGGTAGAGCTACTGATTGGATGCGGGGGTTTCACCGCCTACCAATTCCTGACAAACTCCGAATGCTAATAAATAATGATCAGCAGTGAGGGCATGGGTGCTAAGGTCCATGTCCGAGAGGGAAAGAACCCAGACCAACAGCTAAGGTCCCTAAATATATGCTAAGTTGAAACAACGCGGTTGAACTGCATTGACAGCTAGGATGTTGGCTTGGAAGCAGCCATTCATTTAAAGAGTGCGTAACAGCTCACTAGTCGAGCGGTTCGGCATGGATAATAATCGGGCATAAGCATATTACCGAAGCTATGGCAACGAAAGTTGGGTAGGGGAGCATTCTATCGGCGCAGAAGCATCACTGTGAGGTGATGTGGAGCTTATAGAAAAGAAAATGTAGGCATAAGTAACGATAAAGCAGGCGAGAAACCTGCTCACCGAAAGACTAAGGGTTCCTCAGCCATGCTAATCAGCTGAGGGTTAGTCGGGACCTAACGCGAACCCGAGAGGGGAAGTGGATGGACAATGGGTTAATATTCCCATACTTGCTCACGAATAAAGGGGACGGTTCAGCCAGACTACTGGAGACTGACGGAATAGTCAAGACCTAGCCTACGGGCGAAGTTGTTGTAGAGTAACTGGATCCAAGAAAAGCCGAAGTGAAGCAACCCGTACCATAAACCGACACAGGTAGTCGAGGAGAGAACTCTAAGGTGCTCGAGTGAGTCGTGGCTAAGGAACTAGGCAAAATAGTCTCGTAACTTCGGAATAAGAGACGCCAACAGCGATGTTGGCCGCAGTGAAGAGGCCCAGGCGACTGTTTATCAAAAACACAGGACTCTGCTAAATCGAAAGATGCTGTATAGGGTCTGACACCTGCCCGGTGCTGGAAGGTTAAGGAAGGTGCTTAGCGTAAGCGAAGGCATTGACTGAAGCCCCAGTAAACGGCGGCCGTAACTATAACGGTCCTAAGGTAGCGAAATTCCTTGTCGGGTAAGTTCCGACCTGCACGAATGGTGTAACGATCTGGGCACTGTCTCAGCCACGAGCTCGGTGAAATTGTAGTATCGGTGAAGATGCCGATTACCCGCAATGGGACGAAAAAGACCCCTGTGAACCTTTACTATAACTTCGTATTGACTTTGAGTAAGTAATGTGTAGGATAGGTGGGAGGCTATGAAGCTGGCACGCTAGTGTTGGTGGAGCCGTTGTTGAAATACCACCCTTTGCTTACTTGGAGCCTAACTTCTGAAAAAGAGTAAGAAGGACATTGCGTGGTGGGTAGTTTGACTGGGGTGGTCGCCTCAAAAGAGTAACGGAGGCTTTCAAAAGTACCCTCAGCACGCTTGGTAACCGTGCGTAGAGTGTAATGGCATAAGGGTGCTTGACTGTGAGACCCACAAGTCGATCAGGGTGCGAAAGCAGGACATAGTGATCCGGTGGTTCCGTATGGAAGGGCCATCGCTCATAGGATAAAAAGGTACTCCCGGGGATAACAGGCTAGTCTCCCCCAAGAGCTCACATCGACGGGGAGGTTCGGCACCCTCGATGTCGGCTCGTCACATCCTGGGGCTGGAGAAGGTCCCAAGGGTTGGGCTGTTCGCCCATTAAAAGTGGCACGCGAGCTGGGTTCAGAACGTCGTGAGACAGTTCGGTCTCTATCTATTGCGGGCGTTAGATATTTGCGTGGGGTTGACTCTGAGTACGAGAGGACCGAGTTGAACAAACCTCTGGTGTATCAGTTGTACCGCCAGGTGCACCGCTGAGTAGCTAAGTTTGGAAGAGATAAGCACTGAAAGCATATAGTGCGAAACTCGCCACAAGATGAGATATCTTTTTAAAGGGTCGTGGGAGATGACCACGTTGATAGGTTACAGGTGTAAAGGTGGTAACATCATAGCCGAGTAATACTAATTACCCGTAGATTTATGGCCTATTAAGGTACTTGGGAGTGCTTAGAAGGTTTTTGTCTTTTGTGAAAGTTTTTGTCGCTAAATATAAAGTTATTTAGGGGTGGTTTTTAGCAGAGGGCTCACCTGTTCCCATTCCGAACACAGAAGTTAAGCCCTCTAGCGCCGATGGTACTGCGAGAGCGGGAGAGTAGGTCGTCGCCAGTTTTTATTTTTGAACCTCTTTTTTTATCGTTTGATAGAAAAAGAGGTTTTTACGTTTAAAAGATATAGTATCTTTGGAGTAGAAAGGGAAGAATGTTTTTATTTGAGAAAAAGAAGGGAGAGGATTACTTGAATTTTATTAAAGAAATGATGTGAAATTTAATATAATAAAATAATGGAATTTAGAGAAAATGATATTATCGTATCAATAGTGGATATATCGCCAATTATAAGAAAAAGGTACAAAAAGGTGTCATATTATCTATTTTTAGAGGAAGATAAAGTATTTTTAGTAGAATTTATTGATGAAAAAGGAGGTACGATAGGAAATGGAATAGAAACTATTTATATTTACCAAATAATAAAATATAGTAAATAATCTCATGTACCAAGTAATAAATAATTTGCCGATTGATTATGATTTTCAATCTAAGACGAAGGAAGAACTGAAACTATACGCTAAATGGTTTGAGGAAAACAAAGAAAGCAGACTGCAAGAGCTGATAAAAGCAGTAAAAACTACAAAAAGGCTATGAAAACTGGGAGGCAGACTACAGCCCAGAATCTCTGAAAATGCTTGGAAAGTGGTTTTGAGAAGAATGTAGAGACTGAGAAACTATCGGAGGAAGAATACAAAGAAAAAGAGCTACTGTGCCAGATTATATAGAAATACAAGACTGGGATATCACAATAAAGACCTGCTCGTTGGCTGTAGATATTGGGATTTATTTTGGAGAAGTTTTTATAAAGAACCATGAAGGTTTAAAATGGGAGCAATATTTTTCTCGTAGTAAATATGATATGGACATAGGACATATGGTGATAAAAGGTTTCGGAAAGATTAGACTTAATAGTGTATGGGTAATTTATGTACTGGCATCTGGTTTAGCTGAAAAATAAAAGATGGGACAAGATTATATGAACTATATAATATATGGGAACGATATTTAGGATAAATAAAATTAGAAATTTAAAAAAGAATGGATTAGCTGTTTGCTAATCCATTTTTATTATATTTTTCATTAGATTTTCGTAGGTTTTTGTGGCAGAATCCATTTTGAGAGGAATGCCGATTTTTGCCCAAATTTCCCAAAAATAGTAATGAGCTTTCCATTTGTTTTTGAGCAATAGTTTTTCGATGTACTTTCCTCACTTCCACAGGCTCTACTCCATGGTCTACATGGGAATTCATAGTAGAATAGACTTTGTAAAAATATTTTTGTAAAGGCTCAGAAACGGCAGTTTTGATTCGAGTTTTCTGCAATATTGGTCTTTATATCGCCCAAATGAAGGGAGCAGAGTTCTATATTCCAAGCTGAGATTTTGCATCTCATGGCTTCAGTAACTTTTATCCAAAGCCGATTTGGAGGCGGAATAAAATCCTCTGAAAGGCAGTCCCATTTCTGAACCGATGCTGAAATATTGATAATCTGTCCTGATTTCTGCTCTGCGCATTTTGGGCATCACGGCGGTCATCATCTGCACTGCTCCGATTAGATTCAGGTTAAAAAGTTTCATAATTTCCTCTTTATTAGAATCTTCCACTGCTCCCACCATGCCTATTCAGCATTGTTGATAAGAATATCGATACGATTTTCTTTTGGAGAGAATTTCCTCTATGGCGCGGTCTATTTGGCTTTTTCGGTGATATCGGTCGGGATGGATGTGAAAAGCTTAGAATCAGCCTTTTTCTGCTCAGTCCGTAGACTCTGTGTCCTTGTTTTCCGAAATATTCTGCAAGGGAAAAAGCCTATTCAGACGATGTCCCTGTGATGATGATTGTTTTTCATTTAGTCGTGTTATATGGTTGATTCTCCGTTTAGATTGGTGGTCAGGGCTTCAGTCATGAAGTCAAAAAAACGGGCGCATTGCTTCCAGACCAGTTGTTACTTTGTCTAAAAATCAGGGCTGAAAAATTTCCTCGTTTTTGAAATTTTGAACCAAAAAGAATTGTTTTTTCTTTAATAAATGAACATAAGGATGTTCTTTTTCAAAGCCTTTTTGGAGCAGTTTTTAGTTCTTCGCTCTAGAATGCTCCTCGAATAATTTTTGGCTTTCGCTGAATTTAAAAATGTATCCAAATCCTTTCCGTTTAGTTCTATTTCTTTTTCGGATTCTGTGCAAATCATCTTTATTGGGTGCAAAAATCCGCCGCCGATGAAAGCAGTTATCAGGCTCAATATGAAGATAATAGCCGCCTCTGTACTGTGGTTGTCTTCGGGCAAAATAGCCTCGAAAATGGGTTTTATAAGGAGTTTTGTCTTTGGAAAATCTCAAATCTCTGTGAATTCGGTAGATTTTCGGTTCTGAAATGAAATCATGCAATTTCGCTGTGTACGGCTTGGAAAAACTCCGAAAAATCAGCCTTTGCCTTTTTCGTAGTCGGATTTGTGGGAGCTGAACCAGTCCTTGTTGTTATTCTTTTTAGCTCTTCTAAAAAAAGCAAAAATATTTTGTGATATTTTAGAATTCATTTGTTTAGGATTAAACGGCAAAGTTAATAAAAAAACCATTGTTAAAAAGGTTTTTCAGTTTTTAGAAATGAAACTGGGTTATTTGATAAATTCCCAAAAATCGGGGAAAGATTTTTCCACCACTTCAGGATTTTGTATTTCTATTTCCTGAATTAGCGAGTAGGGCGCGAACGCCATAGCCATGCGGTGGTCGCCATAGGTAACAATGGATATATTTTTTCAGGATTGGTGTAGAGGACTAGATTTTATGGTATTGTCTGTGATTTCCGTTTCGCAGCCTATAGTTCGTTTTTGAAGGGCGAGAGAGCCTGTCGGTTTCTTTTTATTTTAAGAGTGGCAAGTCCGCCGATTTCAAAAAGGGATTTTTAGCGCAGCAGCCGTTACACTAGACGGTTTTGGGCGATGTCTGGGCAGTCGTTCATATTGAGCTGAATGGACTGAGGAAGGCTAAAATTATTTTTGGAATCAAAGTAATTTCCTGCTGATTTTCATTAAAAAAATAGTATCAATTCCGAAAAAACTGAGAGTAAATTTCGGTAATTCTGGAATCGCTATGCAGAGAATTCTTATTAAAATTTTTAAGGGTAATTTTTGTCTATTCAAAGCCAAAAACGAATAAAAATAGAAGCCGAAGACCAATCGGATTCCACAGCGAAGACCGTTTTTGAGTTTTGATGTTGAGAATTTGGATGGTTTTGTCTTTTAGGATAATGGATTTTCCGCTGATTTCTGAAAGCAGTTTCAGAGTCATTTCTATGTAAGGTCGGGAGGTTATTTCTCCCAAAAGCTTTATGGTCAGGCCGTTTCTAATTTTCCGCCGACAAGAATGAGCGAAGTGATGAACTGCGAAGAAATATCCGCAGGAATTTCCACGAATTTTTTCTAATCCTTTTATTTTAAGAGGAGGAAATCCCTCGTTTTCTAAATATTCTATGTCCGCTCCCAGCTCTCTAAGTGCTTCTACTAAAGGTTTTTATGGGCCTTTGTTTCATTCTTTCAGAGCCTGTGAGTATTTTTCTACACCCTCCTGAACCGCAAAAATGAAGTCAAAAACCGCATCACTGTGCCAGCGTGATGGATGTCTATTGTTTTTCTCATCGAATTCAAGGCTTTTTGTAAAAAGTTTGGTATCCTGTGAGTTGGAGATGTTTTTATTTCAATATTTCCAAAAGAGTTTTTGTAGAATTAATAAGCGATTGGACTCGCTTTTAGAGCCTGTGATTTGTATTTCATTTGGAAGAACTGGGCGAAATAATTTCATTTAGGAAAACTTTTTATTTTAGTTTTTCATTGTTTTTGGTGCCTGTTTCGGTCTCTTTCTGTCTCATTTTCTTGTCAAAGGCATCTTGCAGGTCTATCCCAGTTTGATTGGCAAGGCAAAGTGTTACAAAAAGCACATCAGCAAGCTCTTCTCCGAGGTCTTTGTTTTTATCACTTTCTTTTTCGGATTGTTCGCCATACCTTCTAGCGATGATTCTCGCCACTTCGCCTACTTCTTCGGTTAGAATCGCCATATTGGTCAACTCATCGAAATAGCGGACACCGATTGTCTTTATCCAGTTGTCTACTTGTTCTTGTAGTGTTTTTGATTTCCATTATTTTTAGAAAAAAATTAATTGTATTTTTCAATTTTTGATAAAAATTTTCTGATTATTTTTTCTTTATTTTTAATTAATAAGAGATGAATAATCTTTTGGTAAAAATTCTTTTTATTCTCGGTTTGACAACAGGGTTGATTTGAATAATTTTCCCATCGGAATAATCTATCATTATATTCACTGTTAATCCATCAATTTGTGGAATAAATTCATTCTCCTCAGAAAGTTCTTTATTAGAATTTGGTTTTTCCTTTTCTATTTCTTGTTCGCTGAAAGAGGAAATAATTGCTCTGATTTTCTGAATTTCTTTATCGGTCATTTCTGCACGAAAAGGAATAAGTTTTGGATTTTTCAGAAATAAGTTCATTATATGTCTTTTACCGAGCTGGTTTCCGAAGGCGGTGGAATTTCGTGGTAATAAGCCTCAGGAGAATAAAAACCAAATATTTTTCTTTTTAAATTGAGAATGGTTTCTGCTGACTGTCCATCAGTTGCTGGGTAAAAATCCAATTTTTGATGAGAGTTTGCCGTTGCCAATTTTCATTTTCGTGGTTTTATTATCACAAAAATAAAAACCAATGCAAAAAGAAAAACAGAAAACAAATAATTTTTCATTTTAAATCTTATTGATAAGCTCCGATAGTAGGATTACTAGTTCTTGAAACGCCTTTGATATCCTGAGGCACACCAGCCGCTGTAGATACATTTCCTTTATTTTTGTGAGCGAATCATTTGCGGTGCGAAGGTTCATTTGGCGATGGCGTGGTTCAGGAATTTTTGGATTTTTCATTTTTATAGAACTGATTATCTGTGGATTTGTATCAAAAATTATAACCAGCTTTGTTATTGTATTTTATGAGCGAATGGCTGATAAGATAATTAAAATTATACCCAGCAACAGGCTCAAATAAAATGGAATTTTCCTTTTTCCGTAAACGATGGAGTTTTTGATGTTTAGTTCCAGATTTGCGTTTTCTGTATTTCAGAATTATTTCGCCATTTATTCGTAGCATAAATTCCCAAAGCTGGCGAAGCGGAACTCTGATACCAATAATTGGCTAATGTACAATGAGTAAGATTAGCCTCGCCGCCGCCGAATATGGCTAAATTTGCTCTTCCGCAGTTGTTCATTACCATGTTTTTCAGCATTGATTTTAGATTTTACGGAATAAATTCCATATTCTTGAAAAAGTATGAATGATAGAATTTTTGATATTGGCTGTGGTTTTGTAAAGATTAAGCCCAGACTCTCCTCCGAAAATCTTAGCATAATTCATGTTCAGCACTGCATTTTCTTCAGGTAAATTCCATCCCAGTTGAGCGGAATAGTGTCATATCTTGTATCATTTCTGTCGCCTCGGAAAAATGACTCTTTGTCTATCAGTCCATTAATATTGAGCTTTGCGTTTTTAGATATTTTTCAGGCTGCTATTTTTGGTGAAATAGACTTTCGTTCCTTCCTCTATATCAAGGGTTTTTCCCTTCTGCGAGAGTGAGCTCTCGAAGATGATTTTAACCTTGTCATTTCTCCAAGTTGTATTAGCATTTATGATATTTGGATTTGTATCTAGATTTTATGAAAAATTCGGCATCCTGCACCACAGAAAGGAGTGTCACATGCTGGCTTCCTCTCGGTGAGCTGAAAACTATTTTGTCCTCGGCGATGGCTTCTTTTGCATTGGCTACAGAGCTATTTCTATGAAGATAATGAGGGCTGTCATTTTTCTCAGTGGCACATCAAAAACTCTGTCCCTGCCTTTCCATCTACATTGATGCGGTATGGTGAGGAGCTTCCGCCTTCTAATGTGATTTTTGGGATTCGGACATCTTTATTCTCTCTGTTATGAGACAGTTACAGAAATAAGTTTCGGACGAACCTGATTATAAACCGTATCACAAAAATACGACATCTTGTGAGAATTTTAAGTCTGCAGAAGGAGTTTCAAAGCTGATTTCATCCCTTTTACACGAAACAAATAACATCAGAACCCAAAAGCTCAGTCCAAGTAAGAATTTTTACTTTCATACGCATTAAAATAATATTCAAAGATAAATATTTTAAGATTAATATTTAAAGTTTTGTGAATTCATAATATTTTTGCAAACTGAAATACCTAGTATAAGGATAAGATGTCCATTACCATTTTATCTAAATAATTGAATTTTAAAAATAAAAATAATTTCTAGAATATTATGAAAAAAAGAATCCACCCTGAAAAATTATAGACTTGTTGTTTTCAAAGATATGAGTAACGACGAGGGTGTTTCTTTGCAAATCTACAGCAGAAACAAAAAGATACAATCGTATACGAAGGACAAGAATATCCATTAGTAAAAATGGAATCTCTTCTACATCTCACCCATTCTACACAGGAAAAGTGAAATTGGTAGATACTGCGGGTAGAGTAGATAAGTTCATGAACAAGTACAAAAATTTGCTAAGTAATATTAGGAAAATATTAAAGACCTTCTGATTTTTTCAGGAGGTTTTTTGTTTAGAAGAGGAAAAAGAATTAAATTTGTTACAAATATATGCAGTTAGTATTTTCTGATGCCCATTATTGGGAAAAATTTCCTTCCACTGACTTTCACTAGACCTGTGGCGGAGATGCGATGTGGAATTCTTACTTTTTCTGAACGCTGGAAAAAGCTTTTTGAATACGGATGAAAATTTCCTACATCACGGAGGACTATTTACAGCAGAAATTCGCTGAGCCAGAGGGAAAAAGAAAGTTTATTCATAACGCCTAATTGTATTCCTTCGGATAGAGTTTTGGAGCAGATAAAGGGACTTCAGCTCGGTGAGGCTTTGGTTTATGAAAATGAACTTTTGGCAGCAAAGGTCAATGTGGGAAATTTTAGTTTGGATCAAATAACAACGATGATGGATGTAGAGGGAGAAATCATGTTGTTTAAACAGCCCACAGATTTATTTTCTTTCAATGATAAAGCGATAGATTTTTGATTTTGAACTACTTACAAAAGGAAGAGCCTCGCAGCCGCTCTCTTCTACAAAATGGTTTTTAGGAAAGACCGAAGATTTGTTCATAGAAGAAGGTGCAGTGGTGGAATATTCTACACTTAATACCAAAACAGGAAAAATATACATTGGGAAGAATGCAGAAATTATGGAGGGTTGCCATCTTCGTGGGCCGATTGCTCTTTGTGAAGGTTCTAAATTTAATCTCAGGCTAAAGTCTATGGCGCGACGACCATTGGCCCTCACTCAAAAGTAGGCGGCGAGGTAAATAATATTGTTATCTTTGGATATTCTAATAAAGGGCATGATGGTTTTGTAGGAAATTCGGTTATCGGTGAGTGGTGTAACCTTGGAGCGGATACCAATTCTTCCAATTTGAAAAATAATTATGCCAATGTGAAACTTTGGAACTATAGTTTGAGAAAATTCGTAGATACAGGGCTTCAGTTTTGTGGATTGATAATGGTGACCACTCTAAAAACAGCGATAAACACTCAGCTGAATACAGGAACGGTAGTGGGTGTGGCTGCCAATATTTTTTCAAGAGTGGGTTTCCGCCGAATTTAGTGAACAGCTTTAGCTGGGGTGGTATGAAAGATGATGAAAAGTACAATCTAAATAAGGCATTTGAAACCATAGAAAAAAGTAATGGCTCGTAGAAAGGTTGATTTCACAGATGAAGACAAAGGGTTATATTGTCTCATCTATATAGTGAATAGATAAAATCTATTAATCCAATTGTTATTATGTAATAAAAAGGTACTATTTTTTGTTATATCAATTATAAAAATAAAAATATGAAAAAGAGAATTTTAGAGTGCGCTGTTCGCGCTGTTTTGCAACAGGATTATTTTTTTGCACAGGATGATATGCCGATTTCAAAAAGACATGCCTTCTTCTGTGCAGAGAAATGTAACAAAGTATTTTTGGGAAGAAAAATATTTCTTCTATCATCAAAGATAGAGAAGATGGTAAAATCGTTTATGAAGTTTCTTTTTGAAGATGGTACAAAAAGCAGAATTTAGCAGTAATGGAAATATAATAGAAAGTGAAAAGCTACAGCGGTGTTCCTTCTTCTGTGGTTCCTTCTAAGATTCAGGCCTATGTGAGAAAATACTATCCAAAGAATAAAATAGTACACTGGGAAAAAGAATGGAATAAACAAAAATAGAACTTGATAACGATTTGAGACCTTGAGTTTACACTAAAGGAGATTTCCTAGAATAGACGATTAGAGTTATATTTTTGAATTCGTTACTCATAGTACTTTCTTTTTAAATTAATTTTTAATTTTGCAAAAGAAAGTGCTATGTCTATTATGATAAAATTGTAGAGACAGCCATCACTTTTCGATGATGTGCTTCTTGTTCCTTCTTATTCAGAAGTTTTACCTAATCAGGTTTCTTTAAAATCCAGACTTTCGGATAAAATAACCCTAAATGTTCCTATCGTTTCTGCGGCAATGGATACCGTGACAGAGGCGGATATGGCGATTGCGCTTGCAGAGTCGGCGGACTAGGGTTTATTCACAAAAACATGCCTATAGAGGAACAGGCTTCCCAAGTCAATCAAGTAAAACGCTCCGAAAACGGGATGATAGCTAATCCTGTCACACTTTCTAAAGACCATACTCTCGCAGAGGCGAAGGCGCTTATGGCTCAATTCAAAAATTTCTGGGCTTCCAGTGGTGGATGAAGAGCATAAGCTCATTGGGATCATTACCAACCGAGATGTGAAATACCAAGAGAATCTCTCTGTGAAAGTAGAGGAGCTTATGACCAAAAGAAAATCTTATCGTTTCTAACGAAGAGGTTAATTTAGAAAAAGCAAAAGAAATTCTACTGAAAAACAGAGTAGAAAAAAACTTCCTATCGTAGATAAATCCAACAAACTTATAGGTCTGATTACCATCAAAGATATAGATAATCAGCTAGAATACCCGAATGCAAACAAAGATAAATCAGGAAGACTGATAGTGGGAGCAGGGTGTAGGAATCGGAGTGGATACCATTGAGCGTGTTTCTGCATTGGTGGAAGCAGGCGTGGATATTATCGCGGTGGATTCTGCGCATGGACACTCCAAAGGAGTTTTGGATAAAATAAAGAAATTAGACAAAAATTTCCCTGATTTGGATATTGTTGGAGAAATATCGTAACTGCTGAGGCAGCAGAAGATTTAATAAAAGCAGGAGCAGAATGTACTAAAAGTAGGGTGGGACCTGGTTCTATCTGTACTACGAGAGTGGTAGCAGGAGTAGGAGTTCCGCAGTTGTCTGCTATATATAATGTATATGAAGTTGCTAAAAACATAATGTAGCATCATTGCTGATGGGTATCAAACTTTCAGGGGATATAGTGAAGGCTATCGCGAGTGGCGCAGGTGCTGTGATGCTCAGTTCTCTCTTAGCAGGAACGGATGAATCGCCAGGGGAAGAAATCATTTTCCAAGGAAGAAAGTTTAAATCTTACCAAGGAATGGGTTCGCTTTCTGCGATGAAGAGAGGAGGTAAAGAAAGATATTTCAGTCGGAAGCAAAAATTCGTTCCAGAAGGAATAGAAGGGCGAGTTCCGTACAAAGGAAAGTTAGAGGATGTTATCTTCCAGCTTACAGGAGGGCTGAGAGCAGGAATGGGCTATTGTGGAGCGAAAGGATATTGTGACACTGCAACAGGATTCTAAAATGGTAAGAATTACAGGTTCTGGGCTTAAAGAATCTCATCCTCACGATGTGATTATTACACAAGAAGCACCAAATTATTCTTTATAAAGGTCAAAAACCCTATATTTTGTTAAAAATGGTTTAAAAAGAATGCTGAAAAACACTATTTGGTAACACTAAATTTGAAAATAACACCTTTCGTGTTATATTTTTATGATATTATTTTGCAAAAACGGCTTTTTATAAAGAATTAAAAAAATATGTTAAATATCATAAACGAAAAATGGGAAAAAGTATTGTAATATCATAAATAATTTCTACATTTGTTACATCAAAAAGGATAAAGAAATAATAGTCCAAATGAAAAAGAACAAAAAAATTCATAATGTAGTATTTCAGATGCTGGTTGTAATGATAGTAACGGGATCATTACAGTTGCTTTTTGAAAAACGGTTCTGCCGCAAAAGGCGGAAACGCTACAGGGGCTAAAAATATCCTTGGCAGATATTACAGGTGGAGATAAGTCTAAAGTAGTTGCTATAAAAGTTAAATACTTTGATGATGAAGAGCAGATAAAAATATTTGAAAATAATAATAACAGAATTCTAAACACTATAAATAGTCAGCATATATCCTATAATTCTCAATCTGCTGAATATTCTAAACCTCAATTATTCTTACTTTATCAATCTTTAAAAAGTAGACTGCTAGATTCTTTTTAGGATATATCTTGAAAGGAGTTTAGAGAAGTAAAGATTTTTAAAAATGCATGAGATTTATTTAGTCAAAAACATTTTTGACAGAATACAAGAGGAGTTTCAGAAAAAAATATGAAGATGTTTCAAGTGTTCATTTTAAAGGTAGGGTTATTGAGTGATGTTCAACCTATCCTATCCAGAATGCTTATAAAAGCTTATGTGATGGAGTGTCCAGAGTTTTATCATACAGAATTGGTAGTAGATGTGCTTCCTGTGCTGATAAAATGCGAAGAATGTGGAGAAGTCACAAAGTAAAAACAGAATAAGTTTGTATGTGGTAATTGTGGGCATCCTACAAGGAACATAATACAAGGAGAGGAGTTATATATTAATGAAATAAATTTTTAGGAAAAATGAGTGAAGTTAAACCAAAATCATCAAGACTTACGGCAGGGAAGCATAGATACAGAGCATGTGTCACTTAACACTGAAAACAAACGACTTTGTTGCAGGGAACAATTCGTGAAAAATTAAAAGATATATTAGTAGTAATGTTTGTTCTTCACAGGAGGTGGGAAAACTACTCTAATGCAGAAGACAGGAGAGTTACTAAAAAGGAAAAGCAAAAATGTCTGTATGTGGTGAGACCCAGAAACAGATAGAGATGCACGAAAAGAATGAAGGATGTAGGAATAGATGCTCTTCAGATAGTGACAGGAGGAATGTGTCATAGAAGCACAGATGATCTTACAGGCGATAGACCATATGGACCTTAGCAACACAGATGTATTGTTCATTGAAAATGTAGGAAACCTAATGTGTCCATCTTCTTTTGACTTGAGGTGAAGATTACAGAGTAACGATTGATAGCTGTAACAGAAGGAGATGACAAGCCAAGTAAATATCCTAAAATGTTCTTAACAAGTGAGTTGATGCTTGTTTCCAAAAGCAGATTTACTTCCATATCTTCCGTTCTCAGTAGATGCAGTAACAAAAAGATGCAAGAAGCGTGAACCCAGATATTGAGGTAATGGAAAATCTCAACTCTTACAGATGTTGGCATGGAGAGTGGGTAGAATTGGATTCTGCAAAAATCAAAAAGAGAAGCTAAGAAATAACAGAAAATAAATATAACAGTTCTAAATTATAACAATTAAAACAGAAAATTATGAAATTGATTAAGACAACGCTTGTTGGGATAGGACAAATCTTCCTACAAGACAATGGTTGGTCTGGATTGCTAATTACAATCAGTATGTTTTTAGCCACTGGACAATAGGTGTAACTTGCTTCTTGGGATCTTTGATGAGAACCCTTACAGCAAAAGCATTAAAAAGCTAAAAGATGCAGACATAGAGTTTGGTCTTTATGGGTTCAACATAAGTTTGGCTTACATGTGTGTAATGTTTACATTTGCTACAGTTGATTCTCATCCAACATTAAATGGAACTTCTCCATTACTTGGGCTCTTGGAGCAATGGCAGCAGTGATAGCAACAGTAATTATGCATGTTTTTGTAACTAAAGGATGGACTGCATTTACTTTCCCATTCGTAGTAACATGTTGGGTTCTTTGCTGGGCATTCGCTAAATACAATGTTTTAGAGATTAGAACAAACTACACCAGCATTACCTGATTACACAGGAACAGTAAATGCTATTACAACTCCATTCTACGGTTGGGCAGAAGTAAACTTCGGTGCCAATTTCCTTACAAGGGGTGTTTATCTTCTTAGGATTGGCAATCAGCTCACCTTCTGTAGCAATGTGGGGAACAGCAGCTGCAACACTGGGAGGTTTATTCGCTCACTATGTGCTTGGAATAGATGCTAATGTATTAGCAAATGGTATCTACTCATTCTCTCCAATCTTGGTAGCATGTGCGTTCGTGACAAAATCAGGAGTTTCAAGAGCAGACTTTGTTTACATCGTTGTTGGAATCCTTTTTAGCAGTGTTGAGTCCACTACAGGTTGGTCAGTTTATGGCAACTTACACTGTGGTTTCATCATGCAACTTGGATTATGGAAGCTGTTCAAAAAGCAGTGAACAAATCAAAGCCCAAATACTGAGGAATTAGTAAAATCATTAAATCCTTAATAAAAAGAAAATATTCAAAACCTGTGTTTTGATATTGTATAATAACTTAATATTAACATTTTAAATTTTTAATTATGCATTTAGTACCTAGAGAAACTGAGAAGCTAATGCTTTATCTAGCTGGTAAAGTGGCTGAAGACAGAAAAACAGAGGTTGAAACTTAACCACCCTGAAACAGTAGCGTATATCGCTCACAAATTAATTGAAGGTGCAGAGAAGGAAAATCTGTAGCTCAATTAATGCAAGAAGGAACTACATACTTGAGTCGTCAAGATGTAATGGATGGAGTTGCTGAAATGATCCACGATGTACAAATCGAAGCAACTTTCCCTGATGGAACAAAATTGGTAACAGTACCGCAATCCACTAATTTAAACTTCATTAAAGTTATGAGTAATAATAAATATGTAGTTCAGGAGAATACATCTTAGCTTCTGGTGACATCGAATACAACGCTGGTAAAAAAAGTTCTTAAACTTAAAAGTTACTAACACAGGAGACAGACCAATCCAAGTTGGATCTCACTTCCACTTCGCTGAAACTAACTCTGCTCTTGAGTTTTGACAGAAAAGCAGCTGAAAGGTCACAGATTGAATGTTCCTGCAGGTCTTGCACAAAAGATTTGAACCAGGTGAATCTAAAGTAGAATTGATTCCTTACGGTGGAGCTAGAATCAGTAAGAGGATTTAGCCTATGAGACACTTAGAAAAGAAACAAAGAGGCTCTTAATTCACTAAAAATAATTATTAACTATTAAAATTTAAAAATCATGGCTAAATTAGATGAACAAAAATATGCCTCAATGTATGGACCAACAGTTGGGGACAAAAATTAGACTAGCAGATACAGAATTGTTTGCAGAAATCGAAAAGAGACTTCACAGTATACGGAGGAAGAAAACAAATTCGGTGGAGGAAAAACTTTGAGAGATGGTATGGCTCAGTCAGCTACTCACCTTAGAGATGAGGGGTGTTAGACTTAGTAATTACTAACGCAACAATTATCGACTACTGGGGAATCGTAAAAGCGAATATCGGTATCAAAGATGGAAAAATCGCTGGTATTGGTAAAGCAGTAACCCAAATACAATGGATGGAGTAACATCAGGAATGGTTATCGGAGCATCTACAGAAGCATTAGGGAGGTGAGGACACATCTTTACAGCAGGTGGTATCGATACACACATCCGCTTCATCTGTCCACAACAAATCGAAACTGCATTAGCAGGAGGTATCACTACATTCATCGGAGGTGGTACAGGACCTAACCACGGAACATTAGCTACAACTATTGCTCCAGGTGCTTGGAACCTAAGAAAAATGTTCGAAGGTTTAGATAGTCTACCAATGAACTTTGGATTGTTCGGTAAAGGTAACTCTTCTTCTGAAGAAGCTCTTGTAGAACAAATCAGAAGCTCGTGCTCTAGGTCTTAAATTACACGAAGACTGGGGATCCACCATCTGCTATCGACTCTTGTTTGACAGTTTGTGATCAGTTAGATGTACAAGCTACAATCCACTGGATACATTGAACGAAGGAGGATTCGTAGAAGATACAATGAGAGCGATCAATGGTAGAACAATCACATTCCACACAGAGGGAGCAGGAGGTGGACACGCGCGAGACATCATCACAGTAGCATCTTACCCGAATGTATTGCCAGCGTCAACAAACCCAACTAAGCCATTCACAGTTAACACAATTGATGAGCACTTGAACTATGTTGATGGTGTGCCACCACTTGGATAAAAATGTAAAGAGGATGTATCTTTCGCAGACTCTAGAATTAGAAGAGAGACTATCGCAGCAGAAGATATCCTTCACGATATGGGAGTATTCTCTATCATGTCATCTGACTCTCAAGCGATGGGTAGACCAGGAGAAGTAATCACTAGAACATTCAAACAACTGACAAAATGAAGAAGCAATTCGGACCATTGCCAGAAGATGAAAGGAACAGGAAATGATAACTTCAGAATTAAGAGATATATTTCTAAAGTAACTATCAACCCAGCGATTGCACACGGTATTCAGCATTATATTGGGTCAATCGAAGTTGGTAAGATGGCGAGACTTGGTAATGTGGAGACCGAGACATGTTTGGTGCTAAGCCTGAATTGATCATCAAAGGAGGATTTGTATCTTACTCTAAAATCGGGAGATCAAACGCATCTATCCCAACACCACAACCAGTATTCTGGAGACCAATGTTTGGTAACTACAGTAAAGCAAACACTGAAACTACAGCATTCTTCGTATCTAAAGTATCTTTAGAGAAAGGAATCGTTCAGTCTTACGGATTAGGGTAAGAAATTATTGCCAGTAATCGGATGTGGGTTATCGGAAAATCTGATATGATCACAACGATGCAATACCTAAGATTGAGGTAAATCCACAAACACACAGAAGTAAAAAGTAGATGGTAAACCATGTGTATGTGAGCCAGCTAGCAAACTTCAATGGGACAATTATATTTCATGTTCTAATAGAATTGAAATTTAGAAATAGAACCACCTTTTTAATAAAAGGTGGTTTTTATTATTTTTGTAAAAAGTAACAAAAATATTTTTATATTGAATAAGTTTTATAAATTTGTGTCATCAAAATGATAAAGATAACACTTTTCAATTGTTTTTAGTAATCTATTATAATTTAGTCGTTGAAGTCAGAGAGGGCCCAATAAACTTGTAATATCATTTTTAGCTTCATGTGTTTTGGTTTTCAGATGGTTATTGGGCTGTTTCTGATTTATTTTATTGGAAAAAATAAAAAGGCTGTTATATATCATATAATTATGGTGCCTTTATCTACTATTGTATTTTTGAACTCGTTTAAATCCTGAATGGATGGAAACAGGATTTTTATTTTTAAAGATATTGATAATTTTAAAAATGAGTCTATGTTAGTAGTTTCTGAGGTAATTCGAAATGCAAAGGAGAGTTTGTCCTCAAAGAAGTGAGATTTTTGATATAGAATGGTTTGAATCTACGAGAAAACTTTTACGCAAAGTTAGTCATAAAAGGCGAGGAAGTAGGTTTGAGAATATTGAAAGAAAATCTTAGACTAAAAACATCACGATGTGCTGTGGGAAGATAGAATAAAAATATTGCTGGTCAATGTATTGCCGTCTGATGCAGTGGTGGTTCAACCGAAAGACAATGAGAGAAATGGGAACTATATGTTTTGAGATTGGTAATCAGCACATTCCTATTTTTATTGAGAATGATGAGAGTTATCATCCCTTATGAAGATCCTATTTTTAATTTGCTGAAAAAGGTGGATATGAGCCGTTCAAAGCACAAAGAATTTTTGAAGATATGCTGAAAGCATCATCTGACCATGAAGCTCCAACAAAGGATCACAAGATAGACACTGACCAGCTTTTTCAAAAGTGTTTCCCAAAAATAAATCAAAAGACTAAATTATAATAGATAAAAACAGAAATAAAATGAAGGTAAATTCACTAATAAGTCTATTACACATTGCGGATCCGACTTTTGCCGATTGGGGATACTCTCACTCAAATGGTTTGGAAACCTAGTGTGCAGAAAGGACTTGTAAACAGATACGGAGACAGCGGCTTTATTTCTTAATAATAGCTGTCCAGCAGTATATTACATAATGATGCAACTTATGTGAGATTAGCTTATGAAGCTATGAAAGAAAAAGAACAACTACAGAAAGAATAGTTGTTTTGGATGAGGAATGTAGTGCGATGAAAAGTCCAAGAGAAATTCGTGAGGCGAGCCACAAATTGGGAACGAGATTGCTGAAAATCTTCATTGAAGAAGGACAAAAAGTGCGATTTCTTGACAAAATTTGGGGACTATGTAACTAGAAATATCAGCGTGGGGAATTATCCTGTGATTATAGGTGCATTGTGCTGTTGATGGAAATTCCTTTGGAAGAAGCGATTACAGCATTTTATTTCTCTACGGCTACGGGTATGGTGACTAATGCAGTTAAGCTAGTTCCACTTGGTCAGCTTGAAGGACAAAAATTCTTTTTGAGTGAAAAAGAAATATTCCTTCATGGGTAGAAAAACCATGAATTTGGAAGAAGATAAAATCAGTCTTTCTAATGTAGGATTTGATTTGAGATCTATGCAGCACGAGAGATTGTATTCAAGATTGTATATGAGTTAAGGATTAAAATTATTGAAGTATAACAAAAATTATAACAAAAATGGAAAATAGAAAATACATTAAAATTGGTGTATGAGGTCCTGTAGGTGCTGGAAAAAAACTGCTTTGATAGAAGTTTTATCAAGAAAAATGATGGATGATTATCATGTTTGTGTAATCACCAATGATGTTTATACTAACGAGGACGAAAAATTCCTTCAAAAACAGTAAATTACCAAAAGATAGAATTGCAGGGGTAGAAACAGGAGGATGTCCTCACACAGCGATTAGAGAGGATGCAGTATGAACCTAGAAGCAGTGGATGAAATGGCTGCTAAACACCCAGATATGGAAATTCTTTTCGTGGAGAGTGGTGGTGATAACCTTTCTGCTACATTTAGCCCAGAATTGGCTGACTTGACAATATTCGTAATTGATGTGGCGGCTGGTGAAAAATCCCAAGAAAAAGGAGGGCCTGGTATCACAAGATCTGACTTGTTGATGATCAACAAATTTGACTTAGCTCCATTAGTAGGTGCAGATTTAGCAGTAATGGAAAGCGATGCGAAGAGAATGAGACAAGGGCGTCCATTTTGTATTCACAAACTTGAAAACAGAAGAAGGAGCAGATGCTATTATCGGATGGATTAAAAGTATGCTCTTTTAGAAGATATTGAAGAACCTGCAATTATCAGATAATTATGAACGGAATAATAGGGGAATACACCAGTAAGATGAACCCTAAGGACTGAGATCCGAGATGGGTTTCATCACTTGGCGAAATGTTTTATACCAATCCGTTTGGATTGATGAGATTTGATAAGAGAAGTGCTCATGACCCTTGGTTGAGATATATGATAAAGCTCCACTCCTGGGATTATGGCGGGGGATTTCTATGAAATGTCTTTTAGGTAGCGAAGGGAACTAATTTAGGTCTTGAAACTCAGGCTTATTCTAGAATTCACTCTATGAAACCAGGTGGATTTGCTAAGCAGACTACTACTATAGATGTAGAGGAAGATGCTATGCTTCAGTATATTCCACATCCTACTTCACCACACAAGGACTCTGTTTATGAAGCGATAAATACCATCAATATTGCTAAAACATCTAGAGTAATCTGGGGAGAGGTCATTACTTGTGGAAGAAAACTTTACGGAGAAGGAGAGGTTTTTTGAGTTTAAAGAATTTAAAAACTATACGAGAATATTCCTTGATGGTCATCTTATCTTCAAAAGATAGATTGTACATGAAACCAAGTGAAATGGATCTGACGACAATGGGGCAATGGGAAGATTTCACTCACCAAGCTACTATCTTTATCTATGACCAGCAGCTGGAAGAAGATCATCTTCTAGAACTTTTAGAAAAAGCATTTAAAAGATGATGAAGGCGTAGAGTACGGTATCACAACTACTGTAGGAGGTGGTATCGTGATAAGAATCGTAGGGCATGGCGGAGAGCAGCTCTATAACATTGCTAAGCGATTCGAATACAGTATTTTTAGATGAAATCATAGAACCGATTTAAATAATAAAAACTCTCAAATTTTGGGAGTTTTTGTTTTGAAAACTTATTATCTTTGCTGAGTAACAACTAATCATCGTTAAAAATGGATAAAATATTAGACAATGTCTTTTTAATTCGTATCATCGGGAGATAGTAGCAACTGTCGTGGTGCTGCTTTTTCTTTGTTTATTAGGTTTGTGATTTTCTACTCTGGTGGGTAGATTTGGGGAAAAAGTCAGGGCTTTTCGAAGCCGAGAATCAGGCTGGTTCTGAAATACATAGATTTTTCTGATAAGTATTTTTATAATCCTGACTTTGGTTCCAGTCTGGGAGTGGAGCGAAAACAGGCGTTTCTAGTGATTTCATCTATTTTTACTGTGATAGGCGTGGCGATGTTTGCTCAGTGGTCTATTTTGAGCAATATCACAGCGGGGATTATTATTTTTCTTTTCGTTTCCGTTTAGAATAGGAGATAAAATAAAAATTCTGGATAAAGATGTCCCGATAGAAGCTGAAAATAATAGATATAAGGCTGCTATATACACTCCTGAAAACTGATAGTGGAGAACGAATTTCCTACCCAAATAATCTGTTCCTGCAAAAAGGAACGGCTATCATTAGTAAAAAGTTAATATCTGGGCGATGTTCCAGATTTTTGCTATAAAAATGGTTTTAGGATTTAATAAAATTCTTAATAACTAAATGTATTTATTCAAAGAAAAATAATCATGATAGGAATACTTTTGTTTATGTTATTAGTTACTAATATTCTTTTCTCTCAAGAAAAAGCTCAATGAATATAAAAGTTAGTAGATTCTGCAATTTCAATTGCTGCTAATAATTATATGTTACAATTAAGTGAAAATTCTTCTAAAGAAAATAATATTATCTATGTGGTAGATGAAAACTCTAAACCAATAGATTTAGATAGTATAAAATCAAAATTGCCATTAAAAACAATTGATATCAATAATAAAAATAACAGAAAAACACTAAAGAAAGGTTTAAAAATATTAAAAGTTTACCCTCTTTTACAAGGAAATAAAATTACCATAACAATTATTAATTTCCTTGTAAAAATACAAAAGCAAAAGAATATCACTATTTTAATAATGGAGGTTCTTTCGTATTTTTGAATATTCCTGTCAAGAAGAAAAATGGATTTTAACTAAAGTTGAACATATAGGTATTTGAGAAAAGCATAAAATATCTTATTTCACACGCTTTTACCAATACTAAATTACCTAAAGAGACCATTTAAAAATAATCAGATGAAAAAAATAAATTTTTATTATCAATATTATTAATGAGCGTATTAGGAGGTATTATTTATTATCATGAAAAACATATAACCCACTAAACACAACTGATTTTCAGAAATTATTTCCTAATTATAGAGGAAATGCAGATAAAATATATGGTAAGGATTTTTTATTGGGCTTAGTTTTTCATAATGAATTATTTGAGTTGTATTTATATAAAATGATGGAAAAATGTTTCCATAAATGAAAAATTATCCAAAATTTGAAGAATGGGAGAAAAATGAAATTGTAAATAAGAAAGAAAAATAGTTCTACTTGGAAAAATGTCCTATGGATATTAAAGAAAAAGAAAAATTTAAGGATGTGATTGATTCTGAGGTATTTAAAGAAGATATGCATGGTAAAAATTTTAATACTATATTAAATGATTCTAATAATTATTATACATATGTATATATCAATGAATTAGAGTATTATTTCTTTTTCTTTTCAATAAAGATAAAGGAGAATTATATTATATAAGAAAGAAAGGCTGGTAAGATTAATAATTTCAAAAGAATAAAAACCACCCTTTCAGGTGGTTTTGTGCTTCTTACGCTCTCCAAAAATTTCTATTTAATTCGGTATTGGAAAAGGGGAGCTAATATTATCAGCGTAAAAGCATTTTTAATAATAGAAATTCGTATTTTTATGGCTTTAATTTTAATAAAATCTAAAAATGAGCGTAGTTTTTCAACTCTATATTAGACAATGATTTTTACAAATTCACCATGCAATGCGCTGTGGTAAAAGCTCTTTCCAGATGCGAGAGTGAAATATGAGTTCATCAACCGAGGAAACATTCCTTCCCAGAAGGCTTCGATGATGCCCTCAGAAAAGCCATCAACGAAATGGCAAAACTCCAACTGACCAAAGCAGAAAAAAGAATTTTTAAAGAAAAATTGTCCATACCTAAATCTGCCTTATTTAGACTTTTTTAGAAGGATACCACTATGACCCTTCCGAAGTGAAAAATCAATCAGATAGGAAATGATTTAGAAGTAACTGTGGAAGGCCTCTGGTACAGAACCATACTTTGGGAAGTGCCGCTGCTGTCACTCATCAGTGAACTTTATTACAAAATGAACGGCATGGAACGCCAAACTGATGAGGAAATTACCCAAAAACCTTAGAAAAAGCCAAAAATCTCATAGAGCTAAAAGTCAATTTCGCGGAGTTTGGGACACGAAGAAGACACTCCTACAAGGTTCATGATGTAGTGATGAAAGCCCTTACTCAAGATTCCAACAGCTATTTCATCGGTTCTTCCAATGTTCATTTTGCGATGAAATACGGCGTAAAACCCTATCGGAACCCACGCCCACGAGTGGTTCATGTTCCATAGTGCGCAGTATGGCTTTAAGATGGCAAATGCGCTTTCTTTGGAGCATTGGGTGGATGTCTACCGCGGTGACTTGGGGGTTGCTCTTTCGGACACTTATACTACCGATGTGTTTTTCAAGCAGTTTGATAAGAAATTCGCTAAACTTTTTGATGGAGTAAGGCACGACAGCGGCGATCCGATAGCTTTTGCTGAGAAAACCATCAAACACTACGAAAAAAACACGGCATCAATCCTTTGTTTTAAATACATTATTTTCTCGGATAATCTTAATTTAGAAAAATCTCCGAAATTACACAGGCTTGCCGAGGAAAAGTCGGACTTTCCTTTGGAATTGGGACAAATCTAACCAATGATGTGGGACTCACTCCGATGAATATCGTAATGAAACTCACAGGAGTTCTGGGAGCAAATGACGAATGGATACCGACTGTGAAATTTTCTGACGAAAAAGGAAAAACAAACGGGTGACCCAAAAATGATAGAACTCGTGAAAGAATCTCTAAGAATAAAAATAAACCACACTTTATGTGGTTTTTATTTTTCAAATAAATGTGTAACAAATCCTAAATTTTAATACTAATTAACTAAAAAAATCAATCAATGTCTTCATTAGAGCAGGAATTTCTGAGAGAATAGAAAAGCATAAAGGCGTGCTTTTCAAAATTTCCAAGATGTATATGGATGAGCCGGAAGACCAAAGTGATTTGTTTCAGGAAATCACTTATCAGCTGTGGAAAGCCTACCCAAGTTTTGAGGAAAAGAGTAAATTTTCTACTTGGATGTATCGTGTAGCCCTAAATACTGCGATAGTTTTTTCCTGAAATCAGAGAAAAAGAGGATTTATCTCTCGGGAAGAGGAAATTCAGAATTTTGACATCAAAAATGAAGAAACCGCCGAAGAAGAGTACAAAGTAAAGATAATGTATGATGCCATCCACCTGCTGAGCCCGATAGACAAGGCGCTGATTTTCTACTATTTAGAAGACTATTCTGGGAAGGAAATGGCAGAACAGCTGGGAATAACGGAAGGAAACTGCCGTGTAAAAACTAAAACCGAGCTAAAACAGAAGCTGAGCGACTTAGTAAACGAATTGATACACAAAGAATCATAAAAATTTAATAAAAATCTGATGGATTTAGAAAATTTAAAACAAGTGTGGGATAAGGAAAAATAGAATCCATTCCTGAAATTTCCTTGAAAAACAAAAAGAAATTCATACGCCTCTGGAAATGATTCGGATGAATATGCGGGCTGAATTTTGGATGAATATTATTTTTCTTTCCTTTTTGGGCTGTATTGTTTCCTCTCAAGGAAAGGATACTGAGCAGACCTATCTAATTGTTATACTGGTGTTTACAGCATTTATAATCATGGGATATTATTACCTGAAATTCTATACTTTATATAAAAACTAAACACCAAAAATCTCAATACTTACCATAATATTTTTGGATTTAAGGTATGAATTGGTTTTTAAATTCAGAGCTTTATAAATCTTTTTTTATATTGTATTCATTCCTATCGGATTGTGTCTTTATACTATTTTTATATTTGCATGACAAAGAGACTAATCTCACTATTTTCGCCATAAAATCACTGATATTTGGTATGGTTTTTATTTTTGGAGGAAAATATTGGTTGTATGAGAAATACGGAAATACATTCAGAAAAATTTCTAAAATTGTAGCCGAAATCAAAGGCGAAGAAGATGGTTTTGAATATGATAGAAGTTTCCTGAAAATCCAAAAGAATTCATTTTTCCTACAAAAAGGCAAGAATTTTTCTGCAATGAAAAATTCGGAACATATGGTCAAACAGCGTATATTACATTTCTTCTAATTTTAGTATTTTTAATCTCGTTTCTAGTAGGAATTAGCATTGTGATTTTTATATGTTATTATAACATAATATTCATTTCAAAGCATTAAAAAGCGACCTCTGAAAAGTCGCTAATATGAGTGGTTGTACCCCAGGCGGGACTATAAATGGTAATTGACTATCAATCACTTATATTTAATATTTTATTTTTGACACCACATTAGACACCACAGAAAAGAAATTAAATGTTTTTATACCCTTACAAGTTTTTAATAATGTTTCAAAAAGAATATAAAGCAGGGGTTCTGCCCGATGCAGGTTCTTTTGACAATAATATATCCTTCTTTTATCAACTTTTTGATAATATTTCCAGCAGTGGCGGGAGGCATCTTAGTGTTGGAGATAAATTTATTATTTCTAAAAACAGGATAAGTAAAAATAAAATCAAGAACTTCCATGCTCCATTTTGAAGCCAATAATTCTGAAAAGTCATTTTTAAGTTTTTCATAAAGCGTTTTGATTTCCTCAGCTATTTTTAAATTATCTTCAGCTTGTTCTTTTACTGCTCTTAAGAAGAATTTAATCCAATTATTCCATATATTCTTTTCAGACACCTCCCTCATTAAATCTATATATTCTTCTTTTGTGTATTTCAAAGTACTTACTGATATAGAAATGAGGTTGAGAAATAATCCCTGCTTTCCATAAATATAAAGTTATTAACATTCTTCCTATTCTTCCATTTCCATCTTTGAAAGGATGTAACGCTTCAAATTCAAGATGCATTAGAGCAGTTTTAATAAGTGTTGGAATATCGCTTTCTTCTAAGAAATTAAACAATTTGTCTAATCCTCAGATAGTTTTTCTGGACTGATGGGTATAAATTGTATTTCTTTCTTAATTCTATCGGCAAGGTAATTTTTGCTCTTTTTTTAAATTCCCCAGGTGTTTTATCTGCTCCTCTGCCATAAGAAAGTAATTGCTGATGCATTTGTTTTTATTAAACTAGTAGAAAAACATATACCCATCATCTAAAAGCACCTTGCGTGCTTTTAAGAGTTCTTTAGTAAAGTATGGTTTCTATAACTTCAGAACGCGTTTTTAGATCAGTATTATTTTCGCTGTCCGCTTCATATTGCAAGATTTCATCTATTGTACTAATAGTCCCTTCAATACGAGATGAAATACGGCTTGATTCCTGAGAGGGGCAAGTAGTATTTCGTTGTTATGTAAGTTTTTCAGCATTTGGTCGAATCTCCAACACTTCTGTAGCCTCTAATAATTCTTTTGATAAAAGAACCATAATCAACAGAATTAGGAGGAAACTTATCGTAATGATATTGTACTGCGTTACTTAAATTATAATCCATTTTTACTTATATACTTGCAAAAGTATAAAATAATATACAAAAACGGATATTTGTTTACGAGATTTTTATCGTAAATTGTTCACAAATGGATTTGATTACAATTTTTGAATACAAAGTTATTTGTTTACAGGATTTCGCCATAAATTGTTCACAAATGGATTTGATTACAATTTTTGAATACTAAAGCCATTTAATAAACAGTCCATAAATCATTTTTATAATCTTATGTAATATAAGCTATAATTTATTCAATGATTACTTATTTTTGTAAAAATAAAATGGAAAGTCTTTTATGTTTTGATATTGTATATATTTGTAAGGACATCAACGACATAAAAAGTGTGAACTTTTTGCTTTTGTTCAAGTAGAACGACCAATTTTATTACAAGAGTAAAGGCAAAACAAGTTGGCACACTTACTATACATAGTGAGTGGCTTTTCCATTGTTTTTATTACTCTTTAGGTTTTGGTCGACCTTACTGAACAAAAGCGTGGAAAAGCCCCTCGCTGTTGGTTTTATCATATAAATTAATTGTAAAAACCCAAGACCATGAATGAGTTATTTATACAGCATGTAAAAGTCAGTAGTGCATTCTCTTTTAGACCATGTAATAGAAGGAGATACATCCCGTTCTGAAATTATGGCTATACTCAATAATGCATATGAGATGGCATATATTAATGGAACAACATAGAATGATGTAAGTTTAGTACAGTATCAGGAAACTCTGATTTCAAAAATATTTCAAGCAGTTTTTAATTTTTAGGAGTGGCATAGAAATGAAGATATTAAATGGTTGCGACTTGCAACCAGAAGAAATATTTTTATTAAGTTCTGTTATTATAGATAATCCTCAGATAGTAAGAACTTTAATAACATTGGGATTTGACACTTTCCGAATTAAAAATTCTTATAGCAATGAGTTTGTTGATTTAAATCTTACAGAATACACCAATGGACTTTTATTTGGAAGGAGACAGCACATTTAAAAACATTTCATATCAACCCCAAGCAACTTTTGCAAAATCAGCCTCAAAGGAACATAAGCCAAGAAAAATGTAGAAACTGAAAGAAAAGGATTTAATCCCCAAAAAGCTTTATGGTAAAAACTAAAAATAACCCTGTAAAAAAATACTCTATACTATTACTGAACTCATAAAAAGGCAAAAGCATAAAACTTTTAAAAACGAATCATTATGTTTAAAAACCATTTTTCATTCAAAGGAAGAATAAGAAGAAAAGAGTATGGAATCTCTTATAATTGCCATGTTAGTGACAGGTTTACTAGCTGTTATTAGTGAATATTATCGTCGTGATTTTAACATACAATTGATGATATTGGTCATAGGTTCCATTTTTTTATTGCCTATTTTCTAATAGCACAGGGGTAAAAGAGGAAATGATATAGGGTAAGTCCTTGGTGGCAAGTAGTACCATATTGTATAAGTTTTATAGTACGAACAGATGGCGATTTAAGCCCTATTCATATACTTACATTAGTGTTTTATATGTACTTTGTTTTGAAGTCAGGAATTATGGAAGCAAACAAATACGGAGAAGACCCCAAAGCTGTTGTAAGCAATGGAGCGGATTCATTTTCTCCGCATATGTTTCTCCCTCATAATAATATGCCCCAAAATGATTTCAGATATGATGGCGGGCATAATGGAAATGGTACACCAAACTATAACTCCCAGCAGCCTCCACGATATAGTCAGACAGCCCAGCAACCTCCTTATACAGATTCTAAAAAGTAGGATTCCAAAAAGGGATAACATTTATGGAAAGAAACATTAACTATTTTTATAAAACATAAAAAGAAAAAAAGTATGAAAAGAAAGTTATTATTATTTGGTGTAATGTTGTTTGTAAATGTACTAGTATTTTCACAACAACAATATATAGACCCACAACCAAAAACCACCTACATATGAAAATTCACTTCAGGAGACACATGTGCCTTCAGTAGGGAGTCAGTATATACCTATTGGGGAAGTGATCCACATTTCAGTCCTCCTATTGAGATGGTAATTGGCTAAAAAGACAGAGATTTGTCTGTTTATGAAGTAAAATCTGCAGTAAAACTACCAAAAAGCAAAAAGGAAATAATTATATAAATAATTCTGATAGTAATTGGATTCCAAAGGAAAGACATGATGACCAAAAGTGTTGCTGGTAAGATAGAGATGTATAAAGAAGTCCCTATAAAAAGAAACACATACTTTTAACAGAGGATGGAACATGGAAGCCTAAATACTCTCTTATCAAGGAGGAAATAATGAAGAGATGTTAATCAAAAATGCTCTATCCATAGCTTTGTTTATAGGAGTTTTTATTATTATTTTCATTATAGTTATTCGAACAATTAATAAGAGAAAAAGCAAACAAAAATATAGCTGGGATGCAAAATATAATGATTGATAGTATGGTTAGAAAAAGGGTTCCAGTAATCATATGGGAGAAATTTACGGCAAAGACAATCAGAAAGTACTCCTTCATCAGCATTTCAGCTAAAAAGGAAGCTTTTAGTTATAATGGTGGTCATAATAAATATTAATTATAAACTTTTTAAAATGTACAATTTAGAAACTTTCAAAATTCAGCTCCACTAACCCCATGTTTAATAGTTTATATGCTTGATCAGAGTGGTTCCATGGCAGATAATTTCTGAGGAGGGAAGTAAAGCTCAAAAATTAGCAGAAAGCATCAATGAAATTATCTTTGAGACGGGATTAAAAATGCTATGATTCTGAGTGGAACAATATAGATTTGAGTTATCTGTCATAGGATATGGAGCCATTAGAAATGGTATAGAACCTGCCTGGGAAGGTAATCTTAGAGACCATTGGGTAGTGTCTATTTTCGGATGTGTTTAATAATCCCATTAATAATATTACTAATAATCCTAATGAAAAATCCAGTTTGGATTACTCCTAAAGCTGTTGGACAAAACCCCCAATGGCAGAGGCATTTGAGAATGTTTACAGAATTTGTGAAGCATGGATTAACTGGGGTAATCATAGAGATTGCCATCCACCAATTGTTATCAATATCACAGATGGAGAGGCAACAGATGGAGGGATGAACCAACAGAGGCTCATACAAGCAGTTAATAATTTGAAATCATTGCATACAAATTATGGAGGTGTGAATATTTTTAATATCCATATTTCAGGAAGTGATGGAGACAGCATATTGTTCCCTTCAAGTATGCAAAATTGAATAACTATGCCCAGTTGCTTTTTGACCTTTCTACACCATTAAATGATGATATGATAAAGAATGCAAGAGCCATGAATTATGATGTAAAAACAAGGAGCAAAAGGCTATGTTTTCAATGGTAATGCTAAGCATCTTATGGATTTCTTAAATATAGGCAGTCAGTTGGTATAATGAAAATAAAAACTTTACAAATACACAAACGCTCTGTTAATGGATTTGGTGATATACAAGATAAATATTACTATAACAGAGAAAAAGGAGTTTTTGCTATTTCAGATGGGGCAACACAAGGCTTTTAAATCTGAAATTTGGGCAGAAATACTGGTTAATAATTTTGTTCAGCATCCTGAATTTGAGGTGAGAAAAACTCTTGATAGATTTAGAGAAATATGACAAGATTTTTCAGAAATAAAATTTGAACCTAATCCTAATTCAGCTTTAAGAATGCTGGAACTCCGCAAAATAGCTGATGGAAGTTATGCCACATTTATGGGGATTGAAGTAGGAAAAAGACACTTTAAGATATGTTTCTTCTGGAGATGTGTGTGGTTTTGTAAAAACAATAGATGGATTACAATCTTTTCCCTTTTCAAATGTAGAAGAGTTGGACAGAGACAAAGGTTTCTATCCACTACGAGGCTTCTTAATCATCAAGTAAAACCAGAGCAGTTCAGGTCAGGCAAATTATCTATTAAAAGAAAATGACAAGATTATATTGATGACAGATGCTGTTGCAAGACTGACATTAAGAGATAACATATATTATAGATAAAAATTCTACATTTAGAAGATTTTTGATTTTAAGGATTATATTATTTCAGAATGGGAAGCAAAAAGGCTAGAAGAAGATGATATAACGATATGTGTTATAGAGCCTAATGCCAAATCTGATGAACAAAAATATATACCCTCCAAGAGATTTTACTTTTCCTAAGGTAGAAACACCAATCATTGATATTAATTTTAATAATGATTTTTAAAGATAAAAGCATGGAAGGAATAAAAAAACATTTGTATGAGCAGGATATAATTATATCTGATTTACGAGAAAAAGTATAGAGTGTTAGAGAAAATATTGGGATGCACTATAATTATACTCGTGCTTTTTCATTCTTGGCATAGGATATTTATTATATAATGGTAAGATCCCAAAAAGAATTAATATTAAAGAAAAGGCTTTTGATAGAAAACCCTCAAGTTAAATTAGAAAAATATAGATACTATAAAAACGGACACAAAATGAACTATCCACTTATCTCAGAATATGAAATTGAAATCAGGAAAAATGGTTCTTCTATTCTGAATCTTCCAGATACTTATGAGTTTATACCAAGTAAAAACTTCCCCGATTAAGATTTTTAGTTTTGGGTCAGGAGCATTTGCAGGAATTTTTAAAATTAGAAATTTAAAATCAGGAAAGAGTATGCTTTTAAGATGCTTTTTAAGTGGAGGAAAACAGGAAAATATCAATAGAATAGAGGTTATTTCCAATTACTTAGGAAATCTGTCTCGTAGATTGGCTTTGTAAAAATACACTCCATAAAGAAGGTATTAAAATAAAAGGTAACCTATATCCTATTATACTTTTTAGAATGGTCTCATGGTCAGAAACTTAATGATTATGTATCTTTTTATTATTGATGATAATCAGAAAATATCAGAATTACAAAATAAGCTGGTAGAGCTAAGTCATGATTTAGAAGCAAAAGACATAGCTCATGGAGATATTCAGTCAGGAAATGTTTTAGTGGAACAAACCAATAGTGGGGGTATAAAAGCTAAAATTAGTAGATTATGATGCTATGTATATTCCTACACTTAAAGGAGAACAAGCAATAGAAAAAGGACATTCTTCTTTTCAGCATCCTAAAAGAAATATGTCAGATTACAATCCCTTGATAGATAGATTTTTCTTTCTGGTTATTATTAACCTCATTAGAAGCCTTTGAAATACGACAAAACTCTCTGGAATAAAGACTTGAGAGGAGGATTTAATGATGAGGATAATTTTTTTATTTAAATCAAAGATTTATCAAATCCACAATCATCAGAATTGGTTAGAAGATTGAGAAATATAAATGAAAGGTCATTAAATTTTTATCTTGATAATCTGTTGGGTAATATGAGTTCTCCTGATAGAGAAAGAGTTAATGTTTATGCAGGGGAGCATGATATTGAAATTAAAAAGAGAGAAACATATAACCAACCCTGCTCAATCAGATATAGAGGGAATAAAAAGAAATACCTGCTGAATCAACAAAAGGAGTATATCTCTGTCTAAGCAATCCCCAGTTGATAATTTTAAATTTATTATAAAATCAGTTCCACAAGGAGTAGAGGTGTATCACACATCAGTTGTAGCGAGTAATTTTTGGGGAAAACACCTATAGGCTGGACATCAATCAGTATTCTTCTAAGAGAATAATTTTGATGAGACAGTGGAAAAACCAAATCTTTCTACTTAAATAAGAATCAGAAAGAATATGAAATAAGATTAGATGATATTGATAATGGTTATCAAAATAATCATACTGAAATATTTGAACAAGAAAATAAGCGAGAGGAGAGTAATCCTGCCCCTCTGTCTCTATCAGAGCAAAATTTTCAGAATACTTTAATACTTTTTGTTATCATTGTACTATTATTGATTCTTCTATTATTTTTATTGGGTCTTTTTCATTTAATATTTCAAGTAACCATCAAGTATCTAATAATAACGATACTAGAGAGAATATAAAGGATAGTGAAGAAATCCCAATGGACACTATTGCAACAGAGTTACCCCAAAAATACTAACACTCAAAAAGCCTTTTGATACTTACTGATACAGTCGGCGTATCAAAAAGAAGATCCAGAGCATGAATTACTAGAATATAATGATTATTATAAAGAGTACCTAAGCAGATATTTTGAAGATTTATCTAACGGAGGAAATTTAGATGTATATTTTGCAGATGTAGTAGAGTTTTTATTGATTATAAAACCCCAAAGATAAATATACAATAACGAGTGGTATAAATGAATATAATTCTAAATTTTCAATATCTAAAATATGATTTATTAGAATCAAAAATTGTGAGGAAATATGGAGATAATATTATAGTTCTTATTAAAATAAAAATAGAATTAGAAAAAGATTATTCGTATAAAACACTTTATCAAAAATACTATTACTATATAGATACTAATAAAGATAAAAATCTATGGAGTTAAAAAGGGATAAGTGTAGGGGGCTATCTACTATCCCCAAATGCCCCCAAAACCAGACCAATCTTTTTGGTATCCCCAGCTATTATATTGATAAAAATTAGGTAGATTAATTACCCATTTAAGTAATGATAATAAATTAAGTATTTTTTTCCACCTTTATCATAGAAGTAAAGATTGCAGTTTCTCTTTTATGTTTTCTTTTATTTTTGTGTGGCTATATAAAGCATCTTTAGTATATTTATAATATTTTTCTATTATTATTGACATATCGTTTCTGAGATAATTGTTCCCAGAACTCTATGTGCATTAGTGACAAATTTTGCTGGCAGGAGTTAAGGGTAACCCTTCTAAATCTTTATCATTGTTTAATTTTAGTATATTATCCCATTCTTTTTAGCAGTTGATCTGAGAAAATTGAATATCATCCAATAAATCATTGAGAGAATATATTTTTAGCACCTTTTTTGATATATTTTCTTTGATTGCTTCTTATCTCAAATCTTACCGTGTTAATAGAATTTCATACTCAGGGTTCTTTTTCATGCTGCAATCCTTTAGCATAGATTTTTATATTTTTATAACTCGATGTATCAGAAATTTTATAATATTCATAATCCTCACTTTCTTTGAAAGGGGTTGTTTTATACAGTTTAATATTTTCTATGAAATCCCTTACATCCGTTTTTAGATAAAGATTAAGCCCTACTTCTAAATTGACAATCTTGAAATCAATATATTCACTTTCTTTTATTCCTAAAATATCCAATATCTCATAAAGGGAATTTATACAATTTGTTTTTATTCAAATCATTACCATTATGCTTGTAATGGTTGTAATGAAAATGAGGAAATATGCTTATTTTCACATAATTGCTAGCCAATAATATCATGATCACTCCCAAAAATAGCATTAAATATTAATTTTATTTTTCCCATTATATTTTTGTGGATTTTAAGATATTCATATTTTGCGGTTCTTCCTCTATAATATTTCTTTTTCAAAATCAGATGTTCCGCTGGTCTTTTTGATAATTTCTGGATTATCAGTCAGCATTTTTATATGGTCTAACATCAGAAATTAATTTAGAGGATTACTAAGGATTAATTTTTACTTCCTCGCGTGAGTAATATATCCTCCCTTCTAACCCATAAACCCTTATGGATTTTCTTTCTTTCCAACGATGTAAAAGTGGATTTACTAACATCAAGATATTTACACATCTCTTTTTCTGTCAGAAAATCTTTAGGTTGTATATTTTCTAATAATGTGAGTAGTAATGTTTCTCCTTTATCTTTAATTAGTTCATTCAGTCTGTCTAGTATATTTTTGCTCCATAGTTTTTAACATTTTATGGGGCAAACCTCCAGTCATAGTAATTCTGTAGTAAAACTATTTTTCTACTATAAAGAAAAAGCCAACTCATTATAAGTTGGCTCTACTATTCTATCTATGCTTTTATTTAAGTTTTTGAAGGGTCTATTTTCATTTTTGCTAAGCGCTTTGTTTGCTTCTGTTTTTATTTTTGTGGTACATTATAAGGATTATTATTTGAAAAATTCCCTCAGCTTCTGTAAGCATTGGGTTGAGGTAGCTTTTTATAGTTTTCTTTTCCATCTATTATATAAGCTATAATTTGGGATGTATGTGTGATATTTTTCAGAAGTTGTTTGTATAGACTTAATATAGTCTATAATTCCTAATCGCTGTAAAACAATAAGTTTTTGTTTAATGGAAAGACTTGTATGATCATCATATAATACCTCATCTTCATAATGAACAGGAGCATTGTTAGATTTTTCTAATTTTTATTTTAATGTCATCTAGTATACGCCTAATAGTAAATCCAAAATCTTTATGTTTTTAAAGTCAAAATATTATCTGTCCATTTTTCTTGAGAGAAATTTATAAAATTTCAGATGATATTTTTTGAAAGAGAATATTTCTTACATGTATGTTCTAATGAGTTTCGTGCAGAGTTTTTGTAAAGAAGTTATCTCTTTCCTCTATCATTTCCTAAAAGTTTCCAAATTAAATTCAGCCTTTTTGCAAAAACCTTGAAATAAGAGTTTACAACACCTCCAAAAATAATACAATGAAATTCGTTGTTCAGTATATCCTCCCTCTCTTGGATATAATTGTTCCATTATAGTATAATCCCAAATATTTTGGTTTCCATCTACCCAGCTTTTATAGCATTTCTCTATAGATAATCGCTTTCTTCAGCATTTGGATATTCTTTTTAAAAAGAATTTAAATCATCTTCATATTTTTCTTCATAATCTTTATAAGTATAGTATGGCACCTCATATTGCATAGTATCTATGTCTATACCTATAAAATGATCATGATAAATTTGATTTTTCTTCCATAACATTTATTATTTGTTAAAAGTATTCCCGACTTTTGAAAAAGTCTTTGCAAGTACAAAGCTTTTCTTTTGTTGTTTTTCTTTTATAGGTGTCGTGATATAGTTTTCAAGCGTCTTATCATCACTGTGTCCTGTCTGCTTTCGTAATAAATGGAGCTCAAATTCATTTGAAAAACATAGTTGCAAATGTTCTCCTACCAATATGAGAGGTTACTAATTCATAGAATGGATAAACGCCTTTTTACCATTCTTGTTTTCTCTGTTTTTCCTATCGAAATTTTGATTCTTTTTAGCTCCTTCTGTTTCTTCAGTGAAACCTGCAATTTTACAAAACCTCCTTAATGTAATTATTATACTTTTTGAGAGCTTATTATTTTAGGAAATTGCCACTTTCTTTTCTTTAAAATTTCAATGATAGAAGGAAATAGCCAAATACTATAGTTTGTTTTTAGTTTTTGGTTTTCTGTAAAAGGGTAGAAATATAAATCTTCCTGACATACAATATTATCAACATCAAGTTTAAATAAATCCGAAATTCTTAATGCAGAATAACAAGAGATAATTAACCAATCTCTTGCATTATCAAAGCCTTTCATTATCAGTTAGGTCTAGTTTTTCTAAGACTTCCACCTGTTCCTTAGTAAAAAGAAATTTTTTTCTATAACTAAAGGAGGGTTATTTATAATTTTCAATGAGCCACATCTTTTTATTTCATATTCACTCTCTGCAAATTTACATAGTAGTTTTATCTGTTTGATAAACTTACTTTTGGATACTTGCTGAATATTGCATTTTATTATTAAGCCATTGGATAAACATTGTCCTAAAATTATTGTTGATTTCAGTAACTTTCAGGTTTTTTATTATATTCTGATATTTTATTTTTAAAGTAATGAAACTTTCCTTGGTGTTCTCTGCTAATGCATCTAAACCTTGCGTAGGGTCTGGGGTGCTTCTAATACATATATAGTGGTCTATGAGTTTGACAAAATTTTTTCTGGAATAGTGTTTTTCTTCTTTTCTTCTTTTTATTTTATGCCCGAAATAATTGTGATTAATATAGTCGTTTATAGACTCCTTTATAGATTCGCTTTTTAGACTAAAGATTATCAGATATGTGTTTTGATAGATTTATCTTAAATTTTTTTAAACTCATCATTAAAGTTTGTTATTTCTAAGTTTTTCTTCTTGACCTCTGCTAATTTTTGCTCCTTTTTACGATTTCTGCTTCATTCCAGCACTGTTTTTTCTTTGTCCCAATGTTGAGAATGTATTTTTAAAAGGGGTCGCTCCATTGAGATCAATTTGTCTGCTTGGTCTATATCTGTAATAGATTGTTTTTAGGTTCTCTAGTACCTTTTAAAAATAAATTAATTTCTGCCATGTCTAAAAATGATTAATGAACATTACAAATTTATAAAATGTGGTGTCAATTTCCAAACTAGACACCACATTGGACACCACTCGATATGACATATTATGGAACTTGATGGATATTTATGGGACTTTTGTTTGCTTATTTGCATGTTACTGATATTCAATGATATATGAGCGAAAACAAGAAAAAGTGCACAAAAAGCGACCCTATGAAAAAGTCGCTAATATGAGTGGTTGTACCCCAGGCGGGACTTGAACCCGCACTCAAAAAGAGGCACAGGATTTTTAAGTCCTGCGTGTCTACCAGTTCCACCACCAGGGCATGGAATGGAGCGAAAAACGGGATTCGAACCCGCGACCCCAACCTTGGCAAGGTTAGTGCTCTACCAACTGAGCTATTTTTCGCAAACTGTGCGGATGAGAGGGACTCGAACACGCCCTCTCGGCACCAGATCCTAAGTCTGGCGTGGCTACCAATTACACCACATCCGCAATGAAGAATGAACTACTCTTTCTTTTTATGGGTGCAAATATACAAACTTATTTTTAATAAACAATATTATTTTTGTGTATTTTTATTTTTAAAAAGAGTTTCTTATTTTTACCCTTTCAATTTTTGTTATATTAAATATTTATTATGCGAATTACAAGGGACGGTTAAGAAAATGTTTGAAATTCAGAGTTTTTCCGAGCGGATTTCAAAAAGAGAAATGGTTATTCTTACTCAGGAGCAATATCCGCAGCCTATTAGTATTGAGTTTTTATCAGAAAAAGATAAGTCTTTTAGATCATATTTCTGAAGGAGACCAAGTGAAAATAGGCATAAACATCCGTGGGAGAGTGGACGAATCCGGAAGGGACAGGTAAAATATTTTAATTCCATTACAGGCTGGAGATTAGAAAAATAAGCGAAACTTCTCCAGAGCCTGCACAAGCCGCTTCTGCAGCTCCACAGGCTGAAGCGAGTAACGAAAACCCTTTTGCTGAAGAGGATGAGGATGATTTGCCATTCTAATCACAAATAATAAACAATCCTACCTCTTGCGTAGGATTTCTTTTTATGTATCAATTAGATGAAGAAATCTGGTTTCCAGATCCCAGACAATATCATCCCCAAAGCGGAATCATTGCTGTTGGAGGAGATCTCTCTGCGGAAAGACTCGCTTTGGCCTATTCTTTTGAGGCTTGTTCCCATGGTTTAACGAAGGTGAAGAAATCCTCTGGTGGTGCCCAGACCCAAGGTTTGTTTTTGTTTCCTAAAGAACTGAAAGTTTCTAAATCCATGAGGAAAATTCTACGGAATGAAGAGTTTTCCTTTCACCGAAAAATCAATGTTTTTGAAGAAGTGATAGAAATTGCGCCGAAATTAAACGAGATGGACAGGACGGCACATGGATTTCAGAGGAAATGATAAAAGCCTCACACGAAACTAAACCAATTAGGGAAAAGCGAAAAGCATAGAAGTATGGAAAAAGGACAGCTCGTGGGCGGTTTCTATGGTGTGGAGGTAGGGGAGTGTTTTCTGTGGAGAGGTATGTTTAGCAAAGTAAGCAATGCCAGTAAGGCGGGTTTTTCTTCATTTTGTGCTAAATAATCAAGACCATTATCAGTTGATAGATTGCCAAGTTTATTCCGAGCATTTGGAAAGTTTAGGAGCAAGGAAATTCCCAAAAAAGGATTTTTCTATCTATTCTTTCGGAGGGAGAGGAAGTATTTATCGGAATGATTTTAAATTCTCCCTTCAGCAGGGGCTATTTTCATTTCGTTGCGGATATTTTTCGCTGAGGGAAGCCACAGGTATCATCAGTTTTTGGATTTTGTCCCAAGAAAGCACTTGATGATACAATTCGTAAAAGCCGTATCCCACCAGTTTTTCCTCCGCGTAGTGCCAGAAAAGATTTCTCTGAGCGTGTTCTTCCTCTGCTTACCCATATTTCGTTTCTTCCAGATAGGAGATTTCTTTTTAGGGGTGCATATTCCAACTTTTTCTGTTCGTTTTTAGCAGAGACAAGAATTTTTCTGCTTGAGAATAGTTTTTGAATTTAAATAATCTTATTTCTTCTTCTTTTTTTCTTGGTAGAAATTAGAAAAAGTTTCTTTTGTTTGTTATAAACAATGCAGAAAGGCAGCTGCAAGTCCTGTTTCAACCCTTTTTCTTTCATCATAAGAAGAGCGATGATGTTTGTCCCTGTAAATTCATAGGAAATCTGCTCGGTTTTGTGCTGTATTTTTATTTCTTTTTGGGGATTTGGAGTTCAGGATTTTCTTTGCTTTTTGTAAATATTGTCTGCATAGGCGGCGTAGAGTATCTTTCCTTCTTTGCTTTGGAAATAAATTATTCCCCTGTTCTGTTGGGAGATTTTCGGTAAGTCTGCTCACCTTGTTAGAGAAGGTGTCGGTATGTGCGTTCTCGTGATGTGCCCTGAATAATCTCATTGCTTGTATCCTTTGAAATCAACAATTTGAACAGCTCCAGTGTCGCCCTCGCATCTCCTGCTGCGCGGTGTGCATCCACAAGCGGAATGCCTATGGACTTGCAGAGTTTTTCCCAAAGAGTAACTTTCCGCATTGGGAATTAGTTTTTGGCGAGAGGATGGTATCTATGGTGTCGCATCGGAACTCATAGCCCAGCCTTCTGAACGACTGGCGGAGCATGCGGTAGTCAAACTCTATGTTGTGTCCCACCAGCGTAGTCCCTTCGGTGATTTCTATAATTCTTTTGGCTATTTCATGAAATTTTTGGGGCGGTTTTTCACCATTTTAGGGAGTAATGCCTGTCAGCTTTTTGCACATAGGGCGAAATACTGCTTTCAGGATTGACTAATGTGATGAACTGCTCCACTGTTCTATGCCCGTCATAGACAAATACTGCAATCTCTATGATGCACTCTTCGCGGAAGCCGGCTCCGTTGCTCTCTATATCTATGATGGAATACATGGACAGGTTTTTCTTGTCATTTTGAAGATGCAAACATGAGAATATTTTTTTCTAAAAAAACAATAAACGCAAGAACTACTGCAGTAGAAACTCCGCAAAATATCTATGGAGCTGTTTGTGGTAATATTGCGATATTTACTTTTTATTCGTTCTTGGTATTGAAAAACTTATTATCCTATCAAAAATAGATTGGCTTTTTGCTGGTGTCTTTGGTAGTGTTAGGATTGCAGTATTTTCTTGTCTTTAATTTGCTGCAAAACGAAATCCTAAAAATAGAAAAGACCATAGGGAAAAAGACAGGAATAAATCATGATGGTATCTGTTGTTCTTTTTAGGTTGGCGCATATTGTTAATATAGAGACTCTGCATTGAAAATTGGCGCTGCTCTATCCTGTGTATGTTCTTCTGCAAATGATTTTTGGGGTATATTTGTTCTGTTCAGAGGCTGAAATTAGGTTTTTGTCTGGGGATTGCTTTTTCATTCAATGATTAATTTAATGGCTCTTCTGAAATAAATATGTAAAAAGTATAATCTATTTTTGCGTAAATTTATATCCATTTTAGTTCTATGAAAAAATTTATATTGAAAACAATCTTTTTCTATTGCCAATATTTGTCTTAGCTGTGATAATGGAAATTTCTTTGAGAACTATTCCTAATGACTATAAGCAAAAAGGAATTATATGGACAGCCACTCGGATGAAATAGAGGTTTTAATCTTGGGGAGTTCACATAGTTTGTATGGCATAAATCCCTAGATATTTCAGCCAAAAAGACATATAATATGGCATATGTTTCCCAATCATTGGATTTGGATTATAAAATTTTGGAAAAAGTATCATAATAGATTTAAAAATCTAAAAACTATCATTAGTTGATATTTCGTATTTCTCACTGTATGCAACATTAGAGACGGAGGCAGAATCTTGGAGAGCAAAGAATTATAACATATACTATGATATACCGACATCTAAAGTTACAAAATAATTTTGAGGTTTTTGACAAATAAGTTGGATATAAACTATAGCAGAAATGAAATTATATTACATTAAAAGAATAAAAATGATAAAGCGTTCATAGATAGCATATTTACAGCTAAAATGTATAATGGATGGATTCCTCTAAAACCAGCTAAAGCCTTTGATAATTTTAGAAGGAATAGCTGCTGCTAAAAAGACATACTTATGACATAACTCAAAAGAGTAAAGTAGAAATACACGATGAACTGACTAATATCTTGCGTAAAATCGTAGATTGGTCAAAAGCAGAAAAATGTAAAAGTGGTATTTGTTACAACACCAACTTATAAAACCTATTATAACAGAATAAACGCTGTCCAATGGGATAATACTCATAAAATTATAGAGAATATTTGCCGAAAAACAGCAATTGCCAGTACATCAATTTACTAAAAATGAAGGAAATCTTTACTGAAAAAGATTTTTAGTGATGCTGACCACCTTTTCGGAAACAGGTGCAGAGAAAATGTCTAAACTTATAAATAAGCTCCTAATAAGCACGAAATAACTAAAATTTCTTTACTTTTATATGTGCATTCAGAATTAGAACTTCAGCTAAAAACATTGCCTTTGGAGCCTGGTGTTTATCGTTATTACGATAAAAAGGGCGAACTTTTGTATGTTGGAAAGGCTAAAAACCTGAAAAACAGGGTTTTGTCTTTATTTTTAATAAAAAGTCAGCTCGGATACAAAAACCCGAATGATGGTTTCTAAAATCGTAAGGCTGGAAACCACCGTGGTTAATAGCGAATATGATGCGCTTCTTCTGGAAAAACAATCTCATAAAAAGAATATCAGCCTTTCTATAATATTCTGCTGAAAGATGACAAGTCCTATCCGTGGATTTGCATCAAAAAGAGCCTTTTCCTCGGATTTTTTTGACAAGAAATGTCATCAAAGACGGCTCGGAATATACGGGCCTTACGCGAAAGTAAAACAGGCAAAAACAGCTGATAGAAGTTATCAAAAACATCTATCAAACTCAGAACTTTGCAGCCTAAATCTCGCTCCCGAAAAAGATAAAAGAAGGGAAATATAAAGTCTGTCTGGAATATCACATTAAAAACTGTGCTGGCCCTGGCAGAAGGACTAGAATCTGAGGAAGAATATGCCCAAAAAGCTAAATGCCATTCGTGGGATTATCAAAGGCGAATTCAAGGCAGCGAGGGAATATTTAGAAGCTGAAATGTACAACTACGCCGCAAAACTGGAATTTGAAAAATGCCCAGCAGAGCAAGGAAAAACTGCAGATTTTTAGAAAATTACCAGACCCATACCACCATCGTAAGTTCCAATATAAACGATGTGGATGTATTCGAGTATTATCAGTGATGAAGCGGCGACTTAGTCAATTATTTCAAAATTAAAAACGGTTCTATTATCAATCCTACACTACAGAAATCATGCTGGATGAAACTGATGAAGAAATATTGGAAGAAGCGCTGATAGAGATTAGGAATAAATTTAATTCCACTTCTACGGAAATTTTTCTTCCGTTTCATCTTAATATAGAAATTCCACATGTGAAGCTGATTGTCCCTAAACTGGGAGACAAAAAAGCGTATCGTGAGAGCTTTCTGAGAAAAACGCAATGGAATACCGCGTGGAAAAACTCAAGCAGGTGCAGATAGTAGACCCAGAAAGACATACCAACCGCATCATGGCGGAGATGAAAAACTCCTCAGACTTCCCGAAGAGCGCGCATATAGAAGGTTTTGACAATTCCCATATTCAAGGGACCAATCCCGTTTCGGCGTGTGTGGTTTTCAAAGATGGGAAACCCAGCAAGGCGGATTATCGGATTTTTCGATGTGAAAACCGTGGAAGGGCCGAATGATTTTGCTACGATGGAAGAAGTCATCTATCGCCGATACAGCAGACTTTTTGGATGAGGGCGAACCACTGCCGCAGCTGATTTTGATGGACGGAGGAAAAGGTCAGCTCAGTTCCGCAGTGAAAAGCCCTGAAACTCCCTCGGGCTGTATGGGAAAATTTCCATCATCGGAATAGCAAAAAGATTGGAAGAAATCTTCTTTCCCGAAGACCCAGTTCCATTGTATTTGGATAAAAATCCGAGACTTTGAAGTTCTCCAGCGGGTTCGGGATGAGTCGCATCGTTTCGGTGTAAAGCATCACCGCACGAGAAGGAAAAATTCTGCAATAAAATCAGAATTGGAGAAATCCCTGGCGTGGGCGAGAAAAACCATCCAGCAGCTTTTTATCTAAATTAAAATCCGTAAAAAGAATAAAAAGAAGCCTCTCTGGAAACGCTGGAAGAGATTTTAGGAAAATCAAGGCAAAAAGCAGTTTGGGAGCATTTTCGATAATAGAAGTCTGTTTGAAAAGTAGAAATGTTTGGTGTTTTTGTGGGATTATTTTTATCAGTTTCATGTGGAATGCTTAAACTTTATTGATTTTGTAATTTTAACGCTGGAAATTCCAAAAAGGGCATTAACTTTAATGACAGCTGGAAAAGCCAGCGATTTTCAGGAAGGTTGCTTATTTTTATTACTTTTTGTATTCAAGCAAGTTGATTATGAAACTGAACATCCAAAACGAAACAGCAAGGCTGAAAGCCGTTGTATTAGAGCACGTCCGAGATCCATAGGCGCTGCTCCTATGCTGGCGGAAACCTATGATGCCAAGTCTTATCATGCCGTAGAAAACAATATCTATCCTGCAGAAAAGGACATTATCGGAGAAATGAATGCTTTGAAGCAGTTCTCAAAAACACACGGCGTGGAAATCCTGCATCCCGCACCTATAGAGGGATGTAACCAGATTTTGCACGGATGTCGCTTTTTAGTGATAGAGGACAAGCTAGTGGCTTCTAATCTGATCCAAGACCGCGAAGCGAGCAGGATGCCTACCACCATGTTTTTTTGAGGAAATAAAATGGAGTAACATCATCAATCTGCCTCAAAACAGCCCACATAGAGGGCGGAGATGTCTTGGTTTGGAATGATTTTCTCTTCGTAGGCACTTGTTACAGCGAGGATTACAGAATTTCAAAACGGCGAGAACCAACAAGTATGCCGTAGAATTGTTAAAGGAATATTTTCCTCAAAAACGCATCATAGACCTAAACCCTGAAAAAGAATGACAGAGAGCCTTATAAAGGAGTATTGCATTTTGGACTGCTGTTTCAATCTCGTGGGCAGGGATAGTGTATTATTTACAAAAATGGATTTGTAAATGAGCGGGATTACAGGCTTATCCTTGATATTTTTGGAGAAAACTAACTGTTTCCAAGTGACAGACCAAAGAGATGTTTGAGATGTTCCCCTGAATGTTTTTCTCCATAGCGCCAGACCTTGCAGTCTCGGATGAGGTTTTCACACGGTTGAACCGCCACCTCACAGAAGAGTGGGGGATAAAAAGTAGAGGAAATATCTACCGCGAAATATCTAAAATGGGCGGACTTTTTGAGATGTTCTACCATGCCGCTCATCAGGGAATGAAAAAGAATAAACAATCCGCTGCTTTTGGGCGGAGAATAATAATTTTAATAAAAACAAAATGACAATGCAGACAACCAACACCGTTCTTATGATAGAGCCTGTGGCGTTTGGCTATAATGCCCAGACTGCCGAGAACAACTATTTCCAAATAAACTCCGAGAACGAAAATACTCAGCTGAAAGCCTTGGCTGAGTTTAATGCTTTTGTGGAAAAACTCCGTTCTCATGAAATCAATGTTGTCGTGGTTAAAGACACTCTGGAACCACATACGCCAGATTCTATTTTTCCAAATAACTGGGTGAGTTTCAGCCCAGAGGGAAGGGTAGTTCTTTATCCGATGTTCGCGCCGAACCGAAGAGATGAGCGCCGAATGGACATCATAGAAAAAGCTGAAAAATGAAGGTTTTGAGGTAAAAGGAAATCGTGGATTTTACCCAGCACGAAAAGGAAAATAAGTTTTTGGAAGGAACAGTGAAGCATCATCTTTGGACCAAGATAATAAGATAGCATACGGCTCGGTTTCTGTCCGTTTGGATGAGGATTTGTTCCGTGAATTTTGCGAAAACAGGCTTTAAAACCTATTGTTTTTCATTCGTATCAGACCATAGACCAAAAACGGATGCCTATCTATCATACTAATGTGATGATGTGTCTGGCAGACCAGTTTGCGGTGATTTGTCTCGACTGTATAGATGATGAAACGGAGCGAAAACAAGTGGTAGAAGCCATAGAAAAATCAGGAAAAGAAATCATAGCCATCACCGAAGAGCAGATGCATAATTTTGCGGAAATATGCTCCAGCTGCATAACGACAAAGGAGATAAGTTTTTGATAATGAGCCAGACGGCATACAGTTCACTCACGCAGGAGCAGATAAAAATATTGAAAAATACAGCCAAATCATTTCTTCTGATTTGAGGACGATAGAAATCAACGGCGGCGGCGAGTGCCAGATGCTATCTTGCGGAAGTGTTTTACCAAAGAAATAGCAGAAAAAGTTTTAATCATGACGAAAACATCAAAAAGTTACAAGAGTTATTGGACTGCGAGGTCATTCCAGTTGCGTCAAAATACTGACCCAAAAACAATTGGTAGAAATTTATCTAAATCTTTGGAAGGAAGGCAAGGAGCAGAAATTCACGCCTGTGATAGTGACAGCGGATGATATATTGCTCGAAAAATTTGGATTGGATTTGGAGGATTTGGATTTGCCTTTTTACAAAAAGAAGAATGAAAACTTATCGTGAAAAATCCTTGCCGAAGCGCAGAAACTAAATGGAGCTGACTTCTATAAAGAAGAGAAAAAGAATTTTTGGGAGAGGCTCTGTTGATGAAATTCAGTGGGAAGTGCCAGAGGGTGAGGAACTGATGTTTAGTGCTTATTTGGACATTGATTATGATGATGAGAGCAAAGCACGATAAAAAGATGTAGTCATCGTAAAACTTCCGACAGAAAAATCCTATGAAGCCTTTGTGACATGGCTGCCGATGGGCGGGTTTAATGACTGTCCGCTTCCAGCTGAAATGACCGCGATGGCAAAATATTGGTACGAAAAACACGGAGCAGAATTGGCGACAATCACCTATGACACGGCAGAATTTTTACCTAAATCAGCCAGTTTCTGATAAAGAAGCCTTTGGTGGAGCTTGCCATAGAGCAGTATCTTTTTGATGTGGATATCGTGGAGCAGGGTGTGGGCGATGTGGAATCCCTTGTGGAGACGCTTTATCAAAATAAGCAGTGGTATTTTGGTGGGATTAAACTAAAAATGAGAATATGTATATCATAAAAATGTTGGGTTTTTATTTTATAAAATCCAACACTTTTATAAATAGAGAATAAACTATACATATAATGAGAAGAAAAATAAATAAACCACAAATAATACTAATTAGCTTTTTCCTTATTAGCTGCACCACACACACAATTTCGGAGATTATTTACTTTTTACCATCTTCTGTAAATGAAAAACTTAGTGAAGAAATTAAGAGAAGGAAAAAGTATATTTAGTATTAGACAAAGGAAATGAAGGAACTTATGTTATTTATATGAATAATAAGAATGTATCAACCAGAAAAATTCTGGGTGAAAATAGCAACAGAAAGGTTTATTTAGAAGGAAATTAACCCTCTCTATTTTTTACTCTGATGAATACTTCTCCCATCCACAAGATAACATTCTAAAAATAGAAAAGAGGAAGAAATAGTATTGGCAAATAGAAAATTCTTCCAGATAAAGTTTGGCCTTTGCTGGACAAATAGTAGAATAAGCATGAGTAATGTTTTAGATGTGCTTGGTTTAATATGAGTGAAATCCAACATTTTGATAAATAGGGAAAATAGCATAATGAAAATGAAGAACTACATATATTTTTATATTTTTATTGTTATATCAGTATTTACAGCAAGTGCTTATTTTGATATAGAAAATTTTATAAAATATAATAAACCTGTTAAAGTATATGTTCTTAATATTCATAGGTTTGCAAAATCATCATCTACCTGCGATATTTAAATATAATGATAGAATATACAAAGGAATACCTTACCCCAGGTAGATTAAAAGAAGGCGAGTATAATGATGATATTTTCTATGATGAAGAAGAGGATGCTGTATTTGTAGGGAAAAATAGAATATAAGATTATATATATCTTATTGTGTTTGTCTTTTCTTCTTTCTATTTTTTATGGCTAAAAAGTATATGTAAAGTAATATAACTAATTTTTCCAATATATTGTTTTTACTCATCAGAATCTTTTATTTAAACTTTTAAAACGATTACGAAAACAATAGCGTCATATGAAATATATCAAAAACCAGAGTAAATAAAAATATTGTTAGTGGTATTATTATGTTTGTGTTTAGGTTGTGAGAAAAAGAGTGCTTTGCCTCAAAAATAATGACATCAACAACAAACTGAATGATATAACCTAGATGTTTTAAATACTATGGAAAATAATAATGATAATCACTATAAATATTGAAAATAAAAGCAATGAATTACTGCATGATATATGATTATGAGGAGATTTAGATAAAAAGAACATATCCTGAAAATAAAGAAATGTAAATAAAGATGAGGTTGAAATAAATTACTATCCTTTTTATAGTGAAATTGTAATCAAAACACCTTGATGAGCAGGAAGATAGAGATCCGCCTGTAATATCATCAGATGGCTTTTATTTTTAATAATTAGTCCTCAAGAAAAAGAAGAAATTACACTCTCAATAAAAATATGACTTATTGAAAAATATGAAACAAAAAGATTGTATTTACTCAAAATATAAAAATGAAGACTCTTTAAAAATCCAAATTTATCAAATTTCTCTAAAAGATGCTATGTCATACTATAATTTTAAAGATAAGTTAATAGAAATCAGGTAGTCTTTCAAATATCATTTTTACTCACAATAAAAATCTCCTCGTCAAAAATGATAAGGAGATTTTTAGTTAAATTAAAAACTTTATTTCAAACTTAAAACAGCCAATCGGTATCCATCTAGCCCAAATCCAGAGATGACACCGCTGCAATGAGCCGCAGTTACTGACTTTTTGTCTAAATTCTTCCTCGTATAGATGTTGCTGATGTGGACTTCTATTTTGGTTTTGAACGTTTCTGAGGCAGTCCGCAATCGCATAGAGGCTAATGAGTATAGCAGCAGGGTTGATTATAAGAGCTTCGTAATCACCTTCTTGCAGCCTGTTGATGATTTCTCCCTCTACATTGGATTGAAAAATAGAATCTCATCTTCGGAAATCTTTCCTTTGAATTTTAAAAATCAGCCATGGAAACCGTTCCATACGATTTCAGGCTCACGAGTTCCGAGGAGGTTTAGATTAGGACCATTGACGATTAGAATTTTCACTACCTTTATCTAAAGCTAACCTATTACTTCTTTCATCGTTTTCATGACAATGGATTTTTAAATCCCTTTGAAATATTCTCCTTGATAGTCTTCCACATCTTTTCTGTTTTCTCCTCGCAGAGAATCACTTCTTTCACGCCTGGGCGAACTGCGCCAAGAGTTTTTCTTTGATTCCTCCTACAGGAAGCACTTTTCCTCTTAGGGTAATTTCGCCCGTCATCGCTAGATGAGGTCTTACTTTTCGGTTGGTATAGCTGGATACCATAGAGGTAAGCATTGCGATTTCCCGCAGAAGGGCATCTTTTTGTGTAGCGCCTTCTGGGACATGGATATGTATGTTTTGCTTTCCAAAACCTCCGTGTCTATTCCTAGTTCCCTGTGTTTTGCTTTTGATGTATTCCAACGCCAAAGTAGCACTTTCTTTCATCACTGTTCCTAGATTTCCTGTCATGCTGAGCGTTCCTTTTCCATTGGATAAAATACTCTCAATGAACAAGATATCCTCCCACACTTGTCAAGCCAGACCTCGTCACCACGCCTGTTTCATTGGTGGTTTCAGAAACGGCTTTACTCATGGAACACTCTAAAATTTCATCAATTTTTAATGCTGATTTTAGGGTCATATTCTTTATTCATCGTGATTTGTAGAGCCACCCAGCGGGCAATAGCCGCCAAGTTTTTCTCTAATCTTCCTCACGCCGCTTTCCCTTGTGTGGGCTTCTATGATGTGTTTTAGTTCTTTTGAACCTAATTTTAATTCTTGCGCAGACAGCCCGTGTTCGTGGATTTGTTTTTCAGCAGGTGTCTTTTAGCGATTTCTACTTTTCTCCAAAGTATATCCCGAAAAGGTTGATGATTTCCATTCGGTCAAGCATTGCCCTTTGGATGGTAGAAAGGCTGTTCGCGGTGGCGATGAACATTACCTTGATAAGTCATAGCCTATTTCTAAATAATTATCGTAAAAGCTGTTATTCTGTTCAGGGTCAAGGACTTCCAGCAGGGCAGAAGATGGGTCTCCGTGAGTTCCCGTGCCGAGTTTGTCTATTTCATCCAAAAACGATGACAGGATTAGAAGTTCCAGCCTTTTTGATGGATTGGAGAACTCGCCCAGCCATCGCGCCAATGTAGGTTTTTCTGTGTCCTCGTATCTCGCTTTCATCGTGCAGACCGCCCAAAGAAAGGCAGAATGTATTTTCTTCCCAAAGCATCTGCTACGGACTTTCCTAAGGAAGTTTTTCCCACACCAGGAGGCCCTACAAGGCAGAGAATAGGCGATTTCATATTATTTTTGAGTTTCAGAACGGCCATGTGTTCCAAGACTCTTTTCTTGATAGTCTTCCAGACCGAAGTGGTCTCTATTGAGAACAGCCTCTGCCTTTGGAAGGTCAAAAGTATCTTTGGTATAATTTTTCCCAAGGCAGGTCTGTGAAGAAATCCAGATAATTTCTCTGTACATTGTAGTCAGGCGAGTTCGGATTGTGTCTTTGCAGACGGTTGATTTCTTATTGAAATGATTTTCTATTTCCTCACTCCATTTTATCGCTTTTGGCTTTTCAGTTCTTCTATATCATTTTCTGTGCCTCCGCCCAGCTCTTCCTGAATGGTTTTTAATCTGCTGATTTAGAAAAATATTCCTCTGATGTTTGTCTAATTCTTTGGTGGTTTTCTGATGGATTTTATTCCTTAATTCCAGTTTTTGAAATCTTCCTGCAGGAGTTCATAGCATTTTTCTTGCACGGATAGAAAGGCTTTTTTCTTCCAGCAGTTTTTTGTTTATTTACTGTTGAAAAATTACATTCACGCAGATGAAAATTCAGCAAATCTTCTGCTCCATCTATGTTTTTAATAGCGAAATTAGCAGCGTTAGGGATGTTCGGGTCAAGCACTATTATTTTTAGTGCTAAATCTTTGATATTGTCTATCAGTGCATAAAATTCTCTCTTGTTCTTCGGCGAAGAATCTCATCTTTCTGTATTTCAGCTCTGAAAAACGGCTCTGTGGAAAATGTAGTTTTTCACACGGAAACGGTGCACACCACGAGTGATGGCGGTGATATTTCCATTAGGAAGTTTGATGATTTTGATAATCCTTGAAATCGTTCCTATGGAGTTCAAGTCACCAATTTTTTGGTGTTTCTACATCAGAGTTTTTCTGACAGATGACACCTATGTATTCTTTTGTTATTATAGGCTTCTTCCAGCAGTTTTATAGACTTTCCTCTTCCAGCAGTGATGGGAATCACCACATTAGGGAAACATCACCATGTTTTTCACAGGCAAAATAGGAAAAAGACTCTGCTCCTCCTTCGGCAGTTCGTTTTTATCGTGAATTTCTTCGGTTATAACACTGAAACTTTCATCCATAAGATTTTCAAAAGAAATATCTTCTAATTCTATCATAATTTATACTATAAAAATAGCTGACAAATTGTCGTTTTTAATTTGTTGATTATTAACCCTCTTTATAAAAAGACTTAATTTAAAGGGCTTATATATTGCACAATTCTTGTGCCAAGAATTTTCTATGCCAAAATTTCCTGTTTTAAAATAAAAAATCCCTTCAAAATATATTCTGGAAGGGGATTGGGTTTTGTCTAAGGCTTTATTTTATCTACTCTCGCTTGGTGCCTTCCTCCTTCAAACTCAGTGTTTAGGAAAGTTTTTGCTATCTCTAACGCCTCTTCCTTGCTTACGAATCTTGCTGGAATGGCTACTACATTGGCATCATTATGTTGTCTTGCCAATGCCGCTACTTCGGTATTCCATGCTAGTGCAGCACGGATTCCATCGTGTTTGTTGGCAGCCATCTGCATTCCATTTCCGCTTCCGCAGATTAAAATTCCTAATTCGCAGTCTCCTTTCTCAATGGAAGAAGCGGCAGGATGTGCAAAGTCTGGATAATCAACACTTTCCTTGAAAAAGCACCAAAAATCCACCATATTGAAATCTGCTTTTAGTTTTCTTTTAAGAATTCTTTTCGTTTCATGACCAGCATGGTCAGATGCTATCGCTATATTTTTCATAAATCAAAATTTTGTGCAAATTTATTATTTTACCAAGATTTTTAGCATTATCATTTTATGATTTTTGTAATAGTTTATGCCGCAATCTAAGAATTTTTGAAATCTTCTTTCGGCATGTAGCCAGAAAATGGGTTTGTTAATTACTTTCCATCAGGAGTGACAAGGACATAATGCGGCTGGGAATTATTATTAAAATTCACCTGCTGGAACATGCTCCATTTGTCACCGATGGTTTTTATTTTTCTTTTTCTGCCCAGCGCCCATATCTATGCTGGTTTGTTCGTTTTCTGGGAGAAGTTCTTTGTCGTCTATATAAACGGAAGCTAAAATCACTTCATTTTGGAGAAGTTCTAAAATTTCCGGCTCTGTCCACTACAAATTCTTCCATTTTTTTCGGCAGTTTTCACAGCCATATCCCGTGAAATCTATCAAGACAGGTTTGTTTTTCTTTCCGAGCGGTCTTTATCGCCTCAAAATAATCATGAATAGGATGTATTCCCAAAAACCATCTTTCTCATTATGCAGATAACTTACATTTATTGGAGGAAGAATACCGCTTAATAATTTTAATTTAGGTCTTTCGCTTGGAAACAGACCTTGTATTAAATAGATTAAAAGGCCTATTCCTGCAATTCGAATATTTTTCTCGGAGTAGATATTTTTCATTTTTTATTATCATGAGGAAATCTTATTTTTCCGAACAGATAAAGAGTAAGTCCAATAGTTATCAATATCCATATTCCAATGAAAAGCTCTCTTTTAGGAAAAAAATGTTTTGAAACAAGGTCAGCTTTTGATAAAAATTTAAGCGCCAGAGCTAATTCTATAAAACCTAAAAACGACCTTTATAGTGTTCATCCAGCGCCTGATTTTTGGCAAGGCTTGTAAAAGCCTGAGGAAAAAGAGCCAATAATCCAAAAATAACCGCCCACGCCAATCCAAAGCCTGCCAGTGCATAAGTAAGCAATAGCGCACATCACTAGCTCCGTAACTACGCTTCCCCAAAAAGGCTTCCCAAGATAGGGCCTGTGCAGGAAAAAGATACAATGACCAAAGTCAAAAGCCATGAAGAAAATTCCATCAGTCCGCCTGCTTGCTCTGCTTTTGGAAGATTTGTTTTGCAATCCAGCTTGGAAGAGTGATTTCATAATATCCGAAGAAACTTAATGCAAAAACAGAAAAACAGCAAAGAAAAAAATAAGTTTAACCAAATATTAGTAGATATTTCGTTAAAAATATTCCCCGAAACCCCATCAATAATATGAAAAGGAAGACTTAGTGCTACAAAAATCACAAAAATAAAAGTCATACAGCATAGCATCCCTGTTTGCCTTTTTGGTCTTGTTGTCAGTTCCTTTTGTAAAGAGAAAGAAACAGTGAGAGGAATCATCGGAAAAACGCATGGAGTAGAAGCGCAAGAAGTCCGCCGATAAAACCTAATATAAAAATCCAAAAATCATCCGAATTTTTCCTCTTGTGCAGAAATACCGCAGTCTGTAAGCGGATTTTTGGCATCAAGGCTTTCTACTTTAATGCTATTTTTCAATGCTTTTTGGTTTCATTTGTAGATTTAGAAACGGCTGTGCTTTCTTCTGATTGCTTCCTGCGAAGGAATTTCAGTGGATTCTGAATTTTTACCGACGATATTCTGTTCAAACTCTAAGGTGTTCGACGCTAGACAAACCCCTGTCATCGCAGGTTTGATATGTAATTTCTGCAATTACATTGGAAGGCTGAGCAGGATTTTTAACTTGAATTTTTTTGTTTAAAAGCGACTGAATTAGAGTAATATACAATCCTTACGCCGAAAAGCTTCGGAGAACTCATCTTCTTTTTTCCAACTTCTGTTACTTTTTCCAACCAATTCAATATTTTTCCTGAAACCCTCATTTCAGTAGGGAATACCACTGTCTTCGGAATGTCCTTAGAATAAATATGCCAGTTTTTCTCTAAATTGGCGGTTAGAACAGCTTCATATTCATTGTTTTTAATTCGTTGATTTTCAGTTGGAATTTCACTGGGTCTTTTTACCTGCGCGGAAATTCCTATTGATAGAAATGCAAATATTAGAACAAATAGTTTTTGTAGTAACTTCATTTTTAGTTTTATCTTAATAGTATTTTTGTTTCTTCATTGGGTAAAAACCTCCTGTCTTGCCCTCATTGGAAGGACGCCCATTACCCTGTTTTTCGGCATCACATGAAGCCATATTTTTGATTTTTGCGAAAATAGAAATTTTTTTCATCTTTAAAAATTTTGAGATTTTTCTTTTCCGTTAAAAGCCTTTTCGGATAGAAGAAATCGCCGTCCTGTTTTTCTCCTTATTTTCAGAGGAAAGCGCAGTTTGTCTTTGTCAAAAATCCAAAAATCGGGATGAGCATCGGTGTAATTTTTCTGTCCATTGGCTTAAAATCAATTTGCACCTCTTTTATTGAGTATAACTTCTTCATTATCAATGTTTAATTCTTTCTTTTTGATTATCAGTTGGTTTCTATTGATTAACAAAAATATTTTCTTCTGATTGGAAGGTTTTTCCTGTTTCTGCCGTGAATATTTTTGATTTCTTTTCGTTTATCAAAGCCGAATTTCCTGAGAATTTCAAATTGTGCAAATTCTGTTTCCTGAGAGAGTTTTTCTTGTCCAAAATCCTTTCGTTAGAACTATTTTTAATGGTAATTTTGGATAAAATTTCATCCGTTTGTTGTTGAATGAAATCCTTGGTTTCTTTCAAAATCTGAATGCTTTTAGAAAAATCCTGAAGAAAATCAGGGCTGATATTCAGTAAATTAGGGTTATCATATTCCTGATTTTTATTTTCTTAAATAATCATTCTTTTGATTTGAAACATCTTCTCGGAAAGGAATGCCGTTTTCTTCTGCAAAAGCGTAGATTTCTTCTTTTGTAAAGCTCAGCAAAGGGCGGAGAATATTATTTTTCTTTGGCAGGAATCCCGCACAATCCGTTTATTCCGCTGCCTCGCGAAAGGTTGATAAAAAGGTTTCCAGCTGGTCATTTTAGATGGTGTGCAGTTGCTAGGAAGTCTATACTCTCCTTCTGCATAATTTCTGAAAAGAAATTGTAGCGCAAATCTCTAGCCCACAGTTGGATAGAGCCTTTGGGTTTATTGTCTTTTTCTGTCACTTTATAAAGATGAAAAGGAATGTTGTGCTCAGAACAGAAATGCTCTACCAAGTTTTTGGTCGGCATCAGAATCTGTTCCCCGCAATCCGTAATTGATGTGGGCAACTTCGAAAGAAAAAAACCATATTTTTCCTTATGAAATCTAAAAGCTCTAAAAAGCACCATGGAATCCATCCGCCACTTACCGCCAAAAGAAAACTCTTTTGTTCTGAAACGGAAGAAGATGATGAAGTTCTTTTAAAAATTTTTCAGGAGAAAGCATTAGGCAAAAATAAAAATTTTTTTCTAAATAAACATTATTGATGTATTGGATTGATAATGAATTTGATAAAAGAAAATTGGTGTTGTTGAGCTTTGAAAAATCGCTGTTAAAATTTTTATTAAAAATAAAAAGGATTTAATCTAAAAATTCTTAATTTTGAATTTGCTTTTACAGAGTTAATAACTAAATTTGTTTTTAAAGATATGAAATTAATGAAAATGTTTGCCATTGGTGCAGTGGCTCTTACGGCAGTTTCTTGTGTGAGTAAAAAGGAATATGATGCCCTGAACCTCAACTACAAAACAGGCAATAGAAAATGTGGCGGAACGCCAAAAGAGAAATTCAGGATTTGAAAGCCCAAAATTCGGCATTGTTAAGTGAAAACAACCTTCTGAAAAGTCAGCACGATGCTCTTAAATCCTCTCTGGATGCGTGTCTTTCTAATACTGGAAAGTCTTCTGCGAATATTGACAAATTGGTGGGAGAAATTAATGCTTCTAATGCTTACATCAAGCAGCTTATTTCTACAAATGCGAAGAATGATAAGCTTGAACTTGGCTTTATCTAACAAGTTGAAGCGTTCTTTGATAATGTAGCAGACCAAGATGTTCAGGTAAAAAGTATTAAAAGGAGTTGTGATGATTTTCACTTTCTGACAAAATGCTTTATAAATCAGGGATTACAATGTTCTTCCTGCTGCGCAAGAAGTTTTAGGCAAAGTAGCAAAAGTTATCAATGATTATGATAAATATTCTGTATTGATAGAAGGGAATACGGATAATGTTCCTTTAAACTCATCTAATCTTCCGAGAGACAACTGGGATTTATCAGCGTTGAGAGCTACAGCAGTTGCCAAAATACTGCAAACACAGTTTGGGGTAGACCCATCGAGAATTACTGCGGGAGGACGAAGCGAATACAACCCTAAAAACGACAAACATGAGTGTTTCTGGCAGAGCGGAAAACCGTAGAACGGAAATCATCATCATGCCTAAAGCTTGATGAATTCATGAAAACTGATGGATATAGCTCCTGTGAAAAAAATAGAATTTAAGAAAAACAATTTAAAAAAAGCTTTAATAGTATTTCTATTAAGGCTTTTTATTTTAAAATTTTTACTTTTTGGAGAAAATTTGATGTATGAGTTTTTTTAGTGAATTAAGCCCTGAAATGGATTTTTATTTAGAACAGAACTGCTCCCAAGAGCCAGAAATTTTAAAACGGCTTAGAGAAGAAACCTACAAGGAAGTTCCTCAGCCGCATATGATTTCTGGGATACAGCAAGGGCAGCTGCTCTCAATCATATCAAAATGCTTTCGCCTAAAAAAATATTTTTAGAAATAGGGACTTTCACAGGCTATGCCACGCTTTGTCTGGCCGAGGACTGGCTGAGAATGGGAGAATCACGACGCTGGATATCAATGAAGAATTGTCCTATCTGCCGAAGAAATATTTTGCGGAAAGTGATTTTTGCAGAGAAAATAAATTTTTGTCTTCAAGATGGAAGAGAGTTTCTCAAAACACCGATGAAATGTATGATTTGGTTTTTATAGATGGGAACAAGGCGGCGTATGTAGATTATCTCAACCTGATAAAACCCAGACTCAGAAGCGGCGGAGTGGTGCTGTTTGATAATGTTCTTTGGTATGGCAAAGTTTTAGAGGAAAATCAAAGAGCAAAAATGACCAAAAATAAAAAGAACTAAACGAAATAGTCTCCAAAGATGATGATTTTGAAAATCTTATACTACCTTTGCGAGATGGAATAAATCTCATCAGAAAGAAATAATATTTTAGAAGGTGAGTTTAGTGATAAATAAAAGATTATGATAATGAAAGCCATTGCCAGTGTGTCAGTAGCTCCTGTGAGGGCGGAAAACTCGGATAGAGCCGAAATCGTGACTCAGCTTTTGTTTGGCGAGAGTTGTGATATTTTAGAAGTGGATAAAAAAACTGGACAAAGATAAAAAAATTCATTTTGATGGATACGAAGGCTGGGTGGATACCAAGCAGGTTTTACCGATTTCTGATGCAGATTTTATCAAAAGAAAAACCAAAACTGTCACAGAGAGTTTTATAAATTATCAGCATAATGGAGAAAAAACGCTCCTTTCCATTGGTTCTGAAATAGATTCTGATAATCAAGAAGATACAAAAACAACATTGATAAAGAAAACCTGAAAAAACAACCTTAGAATTTCTAAATGTTCTCCTATCTGTGGGGAGGAAGAAGTTTTTGGGATAGACTGCAGTGGTTTTACCCAGATTGTTTATAAAGTGAATGGCATTCAACTGCCTCGTGATGCGTATCAGCAGGCTGAGCTGGGAGAGGTTCTGGATTTTATCGAAGAGGCTGAAATAGGCGATTTGGCGTTTTTCGAGAATGAAGAAGGAAGAATTATTCATGTTGGGATAATGCTTGAAAATCAGAAGATTATCCATGCTCATGGAAAGGTAAGGATAGACCAGCTGGATTCTGTCAGGGATTTTTAATAAAGACCAAAATAAACATACTCACAAGCTTCGGTTCATTAAAAGAATTAATTAATGAGTATTTTTTATAAAATTTTCGTTTCTTTTTCTCGTTTTTGGGATGAAAATTGGGGCGCTTTTCAGTTCCAAAATCCGAAAAAGGCGTGGAAGGAAGGAGAAAGAGTTTTTCAATTGTTCAAGAGAAACTAAAAACCAGAAAGTAATTTGGATGCATGCTTCCAGTCTCGGCGAGTATGAGCAGGGACTTCCTGTTTTAGAAAAACTAAAAAAAGAATACCCAGATTATAAAATTTTAGTAACTTTTTCTCCCTCTGGCTACGAAAATGTTATCAAAAAAACAAAATATTGCTGATGCTGTCTGCTATCTTCCTTTTGATGAAGAATGGAAAATTAATCAATTCATTTCTTTGTTTGATACAAAAATCTTTACAATAAAATATGATTTTTGGTATCATTTACTAAAGGGCTTCATAAACAAGGAGTTAAAACATTTGTGGTTTCGGCATTATTTTATGAAAAACAAGTGTTTTTTTAAACCTTGGGGAAAATGGTTTTGTTCGTAATTTGAAAGAAAATATAGAGTGGTTTTTCATCAAACCAGCCACTCAATGCAGCTGGCTAGGAAATAGGACTGGTAAAATCTTCTGTTTCTGGAGATACCCTGTTTTGACCGAGTGAGGCAGATTCATGAGCAGAATATTTTTATTCCTTTTATTGATGAATTTAAAGAAGATAAAAAAACTTATAGTCTTTGGAAGTTCTTGGGAATCAGAAGAAAATATAGCGAAGGTAATTTATGAAAACACATTAGATATCAAAATAATCATTGCGCCTCACAGCATGAAAAGAGTGGAATCATTAAAAAGATTTTTCCAGAGGCTTTACTTTACTCGGAAATAAGCAGTCATCCTTCGGTTGAGATACAAAAATCAAGAATATTGATTGTTGATTCTATCGGACTGTCTCTAAACTATATTCGTACGGAGATGCAGCGGTTGTGGAGGTGGTTTTCATTCTGCGGGACTGCATAATATATTGGAGGCAGCGGTTTTTGGTATTCCTGTAATTTTTGGGAATCATTACAAAAATCCCTGAAGCAGATGCTCTTATTTCTTGTGGAGGGGCTATGTCTTTCTCTGATGAACATTCTGGCAGCAGCGTTTGTTTTAAATTTAATTCAGGATAAGGAACTTTTTAAGCAAAAATGTCTCAAAAATGCAGAAAAATTTATCTTTTCTCAACCCAATGCTACCCAGATTGTCATTAGGAAGATTTTGGAACTGATGGAAAAATAAAATATATTTTTGTATATTTGGTTTGTGATTTTTAAATTTTGAAAATATGAATAATAAAAGGTTGTTTTGGAATAGGTACAGTGGGACTGGTTGCTATCGGGCTTTTTGTATTGATAGGCTTGTGGGGAGCAAGTAAGTATAATACTTTAGTTACTGAAAATAACGAGGTTTTTGAGCAAGTGGTCTAATGTGGAAACTGTTTATCAGAAGAGGGCAAACCTTATCCCAAATCTACAAAAATACCGTGAAATCTTATGCTAAATTTGAGCAGGAAACACTTACCAAAGTAATAGAGGCAAGATCAAAAAGCCACAGGTGACTATTGACCCAACGAATATGACAGAGGAAGATTTAGCGAAATTCCAAAAAAAGCACAAGGGAATTAACGGGAGCTTTGGGTAGATTGATGGTTGTAGCAGAGCAGTATCCTGATCTGAAAGCAGACCAGCAGTATATTAATTTTCCAAAGAGAATATACCGCGATAGAAAACAGCATAAGAACGGAAACAGTATATTATAATGATGCCGTGAAGAAGTTTAATAATCTTGTAGAGTCTTTCCCTACAAATATTTTTGTGGCATTTTCTAAATTTAAAAGCAAAAACCTTATTTCAAAGCTGACGAAGGAGCTTCTAAAGCACCAGAGGTATTTAAAGACTAAAAAAGATGAACCATCTCTCAGACACTGATGTTTCGGCTTTTGGTGGAGCTATAAAAACTGCGGAAAAACCACTCCACAGGAGAGATTCGTGTGCATATAGATTCTTCCACAGAGCAGGAGAGCGAGCGTGTGGCATGGGAGATTTTTGAGAAATTGCAGATGTATGAAACCAAGGATAGAAATGCTGTGCTTTTTCATGTTAATTTTGCTCAAAAATATCTGAGCATCATCGGAGACAAAGGTATCCATGAGAAAGTATGCCAGAGTTTTTGGGATAAAATTCATGCTGAGATGGTGGCGGATTTTGCGAAAGGTGACTATTTGCAAGGATTGAAAAATGGCATTTTAGCGACAGGAATAGAACTGAAAAAGTATTTTCCTGTCGGTGAGGAAAAACCCAAATGAATTACCAGATGATATTACATTTTCTTAGAAATTTCATATGGGTTTTGTTGTTTAGTGTAGGCAGCGGTCTTTCGGCTCAGTATACTATTCCTGAAAAACCGAAAGTGCTTTATCCTGTGTATGATGAGGCGGGGCTTCTTTCTTTCGGAGGAAAAGGAACTGCTGAACCAGAAACTGATAAAATTTGAGGATAGCACATCTACGGAAATAGAGGTGGTTATCATCCCTTCCACTAAGGGGAGAGGATATTAACTTTTCTCGCTACCAGATTCAGGCAGACTTGGGAATTGGAAAAAGGGGGTGGATAATGGAGTTGTTTTTCTGATTGCTACTAAAAGATAGACAAATTTCCATACAGCAGGGAAGAGCTGTGGAAAAATACCTGACAGCCTCTGTTGCTGGGCAGATAATAGATTATCTTATCATTCCTAAATTTAGACAAGGGAAATGGTATGAGGGAATAGATGAAGGGTAAACGCTCTGATGGAAGCTACGCAGGGAAATTCAGCCTCAGAAAAAGGAAGAGGGAGAAGTTCCTGCAATGGCGGCTGTTTTTGATTATCGTTGTCTTTATTGTGATAATGATAATTTTAATCAAAATGGCAAACAAAGGCGGCGGCGGACGAGGCGGCGGATAATGACAACTTTCGATGATGTCATCATCACCCGCAGGGACGAAGTCGTTTCCCTGACACTTTTGGGACTTCCCATCTTCTGGTGGAGGAAGTTCTGGCGGTGGCTTCGGCGGTTTTGGTGGTGGCGGCACATTCTGGCGGCGGCGGAGCCAGTGGCGGTTGGTGAATTGATTAGATAAATAAAAGTTTAAAAACCCTTTATTTTTCAGCGATTTCTTTGAAATCTTCTATGGTCTCTTCTATGCTTTAAAATATTTTCCTCCTGCAGCATTGATATAGTCCGCCACCGTTGAAATATTTTCTAGCGAACTGATTGACATCCACATCTTCTTTGGAACGGAAAGATATTTTGATAAAATCTTCATAAAGGTCTTCCATAAAAGAAAGCCGAAACCTTCACACCAGCGAGGCTCAGCCCATAATTTACAAAGCCAGTCAGTATCTCCCTTTTCAAAGCCAAATTCTTGGAGTTCAGTTCGTTTGAGCCAAAGAATAGCCACTTCATTATCTTTAACCAATTCCCACTCGCCCTAAAATCATGAAAGCAGTTTCAGACGGCTCACCGTATTGTTATCCCAAGTATTAGAACTAATCTCGGCAGGATTTGCGCCTTTTTCTATTAGATTCGCGATAATCCCTGTGTGTAGTCGCACTTGTGGAACGGTACCGAAAACCTCCTGTATCGGTCATTATCCCTGTATATAAGCATTTTGCGGTGTTTTCATCTACCAAATTTTTCCTGTCCCAACGCTTCTATAAAATGATAAACCATCTGCGAAGTGGCAGGAATATTAGTATCAGAATAGACAAAATCAAACTCACCAGGCTGCTGGTGGTGGTCTAATAAGATTTTAACGGCTTTTGGATTGCTCACCCAGTCGCCTCACCATACCTATCCTTGTATAAGTATTAAAATCAAGCAAAATACCACATCCGTGTCTCTATCAGCTCTATGGCTTTTTCTTTTTTATACTCTGCGATGGTTATTTTTGGCCTCTGGCATCCATTTTAGGAACTTTGGGAAGTCGTTAGGAAACGATGATTTCCCGCCTCTACACCTCTATTTCTAAGGAAATGCTTTAGCCCAAGACTCACTCCGATGGCATCTCCATCAGGGTTGTAATGGGTAACGATTACTATTTTTCTTTTACTGAAATCAGATTTTTCTATCTCTGACAGCCTCTTTACTAAACATAAACTGAAATATTCTACAAATATATTTATATAATTTTTAACAACCAACGAATTATAGATAAGTTAAGTTTATTCTTGTATAAAGATTTTAACTTTCTAAATTCTTGTGTATATTTGTTTTAAGTTATTTAGTTTAGAAAAACAATAAAAATGAAACCGAGTTTTTATTTTTCTTGCTGTTGAGTAATGAGAAATACAGCTATATGCTATTGCTTGATACAGGAGAAATTATAGAGTATGAAAACGGAAAAGAAATAACAAAATTTGGAGATTATGGTTTGTTTAAACAATATTATCTTAAACTTAACCAAAGAGTCTGTATACCTGATGAAATAGAAGGTTTTTCAGTTCGAATGAATTGACGAAGAACTATCTTGCAGACCAAGATAAAATCCTAAATATAGAAAAATCATATTGATGATTATTTAGCTAGTGTTACTAAGAAAATTTGTCAATTAAAAATTGATAAATCCAAATTAAGAGAAGGAACACATATACTTAAAAATTTTTAAAGAAATTAGAGAAGAAATTTCTTATGATGGCTCTCAGAAATATGAGATTCCCATTATTGTTCTATATGGAGAGTATATCCGAGAATTATGCCCACAGAAAAATGGTGTGTGGAGCGAGATTATAATGTGCTGGGGGAGGAGTATTACTATCCTACACTTGAGGATGAAGATATTAGAGATTATGTCGGAAAAATGCTATATAATGAGGGGATGATAAAATATTTAACTTCCAATATTTGCTGGATATGGCAGAGATAATAAAAATGAGTAAAAGTTCTGTTTCAAGCATTTTTATAATAAGATGATATTATCATAATACATCAAAAATCCATAAGATATGAAACAAGAAGTGTATTTATGTGAGCAAAAAGGAACAACTTTCATCATGGTTGATACTGAAGAAAATATTCAACAAGCTATTGAAAAGAGACAAAGATGAAAATAGAAGTCAATTTGTAAAATATTTACAAAGGAATGACCCATCAGGATTTAATGAATTCAGAGCCAGAAAACTGAATCCATCCAAAGACAAGATAAAAGAACCTTTAGGAATTAGTTTTTAGGAGTAGAGGGAACTAGATGTGAATACTTAAATAGTCAAAATAGGACATTTGAATATTCATAAAAATCAATATCCGAGATAGCAAACTGGATATGCCATTGCCTGAGCATATTACAGATAATGTGAAAAACTTTCTTCTGTGGAGGAAAGTGAAAGGATAATAGATTTGGATTCATATAAAAATTTAGAAGAAATTAATATTTTGGATTGGGATACGAAAATAAAATTCAAAAATGATTCAAAGAAAAATAATATTAGAAAAACTAGTAGTATGGTATCATAAACCCAAAGAAAAACACTCAAAAACATTGATAGAGTTTTTATATAATTTGGAAATATTAGAAATAAATCATACTAATATAGAAACATTTAGAAGGAATAGAAAATCTTAGGTTTTTAAAGGAAATAGAAATACAATATGGACGAAATCTAAGACAAATAGATTATCTCAATGAATGTAAAAAGCTGGAAAAAGTCTTTTTTTAATAATTGTAAAAAGATAGAAGATATAGAAAAATTGCACCAGCGCGAGGATTATATATTCGAAAAAGCAGCCTTGTCAGGGTAGGTATTGTCAATATAATCAAATTCTTACGGCTTGGTGAGCCGTATTATAATTGTGTTCTTTTCCTATCGAAATTTTCATAAAATAAATAAAAATCTTCGCTTAGTAGATAATTATCTTTGCACTCTCAAAAGGGAGAATAATTTTTAAGTTTAAAAAGTAATGGAGCAGTGAATGCTACCTCTTACAAGAAAAAGTATATAAAATGAAAAGAACATTCCAACCATCAGAAAAGAAAAGAGAAGAAACAAACATGGGTTTAGAGAAAGAATATGTACTACCTAATGGTAGAAGAGTTTTGAGCTGCAAGAGAAGAGCAAAAGGAAGAAAAAGATTGACAATTGCGAAGCAAGAGCTAAAAGATAATCTGTCTTCTGAAAATAAAATAACAGTGTCTGAAAAAGAATCTATCTTTTGGACATCGTTATTATAACTATCGGTTGTTTTAACATTTTTAATTTTTAGATTTAACCTTTCATATCATCAAACAAATAGAAGAACCCAATGAAGTAAAAGATGAAGATATTATCTGTCTTATGCAGAGCCTGAAAATCAAGAAAAAGGAACTTTCGTTATGATGATGAATGCATATCAGAGTCAGTTGTATTGGCATATTGCTGTAGGCTGGTTGATGATGAAGATTCTGCAAAGGATGTTTTGCAGGAAACTTTTATCAAAAGTCTATCACTTTTTCACAAATTCAGGAAGAATAGTCAGCTCTACACATGGCTCACAGAATAGCATCTAATGAGGCTGCTGCAATATCTGAACAAGGTGGATGCAGAAAACGGAGCAGGATGCAGATGTCTCATCTAGAAAACCAAAAAGCAGAGAAAATAGCGGGAGAAATGCAGATGAGATAGAGCTTTACTACAAGATGCGATACAAAAACTACGGAGAAACAACGGATGGTTTTCACGCTGAGGTATTATGATGACCTGCCGTATGAGGAGATTAGCAAGATTTTGGATATGTACAGTAAGTACACTGAAAACCAACTATCACTATGCGAAAACCAAAATAGAACAATATATTTTAGACCATAGCGAAGAATTTTTAAAATGAAAAAATAGATATAGAAAAATGGGAAACGAAAAACACCTGAACTGCCAGAAAATTTTTCGAGAAATGCAGGAAAAAGTTTTGATAAAACAGTAAGGGCGGAGAAACAGCCGTAAAAGGTTTAAAATAAACCCAGTGTGGGCTGCTGCGGCTGCGATAGCGGTGATTTTGGGGATTTCGTTTTGCATGAATGTCAGAATAAAATGTGGAAGTAACACAAAACCCTCAGGGTGGTTCAGACTAAAATGTCCCACTCTAATCAGAAACAAAAGCACTGAATATCAAGCAGATGTTGTAAGTCAAGTGGTAGAGAATCAACCCTATACAGAGTCAAAAACATCTTTCGCGGGGAGGTTTAGATGCTGTCTCTGAGCAGAAAATAAAAATCTTTCTACAAAACTCAAAATGGAAGATGTTCTCAATGTCACTGAGCGAAGAGGAACTTCAGGAGTTAGTCACTAATATGAACAAGACGCCTTTTTGGATTTATATTAATTAAAATTTAAAAATGATAATTTTCTTGTCGCCATATCTTTCGGAATGCTGGTTTCTGCACAGAAATATCATAGTAAATCTCATAGAAACACCATGAGGACGAAAGAAAAACCATATTCATCATTTTGATGACCATGAGAGAAGATGGCTTTTCATTCAGCAGTTGAGTGTTAATAAAATCATCAAAAGAAATTAGAGCTTTTCTAGTGAGAAAAAGATACTGTGAGAAACTTCTTAGTGAATATTTTAAAGAGCAAATGAAATAAAGCTTTTAAATCATGAGACTCATGAAAATCTGACTGATGAAGAGCTTTTAAGAAAGATAAACCTTGGTTTTGAAGTAGCTCAAAAGGTTTTGGATAACAGAAAATTTTTATTCCAAAAATTACTGGAACACCTTTTCTCCACAGCAGGTTTTGAAAATTTATAAAAATGAAAGATATCAAGAATTCTTTAAGCATAAACACGATAAAGACAAACATAAGACTAAATAAATTTATACCAAAAGAGATTGATTTTTCAGTCTCTTTTTGTTATCTTGCAGGATACTGATTTTTGAAATGAAAAATATAGAGAATTTTTGCATCATACATATTGACCATAGTAAATCTACTTGGCAGATCGACTTTTGGAGTATACTAATACAGTGACAAGAGGAGTTACAGGCGCAGACTCTTGATGATGGATGGAAAAGGAGCGAGGAATTACCATCAAAATCCCACGTATCAGATGGACTATGATACAAAGGGCGAAAAATGTCTTAACCTTTATCGATACTCCTGGGCATGTGGATTTCTCGTATGAAGTTTCGCGTTCCATTGCGGCGTGCAGGAGCATTGCTGATTGTAGAGTGCGGCGCAAAGCATTCAGGCTCAGACCATTTCCAATCTTTATTTGGCATATTTAGAAAATGATTTGGAAATTATTCCAATTTTGAATAAAATAGACCTTCCTTCGGCAAATCCTGAGGAGGTTACAGATGAAATTGTCAATCTTTTTGGGCTGTAAGCCAGAGGATGTTCTTCGTGTTTCTGGAAAAACAGGAGCAGTAGAAGAACTTCTAGAGCAGATAGTGGAGAGAATCAGCGCCAGAAGGGCGACCCGAGATGCACCGCTACAGGCATTGATTTTTGACTCTGTGTTGTAACCCTATTTAGAGGAATCTGAGGGCTTATTTCAAAGTGGTAGTGGAAGCATCAAGAAAGGGCAGAAAGTGAAATTTATGGGTTACTAGCCCGCACCTATGATGCCGATGAGGTGGAACTTTGAAACTAAAACAAGCGCCTAAACAAAGAGATAAATGTGGAGATGATGGGCTCATCATTTCCGGGATAAAGGATGCCCGAGAGGTGAAAAGTGGGGACACTATTACTTCCACTGAAAACCCTGCTCCTGCACCGATGAGGAAGGTTTCGAAGAGTGGAAACCGATGGTATTTGCGGGGATTTATCCGATAGAATCAGAGGATTTTGAGGAACTTAGGGCTTCATTGAAAAACTAAGGCTGAATGATGCTTCGCTTGTTTTCGAGGCGGAAAAGTTCGGCGGCGCTGGGCTTTGGTTTCCGATGTGGTTTCTGGAGATGCTTCACATGGAGATTGTTCAGGAGCGCCTTGACAGGAATTTGGGTGATGTAATCACTACCGTTCCCACCATGTCATACCGCACGCTACACCAAGAAAGAGCCAGATGTCTCATCTCATATCAATAACCCGTCCGGATGATGGACCCTACCACGATGGACAGGAGTGGAAAGAGCCGTATATAAAGGCTTCTATCATCACCAAGTCTGATTTTGTAGGAGCTGTAATGACGCTTTGTATAGAAAAACGAGGCGAAATCGTTAATCAGTCTTATTTGACTTCTGACCGAGTGGAATTGATTTTCAATATGCCGTTATCAGAGGTGGTGTTTGATTTTTACGACCGATTAAAATCTATTTCCAAAGGATATGCATCGTTTGACTATCATCCCAATCGGCTTCCGTCCGTCTAAATTGGTAAAAATGGATATCACTTATCAGATGGGGATATGGTGGATGCACTTTCTTCCCTGATACACGATTCCAAATGCCTATAACATTGGTAAAAAATGTGCGAAAAAGCTTTGCGAACTGATACCGAGACAACAGTTTGACATCGCGGTTCAGGCGGCCCTGAACTCAAAGTAATCGCCCTGAGAAACTATAAAAGCCCTTCGTAAAGATGTAACCGCAAAATGTTATGGTGACACTCTCGTGAGAAAACTCCTTGAAAAACAAAAAGAAGGAAGATGAAACAAATTGGGCGTGTAGAAGTTCCTCAGTCTGCATTTTGTGGCAGTGCTGAAGCTGAATGATTAGGAAGTTATTTTTAATCATTCAAAGCACTGATGATTAAGGATAATTAAAATAACACAGCTCACAATATAATAAAAGAAGCACCATTATAAAAAATAAGATTTATCAAAGGGTAAATCTTATTTGAGTGATGATATGTTAGTTCTGCTCCAGTCAGCGTTTCTTGATGTGTCAGCTTTTTCACACCATTGCTGATATTGTAGCAAATCAAGTCAAGTGTCTGTTTTCAGCTGAGTTTTTCTGATTTGGTTATGGTCATACACTAGGTCAAGAGTGATATTAGACGAAATATACTTGTTGATTTTCAAGTTAAGAATTCCGCTGTATCCCTATTGCGATTCTTTCTGGGTGGTCTAGGTAGTTAGAGAACAACCAAGCTTTGTTTGTCAAATGGATGTTTTCCATCAATTTCAATTTATAAGAAGCATCTGCATAGAACCCGAACTGGAACAGCATACTGTCTCCATCGTTTTTAAGTCCGTAGTTTCCTTTGTATTGTAAATCCTTTGTCTAAAAACAAAAGTCATTCTTGCGTTAGCAGGTCTCAAAAGTAAGTGTGAAATCCTCATTTTGGTTTATATGCAAAACCAGCACCTACATTCAGGTATCCTGGCGCCATAAAGCTTTGAGATTTTTCGCAGCGCTTGGGTTGTTCCGTCAGCATATCCGTTGTCAAACTGAGAAAGAAAGCTCGCTCCAGCAGATGCATACCAGCTTTGAGAAATAGCTCTACCGTAGTTTGTGCTGATGTTGATATTATCCTGTGTTTTTCTGTTTCCTAATCCTTGGGTATTATTTCTTCCGTATCCTAGGATAATATTGTTTTCCCAAAGGTCTTTTGTCTTTGGTAGAGTGAAAACTATAGTTCACTCCTACTAACCAACCCAAGTTATTAGCTCCACCGCCTACCCAGTTGAGAACGCTGCTTGGTTTAGCATCAATGTGTTTTGCCCTTCTATAGACCAGTTTTTCGGTGGTTCTGGCTCTGCCACTTTTTCTTCTACCACTGCAGCTACAGAATCTGTAACTGTTTCATTTTTCTTGCGCAAATGCATTTCCAAATGCTAAGTGCTAAAATAATAATGTTAATTTCTTCATCTCTATAAAAATTAATTGGGCGCAAAAGTATAAAAATAAATTTTAATCCCAATTTTTCTTCTCTATCTATTTCATAGACAAAAATTCCCTCCGTATTTTCTACGAAGGAGTTTTTATTATCCAATCCTCATTCTAATAGGCATCTTATAGTAGGATCTAACTTTTCCCCTTTTACTTCAGTGAGGAATCCATTTTATCTTTTTATATCTTCTTTTACAACTCTTTCCATTTCTTTATTAAATGATTGATTTTTCTCCTTCTGCCAAAACATTTGACATTGTCCCATCTGGCTCTATTATAAAGGTTAAGGTAGTATATAACATAACTGAGGGAGTAGGTTATTCTCTGAAATAAGTTTTGGATTTTCTTTTCTTCTTCGGGAAATCTTCGTGCCCATCTATTTTATCTGTGTCAATAGCTATAGCCAATAATTCACGAAAAACCATTATCACCACCTTTTGAGAATGAGCTATCAACACAGTTGAATACAATATTTTTATCTTCAGTGAGACTTCACTGTGAGAGCTTGGAGACTTTTCTTGTGACAAGCCATTCCAAAACAAAACAGCTCTGCAAATAAATAACTTAGAACATTTCATAAACTAATATTTTCTTCAAAGATAAGAATTTGCCCCAAATATTTTTCTTATTTAATTATATTAAATTAACTGGAATTTTTATTTGTCGTAAACCAAAAATTCAACTCATTACATAGGATTTTCTTATCTTTGCCATTCAAAAATTAAATAATGGCAAATAGTTTAATCCAAAGTTACAGGCAATCAAACAAAGATATAATGAAGTAGCGGATCTAAATCATCCAGCCAGATGTAATCTCTGACCCAAAAAGATATTCTTCTCTAATAAAGAATACAGCGATTTGGGAAAAGTGGTGGCAGTTTTTGACCAATACATGAACGCTAAAAACTCCATAGAAGAAGCCGATGAAATCATCGCCACAGAATCTGATAAGGACATGATAGATTTGGCTAAAATGGAAGCAGGAAAGTCTGGCGCTTATTCCAAAATTAGAAGAAGACCTGAAAATCCTCCTCATCCCGAAAGATCCAGCTGATGACAAGAATGTCATGCGTGGAGCTCCGCTGGGAACAGGTGGTGACGAGGGCTGCTATTTTTCGTGGAAAGATGTGTATAGAATGTACAGATGTATTTCAAGTCAAAAGGCTGGAGAGCTGAGAAGTTGCAGACTACAATGAGGGCGCAAAAGGCTACAAGGAACTCATCATGAGAGTAGAAGGCGAGGGGCGTGTATGGAATCATGAAATTCGAGGTCTGGTGTTCACCGCGTTCAGCGTGTTCCAGAGACCGAGTCCCGAGGGCGTGTGCATACCTCAGCGATTACCGTAGCCGTACTACCAGAAGCAGAGAAGTAGATGTGAAATCAACCCAGCTGATATAGAAATGCAGACTTCGCGTTCAGGAGGAGCAGGAGGACAGAATGTAAACAAGGTAGAAACCAAAGTACAGCTGACTCACAAGCCTACAGGGAATAGTGGTGGTTTGTCCAGCAGGCTCGTTCCCAGCGGCTAACAGAGAGTTAGCAATGGAAATGCTTCGTACAAAACTCTATGATATAGAATTACAAAAAGTACAAGGAGACATCGCAGCTCAGAGAAAACTATGGTTTCTAGGGAGACCGTTCGGCAAAATTAGAACTTATAACTACCCTCAGGGCGTGCTGACCGACCATAGAATCAATAAGTCTATTTACAATCTGGACGCCTTTATGAACGGAGATATGAAGGAAATGTTAGAAGCTCTAATCATGGCAGAAAACGCCGAAAAATGAAAGGAGAAGATTAAATATAAAAGCAGTCGTTTTGAGTACTTTTTACTCATTTAAAGAGAAAGATGATTACTCATCATCAGTAGTGATACTATTGTAAGTATGTTCCTCTACTTTCATCTTTTTATTACCCTCAAATCTTGCTCCTTCATGGATAATGAATGAAGCAGAGATGATGTTAGCATACACTCGTCCATTTTCCTTAATCTACTTACTACTATGCACGAGATATCTCCTTTGATTTTCTCCATCAGTGAAAACAAGAATCCGCCACTGCATTCCCATTCACTCTCCCTGTTCTACCTATATGCAGGGTGTTTCACATTTACATCTCCTTCGAAGAGTACCCAACTATCGTGTCTTGGCACTAGTTTCTATCCACTCCTTTGAAGTGAGTTTCTGGAGCGATTACATTTACTCCTTTTGATGATACATTCACCACCTCATTTCGTTTGATCCCATTATTGTTAGAAAGGTTCATTGTACATTTTCATTATCAAACACTATATATAAAAATTTTCTTTAACATCCCAAACTATAAAATTTTTCTGGCTCCACCTGTGCATTGTTATACAAAAACTTCATAGTGAAGGTGCGGCCCTGTAGAATTTCCTGTATTTTCCCTCCACGCTGACTATCACTTTTCCCTTTCCTACAATTTCGCCTGTATCTACATAAATTTTATCCAAATGAGCATAAGAGTCCCGAAAGACCAAATGCATGCTCTGGGATTACCGTATTTCCATATCCTCCTTTTACTCCTGCAATCACTTTCCCTATGGCTGGTGGATGACATCATCGCCTGTATTCAACCTCGGGTCACTCATTATGATGCTTTACTCCTCCGCTTATAGGGTGTTTCTATTCCCAAAATTACTCGTCACTTCTAGTTCTCTCAACAGAGATTTCCACTTGGGATGATGTTCAGCATCAGGTTTTTCTTTCCTCAGGAAGATTATTTATATTATCTAAAGTCAAATTTTGCAGTTCTTTTTAGCTCTGCTTTTTGTTTCCTGCTCTGCAAGATATACTAAGTGTTACTAGTTCCTCATTTTTGGAAAGATAATACTGAAAATTCCGGAATGCTGCTGGAATAAAACCCTATCGCTCCTGCCATCACCAAAAATACAAAACCTAAAAGATATGGGCGTAGTGGTAGTCGAAAGGGTTGGTTTGTTTTATATAGTATTTAGATTTATCATCATCTATTTCTATAACTATCTTTATGCTCTATGTTTTCTTTAACCTTCAAAGGAACTTTTTCTGCATCTTTTCATGCGTTCCAGAATTTCATTTCCTTTTTCTTTCTTTTTGCAATGTGAAATCCTCAAAATCGGGCATTTGTGGGTTTTTGACTGAATGCTTTATTAAACAGAGAGACCGCAGTGAAAACCTCTGAGAAGTTTTCTGCTGCATAATTCTGCCAATAAAATATTCTGTTTCAGAGAATAAAGAAATTAAAATAATCTGAAATATCCAAATTTAAGGTTGATATTGAGTCCAGTACTCTCTATATCATATTCCTTTTTCAAGATTTCTATGAATTCTTCCTTGGTTACGCCTTTCTAGGGAATCGATTTCCATTTTTGATAAAGCATCATTTGTTGAGTGTTTGTTTCCTTGATAAAGCCAGATCATGCTGAGAAAGAATGCTGCTCCACTTCTATTTTATAAATTTTCCCTTGAAGGCTGTCTATTTTACCTGCTTTTCATCTTTATCAGTATTTTTCAGAAATTTCTATGCTGTATTTTTCTGTTTTCTCTTGGTATGGAGAAGAAAAATGATCTATAAAATCAATGGAAAAGTGGTGAGTGCGTTCCATAATGAATGATAAAGCGTTCCATAAAAGAAATTGTGTCTTACTCGGATAAAGACAATTACAAGTCCTCCTATCAACTGTTAGGAGATAATAATAAGGACATAGAACCAAAAACCGTCAGTAGTATAATTGGTAAGGTGATCAGGAAACCGGTATCACAGACGAAACGCCATGCAAAGAAAAGAAATATCCTGTCCCAAAGTGGCTGAAGATATACTTTATGGAAATTTTCTCCTTAAATCAATCTAAATCAATCTCCTCAAAAACTGAGTTAACTAAAACAACAGTATAAAAGCCACGTAAAGTAATGCTCTTTTTATCGAAAATAATGTTTTGAGTCCGTAGAAACAAAATGCTCCACCAAATAATTCAACAGCAGTAAGACAAAACAAATCACACATATTTCAAACCTAAAAGAATGAAAAATTGTCTGTAATTTCCTTTTAAAACTTTCTTTTCTGCACATCTTTGGGATGCTTCAGAAACAAAAATCCCAAAATCCCTCTTTATCACTTATTTAGCCTCTTTCTGCAAAATAGTAAACACAGAGAAATGGTCGCTGTAGCCTCCCTGTAAATTTATCTCCATCCAAGAGCGGAGAAAGGATAACCTGTAATTTCCTTGCTTATTAATAAGGTAAGCAGGCGCATAGACTTCAGTTCTATAAACAGCGTATTCCTCAGCAGAAGAACCAGAAACTAGATTTTTAGAATAAATAATCTGGTCAAAAGGGTTCAGTGCATCTCGGTAAACTAAACTCGCTACGCCTTTTGTACATTTTGTACATCGGGTTGAAATACGGATATTCCTCGTTCAGCTCTTTCTCATCGCCTACAGCTTTCAGATGATTTTTAAAACTTGGGCTGATAGGGTCATCATTAAAGTCTCCCTGGCGATGAGCTTGATATTTGAGGTTTTTCTCTCGCAGGGCGTCCATTTCTTGTTTCAGCAGGGCAGCAGCGTACGCTTCAGCATAGACACGGCTTCCTCCACCTCTTCTTGACGGCCAGTGATTCACGAAAGCCACTTTTCTCCATCCAAAATCCCAGAAACCACCAGCAAATCCCAGCGTGTATTCTCTTTTTCCCCGTCTTCACGGAAAAGCACAGTTCTTTATAGAATTGGTGCAGTAAATCTTTTCTTCTGATAAAATCAGCGCTACATCTGTCCCACGCGCATCAAAGATTATAATGCACCACGCCATAGTCACTGCCAGGGGCGTCTTGCTGAGTCAGCGCCTCTACGACGCGGCGGTTTCCACCTCCCAAGTCCACCACTGCGGGTGCTGTTTTAGTGTTTCAGCCGATTTCGGAGATCACCTGCGCGATGTTTTTCAGCTTTTGCTGGTAAATGTTATAAGTATAATTTTTATGCTTTTAGGCGTAAAATCATCAAGCGCGTTTTCTCACTACTTTTTGTCCTTTTATCCGCTCATAATCCCACGGCCCTTTGTGAGTCTTTGGTAATTTTCCAAATATTTCAAAAAGTCCAAAGCACACTTCTATGAAAATTAATATGATGAGCAGGAAGCGTCGCATCTATATAATCCACAGATTTCACGGTGTCCCAGAGGTTTTCCACAATATAAAATCCAGCGGCAGTTCTTTTCATCTGGGCATTATAAAAACAAAACCAAAAACACAAAAATAATGATAAATACTTGTCTCATGATAACTTTTTCTTTGTTGAAAGCCGAGAGAGATGCAGATTTTCTTTTCACTCAGGAGAAAGAAGATTGAGAGGATTTATTTCAGTATCGTTATATTCGTTTTGAGTAAACATTAGACTCTATGTTAAAAACTTGTTAAATTAGATTAGAAAAGTGTTTCAAAAATCTGTCTTGATTTGTGGTCTTACAGTCGCTGCGATGCACTTCTGTAACTTGCACAAACCAGTCTATGCCTACATAAAAGATGAAAAGGCAAGCCTGTGGACACGAGCTAGAAGTGAACATGAAGGCTCGGAGAGATATGACCACCAGACAAAATCGGGTATTTCAGTTTGCAGATTTGAAACCTGGTAATTATCAGATAGTTGTCTTCAAAAAACAATTACGAAACCAAGACCATTGATTTCAGTGTGCAGGAGGGAGAAAAAGAAAGGATTTGGGCGTTATTGTCTTAAAATACAGTTCTTTATAACTCTACTGACCGAGGTTTTACTCTACTACTGGACAACGATAGTGACAATGATGATGACAACAGCTCACTTCAGACTACTGTGGGACTGCTGCAGTCTTCACAGGATATTTTCAACAGAATCGCAGGGGTATGATCTGGGAATTTACTGGTTCACTTGAGAGGTCTGGACAACGGGTCTGAAATGATGTTCAACAGCGTGTCCATGTCAAAACAAAACAATGGAAATATAGATTTCAACGGCTGGGGAGGACTGAATGAGATTACTCATTTATCAGAGGTCGCCACCAACCTCCACCATCTGAATACGCTTTCGGAGGTGTCAGTTCTGTGATTTATAAAAAACACAAAGGCGAGCGAATACAGAAAAGGAAGCCAACTGACCTACTCACTTACAAATAGAAACTACCGCCACAGGCTCTCTTACACGATACACTTCGGGAATGAACAAAAACGGATGGGCTTTCACTGGGATGGTCAGCAGAAGATGGGCCAAAAGAAGGCATACAAGAAGGAACATTCTATGATTCCTATGCGGCATATTTAGGGGTGGAAAAAGAAAATCAATGACAAACACACCCTCACGCGCGCGCTCAATATGGTAGGAACCCATATAGAAGGTCTACATCCAGCCTAACTTACGCAGGAAGTCTATGATTACAAAGGGATCTACTACAACTCCTACTGGGGATGTGGCAGGATGGCGAGAAGCAGAGAGTAAAACGGGGTTTTCCAGCCTATTTTCCAGCTAACAGATTATTGGAAAATCAATAAGAAAACAGAACTTTTGGACGACGCTTTTCCTATCAGTTTGGGAAAGTAAAATCTTCGCGATTAGATTGGCACAAAGCCCAAAACCCTTCGCCTACTTATTTTAAAAACTTACCAGCTACTATATTGGAAAGGCAGAATATGACAATGTTCTTCAAAACTGGATAAATGACAATCCTTCTGTGTCTCAGATAGATTGGAATAGATTTTACCATGCTAACCCTTAGCAATGGAGGACGATCAATATTCTATTTAGTAGATGATGTGAATGATGACAAAATCTGGAATCTTTCCACATTTTAGCTACAACTTTAATGATAAGACAAGATTTATCCTAAATGTTTTCTTATCAAAACTACAAGTCTGACCAATACAGAGAAATAAAAAGACCTACTAGGAGGCAGTATGCTCTGAGACAAAGACCCTTACATGAAAAGTGGCAGCGGAAAATATGATGAGAACAAACAGAGACCCACAAGGGCGTGGGTGATAAAATAAGCTATGACTACACTTTCGGAAGACAAGAAGTAAAAAGTAAATCCAGCACTGAAATTCTCCACAGGCAAGTTTGATGTTTTTCGTGGGGACTTTTCAGCTATTCTACTTCATTGCCGAGATAGTAAAATTCAGCATTATCTATATCCAGATTCTTATGGAAGAAGCAAAGATTATGGATACCAATGTTTGGGCTAAAAAGGACAAGTTGTCTATAAAATCAATGGGCAAAAACTTCTTGGTTTATAACGTAGACGGCTTATTCCCAAGCGCCTTTCATGGAAGATTTATTCTTTAATCAAGGTGATTCCTCCGTAGTGGAAGGTATGGAAAACATGTTTATCAATGCTAATGACCTCAACTATGTGCTTTCTACCTTTCGTAAAAAGCAAGGCTGAGCGGATACGTATCAACTCTGAAAACGAAACCAATGTTCAGCGCTTCTTTGCTGATGGGTCAGTTTTACAAGGTGTAACTAATGGCGCATTCTTCACACAGGTGATGAAGGATGAAACGACAAAACCGAGGACTAGAACTAGGACTGGAAGTAAAAAGTAACTTCTGCGCTCTCTCTACAAGGGCTGGCAAGCTACGGTGAATATGTTTTATAATAACAATCCTAAATTATATTTCAGTTCCGATGCTGTGGGCGCTTCTGGAGAACTTCTTATACCCACATCAGGGATGCCTATATCAAACAAACACAGACAGGAGGAACGCCTCAGACTGCATTCTCTCTAGGATTTAGATATAATAACCCTAAATACTGGTGGTGGAGCTGAACTGGAACTATTTTGATAATTCTTATTTTAGACCCATGCACTGTCAGGGCAATATTTCATCACAAATCCTTCTACAGGAGCTCCATACCCAGGACTTGATGAAGCAGAACTGAAGAGGTTCTTGCAGAAACAACTGCCTTCGGCATTCTTTGTCAATGTAAATGCAGGAAATCTTGGCTCTTTGGTAAATATTATCTGATGGTTTTTCGGCTTTCGGTGAATAACCTGCTGAACAACAGAACTACATCACAGGCAGTTCGAAACAGACCCGAAAAGCTTCTTACAGAGATTTTGCAGCGGATTTTGACAAACAATATCCTCCTTTTGCGCCTAAATATTGGTATTCACAGGGAAGGTCTTATTTCGTAAATGTTCAGTTTTAGATTTTTAATTAGTAATTCTTTTTAAAAATATATAAAAATGAAAAAAGTATATCTAAAACAGGTTGTAGGAGCTTTATTGCTATTCGGAATTACCACTTCCTGCCTAAGGAAAGATGATTGGAGCGTTCCCGATATGTACATGTACCAATAAGTTTGGGGATACTAACACTACTATGGCAGCCTTTGCGGCATTGGCTCCGCTATAGCGGGACAATTGATGATTAGTGATGACCAAATCTTTGATGGATATGTAATTTCTTCCGATGAAAATGGCAGCTTCTACAAAACTATTGTCTTCCAAGACAAACCAGAAAACCCTACCACGGGACTTCAGATAGATGTGAGCTCTCTCTATGCTGATTTCCCAGTGGGAGCACACATCAGAGTAGAATGCGAAAGGTTGGTCTCTTAGGAACGGACAGGAGTTGTAAGTAGGTGCAGTAGATGCCCAATATCCTATTGGGAGGGTTCCTGACCCTCTTCTATTAATCATATTTCCCTGTGTGTAATAATGCAGGGCAGTGGTGAATATCTCTCCGCTTCCAGTGGCTAGTTTTAGACCAAGCTAAGCGTGCTCAATACATCAACAAACTGGTGACGGTTCCTAATGTGCAGTTTGCCGATAGTGAAATATTAATTCCAAATGGACCAAAAACTTACCTCAACCTCTCTCCAAAAGCCGATACCAATAGAGACTGGTGAGATGCAGGAGGCAAAACGGCTATTCTCAAGTGTCCCAGTATGTAGACTTTGGAGGGAGGGCTGCCTGTGGGCCGAGGAAACATCACTTTCGTGGTAGTAAATACAATACCACTTGCAAATGCTGATAAAGAAGCACCAGCGATGTTAATTTCCCAGAAGCAAGAGTGATGCCGCTCCTCCGAAAGGCGGAACATCTAATACTTATGCAGATTGCGGAACTACGAAATTTCAGCTCTTATGCCACAGGGATTGACTTCTGAAAGCTCTTCCTAAGTATGTGAATGACCCTGTCATAGGCAGCGTAGATATTGTGAAGTGAAATTTTGGTTCAAGTAAATACCTCAGCTTTGGTTTCGGTGCCACAGGGTCCTAAGCCAGAATCTAAAACGATGTTTATCGTTCCTGTGGATTTCTCCAATATGAGCCCAAGTTTTCTTTCACTTCTAAAGATGGATATAACAACGGACAGGTTCTAAAGATCTATTATTCCACAGACTATCAACCGTTAGGTAATATTCATGCTGCTGCACTTACCGATATTACAGGTGCATTTACCATTTCCAATTCCGCACCGGCTAATGGATATACAGCAGGTTTTATAAACAGTGGGCACTGGGTAAAACCTTCTTCACTTACGGAAATGGTTTCATTATCTTTGAATATTACGGAGGCGGAACCCTACCGACCACTTCCATCCAGATAGATGACGCTTAAAGTGAGTAAAAGATGCTTCTTCTACATTCTTAAAAATCTATGCCCTCACAGCATAGATATTTCCATACCTCAGGAGAAACGAAAATGAAGGCAAATAAGCACTGGTATTTTTCGCTGTTTTGATTCTGAAAAGAAATTCACAATAAACATTTTGCTTATCTAGAAAACATTTCCTATCTTTGTTATGGAAAGCATTGCGTAGTGCCTTGCTTCCATTTAGCTTAAAATAATTCAACTATAGGCAATACACTAAAGTAAAACTCTGGAGCAATCCTCTTATCTGCAGAAACCATGGGATTTACCGCTGTTCCTAGTATCAATGCAATTTGAATACCCAAGACCTTATCGCCCTGATGAAAGCAGAAGGTATGGAAATAAGAGACATAGAAACAGCACAGGATATCATTACCCGATTCTTTCGTAAGGCCGAAGGAAATGGTATTGCAGGGGAACAGCATAAATGTTGGCTTCGTCATTGCACGCCCTACCGTAAAGGGTATTCAGGATGATGTATGGGACAAGAAAAACACTTTGTTCAAGTGAGCATGACCGCAGGGGCAGAGCTGAGAAAGAGAATGCCGCACAGACCAGAATAGAAATCCTCAGAGCAGGGTTCTCCTATGGCACTGCTGGGAATAACCGATAAAGCAACAGGCAGTACCGATGGCAGCCTGACCAAAGGCAAGAATGCCGAACTGCAGGGGGACATGCCTAAAAATAGCTGGAAACCATGCCGACTGCGGAGTCGCCTTTACCCATCTCGATACAGGGCAGAAGATAAAGCTGGGGATGGATGATGTCGCCATCAATGAACCTGCTAGACTGCTCATTTTTGAGTCCCGGATCTTCCCACAGGAAGCTACAGGCTGAGGCGTAACCACCCAAAAGTTCCACAGGCTCTAAACTGCTGAAAAGAACCCCGAACAGAAACCCTTGGGCAGATTATCACCATGGTATAATGAAAGTCTCGTCTGTCCGCATACGGACACTAAGCTGTTCCTGTAAGAACATGAGGTCTGTTCCTATACGAGACAGAACAGGTATATAATAGGTGGTAAGTGTATTTCCTTCTCATAAAAACCTCCTACTCCTCTGGGCAGGTGTGTATCTACAGCGGCATCCTTTTACGGATACCGCCCAACACACTATGAGAAAATTAATTTTTATCACTAATCTTGGATACATCTTAGAAATACTTCTCGATTGTCTTCTGCTATTGATCCCATCGGGACTTAATACATTCCCTGAAGGAGTTATGAGACGCCAAGTAATATGATGGCCGTGATTCGCGGTATATCCGCTCGTATACTGTCTGTTTCCTGCTCCTGGCAGACGGAGCTGAGGTCAGTTGCATTCGCTCCATCCGCCAACAGCATTTGGGTAATCATCAAACTCTGTTTTTGTAGGCACATAGAAGCCATTAGGGCATGGGTTATTCGCTCCATTTGCCTGCCAAAGATTGAAAGGTCCTGTGGTTGCTAAAGTGCTAGTTGCAAGAGAGGTAGAGCCAACCTCATCTATATAACTATTGGTTCCTGCATTATACCAGCTGTTAGCTAAAAGTTGTTGGTGGGGTATAGTGTACAGAGGCAGCAGGGGTTCCCATTTTGAGTCCAGTCTATCAGCTCATCGCCCATCGCCATTCTCTGCCATTGGAAGTGGGGAGCCGTAGGACTTGGTGTCGTTTTTGATCACCAGGAGCCATTCTGCCCATCAGGTTAAAGTGTTCAGAGTTAATGTTAGCAGTAGTCCGCCCCAAGGTTATTGGTAGCCACACCTTTTTCTATAAGAGCCTATTTTCACGGTTACTGGCAGGTGAATGAACTGGTGTTCATGTTCATCAGCAGCCAAGGACCGGCATAGTCTCTGGTTTACACGCCCAAAGTATCGGTCTAAGATCCCTGCAATAGCGCGGACATCTAAGGCACCTGTGCCGTAGTCAAACTCTATAAACTCTACACCTTTACCATCTATACCCACCCCTTCGTTGATGTCTAATTTCTTCACTTTAATCTCTGCACTTGGTTTCAGTGTTGCAGTGATGAATGTGGTAGCCGTAGTAAAGGCTTATGCTGTCCAAGAGCAAGGGTAAGGGTAGGTCTCTTGTTGTCTTCGGTATAGTTTTTAGGGATGTTTATAGTAGCAGAGTATGCAGGGAGGTTCCTGAGCCAGTTGCTGTTACAGGGATTTTTATCTGTATGCCTGCTGCAGGTATTGTTCCTTGGTATTCCATTAATGGAGATCCCCAGGGTTCCTGGTCCAGAGCTTCCCCAAGAGGCAGGTCCTGTGGGAGGGAGTACGTAAGGTAGGTGGTTATTATCCCTTACAGAAACAACGACGTAAGAGGTGTTTTTCAGTGTGATTGTTGTTGGGATACTTGGTGGGGTAGGAGGTGTAGGAGTGCTTGCACAGCTGCTTATCCAGTCAGTACCATTATGTTTCAATACAATTGGTATCGGTGTTATAGACCATAGTCCCAGCTAACATTCCCACCCTAGCTGTCTATTTCTGTAGTGGCGGCATATGGAAGGACTATTCCTTGAGGTTTGGTCATGTCCGATGAACTCTTCACATGCAGAGTAGCTTTTTGGTTTCCCTCTGTGTTTATGCCTACTTTTCCTTCACTCTGAGCAAAGAGCCATTGTAGGCAGGAACACAGTAGTAATAAATATTTTTCATAAGATAGTTTGAGATAAAAATTAATTACTGCAAAGATAAGACTTTTCCTTTTTAAAAGGAAAAGTCTTGTTGATTATTTGTTATAATTAGCTTCCACCTCATCCCAGTTGATGATTTGAAAAGCCTCTACATAATCGGGCTCTTCTGTTTTTGGTAATGAAGGTAGTAGGCATGTTCCCAGACATCCAGTCCTGAAAATAGGCGTGCCGCCGCATCCAGCATCTGGCATCAGGGGATTGTCTTGGTTCGGTGTAGAGCAGATTTCTAATGTGCCGTCTTCCTTTTGCACAGCCAAGCCATCCAGAGCCAAATCTTGTTTTGCAGCATTAGAAAAATCTTGTTTGAATTGTTCAAATCCGCCATGAGTTTTCTATGGCCGTCTTTACATTTCTGATGGGGGTTTTTAGAGCCATTGGGTTTTAGTATTTCCCAGAAAGAGAATGGTTATAGTGGCCGCCTCCATTATTCTAACGGCTGGAATTTGGTATCCTGTTTTTGCAGATTTCCTCTATACTTTTTCCTTCCAGTTCTGTTCCTGCAAGGGCTTTGTTAAGATTGTCTATATACGCCTGATGATGCTTTGTATGGTGGATTTCCATGGTTTTTAGCATCAATGACAGGCTCTAATGCGTTATAAGCATAATCTAATTTTAGTAATTCAAAGGGCATAATTCTTTATTTAAAATTTCGCCAAAAGTAAATAAAAACATTCGTTTAGAAAATTTTGTTAAGAGATTTTATAAATCAATATTTTTCATATTTTGACAATAATGTTAGAAAAACTTATTTTTGGGGAAAAATATTTAGTTATGATTAACAAAACATTATGCTGCGCAGTAGGTTTAGCTGCCATTTCGTTTTATGAACGCTCAACACAATTATCCTAAAACAGAGAAAATAAGCCACACCGATGAGTATTTTCGGTACGAAGGTGGAAGACCCTTACCGCTGGCTGGAAGACGACATGTCCCAAAACACCAAAAACTGGGTAAAAAGCGAGGTGGATTTTACTAATAATTATTTGGCTAAAATCCCTTTCAGAAAGGACATCACTGAAACAGCTGAAAGACATCTGGAATTATGATTTCTGCTCCGTTCAAAGGAGGAGATTATACTTATTTCTATAAAATGACGGGCTTCAGGCGCAGTATGTTCTATACAGAAAGGACAAAAACGGAAAAACAGAAGTATTCCTTGACCCTAATAAATTCTCGGCTGACAGGACAACTTCCTTGGCAGGGAATCAGCTTTTAATAAAGAAGGAAACCTCGTTGCTTACAAAAATCTCCGAAGGAAGCAGCGACTGGAATAAAATCATCATCCTAGATGCCATTACCAAAAAGCAAATCGATGAAACTCTTGTCGATGTGAAATTCAGCGGAATTGCATGGCTTTAGCGATGAAGGTTTCTACTATTCCAGCTATGACAGACCTGATGGAAGCGTACTTTCTGCAAAAACAGACACGCACAAAATCTATTTCCATAAACTGGGAACTAAGCAGTCTGAAGACCAGCTCATCATCGGTGGAGAGAACTTTAAGCGAAGATATCTTTCTGCCAGCGTTTCTGATGACCAGAGATTTCTAATCATTTTCTGCGGCAAATGCTACGAATAGAGCAGAGCTTTACATCAAAGATTTAAAAGAAAAACAGACTTCGTTCCTGTGCAGACTGGGTATGATTTTTAATACAAATGTAGTCGACACCAAAGGCGATATCATCTATGCTATCACGGACAAAAATGCTCCGAACAAAAAGATAGTGAAATTTAATTTCAACAATCCTAACAACTGGACAAGTGGTCCTGAAAAAGAAAATGCTGTCTATCTCTACTGGCGGCGGATATCTGTTTTGCTAAATATGAAAGATGCTATTTCTTTCGTGCAGCAGCTGGATTACAACGGAAAACTTATCCGCGACATCAAACTTCCTGGAGCTGGGAAGGCAGATGGCTTCGAAGGGAAAACAGGAGAAAAAGAACTATATTTTTCATTTACAAATTCATCACGCCCAGCACGATTTATAAATATAATTTGACTACGAGGAAAATACAAATTCACCAAAAACCTAAAGTAAAATTTAATCCTGATGACTATGCTATCCGAACAAGTATTTTATACCTCAGCAGATGGAACTAAAATACCTGATGATCAACTACAAAAAGGTTAAAAAGAGATGGTAAAAACCCTACTATTCTATATTCTTACGGAGGGTTTAATGTAAGTCTTACACCTTCTTTCTCGCCTGTAAATGCTATCTGGATGGAGAATGAGTGGAATCTACGCTGTTCCAAACATCCGTGGCGGAGGTGAGTATGGTAAAAATGGCACGATGCAGGAACCAAAATGCAGAAGAAAAATGTATTCAATGACTTCATCGCGGCAGGAGAATACCTACAAAAGAACGGATATACTTCACCGAAATATAGCTCTTTCTGGGCGTTCAATGGCGGTCTTCTTGTAGGAGCTACCATGACTATGAGACCAGACCTTGCCAAAGTAGCTTTCCCAGGTGTGGGAGTATTGGATATGCTTCGTTATAACAAATTTACTGCTAGTGCTGGCTGGGCTTATGACTACGGAACAGCTGAGGACAACAAAGAAATGTTTGAATACCTAAAATCCTACTCGCCTGTTCATAATGTAGAAAAAGGTGCGTGCTACCCTTCTCGATGATTATCACCAGCGACCATGATGACCGTGTGGTTCCTGCACACTCCTTCAAATTCAGGCCGAACTACAAAGAGAAACAAAGCTGCCCGAATCCTATTCTTATCCGAATAGAGATGAATGCTGGACATCAGGTGCTGGGCGTTCTACAGACCAAGTTATCAATGAAAATGCTGATTTTGCTAAGTTTCGGGTTCTATGAAAATGGGCATCCGACAACTGAAAAATAAAATCAGTTCTTTACTAAATATTCTATCCCGTTCATTTCAGAATGAGCGGGATTTTGTTACTAAAGGTTATTAAAAAGCCTCCTAAATTTAGGAGGCTTCGTGTCAATATTGTAGTCTACATTATACACCAATATTTGCATTTTGGTCAGCATAGCTTCGTTATCATCACTATTAGCACCACTATACGGAAGAGGCCCTACTCCTGGATTGTTATATAACCCTCATTGCTCCTGACCAAGATCTTACACCTACTTTAAATGTATAAGTTCCTGAGTTAAGTTCTACAGATTTTATAATAGATAGCAGGAAAAGGAAGCAACATTAGTCCTCTTTTAGCAACAGTTTGACCACTTAGAGTAGCGGTTCCATCCACACTGGTAACATATCCAGTGTATGCAGAGGATATTTTTGTTCCATTTTGAAACAAATTAAAAAGCTCCTTGTGCATTTTGGTCTGCACCTGATATGCCTGTAACATATCCTGTTACAGTAATCAGTATTTTCTGTCTTTTGCCTGCTGGAACAGTTATAGTCTGAGTAACCCCTGGAACATCAGCTTGAGCCACCAGAAGCTGATATTCAGAGGGCAGAGCCCCTACATAGAGATGCTTCTGCAATAGTTCCTATGGAGTGTTTTATTTCTCTGACCAAACAGGTTGGTTGTTAGCCCCTTGAGATAGCACCTGCCCTTGTGTTCCTGCTGGGATTTTTCCCTATATTTCCACTGTTATCGGTGGCAACCAAGCCTTTTTACATTAAAGGTTGTTCCTTTTGTGTTTGTTCCATTATATATTTTGCCTGTGCCACTTGCTGGGAGGTCTTCTGACACGAAGAGTTCCCTTTCACATCCAATGTTTCAGTGGGGCAGAGTGTTGATACCAACTTTCCCATTCGTTTGAGCCAAAGCAATTTCTACAGATAGCATTTCGCAGCTAAAATAAAAATTTTTATTCATTTGTAAATATTTTAAGTTGGCAAAGATATTAAAAATTTATTTGTAACAAACTTTTAGTTTTTAACAACATTTAATACCAATAAGATGCTTATCCATTGATTATTGAATGTGCTATAATTTTTATATTGAAAATACAGTTCAGCATTTAAAAACAACAGCTCAGTTTATTTTTAGTTTTTTCATCGAAAATCTGTCATACCTTTGAATCATCACAAGAACCATGAAAAAGTTTTTCTTCATCTGCTTTTTATTTCCCTTGGAATAACTGCTTTTTAGAAATGTTTTGGGTACAGAGTCCACTTTGGATATGGATTTCTGTATTTCAGCTCTTTACATTTATACCATTGGGTTCAGCCAGATGCTGCTCAATAATTTTCTCAGCCAAAAGATGGGACTGGATATCACAGACATGAGCGTGTGACTTTTGGAATTATTTTCACTATTTTGGTGAGTGTGGCAGGTGTGCTTTTGTGCAACTACATCAATTTCATTTGATACAAAATGCCCGTTGAGGTTTTTGGACAGAGAAAATGTGGTGGATTCATATTTTTAAGCATCCTTGTTCTCTGGGAGTTTCTGCTGCTTTTTCTCACGCGAGAAGCTTTTATGATAGAATGGATCTACAATGACACAGGTGGTGGAGCAGAAAATCATTGCAACTTCGGCGAATGTCCGTTTTAGAAAAGCCTCATCAGCTTGACCCGCATTTTTCTTTTTCAATTCGCTGAATGTGCTGAGGTTCCTGATTGAGGAAAATCCACAAAAGCGCAGGAATTCACCGCATCAATGTCCAAAATCTGCCGATACATTTTGGATAAAAGACAAGATTGGTAAGCGTGGAGGAAGAACTGGACTTTGCAAGACCTACTGCGAGATACTCACGGCTCGTTTTGAGAAAACGATTTCTCTTTTCATTTTGAGAATAGAACCAGAGGTCGAAAAGCTTTCATCATGACGCTTTTCGTTACAGCTTCTTTTGAAAACTGCATCAAACATAATTTTCGCAACACTTTAAAAACCTCTGAAAATCAAAGTATATTTCAGAAAACCAATGTTTAATCGTAGAAAACAATCTGCAACCACGAAATTCCATTCACCAGCCCTCTGGAATTGGCTTAAACAACATTTTGGCTCGGTATAATTTAATTACAAACAGTTTTTATAGAAAAACAGAAAATCATTTCAGTGTAAATCCTATTTTATTAACTTCAAAAATCAAAATTATGCAAACAACTAACGAAAATCCGCTTGTAACAGAGCTTACAAAAAGAATGAAAGAAATCAAATCTTTTTACATGCACCTCATCACTTACTTTGGTTATGAACACTTTCTTTATCTGTCTCAATCTGTATCACAATCCGACCATCTTTGGTTCTGGTGGCTGCATGTAGCTGGGGCTTCGGGGTAGTGATGAACGGACTGAGCGTATTCTCTCCTTTTGGGAATTCTTGGGAAAAGAGAAAAGTTCAGTGAAATCATGGAAAAAGGAGGAAAAGAAATTTAATAACGATTACTTTTCCAAACGAATGCCTACTCGTTTTAAACGAATAAGCATTCAGTTTCCCAAATCTATAAGCATAAAATTAATCTTAAAAACTAAAAATGAAAGTCATCATTATAGAAGATGAAAAACCAGCGGCGAGACACCTAGAGAGAATGCTCGCAGTTTCCTGATTTAGAAATCGTGGTCATTCCTCCGTAGAGGAAGGCGTAGAATGGTTCAAACATGCATGAGCATCCACAGCTATTTTTCTGACATTGTCCTTGGCGACGGGCTTTCTTTTGATATTTTTGACGTAGGTTCCTACTCAAAGTTTCATCATTTACACCACAGCTTTTGACCAATATACATGCGGGCTTTCAAACTTAACTCTATTGATTACTTACTGAAACCCATTACTTTGAGAAGATTTAACTTCAAAGCTGATTGATAAATTTAAAAATTTCATTCCAAAGGAGCAGTTTTATAACAACTTGAATTTCAAGGAACTTGTCCAAAAAGAAAAACCTTCTCTGAAACGAGTTTTGGATTTAAAAATCGGGTGGATAATTTAAAAGATAATCCCTGTGGAAGAAATTTCCTGCTTCTACCGAAAACAAGATTGTCTACGCTCAGACTTCTGAAAGGAGGGCTTTCCCACGGATTTTAATTTAGAGAGGCTGGAAAGTGTTTTGGATTCCTCATCGTTTTTCGCGCAAATAGGCAGTTTATTATTAACATAGATTACATCAAGAACATCACACTTCACCCGCATTATAAAGTGGAACTTCGCTTCCAGCCGACAGAAGAAATCAGCATCAGCCGAGGAGCGAGTGAAAAAGATTTTAAAAATTGGCTGGGTGAGGCTGGTTCTAAAAATCCCTTACTTTGTATGTGCTATGTTAGAAAGCGTTTTAAATAAAATATTCAATCTTTTTATTCTCTCAGAAGGATGAAGGAATCAACCAGTTTATCGAGCATCCTATCAAGACTCAGCAGAGAGTTTTGTTTTCCTGCTTTCCCAAGCGAAAATACGGAATATGGAAACTTCATCACTTTGAAGAAATTAAATCTATGAGATTTCAATAAGCAGAGTTCCTATTGTGTCATGCGAGGACTTTTGAACGCTTTTTATAGAGAAGCGAGACAAGGAAATCCTGATGTTTTGGCCTGGTAAAATAAAACACTTCGCGAAATCATCTGGAACGACCAATGCAAAGAGCAAATTTATCCCAATTTCAGATGAAAGTCTTCAAAACTGCCACTATAAGGCAGGGAAAGACCTTTGGCGATTTATATTAACAATCATAGAGACAGCAATTTATTTAAATTTAAAAATCTAAGATCTAGGGCGGAAGTGCTGAGCTTTATGTGAAAGCTTTTGGAACGAAATTCGGCGATTTATCGAGCGATTTTGATAGAAAATCTGCCTTTTGGGTGAGAGAACCACCACGCCGAGCAGGAAGTTTCCCTCAGTGTCCGAATGGGAGACCAAACTGAAAGCCATAGTTTCAAGTAAAAACAAAAAGATGTGGAAGCCTCACGGGAGTTCCCAGCTGGATGATGGTGCTTCTGCAAAGGGTTTTGAAAGACACAGGAAAGAAACTCATTTCGAAAGTCTGGCCAAATCTGGAAGTGTTTTTCATGGCGGAATTAGTTTGTGTCGTATAGAGCAGTATAAACAGTTGATGAGCGAGGATATCCGCTATTATGAAATTTATAATGCTTTCGGAAGGATTTTTGAATTCAAGACCGATTTGGCAGCGATGAAATGCTCCTCATGCTGGATTATGGAATTTTCTATGAATTTATCCCGATGGATACTTTTGGGACAGAAAACGCAAAAGCTGTTTCGCTGGAAAATGTAGAATTAGGGGAAAATTATGCAGTCGTTATCACTACTAATGGAGGGCTTTAGCTATCTGATAGGCGATATGATAAGATTCACAGACTTGAAACCGTTTAGATTTAAAATTTCGGGAAGAACCAAACATTATATCAATGCATTTGGCGAAGGCTGATGATAGACAATGTGAAACAGCCCTCTCTACGGCTTGCCAAGAAACTAATGCGAAAATCACGGATTACAGGTGCGCCAGTCTATATGAAAGATGGCGAATCTGGCAGCCACGAATGGATGATAGAGTTTTTCCACAGAACCGAATGATTTTGGGCGTTTTTCTGAAATCTTTGATGAAACACTGAAATCTCTAAACTCTGATTATGAGGCAAAAAGATGCAATAACATGACCCTGAAACCGCCGATTATCCATAAAGCGAGAACCAATCTCTTCTACGACTGGATGGCATCTCGCGGGAAGCTGGAGCGGACAGAATAAAGTCCCTGCGCCTCAGCAATGACAGACAATACATAGAACCTCTTTTTGAAGAGAATAATAATAAAAACTCCTTTTTAAAAGGAGTTTTTTTGTTAATTGAAGGCAATAAAATCCATCTTGTTTAGACTAATTGCACTGATGCTTTTTAGAAAAAATTTAGAATAAAATCGATAGTTTTCTTTTTGGGCATAAGTACAATTTTAGCAAAGTGTAGTTTTTCATAGGTGAGATATTTACTTTTATTTCTCGAACGACTGTTAATTATTATGATGTTAAAACAATTTTTATTTTTCTGCAATTATTTTTCTAATGTTCATCAGGGCGTAGCGCATTCTGCCGAGAGTAGTATTGATGCTTGTGTTTGTCAGTTCTGCTATCTCTTTGAATGTCAGTTCGTCATAGAAACGCATTTTGATGATTTCCTGCTGGTTTTCAGGAAGAAATACGATGATGATTTTTAAATCCTCATGTATCTGGCTGAGAATCAGCTGTTCCTCAACATTGAAATCTGTTTCCTTAATGGTGTCAAAAATAGAAAATTCATCATCCATATAAGATGTCTCAGACACAGTGATATGTCTGGATTTTACACGGAAATGGTCTATGATGAGATTGGAGGCTATTCTTTTAGCCCAAAGGATGAATTTGTCCTCCTCTGTGTATTTTTCCTTCTTTTTAGTTTGATGATGATTTTTATAAAAAGTATCTTGGAAAAATCATTTGCAAGTCATCATCTTTCACTTTATAAAAGATGAAAAGAAAAACAGCTCCTTTGGTGTCTCTCTATTAGAGTAGCTAAGGCCTGTTCATCGCCGTTTTGATAGTTAGCAATCAGTCTGCTGTCTGGTAGTTTTCATAATCTACATTTAGTGGTGAAAGACAGCTTTCGCTTCATTACCTGTCTCATAATGTAGAGGTATTTTTCATTTTGTTGTGCTTTTTTTATTGGTACAAATGTAGAAAAAAATATCTTAAAAAATCAATATTTTCTTTCTGAAAACCTTATTTTTAGGACAGAGGTCGGAGATTTATCACAAAAACCGAAATTTACCTCATGGAAGTCGCTTGCCATGCAGGCTTTTTGTCCTACAAAAAGAAAAAGCATATCCTGCCCGAAAAATCTACAATACCGAGAATACTTATCCCAGCATGGGTGCTTTACATACTTGGTAGTAGCCCTCAGCGCCTATCATATAGTAATAAGCGTGTGCCACATCTACATTTTTCGGAGGTTGAGGAGAATGTCTCCCTGTATTTTCGGCATGATGGCAAATTTACCATTCTGTAGCTCCCAATAGTGCCGAACCGCCGATGCGGGAAAGCGATGTTGTCTTCCTTTTAAAAAGAGAATTTTTGCCGCCCACTTCGCCGAAACTTTGGTTTTGGTAGTGATACCCTATCGTAATCATGGGGTGGGATGTATATTGTGCTTTAAGATTTAAAAACCAAACAGCAGAAACAGCACCGGAATATTTTTATAAAACTTCATTTTGATTAAAATTAAAATGCAAAAAGTAAAAAATCATCCGACATGTGTCTTTTTCCCTTGTGATTTCATGATTTTTCCTTCCGAAGCAGCAAAAATATCCCAGCAGATAAGTAAAAACATCCACTCCGATGAGGTCTTTTGTCCCTCCGATGAGGTAAAAGACCTCAACGATGAGACAAAAAATGTCTTAATGATAAGGTTAAAAGCCCCAACGATGAGACAAGAGACCTCAACGATGAGACAAAATGTCTTAATGATAAGAAAAAAAGACCCCAACGAAGGGACAAAAACATCATCGGAGGGACAAAAGACCTCATCAGAGAAAGAAAACCCTGTCAGGAAAAAGAAAAAGCCCCATCACTGAGACTTTTTGTCTATACGAAGGTTATTTCTGCCCCTCCGAGGTTTTTCGGTATCCGTGTTATCTTTCTTTCGTTCTTGTAAAAACTGCTTCAGTTCACGGTGCTTATCTTCCTTACCCTGCAATGTTTGCTCCGGCCTTATAGCTGGTATAGGCGTGGTCATTCAGTGCATCATGGTAGTTATCATGGTCGTGCAGGGTTTTAGCATTTTTAGTTTCAGTATGATAGCATCCAGCCGGTTCAGGCAGTTTTCGTAGAGTTTTTCTACTTTCAAAATCTTTCTCAAATTCCATCCAATCTACATCCTGAGAGGCGAGGTCATACTGGGATTTCATGAAATCATACACCTATTGATGAAGAGTTTGTTCTGTTCATTCACGCTTCCGTAGCGGTGTCTTTCCTCTGAGGGAGAGGTTACATTCAGTGGCTGGAGGGCTTGTTCTGGTTAGGTAGCGCTTGTTCTAGTGCGTTTTTCTGTTGTCCATCTAAGTGGACATTGTTTAAATGTTTTAGACTCATGACAAATTAATATTTTTGAAATACAGACAAATATAAACATCTTTTTGAGAAAAATAAATTTTTTCATTTTTCTTCCTCCGGAGGGACAAAAAGCCCTGTCCAGATCTACAAAATATCTATCCGGAGGGACAAAAAGCAGGATAGGGGGACGAAAAAGGCTAAAATCTATATGGATTTTAGCCTTTAAAAATAAAAAACCTATTTTTATTTTCCTCCTTGGTAAGAACTTTATTTAATCTGATGATAAAATCTACATTTCTAACCCCAGGTGAAACATCCGCAAAATTCACTTCATAAATCTGAGTTATTCTTCACCGCATTGATATCCTTCAAGATAGGGTGATTTTTGATGAAATTCGCTTTTTCTTCGGGAGTCATGTTTCTGGACTGCGTGTCCGTGATGAAAAACTCGCATCTGGATTTCTATGCACCACACTTTCAAAAGATACGAACTCATACGCCGTCCCTGCATCTTCGTGAAATATTGATACCTTCTGCCTGACGAGACCAAAATCTGCCGCCAAAGAAGAAAAACCCAAAATCCATTATTAATAGAAGAAAGTATCATCACTCGTTTTTCAGGTTTAACTACGAATGTTTTTAGCCTCAGCAAGTTTGGATTTCATTCCTCTACTACTTCCTTCGCTTTGTCATTTTACATTAAAGATTTTTCCTAGCATATAGAAATCCTCACACACAGTTTCTATAGTAGCGTGTTTGGAGTCTGGATGGTTTTTGGCGTAAATGGCGCTATTCCCTGAGCCAAAAGTTCCTCCTGGCGAACCCGTAGATTCTGAGCTAAGGTCATCATCACTTGACACGAAATCTGGCTCTCTAAGAAGGAAAGCCTCTTTGGTCATTTTAAAAACTATGTCCCTATGAATTTATATTCATCTGGAACTTTCTCCTACTCCTTTTCAAATTGCTTAGAAACAGGGCTTCTGTAGTTCCCACCACTATTCTATCGCCCTAGACCTAATGCCAAAGCTATCTCTGTCATATGAGGTGTAAAAGAGCCGCACTGCTGTGGCGTGTGGTGATGAGTTACTTTCAGATCTCTGGTTCCTATCGTGATAGATATATTCTACTTTCTCCATTTTAGGGAGCGTTAACCTGCAGCTTATTATCTACTGATTCTTTCTTCCCTGAGCAAGATAAAACAAGCGCTCCTAGTGCAACTGAACAAAAATATTTTTATGCATAATTTAAATTTAATTCTATATTTATTTAACTGCTATAATTCTAAACTATCGGTGCATAAGCATTGATTTTCCTGATGTTCCTTGTCATAGACTCCTCATCATTGATATTATAATCAAAAAGCCATTTTAGGAAACCCTAAATCCAAAAGATCAATTAACATCCACGCAGGTCTTCTCTCTTTGGAAAGCGGAAGCGTTTTTGCGATATTCTCCATTCGTGCGTCCATTCCGTCTGGCAGGGGCTTCTTGGAGTTTCTTATCTGGGTGTTCTTCGTGGTATTTTTGAAGATTTTCATCAAAGAGATAAGAATACCAGTTGGAATCAAAGTTTATCATTTTCCTCCTTTTCAGTACTCTTTTCCATTCTTTTGTAAGCATCTTTTTGGGGTGAGAAGATTCAAGTTACATTTCTAGTGACAATCACATCAAAGGTATTGTCCTCAAAGGCAGCTGCTGCGCATCGAGCAGCTGAAAATTCCTTCGCTCCTGAATTTCTCTGCATTCTGCGTTGCCTGCTCTATCATCTCTTTGCTGGAATCTACTGCGGACACCTCAAAATTCGGTTTCTTCCCAACAAAACCACGAACATCCCAGGCCCTGTTCCGATGTCTAATATCTTCGAGTTTCTGGTTTTTATCAATATCTCCATAGAGAATATTTTCCCAGTTCTGGGCATTGTCCCCATAAAGCTCCTGCAATGTAGAATCGCTGTATGTTTTGGGAACGCTCTGTCCAGTAATCTCTAATCATTTTCGCTTATTTCAGCCATTTTTCTTTTTATTTAGTGTTAAAAAGTGTAATTTATTAGCAAAATTAACAATAAAAACATACAATGATTATTTAAAATACTGATATTTATCACTAAGTTTTATAAAAAAACATGCTACTCATAAAACAAAAATTCCTCTCAGCTTTTCGGCTAAGAGGGATTGAGTGAAAATTTATACTTTTAATTAAAGAGAAACTCTTATGAATCTTACTACTTCAAGGTCTGGATTTACAGATTTCACATATTGAGAAACCTTCATATCTCCATCTTTGATGTAGTTTTGGTCAAACAATGCTTTCTCTTGGTCTAGAGAAGTGTTATCGCTGATGAATCTCTGTACTTTACCAGGTGAGATTTTATCCCCAGATTTGTTCTGGCTTACCTTTCAGCTTTCAATTCAGCTTTTGCATCTTCTTCTGCTTGTTTTAGAACTTGCTCTGTCAATTGTGCATAAGAAACATATTTAGGAACATTTTTCAATGGTTTTCCAAGTCTTACAAGCTCCTCGTTATCTTTCTCGATAGCTGCACTCTTGCATCTGTTTCCTGCTAGCTATAAACTCAGGAGAGAAATCTTTGTAAGAAAAGAACTTCTGGGCTCATAGATGCTACCTGCATACAGATGTTTCTCGCTGCCTCTACTACTCCATCTACTTTGTGAGACAATGCTGTGATAGCTGCGATTTTGTTTCCTGCGTGGATATAAGCCGCCAAGAAAGGTCCTTCGATTCTTTCAAATGCACCGATTTCTATTTTCTCTCCGATAACTCCTGTTTGCTCGATTAGTTTTTCAGCAACAGTAATTCCGTGGAAATCAGAAGCTAAGAACTCTTCTTTAGAAGCGTAGTTCATTGCTTGTTCTGCTAATTCTGTAAGCCAATTCTCGAAAGCATCATTTTTAGCAACGAAGTCAGTTTCTGCAGTTTAAAGAGATGATAGCACCTAGTGTGTTATCCTCGTTTACTCTTAGCGATTACAGCTCCTTCAGTAGATTCTCTATCTGCTCTATTTGCTGCGATTTTTTTGTCCTTTTTCTAAGGATTTCGATAGCTTTTTTCAAAATCCCCTTCAGCTTCTACCAAAGCCTTTTTTGCAGTCCATCATTCCTGCACCTGTTGTGTTTCTTGGTTTAGCTACATCTGCTGCTACTGGTGTATACATAATTATAATATTTTTTTATATTTTTTGTAATTAATTGGCAAAAGATACAAAATTTTTATAAAGATGAAAAACCATTTTACTTCTTTTTAGTTTTTTTCTGCGGTTAAAAATTTTTGCTCAGTCAAAATATACTATAGAGCAAGTAGAAAAATCCCAATGATACAAAAGTATTAGCAAATTTCATTGTTAATAATCCTAATCACCCAAAAACACCAGAGCTAAAAAGAGAATGGCTCAGCTTGTTGCTGATAAATCATAGCACTCATAGAGGCCAGTAAAAGCCACGCTTCTACTTCTAAAACCACACAAAATCACACAACGAAGCATAGTAAAAACACGATAAAAAGAAGCATGAGGAAACAGCCGAGATACTCAATCATTTACTGAATGACAGTTCCAAAAGTAATAGTGTTCTTGTTGCGATTAAAAATCAATCCAAGTGCAGTATTTCTGTCAATTTTAAAGGTAAAAAGCCTATGTGCTGAATATTCCGGCCAATTCTACGGGAAGAATACTTGTAGATAAAGGAACATATAAAATCTCTTCTTTAATCTGCAATGCGCCGTTTCATACGGAAAAGCACATACAAAGCGGTATCCAAATGACACTTAATTCAAAATAAAATAAAAACAGAGCTGAATTCTCAGCTCTATTTCTTTATTTTTATCCTTTGTATTGTCCCATTTCTACAAATTTCTCTTGTCTTTGGGCAGCCAGTTCTTCTCCTGTAAATCCTTTTGTAAGCCTTGATGCTTTTTAGAATCGTATCTTTTACACTCAGTAAACGCTTCCGCTGGTTCATAGTGCGCTCCACCAAGAGGCTCTGTGATAATGCCGTCTATTAACTTTTCTTTCAGCATATCTTGTGCTGTAAGTTTCAGTGTATCGGCAGCAGTTTTTGTACTCCCAGCTTCTCCAAAGAATAGAAGAGCATGATTCTGGTGAAATCACTGAATACCAGGTATTTTTCCATCATGTAGACCTTGTTCCCACACCTATTCCCAGAGCTCCTCCACTCAGCTCCCTCACCGATAACGATAGCAATTACAGGAACTTTCAGAAGGCTCATCTCAAAAATATTTTCTTGCAATAGCCTCACCTTGTCCTCTTTCCTCTGCTTCAAGACCAGGATAAGCACCAGGAGTGTCTATCAAAGTCACGATAGGCATATTAAATTTCTCTGCCAACTTCATCAATCTCAGCGCCTTACGATATCCATCAGGATTAGACATCCCGAATCTTCTGTATTGTCTTTCCTTAGTGGTTCTTCCCTTTTGTGTCCCGATAACCATCACGCTTTGACCATTTATTTTTATCATCGCTCCTATCATCGCTGGGTCATCCGCAAAAACATCTATCGCCATGAAGCTCGACAACACTGCCCTCATCTGCTATTCCGTGGATATAGTCCAATGTATAGGGTCTGTCTGGATGGCGGGAAAGCTGCACTCTCTGCCATGGCGTAAGGTTGCCATAGATTTTTCTTAGTCTTGATGATTTTTTTCTTCTATCTGTTTGCAAGTTGCTGAAACATCCACTCCGCTTTCTTCGCCTACGATGGCACATTTTCATATTGTTCCATCAACTCTTTTATCAGTTGTTCAAAATCTAAAAAAATTCCATAGATAACTTATTCAATTTTTGGGACAAATTTAGTAAAATATTCATTGATAACAATTTTTAGAAATTCTTTTTCAGTGCTTCATCTATTCTGTGCAGACTTTCATCTTTACCCAGAATTTCTAAAATATCAGGGACATCAGGGCCTTTCAGTTCTCCCACTCAAAACAAAGTCGGAGCGGCATCATTACCCGTCCCATTCCAAGTTCTTTGCTTTCGGCAAAAATGATGTATAACTTCTTTTTAGAGTTTCAGCTTTAAACTCAGCATCTTTCAAAGCCTCCGCAAGACTTCTGATAATATCCGAAGTGTCTTCTTTCCATGCTTTTCGGCTTTTTCATCGTAGGAGAGGGAGTTTCAAAGAAGAACCTGCCATCGTGGTAAATATCTTTCACGAAAGATGCCCTTTCTTTCATTAATGAAACTATTTTCTCTAATTTTTTCTTCGGAAAGGTTGGCTTTTTCACTTCTTCTATTTGTTTAAGAAGCGCTACCAGTTCGGCATTGCTTTTCTTTTGAAGATACTGATGGTTGAACCATTCAGCCTTTTTCTTTACTGAATCTTGCCCCTGCTTTATGCACTTTATAAAGGTCAAATTCCCTAGCCATTTCCTCTAAACTGAGTATTTTCTCTGTCCTCCGCAGGTGACCAGCCAAGCAGTGCCAAGAAATTCACAAATGCTTCTGGAAAATAGCCCTCTTCGCGATAGCCTTTTGTAGGTTTCTGCCTGAGGCTTTGTCGTGAAAATCAAGCGGAAACACAGGAAATCCGAATTTTGCTCCACTCTCTTGCTGAGTTTTCCTTTGCCTTCAGGTTTTTAGGATAAGGGAAAGGTGGGCAAACTGTGGTGCTTCCCAGCCCATAGCCTCGTATAGAAGGACATGCAGTCCCATAGATGGCAGCCATTCTTCCCCGCGGATGACATGGGAGATTTTCATCTCATGGTCATCTATAATGTTAGCAAAATGATAAGTAGGCATTCCATCGTTTTTTTGACTAAAACTTTATCATCCAAAGTATTGGTATTGACAGAAAATTTTCCTCGGATAATGTCTTTCCAGATGAAGTGTTCTGTCCAGCGGCATTTTGAACCTTACCACATAGGGAGTTTTTTCATCTAAAAGCTTTTTGAACCTCATCGGCAGGGAGATAGGGAGTTTCTTAGTCTGTTTCGAGTTTGTAATTGTATGCGAAGACTTCGCCTTTTTGCTTCATACTCTTTGCGGATTTCATCCAGTTCCTCAGCAGTATCGAATGCGATGTAAGCATAGTCTGTTTCCCAGTATTTTTGGGTATATTTATCATAGATGGCTCTTCGCTCAGACTGGCGGTAGGGGAGCGTAAGGGCCTCCATGTAGGGCTTTCATCAGGGATGATGCCGCACCATTCCAGAGCCTCCATGATGTAGTCTTCTGCCCCTTCCACAAAACGGGCTGTATCTGTATCTTCTATTCTTAGGACAAACTCGCCGCCTTGGTTTTTGGCGAATAAATAATCGTATAATGCCGTTCTGACACCTCCCTAAATGCAGTGCCCCGTAGGACTCGGAGCAAAACGCACTCTTACTTTTTCCATAATCAAAATTTTATAGGTGCAAAAATATTGTTTTTATTAAATAAGATAAAGAATCGGGTAGGAGGAAGAATGTTTTTGGGAATTAGGTCTCTATTAGCCTCTGAAAAGAAAAGTTTTGATGAAATCCCACAGATATTAAAAAAGAAAACCACTCTATAGAGATTATTGGAGTGGTTTTTAATTATTTGTTTTTAGCAGAACTCTTCATAAGCTGCTTGCAAATTAGCAGCGATAGCTCCTGCTGGATGTCCTTCTATATGATGTCTTTCTATCATATGAACTAGCTCACCATCTTTGAACAAAGCAATAGATGGAGAAGACGGTGGGAATGGCGCCATGTGTTTTCTCGCTTCTGCTACAGCTTCCGTATCAAATCCCGCAAAAGCAGTCACTAAATGATCTGGCTTCTTGTCTCCTGTAAGGGAATAAAGCACCCCTGGTCTTGCTGCTCCAGCAGAGCAACCACACAGGAGTTGATAACCAATAGCGTTGTCCCTTTCTGCCCAAGTGCTTCTACAACCTGCTCTGGCGTTGTAAGGTCTTTGAAAACCATTTTCTGTAAGTTCTTCCTTCATAGGAATTACCAATTCTTCTGGATACATAATTTTTATTTTTTATCAATTTTTGGATTAAACAATATTTTTAAATAGTTGAAAGTCTCAGTGTATTAGTTTTTCCGCTTTCATATACAGGCATCGCATTTAGATTTACTCACGAAATCTCCTTGCTTCACAAAACCATAATTACTTGCCAGCATATTCACTTGGATAACCGTTTCATCGGTAGATTTCTGCATATCATAGTAGAACGCTCTAACTCCCCCAAAGAAGATTAAGCTTCGCTAAAACCCTTCTGTCTGAACAGAATACAATGATGTGGGCATGAGGTCTATGAGCCGAAATCTGGAACGCTGTATAGCCTGAATTGGTAAGCGTGATGATACCTTTCGCATTGGCTTTTTTAGCGATTCTCACCGCAGAATAGCAGACCATATCTGTGATGTAGCGGTCTTCGTCCCTCAGTTTCTATTTTTCAATAGGCTTGTTGCTGCTCATATAGAGTTTGTCTTTTTCTATATTGCTCACGATTTTAGCCATGTTTTAATCACATCCACAGGATATTTCCCCCAGAAGTTTCACCAGAAAGCATCACAGCATCCGCACCATCCAGCACGGAGTTGGCCACATCATTCACCTCCGCACTGAGTCGGCGTCAGGCTGTTGATCATGGTTTCCATCATCTGTGTAGCGATGATTACAGGTCTGGCGTGATTTCTTGCTGCTTCTACTAATTTTTCTGGAACCACAGGAACTTCCTCCATCGGGATTTCCACTCCTAAATCTCCTCTGGCTACCATGATTCCATCACATTCTCTTAGGATTTCATCCATGTTTTTCCACGCCTTCCGGTTTTTCTATTTTTGGCAATAATAGGAGTATTCTGCTTTCCATTGGTATGATTTTTGAATCAAATCTTTCAAATCTTTGATATCCTGTGCGTATCCTGCACAAAGGAAAGCGCAATCCAGTCAAATTCATTATCCAGCATAAATTTAGCATCCTCTATATCCTTTTCTGTAGGGCAGGAAGGGCAAAATCGCTGTATTAGGAAGGTTTACACCTTTTTTAGAGCTGAGCGGGCCGCCTTGTATCGCTTTTTGCTTTTACTAATATCTTTTTGATTGGTTTCTATGACTTCAAAAACCAATTTACCATCATCTATCAGGATTCTCTCACCTACTTTTTTACATCTTTCGCAAAATCTTCTCGTAGGGTCATATACACTCTGGATGCATCACCTTCTACATTTTCATTGGTAAAAGTAAGAATATCCCCAGGGTTGATAGAAAGAACCTTCTTTTACCATACCCACACGGAGCTTAGGGCCCTTGTAAACCCCAAGAATAGCTGTATTAAAACCATACTCTTGGTTGATAGAACGAATAAGTTCCACATTTTTCTTCACCAAATCATAGTCGGCGTGAGAAAAATTAATTCTAAACACATCCACTCTTCTTTTATCATTTCTATCATGGTCTCTCTCGCTAGAAGACGCAGGTCCCAATGTTGCTATTATCTTTGTTTTTCATATCTCTATTTATCATAAATTATTATTTGGTATAGTTCATGTTCTGAAGACAGCTGGAATTCTTCTACGGAATCCACCCAATCCTGAGGAAAAATTTATATTAGAAAAATCCTCCCAGCCATTTTTGAAAAGATTATATAATCTACTTCTTTATCTATAAAATATTTTTCTTCGTCTCCTGCTGAAAAAGCTCATTTGGACTTGTCTGCTTTTGTTTCGGACCAAAAAGACCTGTTAGCAAAGATAGTAAAATTAGCTTGTGTAAGCTCATCATAAGTTTCAAATTTTTGGGAACTTATAATGCCTAAAATAATCCTCTGCCATTAGGTCATTAGCCCTATGAAAATTAAACAAATTGAGTTGATTTACCTTGAAAAACAGCTCATGATTAGATATTTGTTGTTTCAATTTTTATCAACCCCTATTACAATTTCTTCTTCTTCAAAATCAAGGAAAAATTTGTTACTTTTTCAAAGGATATTTTCTCTTTTATTTAATGCATAAAACGCTCTTTTAGCCGCTTTTTTTCTTCAGCTTTTTCTTTGAAGTTTCAGAGGCGCAACCTATTTTTTCTTCATTAAGCAAAACCGAACACCTGAAACAGATACTCTTGTTAGGCAGAAGTTCCTCAGCTGTTTCGTACTGGATTTTCACTTTTTTCTGTCCCCATTCCAGAAGAAGGCTCTTGTAGCTTACTATTTTGTTTTCTATTCTGGTAATCTCACTCAGGGTTAAGGAGCCATCGCTCGACAACGGACTGGCACATTTCGTAATTAGCATCCAGATACACTGCCCCACCAAAGCTTCCAATAAATTTCCTGAGATATTTTCTCCTAAAACTTGTAATTTAGAATTCTGAATATAGCTGGTCAAGCACAGCTGTTCGCCCAAGCGATTAAGATTTTGTCTATTGACTATCTTGGATTTCATCTGCGTGAGATAACCCTCATTGTGATTAGGATAGTTCTCATACAGATAATAAGAAATGATGCTTCCAATCATAGCGTCCCCCAAAAACTCGAGTCTCTCGTAGTTCTTGGAACAGCCACCATCTTTAGAATTTTAAGGAAAAAGCCTCTCTGTACAGCTCTACATCTTGGATTTTTAAATCCAACAAGCTTACTGATATTTCGGCAATAAATTTCAGATCCCTATCAGGGTATTTTTGTATCTCTTCTTTTCTTTAATAGAAAGTCCGAAATATACCTCCTAATCTTATTCATTAGATTTTCTTAAATAGAACGCAGGCATTATGTCCTCCGAAACCGAAAGTGTTACTCATTGCCACTTTCACATCTCTGAACAGCTTTTATTAAATGTGAAATTAAGACGAGAGTCTATCTGCTCATCATCAGTGAAATGGTTGATCGTAGGTGGTACCACACCATGAATGATTGTCCCTAACGCTGCTATAGATTCTATAACTCCTGCTGCACCTAGAAGATGCCCTGTCATAGATTTTTGTAGAATTTATTTGAATATTATAAGCATGTTCTCCGAACAATTTAGCGATAGCGCTAGACTCTGCTATATCCCCAAGAGGCGTAGATGTACCCATGCATATTGATATGATCTCACTCTCATTAGGGCTGAACGCCAGCGTCTTCTAAACAGTTTTTTCATCACAAGATACGCACCCAATCCTTCTGGATGTGGAGCTGTCATGTGGTAAGCATCGGCACTTAGACCTGCTCCTTTTAGTTCTGCATAGATAGTAGCTCCTCGCTTTACGAGCATGCTCATATTCTTCAAGAATAACACACCCTGCCCCTTCCCCCAGGACAAAACCATCACGGTCTTTGTCAAATGGTCTAGATGCTGTTTTTGGGTCATCATTTCTTGTGAAAGCGCCATCAAGGCATTAAAGCCTCCTACACCGCTGGCTGTAACAGCAGCTTCTGACCCCCACATACGATGACATCTGCTTTACCTAACTGGATAAGCATTTTAGCATCTATCAGAGCATTGGTTGATGATGCACACGCAGAAACAGTAGTATAATTCGGCCCATGGAATCCATATTCTATAGAAATATTCCTGGCGTGATATCAGCTATCATTTTAGGAATAAAGAACGGATTAAACCTTGGAACATCTGTATTTGCCCAGCCTAAAACTTCGGCTTCAAAAAGTTCCTAATCCTCCAATTCCAGAACCCCAAACTCACCTACTCTATCCTTGTTTACCTCATCTTCTATTATTCTACTATGTGTCACAGCTTCCTTGCTGCAACAAGTCCCAACTGCGTGTTTCTGTCCATTTTCTTCGCCTCTTTCTTATCAAAATGAGCAAGAGGGTCAAAATTTTTGACTTCACAAGCAAATTGAGTTTTAAAATTAGTAGAATCAAAAAGAGTAATAGGTGCAGCACCACTTACGCCTTTAGTGAGATTTTCCCAATATTCCTGTGCATTACTGCCCAGTGGCGTAATGGCTCCAAAAACCTGTAACTACTACTCTCTTTAATTCCATAATTTTTTAGTTTTTCAGTAAAAACAATTATTTAATCACTTCCTCGATGTAAGCGATTGCATGACCTACAGTCTGAATTTTTCAGCTTGGTCATCTAGGGATTTGAATGTTAAATTCTTTTTCAAATTCCATGATCAATTCTACTGTATCCAAAGAATCAGCTCCTAAATCATTAGTGAAGCTAGCTTCTGGAGTTACTTCTGTTTCTTCAACATCAAGCTTATCAGCAATGATAGCTTTTTACTCTAGATGTATGTCTGACATAACAATATAATTTTTAAATTTATTTTTTGTGCAAAATATATGAATTTTGAATACAATTCAACTTTTTATAGGTTAAAATTAAAATTATTTTTCATTCTGCAAATCTAATACTCCATTTCTCTCAGTTTTGGAGAGGTAAGTCTCACCACCACAGCGATAAGCATCGTGATAGATCCGCCTATAACCACGGCATTTACCGCCCTGAAAAGCCTTGCCGCCACTCCACTCTCAAACTGCCCCAGCTCATTGCTGGACATCACGAACATGCTCATTGACACTCATCACTCTCCCCTCATATGGTCAGGCGTTTTCAGCTGGACTATCGTTCCTCTAATAACTCCCACTGACACCATCCAAAAATACCACTCATCAGCAATGCTAAAAATGATAAAAATAAAATATTCTGAAATTCAAATAGCAAAATGCATGCCCCAAATCCAAAAACACTGAAAAGCAGAAGCTTACCTGATTTCTTCTCAGAGGAAAGAAAAGTCAGTGTAAAAATAGAAAATCCCTGCCCCAATGTCCGAAGCTGCGTTCAAAAACCCATAACCTACAGCGCCCAACTGTAAAATATCCTTTGCAAAAACAGGAATAAGAGCCACCGCACCGCCAAAAAGCACAGCAAACAAATCCAATGTCAAAGCTACCCTACAATTTCTTTTTGTTTTAAAGATATAATGAAGTCCTTCCTTTATACTCTCACTAAACATTGACTTCTTTGGTCTTTAAATTCGAATGCTGTGGTTTTGTTTTAAAATAAAAAGAAAGCCACAAATAAGGAAGAAACTATCACTACTAATGTTCCCTTAATCTGCAAACAAAAGAAACCAAAAATCCACATCGCATGCCCCCATGACCGACGCTGCCAAAAATGTGGTCTGATTGATCGTAGTGGCTCTTGGAAGAAGTTCTTTGCTCACGATTTTTAGAGTATCATAGCAGGGACAATAGGCCCAAGAAAAGACCGCTGCAATCCCTGTAAGAAAAACCACAAAATAGATAAAATAAGTGATCTCCTTATTACTAATCCCTAAACTCGCCTGTGACCACGCAGGAATAAGCAACGACCCAAGAAGAACAACATATGCAAAAATTACAAATGAGCAGAAGTCTTCTCTTTTCGTTCATATCAATGAAATGCCCAGCATACAGCACATCCCCACTGCGGAATCACCTCGGACAGACCAATCAGCCCGATAGAAAACGGATCTCCCGTCAGCTCATAAACCCACCAGCCCAAAAAGCGTAGAGGTCATCTTAAAGGCAAGAATAATGAAAAACCGCCCTGTAATAAGGTTTCTAAACTCCCTGATTCTTCAATGCTTTTAGGGCATCAAGTGATATTTTTAGGTTCATTGTTTATTTTTTCTAAATTACTATCATCAAATTTGTCTTTGGGAAGTAAGGTTTTTATATTTTCATCATTTGATTACGCCATTTCCTTGAATTTCTCCAAAACCTCCGCTATTTTTTTCTATCGTTGGCAAGTCATAGGATTTTGTTTTGTCCGCCTAGTTTCCCTTCTGCTTTGGCGTATTCTTGAAAAAGCATTTTTAGCTCAAACAACTGATTTTCAATGATTGAAGAATATTCCCTGAAATCAAATCATCATAATAAACATTTCGCTCCCCTCATCTCCAAATCTAATGTTTTCCTAAATTCCTCCAAATCCTCTGGCTGTTTCTCAAACTCTATAAACCATTCGTGATAAGGAGTTCCTTATTTTCAGGCGTTACCTGCGGCAGCAAGGTGGAACTCGGTGATTTGCGCTGGGTGCTTTTGCCACAGTAGCTTTCATGGCTTCTTCCACCTCAAAAAGCAATCACATGTTCTCCAAAAGCAGAGGTAAAATGTTTCGTCCGCCCACTTACAAAAACTCGGTGAGGATTTTTAGAAATAAAACGAACCACATCGCCGATGGAATATGCCCCAAAAAGCCCAGAATTAGTACTGATAATCAGAGCATAATCTTTACTTTAATTCAATTTCTGATAAAGTCAATCTCCTTGCATTAGGGTTTTCCAAACTCTTCTAACGGAACAAATTCGTAGAAAAATTCCATGATTGGTCAAAAGCAAAAAGCCCTTCCTGCGTGTAGTCGTCCTGAAAAGCGAAAAACCCTCACTCGCAGGGAAAGTCTGGATAATATCCACCTCACCGCCTAAAAGATGCTCCATTTTTTCTCGGTAAGGTTCATAGTTCACTCCGCCTGTGATGATGAGCTGAAGATTTTGGGAAAAATTTCCTTTATTTTTGCCTTTTTATCAATCAGTTTTTCAAAATACATAATGAGCCAGGCAGGAATACCAGAAATCAAAGTCATGTTCTGGTTTTCAGTCTCTTCCACTATTTTATCCACCTTGGTTTCCCAGTCTTCTATGCAGTTGGTTTCATAAGAAGGCAGTCTGTTTTTTTGAAGATAATTTGGGATATGATGCGCCACAATTCCTGACAGCCTGCCCGTTTTTGATGCCGTTGATTTCTTCCAGCCTGGAGAACCTTGCAGGAAAATCATTTTCCTGCGACGAAATCGGCATTGTCTTTTTGGGCAATGTAGTGGAATATCGCTGATTGAGCAGCAGCTATTTGGTAAAGGCATTCCTCCTTTGAAATGGGAATGTACTTCACGCCTGATGTCGTCCCAGATGTTTTCGCAAAATATTCTGGCTGGAAAGTCCATAGAATATCTTTTTCTCCGTTTTTATGCGCTCTATATAAGGGCTTTAAATCCTCATAATCACTGACAGAACTTTCTCCTGAAAAATCCCTGATAGACTGGATTTTCTCCAAAATGATGCTCTTTACCAAAAAGCGTATTTTCGGCTGTTTTTAGTAAAGAAAAACAAAAGTTTTTCTTGGTCAGCCGCTGCATTTTTGTTTATAAATTTCAGCATTTTGGGTATGTTTTTGCCCATAAGAGCTATAGAAATCCTATCATTAGCTAACGGTTATTCAAATAGAACATTGGTATCTTCAGAACGGTAACTCCTCCATCTTCGCAGCGGATGAGCTTGTCCAGGGAAATTTTGTATAAGATGATAGTCGTGCGTAGCCATCAAAACGGCACAATTTCTCTCCATAGAAATACTTCTGAGGAGGGTCATAATATCATTTGAGGTCTCTGGGTCTAAGTTTCCGGTAGGCTCATCAGCAGGATAAGTTCCGGATGGTTCAGCAGGGCTCTTGCGATGGCTACACGCTGCTGCTCTCCACCCGAAAGTTCGTGTGGGCATTTGTGTGTTTTTGGTTTTCATTCCCACACTGCTGAGGACTTCATTTATTCTGTCCTCCATTTGTTCCTTGTCCTTCCAGCCAGTGGCTTCTAAGACAAAGAGTAGGTTCTTTTCTACGGTTCTGTCGGTCAATAATTGGAAATCTTGGAAGATAATCCCAGCTTCCTTCTTAGGTTTGGTATTTTGCGAGGGTCTTCAGCTTTGTTAAATCAAAACCTACAACTTCCCCTTCTCCTTCGCGGAGAGGAAGATGACCGTAAAGAACTCTTCAAAAGGCTGCTCTTTCCTGAGCCTGTTTTACCGATGAGGTAGTTAAACTTTACCTTGTTTGATGTTTAGGTTTACATGGGAAAGAACCGTGAAATTCTTCTGTACTATTTTAGCATCTTTAAGGACTATAATATTTTCTCTGTTGGACTCTCTGTATGGCATATGCATTTATTTTTAGTAGATTACGAAAGGGAAATTTCTCTTTCTAGTGGTTAAAATTACAAAAATCTATCTTGCAGGGAACAAAAAATGGGTTAAACTTTTGTTAAAAAGTCCTCAAACAGAGAAGAAACAATAACATTCCCATCTGGAGCTATTTTTCCAGTTTTTACTGTTTCTACGCGGTTGATGGATGCTGGGTCGTAGGGTTTCTGTACTCTACATAGTTATCTGTAAAAGCCGAACATCATTCCGTTTTTTCTCCCTCATGTTCCCACAGCACAGGTAGTGTCTTTCCTATCTGGCTCTGGTAGAATGCCATTTTTCTTTCTCGGAAAGTATCCGCAGCATTTTATTCCTCTTTTTCCGTTCGGAAATAGGCACCACGCCCTCCATTTCCACTGCTTCGGTATTATCTCTTTCTGAATAGGTGAATACATGCAGGTAGCTGATGGGCAGTTCTGATAAGAAGTGGTATGTTTCCAAAAACTTTTCCTCTGTTTCTCCTGGGAAGCTACATAACATCCACGCCGATGCATGCATCTGGAAGCATCTCGCGGATTTTTTCACTCGGTTGGTATATAGGGCTGTCAGGTAGCGGCGTTTCATCTTTTTCAGGATTTCATCTGAGCCGGACTGCAATGGAATATGGAAATGCGGCACGAAATTCTGGCTTTTCGGCTACTAATCTATTGTTTCGTCTTTCAGAAGGTTTGGTTCTATGGAAGAAACTTTATCCGCTCTATTCCTCTACTTTGTTGAGTTCTTTTACTAAATCTAAGAAAGTATGTTCATGTTTTTATTGCCAAATTCTCCCTTTCCATAGTCGCCGATGTTCACTCCAGTGAGGACAATTTCCTTAATATCCTGCTGGGCGATTCCGCTGGGCATTTTTGACAATATTTTTCTATCGTATCAGAGCGAGAAACCCTCTTGCCATCGGAATGGTGCAGTAGGTGCATTTATAGTCGCAGCCATCCTGCACTTTGAGGAAGGCACGAGTTCTATCGCCGATGGAATAAGACCCTATAAAGAAGTCTGCGTCTTCTATCTCACATGAATGCACCTGTGCCGAAGCCTCTGCTTTGCGCAAATCATCTAAAAAGTTGAGCAGATTAAATTTCTCTTTGGCTCCCAAAACCAAATCCACTCCTCTATGGCCGATATTTCCTCCCGGTTTCAGCTGGGCGTAGCATCCTAAGACCACCACAAGTCCTTCGGGATTGGCTTTTACGGCTCTTTTCACATGGAATTTGCACTCTTTGTCGGCATTGTCGGTTACCAGAACAGGTGTTGATAACATAGACCTGCGCTGGGCTGTCAAAATCTACTTTCTCATAGCCTGCACCCTATCAGCTGACGGAGCAATGGTGGAGGTTTCTGCAAAGTTGAGCTTACAGCCTAAGGTATGAAAATGCGACAGTTTTTGGGGTTGATGTAATCATAAATTTCTAAAAAGGCAAAAATTAAAAATTATCTTCGGAATATAAAATTTTCGTTGAAACTCCGCTTGCTATTTTTCTCTCTGCCGAATATGAACACTGAAATAGAAAAAACAACCTTAGAGGTCGTTTTTCATCTTTTTCTACATCAAAATAAATGTGGAAATGCTTTTACAGCCTGCATTCAGCAGAGAGCTACAGCTGGGACAGGCGGTGGCAGCCATATATTCGCTGATGCTCATCTTGTGCCGGCAGACACCACAGAGGATGGCTTTTGTGTCAAATTCGTGGGGTTTCCAGCGTTCCATGGGTGGTCTCGCAGGGCCTCGTGGCACTGGTAGCAAGGGGTAAAAACGGCCGCAACATCTGAACTGAATGGCAATGATATCCACTGGCGAATGATAGTGCTGGCAGCGCGTCTGGTCATCTACCAAAAGCCCGTAAATGGTTTCCTGAGGCATGGTCTAGTCAGGCTGAGCGGAACTTCACGATTTTAAAATCAAAACTAACAGGTCTGAGGCTCGCCAGATAATCTACTCTTAGATATTTTTGAGATGAGTATTCCTCCACCAGTTCGCCATTTTTCATTATAATTAAAATTATTATTGGGAAGTTTGATAGAAGCTATCATTTCTCCTTTGTGCATTCCTTCTACCCAGCCTTTTTTCATCGCCCTAGTTCTATTTCGGACAGGTCACTATGCCTTGTTTAGTATTGTATTCTATGTATTCTTTCATTTTTAATTTAACTTTTGAAACCAGTTTTGTAAATTCTTCTTCGCAGTCTTCGTAAAGAATTCTATAAATATGCTGCACTGATAGAGCATCTATTTTATTGTTTTTAATAATCTGATAGATTCCGTTGGTAGCGTAGTAGCCCTCTGCCACCATGCTCATAGACTGGATAGCAGATTTCACCGTGTAGCCCTTTCCCGATATAGTTTCCAAACATTCTGTTTCTACTGAACAACGAGTAAGCCGTAACGAGCAAATCTCCAATGTATGAACTTTCATTGACATCTCTTGGCTCTGGATACACTGCATCTAAAATTCTTTCCAGCTCCCGAACGGCATTAGAAATATATACCGCTTGAAATTATCCCCATAGCCCAGTCCATTTGCCATTCCTGCACCTATGGCATAGATATTTTTGAGGACTGCGCTGTACTCATTACCCAGAATATCATTACTTTGGTTAATTCTGATATATCGTGAAGATAATAAATCGCTCAGCATCTGAGTTGTTTCCTTGCTGGCAGCGGCCACAGTAAGGAAAGACAATCGCTCCATAGCAACCTCTTCGGCGTGGCAAGGCCCTGCAAGAACTGCTTGGCTTCTGTATCCTATTTTGAATGTATCACGGAGATAGTTCACTACAATATCATTATGCTTTGGAACAATTCCTTTAATCACCGAAGCAAATATCTTCCCTGAATAATCACAAGTCATCCTCTCTATAGTATCCGCTAGATAGATAGACGGCGTTGCCAGAATAATCACATCGCAGGCTGTTACCAGCTCATCTGATATCCATTGTCAAAAACCAATCGGTCTGGGCTAAATTTCACTGCGGTGAGATAGTGCGTTGCTCCTTGCGAAACCAGAGCCTCCCTTGTGCCGTCATTACGAAGCAGCTAATGCACTTTTTCGCAGTTTTTCCATCAGCATTTTTACTACTGCAGTGGCAAAACTACCACTTCCGATAACTCCAACTTTTGGTAAATTTCTTTGTTCTCAGTCATATCGTTTTTCATTTTAAATCACACAGTAAAGAAAAACTCCTTCAAAATTGAAGGATTTGATTTTTGGATTTACATTTAATTTTAAAATAACCATTTAGACCCACCATAAGATTTCTATGAAAAGATCAATAACAAGGTTGGATTATTCGGCAGGTCTAAATGGTCTTTATAACATTATAACAATTACTCTGTAGGTCTGAAAAACCAGCTTGTTATCAAAACAATCTACTGTCACTCTCTCGCCTTCTTTTTACATTTCCAGCCAAAAATCTCTTTTTGAGAGTTTATTCAGAACTTCCTGCTGCACTACTCGTTTCAGCGGTCTAGCTCCAAATGCTGGGTCGTAGCCTCAGAATGAAATCTATCGCTTCCTGCGTTGCTGTCAAGATGATATTTCTGCTTTCCAGCATTTTGTTGATTCCTCTTAGTTGGAACTGTCATGATTTTTCCGATTTCATTGTAGTTCAATGGTTGGAACAGCAATCGTTTCATCTATTCTGTTGAGGAACTCTGGTCGTAGAGGTTTGTTTCAACAGGTCAAATACTTTCTTCTTTGGTTTTTCTACGATTGTAGCCAAATTACTTTCATTAATTTTCTCAAAAATTCTCCTGAATAATATGAGAACCAAGGTTAGAAGTCATGATGATAATCGTATTTTTAAAATTCACCACGCGCCCTTTGTTATCGGTCAATCGCTCCGTCATCCAACACTGAAGCAAGGTATTAAACACATCTGGATGCGCTTTTTCCACCCTCATCTAGAAGCACCACAGAATATGGTCTTCTTCTCACCGCTTCGGTCAGCTGTCCGCCCTCATCATAGCCTACATACCCTGGAGGCGCTCCTACCAATCTAGAAACAGAGTGTTTCTCCTGATATTCAGACATATCGATACGGGTCATATTGTTTTCATCATCAACAAGAACTCCGCCAAGGCTTTTTGCTAATTCCGTTTTACCAACTCCCGTAGTTCCGAGGAAAAGGAAAGACCCGATAGGTTTTTCTCATCATTCAGTCCCGCTCTGTTTCTTCGGATGGCATCGGCCACGGATTGTATCGCTTCCTCTTGCCCTACTACTCTTTTGTGAAGTTCATCTTCCAAATGAAGCAGTTTTCTCTTTCGGACTGAAGTAATTTAGTCACTGGAATTCCTGTCCATTTCGCCACCACTTCAGAGATATTTTCTGCGTAACTTCCTCTTTCACCAGCTCATTCTTGCTGATTCTGCATAGCCAATTCCAGTTTTTGAAAGCTCGTCCTCCTTTTCGTGGAGTTTTTCCATATTGTATCTCCGAAACTTTTGCATAATCGCCCATACGCTGAGCTCTTTCAGCTTCTAATTTCAGGCTTTCAATATCTTTTTAATCTGAGTCAAATCCTGATTTCTGCTTTTTCGTTGAGCCATTTTGCATTGATTTGGTTTCGCTCCTCAGTGATTTTTCGCAATATCTTCTTTCAGATGGTCTATCTTGGTCTGGTTACCCTCTCTGGAAATTGCCGCCAGCTCTATCTCCATCTGCATAAGTTTTCTGTCTAAAACATCCAATTCCTCTGGTTTTGGAATTGATTTCCATTCTTAATTTTGCAGAAGCTTCATCGATTAGGTCAATGGCTTTGTCTGGTAAAATCTATCCGAAATATATCGCTGAGACATTTCTACCGCCGCTATGATGGCTTCATCTTTTATTCTAATCTTGTGGTGGAATTCATACTTGTCTTTGATTCCACGAAGAATAGAAATCGCTGATTCTGTGTCTGGCTCTTCCACCATTACTTTTTGAAACGGCGTTCCAGAGCTTTGTCTTTCTCAAAGTATTTTTGATACTCATTAAGCGTTGTCGCGCCGATAGAACGAAGCTCTCCTCAGCCAAAGCTGGTTTCAGGATATCTCGCAGCATCCATCGCTCCCTCGCCGCCGCCTGCACCTACAGAGGGTGTGAATTTCATCGATGAAAAGGATAATCTGCCCATCAGATTTTACCACTTCATTTACTACGGATTTTAGTCTTTCTTCAAACTCTCCTTTGTATTTCGCACCCTGCAATCAATGCTCCCATATCAAGTGAATAGAGCGTTTTTGTCCATCAAGTTTTCTGGAACATCTCCACTGATGATTCTGTGAGCTATTCCTCTGCGATGGCAGTTTTACCAACACCTGGCTCACCGATGAGAATAGGGTTGTTCTTGGTTCTTCGTGAAAGAATCTGCAACACTCTTCGGATTTCTTCATCTCGCCCGATTACTGGGTCTAATTTCCCTTCGGCTGCTAGTTCATTGAAGTTTTTAGCGTATTTATTAAGCGATTGGTAAGTCTCTTCGAACTCGCCGAAGTCGCCTTTGAACCTTTTTCTAAGTTCTTTTGATTCCTCCTTCCAAAAAGGGATTTGGTCACGCCCATGTCTTTCAACATCTGCGAAACGGAAGAACTCACCCTCTAATAACGCCAACCAAATATGCTCCAAAGTCACATACTCATCGCCCATTCTTTTTAGCGATATTAGGCGCTTCCAGAAGGACTTTGCTGGCACTTTTGAGAAAGGTAAATATTTCCGCCTTCTACTTTTTGGAAGGCTTTCCAAAAGATTCTCTGTTTCTTTTGTCTTATCAAGTTAAGGTCGGCTTCTGCTTTTTCATCAGAAAAGCTGAGATATTCTCATCCACTTGGAAAATCCTTCCAATAGATGCTGAGGTTCTATACTCTGGTTGCCAAAAATCCAAAAGCAATCTGTTGTGCTTTTTGGATGGCTTCTTGTGATTTTACGGTATATTGATTTAGATTCATAATTCTTTATTTTAAAAATTATCTGAAATCTAAATTGCAAAACCATTCTATTACACAAAAACAAGACAAAACTTCCGAAAAACGGTTTAAAAAAATGATATTTTTGATGTGACAAAATTTCTTGATTTTAATTCAATCTCATCTTTGAGATGGTTATTAACCTTTAAAAAGAAAGTTTTTCTATTTTAAAGCTCAATTATAGGGAAAGGAGAAATCTGTTTTTGGAATATCGGGGGTGTCGTAATTTTTATAGTTTTTGTAATTTTGCCCTATAAAAACATGTGCTTATGTCAATATTAAGGTTTAGTGCGTTAGGAAAAATTAGCCTTTTTATCAATTATAGAAAAGATAATTTCGTGGAAACTCCGCCTAAATTATCAGAATTATTTTGTGAAAATGTATTTTTCCGAAGAAAATGCGTGAGTTTTTTGACCAAAGAAGCCTTCACAGCCGTGATGGATGCCACAAAAATGGAACTAAAATCCAAAGGTCAGTAGCAGACCAAGTGGCTTCTCGGTATGAAAAACTGGGCAATGACCAAGGGTGTTACTCACTACACGCATTGGTTTCAGCTGCTGACAGGAACTACCGCAGAAAAACACGATACTTTTTCACGCCGATAGGTGAGGGCAAAGCTATGGAGCGCTTTAATGGAGCGAACCCTATTCAGCAGGAGCCAGACGCTTTCTTCTTTCCCTAATGGAGGAATTAGAAACACCTTTTGAGGCGAGAGGCTATACCGCTTGGGATCCCACTCTCCAGCGTTTATTATGGGGACTACCCTTTGTATTCCTTCTATTTTTATTTCCTATACAGGTGAAACATTGATTATAAAGCTCCGCTTCTGAGAGCATTACACGCTGTGGATGAGGCAGCTACGGAGGTTTGTCAGTATTTTTGATAAAAATGCAACCAAAGTTACGGCTACACTTGGCTGGGAGCAGGAATATTTCCTTGTAGATTCAGCGCTTTTTAAGACCAGACCAGATCTTTTGATGACAGGAAAAACCCTTTTGGGGCACTCACCAGCAGAGGGAATAGCAGCTGGAAGACCATTATTTTGGTTCTATTCCGACTCGTGTGATGAATTTCTATGGAAGGAATTAGAGATAGAATGCGTGAAACTCGGTATTCCAGTATCTACAAGACATAACGAAAATGCACCGAATCAATACGAGCTTGCGCCAATGTTTGAGGAGGTGAAAGTGGCAGTTGACCATAATTCCCTTGATTGATGGATTTGATGGCGAGAATAGCACACAAGCATCATTTTCATATACTTTTCCATGAAAAACCATTTGCGGGAGTTAATGGAAGTGGAAAGCATAACAATTGGTCGCTCTCTACCAATACAGGCGAAAAATCTGCTGAGCCCTGGGAAAAACCCGATCTTCAGTTTTTGACCTTTTTGTAAATGTGATTAAGGCGGTGAATGAATATGCAGACCTTCTTCGTGCAGGAATTGCCACTGCGGGGAATGACTATCGTCTTGAGCCAAATGAGGCGCCGCCAGCGATTATTTCTGTGTTTATAGGTTCTCAGCTTTTATGGAGTTTTTGGAGGAATTGGAAAAAGTGAGCGAGGGAAACTCAGCGCTGATGAAAATATGATTTAAAACTAAATGTAGTCGGCAAAATCCCTGAAATTTTTACTGGACAACACGGATAGAAACCGAACTTCGCCATTTTGCTTTTACAGGGAATAAATTTGAGATACGAGCGGTGGGTTCTTCGGCGAATTGTGCAGAGGCGATGACCATTATGAATTCCATTATGGCAAAACAGCTTCGTGTCTTTAAAAAGGAAGTAGATGCTTTGATAGAAGAAAAAGGATTGAAAAAGATGAGGCTATTTTTAATGTACTGAGAGAATACATTAAGCTAGTCTAAAAATATAATGTTCGAAGGGACAGCTACTCCGAAGACTGGGTGAAAGAAGCCAAAAACGAGGACTCAGCAACCTAAAAACCACGCCAGAGGCTTTGAAAAAGAGAATTAGACCCGAAATTCATCAGCATGTATGAAGAAATGGGAATCTACACCAGCGTGAAATAGAGGCAAGAAACGAAATTAAGTTAGAGAAATACAGTAATATCGTAGGAATAGAGGCGAGGTGTTGGCAGATGTGGCAAGAAACCACATCATTCCATCGGCGTTGAAATATCAGAACAGGTTGATAGATAATGTAAAAAGGGCTGAAAGAAATCTACGGCGAAATAGACTTTAAACCTTTGGCAAAAGAGCAGATGAATCTCATTGAGAGGAGTTTCTCATCATGTCCACCAGATAAAAATAGGCGTGGACGAGCTTTTTGGATGCCAAACAAAGAGCGGAAGCTCATAGAGGACAATCAAAAACAAGCAGAGGTATTTTTGTCAGGAAGTGAAGCCGCTTTTCTCAAAAATACGAGAAGCATCAGATGCACTAGAAATGATGGTGGATGATGAGCTGGCCGATGACCAAATACCGCGAACTGCTCTTTACAAAATAAACAAACGCTCAGCGCAAGGTTTTGTGCTGAGTTTTTAATAAAGATATAAAAAGCATGAATCAGAGAGAAAAACAATTACAATTTCATAAAAATTTTGGCGACGGGACTTCTTGTCTTGATGTTTGTCATCTACATAAGTATGGTGTTTTGCAGAAAAAATATTCCGAAATGTCCTTTTATAGGCTATGTGAAGGCTTTTTCCGAGGCGGCTATGGTGGGAGCTCTTGCGGATTGGTTTGCGGTAACAGCATTATTCCAAAAAGCCAATGGGACTGCCCATTCCACACACTAATTTGATAGAAGAACGAAAAGGCAGATATTGGGAATAATTTGGGAGGGTTTGTTGTAGAAAATTTTAAAACCAAAGCAAATTCGTTCTCATATTGAAAATATTAAAGTGTCTAAATACATAGTAGAGATGAGCTTTCCAAAGAAACTACTCCTGAAAAATAGAAAACATCATAAAGGGAATGTCCCTCAATGTGAGAGCCAGTCAGATGCTTGTGGAGTTTTTGGATAAGGGAAAACATCAGGAATTATTTAACCAACTTTTTCCAGAAAAAATAGAAGTTTATATTTCTGAAAACCAAAAGATGTGGTTCGGAGAGAAATAGACAATCAGTTTCCGCCGCTTATTCCATCTTTCATCAGAGAAGCGATTTCGCAAAGGTGGTGGATGGTCTGCAGGAATTTGTAATGAAAATTACCAGAGATGAGGCGCATTCTGTAAGGCTAGGAGAAATGATAGTGCAGCTCTATGATTTTTCTGAAAAACTCGAATTCTTCTGAATGGAAAAATAAAATCACAAGACTCCTGAAAGATAATGTAAATAAGCAGATTAGCGAATTTTGAAAACCAATGAAGAATTTCAGAAAAAGCTGGATGTTTGGTTTCAGAAGACGGCATTATAGATTTGCATTGAGAAATAAGGTGAGAATAGGAGATTTTTATCAGTGATACGGTCAAAAACTGGGAGGCAAGGAGCTGAGCCAAAAGCTGGAAATGGAAGTAGGAAAAAGACTTGCAGTTTATCAGAATCAATGGGACTTTGGTAGGTGGTATGGTAGGGCTGGTAATATATGCTCTTACACAGCTTTTGAGAAAAACAAATCGGATATCCTTGGATATCCGATTTCGTCTAAAAATAAATAAAATATAATGAAAAACTAAAAACTACTTTGGTTCTAACACGCAGAACGGAATAATAATCTCTTCTAGGAAATCCCTCCCGTGCTGATAGGTGTCTTTATAATAATTCACAAAATGGTTGTACATTTTTAGGGTAAGCAAAGAATAAATTGTTCTTCTCGCAAAGATATATTTGCTGCTCACATTCCCTTTTCGGAAGGAATAGCTTTTTCAGGATTAGTAACGCCCAGACATCTTTGTCTTCATAGGTTAGACTTTTTCCCTGTTTTATATCTTATATTGGTAGAGGTTTCTCTATCACCCACCACTCTGCTGGGTTTTCACATAAATCATTCCATGGTCGGTAGTGATTACTAAGCGGTAGTTGTTCTCCGCAGCGGGTTTTTATAATCTTTATTAAAGATGAATTTTCAAAACCAATTGAGTGTGAGTGACCGGAAAGTCTTGTCATCTCTTATCAGCTGATCTCACAATTACATTATCTGTTTTGCATGAGAGAGGATGTCTATGAAATTATAGACAATCACCAGCAGGTCGTGGTTTTTGTACTCGCCCAAAGTCATCCAATGTTTTTGTTCAAAATCGGAATTGAGGATTTTGATATATTTGGATGTTTTTGCCTGCAAAGCCGAGGCGCTTCATCTGGTCTCTCTTAGGAAATCGTGTTCAAATTCGTTTTGTTTCCTTCCTCATTGTCATTAAAACCATTTGTCGGGATATTTCTTTTCTATTTCTGATGGGAGAAGCCCCGCGAAGAAAGCATTTCTTGCGTATTGTGTAGCCGTAGGCAAGATGCTGTATAAATAATCCTCCGAAGTTTTTATTATAAAACTTAGTGAAAAGCGGCTCTATTACTTTCCATTGGTCATATCTCAGGTTGTCTATTACATAGGAGTGTTTTGCCTCTCACTTCGGGTTTTATTTTTCTTTGAAGAGGGTGTGGTTCATCAGAGGCTTGTCATTTGAATTTAGCCAGTCTTCATAGTTGTCTTTTCATAAACTTGGCAAACTGTATGTTGGCTTCTTCTTTTTGGTTTTGGAGCAGGTCGGCAAAGTCGTTATCAAAAACTTTATCAAATTTTATCTCCCAGTTTAGTATTTTTATAATATTCTGCCCAGTCTTGGTGAGTTCTCAGGGTAGAAAGTTCCATACTTAGGTTTCTGGAATTCCTGCTGATATTCGGTACTGGTTTTTGCTCCACCAGTGTGTCTTGGTGCAGATCAGGAGAGCAGTATCTGGCTGGGGTTTACGGGTTTCAGGATATAGTCATCTATCTGCGAACCGATGGCCTGTTCCATGATGTGTCTTTGCTTCATTTTTGGTCACCATTACTATTTTTATATTCGCATTCAGGTCTTTTATCATCGGATGGCTTCCAGACCAGAAATACCTAGCATGTTTTTCATCCAGAAGGACTAAATGGAAAGGTTCTTTTTCTATCAGCCCGAGTGCTTCATTTTACATTATTTACGGCAGTAATTTCATACCCTTGTTTTCCAGAAACACGATGTGGTTTCAGGAGTTCTATCTCGTCATCTATCCAAAGTATTTTTTGACATATTATAATAATTGATTAATTTTAAAACAAAACCCATCTGCGGTTTTATTCTGTGCCAAAGATAGAATAAATGTAGGGTTAAAAATTATTAAACAAAACAGGCAAAGCGTTAAATATTAGTTAATGTTCCTCTGTTCCGCCTCTTTTCTTTTCTTAAAAAACTTACAGAAAGCTCGCCGCAAAGTTGTTTTGCCTTTCTGTAAAATGACAAAGCTTCCTGCAAGTTGTTTGAGCTTTCTGTAAAAATGACGGAAGGTCGCCGCAAAGATGTTTTTACCTTTCTGTAAAATGACAGGTCTCCTGCAAGTTGTTTGGGCTTTCCGTCAAATGACAGAAGGTCGCCGCAGAGTTGTTTTGCCTTTCCGTCAAAATGAAAGAACCGCCCATGCTGAAATAAAAACCAACTGGTATGCAGTGCTTTTCCTGAGAAAATGAGTATCTTTTGCCTTATTTTTCATCCCATGCGCAATAAATTAAAAATCATAAACGACCCCTGTACACGGATTTATAAAAATCCCCACGAAATTCTGTTTGATATCATAGAGCATCCTTACTTTCAGCGCTTCGCAGGATTTCGCAGACGGGGCTGCTCAGTTCCATTTTCCCTGGTGCTACCCATACGCGGTTTCACTCCACGCCATAGGCGCGATGCACCTCGTGTACACGGCATTAGAAACCTGAGACTGAAAGGAATTACCATCAGCAGAGAGGAGGAAAAATCCGCCATGCTTGCCATTCTGCTTCACGATATAGGGCATGGGCTCTTTTTCACATGCTTTGGAAAAATATGCTGATGGACAGCTGGCATCATGAGAAATTGTCATTATTATTACTAAAAGAACTGAATGAAGAATATGGCGGAGAGCTTTCTATGGCGATAGAAATGTTTTCAGGAGGTATACGCAAAATTTCTTTTAATCAATTGATTTCTCGCAGCTGGATGTGGATAGATTAGATTGCTTAAAACGAGATACAGCTTTACACCGGCGCCGCCGAAGGGAATATCACACAGCGGACTACTCTATAATATGTCTGCGAAGATGAACTCGCTGTAGAGTCAAAGGAATTTGTCTATAGAACAATACCTCACCGCGCGGATGTTTTATGTACTGAGCAGGTGTATTTCCACAAGCAGCTGTAATCGCAGAAAAATCTCTTGGTGAAAAATCATGGGTCGCAAAGAAATCCTTTGTAAATGAAGGCTGGGACATACAGGCGCCGGAGAATTTAAAGTATTTTTTATACAAAACCGATTTCCACGAAGCAGATAAAGAAGACATCAGAAGATTTACAGAACTGGATGATACAGATGTTATTCAGGCAATTAAACTCTGGGAACACGAGTGCGGACTTTGTCCTTTTCTTACCTCTGTAAAACCGTAATCAAAAGAAGATTTCCTAAAATAGAGTCTTCTCCCGAGCCGTTTTTCGGGAGAAAATAATTCAAGATAAAATACAGAAAACTAACCGCTCTTCAGAATAACCGCTGGGGAATTTATCATAGACTATATCGCTCAGCATCTCCCTGCCTTATGACAAGATGCATCAGCCGCTATTTTCTGATTCAGAGAAACGGAAATAGAGCGACCTTTAGACCAAGGGACAGTCAGATATTATCTTCCACGCTCAATGAAAGTTAGCGAGATATGTGCTGTCTTTCCTAAGGAAATGTAGATAGAAAATTTTATATGAAATAAATTGATTTTTCGTAGATTTTCGAAACAAATTTTATTTGAGTAAACTAGGATCGGCCCTTTGCACGATTTATGGCTTTACAGCTGGCTGAAACTGCTGGTCTCAAACGCTGAGTAATTGGAGACCAAGCGTATATGTTCGCGGATTTTCTATAGAAGAGGGATGCATGACATTTGTCTTTCATTTGAGGGAATGGCAAATTTGCATAGCATTTTCTACACTCTACGGAGAGTTCTGTAGCTTATTGTTTCATCTTTTGAAAGAAGAAAATTATGCCAGTCATCATACAGAGGTGAAGATGCATATCTTGCATTTGTATTTTGATGAACCTTTATCAGCAGATGACCGAAAAGAAAAAGGAATAGAAGAGCAGAGTTTTATTCATAAACGGCTGTTTTAGGCGAGGGATAGTGTATGAGCATTCACTTATATTTCAGAAAAGCGGTAATTGGCGATGAAAACCAGCTTGTTCTCAGGTTTTCATTGGATGTGAAAATCGGTAAGAACTCTGAAAAATAGATCAGCGTGCATCTATGACGGCTGTATCATTGGGGAAAATTTGTGTTGTCCATTCCATACTGTGGTAGGTGGAGATGGATTTGGTTTTCAGCCTACACCAAATGGATATGGATAAAAATCCCACAGCTGGAAAATGTAATCAGATAATGTAGAAATAGGCTCTAACTGTAGTATTGACAGGTGCTACCTATAGGTTCTACTGTTATAGGAGAAGGGACTAAATATGATAACCCTATCCAAATTGCACATAATGTGAAAATTGGAAAAATACGATTAAGGCAGGCAGGAATTGCGGGTTCTAATACCATTGGCAACTGGAATATGATTGGTGGTCAAGTGGGAATTGTAGGAGATATCAACATAGGAAATCAAGTGAAAATACAAGCACAGAGCGGTGTGAATAAGAATGTAAAAGATGGTGAGGCACTGTACGGAGCGCCAGCAATAGATGCAGGAGATTACCGAAGAAACTATGTGCATTTTAGAAACTTGACAGAAATAGTAAAAGAATAAATCAATTAGAAAATAACTCAAAAGATAAAACTAATGAGTGATAAACAAAAACTTTAAAAGAAGAAGTTTCATCAGGAATAGGTCTTCATACAGGAAAGAAGTGACCCTAACCATCAAGCCTGCTAAGGAAAAACACAGGGTATGTGTTCGTAAGAACAGACTTAGAGGAAATCCACAAATAGAAGTAGATGCTAACTATGTGGTTTCTACTGATAGAGGAACGACATTAGAAAAATCAGGAGTTAAAATCTACACATGTGAGCATGTTTTGGGCAGCATTAGTGGGAATGGATGTGATAATGCTATCTCTAGAAATGAATAGTGCAGAACTCTCCATGATGGATGGTTCATCCAAGTTTTTGTGGAAGCCATAGAGAAAGCAGGAGTGTGAGCAGGAGCAGCCGAGAGAGTATTTTGTTGTTACAGAGGTTGTTAGTTTCACTGACCCACAGACTGGTTCTGAGATTACCATTATCCCAGCGGATACTTTGGTGGAGTAAACAACGATGGTGGATTTTGGGACCATCGTTTTAGGAACTCAGAATGCTGTTTTGAAGAATATTTCTGATTTCAAAAATGAAATTTCTTCCGCTAGAAATATTTAGCTACATGAATTAGAAATGCTTTTTGGATGCAGGTCTAATCAAAGGTGGAGATATTTCTAATGCGATTGTTTATGTAGATAAGGAATTAACCCTGAAACAGCTGAAAAACTAAAAAGCTTTTGAAAAAGATGATGTTTCCATTCAGCCAAATGGAGTTTTGAACAATCCTAACTTTAAATTATCCGAACGAGGCGGCTCGTCATAAATTATTGGATGTTATCGGTGATCTGGCATTGGCAGTGAGATTAAAAAGGAAAGGTAATCGCAATAAACCAGGACATTATATAAATACAGAGTTTGCTACATTAAATAAAATATACAAAAACCTCAAAAGAAGAAAAATGTTCCAAATTTTGATTTGAGCAAAGAGCCTATTTATGATATCAACGGCATCATGAGATTATTGCCGCACAGACCGCCGTTCTTGCTGATAGACAAGATTTTGGAACTGTTCGATAACTCATATCGTAGGGCTGAAAATATCACAATGAACGAACCGTTCTTTGTAGGGCATTTCCGAAAGAACCTGTGATGCCAGGAGTTTTAGTCAGATAGAAGCAATGGCACAGATTGGGGGAATTTTGTGTTAGTCATGTCCCAGATCCAGAGAACTATTCTACATATTTTGTGAAAATAGATAATGTTAAATTCAAAAGAAAGTAATCCCAGGATAGCACTTGTCTTTAAATTAGAGTTGTTAGCTCCCATCCGTAGAGGAATAGTGCATATGCAGGGTATGGTTATGTAGGTGAGAGTGTAGTGGTGGAAGCAGAACCACGGCTCAAGTAGCAAAAACAAAAATAGACTAAATGATTCATCAGCTTACAGCAGTAGACCCATAGGCGAAAAATCGGACAAACAGCTACTGTAGACCCATTTACCACCATATAGCAGCGGATGTGGAAATAGGTGAAGGAACATGGATAGGCTCCAATGTTACCATTATGAATGGAGCAAGAATTGCAAAAACTGCAGAATTTTTCCAGGAACTGTCATAGCTGCGATAACACAAGATTTGAAGTTTGATGAGAGGAATCAAGTTATCATTGGTGATAACACGACCATTAGAGAATGTGTAATCGTTAATAGAGGAACCAAGGCTTTTAGGATATACTAAAATTGGGAATAATTGTTTAACTCGCATGGCATCCCATATCGCCTACGACTGCGTTGTCGGTGATAATGCCATTATAGTAAATGGAGTGCGATAGGTGGACATGTGGAGATCGTGACTATGCGCTATCATAGGTGGGCTGAGTGCTGTGCATCAGTTCTCTAGAATAGGGAAACATGTAATCACAGTGAGGTTCTTTGGTTAGAAAAGATATTCCGCCTTATGTCAAAGTAGAGGAGAACCGCCTGTTTATGCAGGAATCAACTCTGTTGGACTGCGAAGAAGAGGGATTTCTAATGAGAAGATTTTTAGAACTTCAGTCTATTTATAGAGTGATTTTCCAAATGGGATGAATGATCTCAGGCATTGTTTATATAGAAAGAGAAGTGCTGTTCACACCAGAAAGAGACGAAATTGTACAATTTATACAATCATCTCAGAGAGGAATCATCAGAGGTGGTAGTATGAGAGGAAGAAGATAATCAAGATTAAAAATAATTAGAATTAAAAATGGCAACAAACTAGCTGATATTAGAAAAGGACTTTGTATAGAGTTTAACCATGATATTTACAAGGTAATAGAATTCCTTCTATGCAAACCAGGAAAAGGTCCAGCTTTCGTAAGAACAAAATTAAAATCAGTAACGAATGGAAAAAGCTTTAGACAATACTTTTTCTGCTGATCATAAAATTGATGAAGTTAAAGTAATTCGATGTAAATTCCGTGTATCTTTATGATGATGAGAATGGATATCATTTGCATGAACAATGAAGATTTCTCAAATCTATCTAAATAAAGAAATGATAGAAAACGCTCAGTTTATGAAGGCTGGAGAGGAAATCACTGTAATTTTGAAAGAATCAGATGAAAACGTTCTTTCTGCTGAACTTCCTGCAACAGTATTTCTGGAAGTGACAGAAGGATCCAGGTGTGAAAGGAAACAGCTACTAACGCCTTGAAAAACTGTATAGTAGAAAACAGGGCGCTAGAGTTTTGGTTCCGCTATTTACAGAGCCAGGAGATAAGATTAAAGCAAATAGCAGAAGACGGCTCTTATTTAGAGAGAGTTAAATAAATTTATACTACCATGAAATTTCCTCAAAGTCCAGACATTAAAAACAAATAGCAGAAATTATCGATGCCAAATATATTGGTGCGGATGATTTTCCTATTTCTGGAACGAATGAAATTCATAGAGTAAAAATCGGGAGATTGTTTTTGTAAATCATCCTAAATATTATGAAAAGGCCTTAAATTCTGAGGCGACAGTTATTCTCATTGACAAAGAAGTGGATTGTCCACAGGAAAGGCTCTTTTGGTTTCGGATGACCCATTTAGAGATTTTAATAAAATCAATGCTCATTTTATTCCAATACAGACATTTAAAACTTGCAGGAGAAAAATGTAAAAATAGGGAAAAAACAGCCAGATTCATTCTTCTGTAATCATAGGAAATGATGTAGAGATAGGAGAAGAATGCATCATCATGCCAAATGTGGTGATAGGCGATAGAACCAAGATAGGAAATCGCTGTATTATCCAGTATGGAACGGTTCTTGGAGGAGATGCGTTTTTATTACAGAAAAACTGCCAACAGGCTATATCAAGATGCTTTCGGTAGGAAATGTAGTTTTAGAAGATGATGTGAAATAGGGAGCAAACTGCACCATAGACAGAGGCGTTACAGACACTACAATCGTAGGAGAGGGGACAAAGATGGATAATCAAATCCAGATAGGGCATGATACTATCATCATAGGAAGAGATGTCTGATTGCTTTACAAGTTGGGATTGCGGGATGCTGTAATATAGGCAATGATGTTACCATTTGGGGCAGGTAGGAGTTTCTCGGATATTACAGTAGAAGATGAAGTGGTTATTTTGGCAACTTCAGGGGTTTCAAAAGATTTGAAAAAGGTAAAACTTATTTCGAGCACCTGCTGAGGAAGCCAAGGAATATTATAAAAACAGGTAAAAATTTCTCGATTTATAAAAGAATAATAAAAAAATGTTACTTTTGTACTTTGAATTAGAAAAATTGTTAAATTAAAATAAATCATTATGAAAAACTATTATTGGGAAGCCTTCTTATATTAGCTAATTTTTGCTTCTTCACAGGTTCGTTTGCAGTTTGAGGAAACAAAGTTTGTATTATAGCAGGGCCAGATGTTTCTAGAGTTAGAAACGCGTACAAACCCATCTTCTGCGAGATTTGCTTTTTATTTTGGTGCATTGGCTGAAATTCCATTGGATTATAATAATCAATTCTTCATTCAGCCTCAGTTAGAATATTTAGCCCTGCTGGTGAAAAGGGAGCGGGTTCTACTGTTTATGCTAATAACTATATTAGTGTTCCTATTTTTGTTAAAGGTTATTTTTCATCTGCAGAAAATGAGTTTTTGCTGTTTTAGGACCTAGATTTGGATTTTTGATAAGCCAAAGGTCGGTAGTGCACCCAGACTTAGCTATATAAAAGACTTAAAGGGTAAAGCAGCTGGTTTTTGATTTTTGCTATAGCTGGCGGATTAGATTTAGTGTGAAGAGAAAAACTTGAATTTGTACTTCGTTATGATTTTGGTCTTTCAAGTGCTTTTCCAGACCTTATAGAGCCTGAAACAGGAGACCTAACACATTTAGAAAGAAGTCTCAGCAAATTGCGAGTTTTGGGGTAGTTATATTTTCAAATAATAAATTATAGAGCAAAAGGAAGCGTATAAAGCTCTTTTTATTTGTCATTCAAGAGTTTAAAACTCATTCTGTGATAAGGCGTTACGCCATGTTTCTGATGGCCTCTATGGGCTTTGGTGGATAGCCTACATTCTTGTCCCAAGTGTATTCAGGGAATTCTTCGTGGAGTTTCAGCATGAGCTGGTCCTCGGTAGTTTTTAGCTAAAAATGAAGCCGCTGCGATGGAAAGAACCTTGCTGTCGCCTTTTACAATGCACTCGACGTGAATGAAATTATACTGGATGAAAACCTATTCCCATCCACTAAAATCAGTTCCGGGCGGGTTTTTAGTTGATCTCATCGCTAGATGCATCGCGGATGCTGGCATTTAGGATGTTATGTTGGTCAATGAAAGATGGCGGAACTTCTGCAATTGCGAAATCCACCGCATTTTCCCTTATGTATTGGTCTAATCTCCAAACGAACCTTTGTGGTTAGTTTCTTGGAGTCATTGATGAGCTTGTTGTCAAACTTTCCATCAATAATCACAGCAGCAGCTACTCACAGGGCCTGCCAAACAGCCTCTTCCTACCTCATCACAGCCAGCCTCAATACAAATTTCAGACCAAAAACGCTTTAAATTCATAAATATTCAATAAAAATTAAGTTTTAAATAAAATTTAGCACAAATTTAATATACACATCTATTGTTTTTTATTAAAATGTTATAAAATTGTCAAAGAAAAACCAAAAATAACTTTTTAATTATGAAGAAACTAACATCAAATGCCTTTGGCAGTTGTTCTTCTTCTTCCTTTGTGATAGGAAACGCACAGGAAAAACCAAAAGACTCTGTGAAAGTCAAGGAAATCGGCGAGTGGTAATCACCGCTTTGGGAATTAAGAGAGAATAAATCTCTTGGAGTATTCAACTACGAAAGTGGCGGAGATGACTCTGTCAAAAGTTGGGAATCAGAATTTAGTCAACTCACTTTCGGGTAAGGCACCAGGACTTCAGGTAATCTCTTCTGGGAGCGCCTTGGGCCCTGGAGTAGATTGGTAATAAGGGAGAGTGAAATCTCTTTACCAATTCTAACGAGCCTCTGTATGTGATTGATGGAGTGCCCATCACTCATGCGAATGATGGGAACTCAAACTCAGTTACAGGAATCTCTTTCTCCAAACAGAGCAGCGGATATCAACCCTGATGATATCGAGAGTATCAACATCCTAAAAGGGGCAGTTGGAGCCGTTCTTTATGGAAACAGAGGTTCTAATGGGGTTATTCTCACTCACAACAAAATCAGGAAAAAGCAGAGCAGGAAAACCACAAATCACTCTTTTTCTACGCAGGTTGCGGTAGATAATGCTTTTGGTTCTTTCCAGATTATCAGATCATGTCTATGCACAAGGGGTAGAGGTGTGTATGGAGAAGGAACTTCACTCCTTGGGGCCAAAAATACAAGGGCAGACTGTATATAGTGATGCAGCGGGCAGAAATGTTACGCTCTCTGTTTTATGATCCAAGAAAGCAGTTTTTACAGACAGGTGTAACAAGAAATAATAATGTGTCTTTATCACATTCATTTAATAAATCTAATGTATTCTTGTCAGCAGGACATTCCTTGTAGACTTCATTGTCCCTAACCAAGAGTATGAAGACCAAATTTTAGATTTAATGAAATACACAGGTTACAGAGAATTCAATGCAGGAGTAAATGTTTCATAATACTACGAAAGGAAATGTGCCATTTAGCAGGATGGGAACAACCTATTTTTGCCTTTATTCCATGTTCCTGTAAGCTGGACTTTGAAGGGTATGGTTATGTTAATCCTACTACAGGCGAACAAATCAATTTCGTGGAGGGAGTTTTGATAACCCATATTGGTCTGTTTATAAGAACTTTGCTAAGACTTCTAGTGATCGTTTCATTGCAAGTTTGAACTTAGGGATATGATTTAACAAAGTGGGCTGAAAACTGACCTATAGATTAGGAAATGACTATTTTGTAGATAATAGAGGATATTCAGGATATATATTCTGGAACACAGCCTCAGGATATTTTGTCTTATGATGATGTGAAAAGAAATGAATTACTTCAACATTGATGGCAAATATCAATACCAATATTACTGATAATCTGGCATTGACAGTTGTGGTTGGACAGGATTACAACAAGAGGACTTACAGAAATAGTGTCATTACAGGAACTGAATTAGCAGCACCAGGTTTGGTAATGCTAATAATATTGCTGCTTCTGACCCAGCATATAATTATGAAAGTAAAAGAACATTATTTGGTTTCTTTGGGGATGTTTCTTTTTGAGTTACAAAAATTATTTGTTCTTGAACTTAGTGGGAAGATATGAAATGGCATCTACCCTGCCGAAAAATAATAGAAACTATTTCTACCCTGGGTAAGTGGTTCCTTCGTGTTCTCGGATGCATTTAATATTAACAAAGATGTATTAAGTTATGGTAAAGTGCGTGCAGGGATTTTCCAGAACGGCGAGGGATGCAGATCCATATTTGGTGATACAGGCATATGAAAAAGCAAAGTATCGTGATGGATTTGTTCCAGGAGTTACATTTCCATTTAATAATGATTTAGCAACTTTTGTAGGCTACACAGTAGCAGATACTTGGAATAATCCTGATTTGAAACCAGAATTTACAACGGAATATGAGGTAGGAACGGAGCTTCGTTTCTCTGAAAAATAGAATTGGCTTGAGTTCACCTATTTTGAAAACAAGAATACAGATGGAATTATTGGACTTAGAATTCTCGCCTGCATCTGGAGCTGTTAAATCTATTGAGAATACAGGAAAAACTTCTTCTAAAGGATAGAAGCAGGACTGAAAAGTAACTCCTATTAAATCAAAAATTTTCAGCTGGGAAGTATTTTAATTTTAGTAGAATCCGCTCATTGGTAGAAGAAACTCACCCTAAAACAGACAGAATATATGGGAGGTTTCTCTGGAAACCCTGCTATCTATGCTGTAAAAGGCGAGAGATATGGTTCTATTGTTGGTAGTGCCTACATGAGAGATGCAAATGGAAATATTGCGGTGGGAAGTAATGGTAGGCCAATGACTCAGAGTGGTCAAGTTTTGGGGCATGTGGAACCAGACTGGACAGGAAGCGTAGGAACATCCTTACAGTAAGGAGTCTATCTTACCGCGCAACTAGACGTTAGACAAGGAGGATATTTGTTTAATGGAACAGAGCAATTGTTAGATATATATGGTGTATCTGCAAAGACGATTAGAAAGAGAAAGAGGAACAAGAAGTATTCCCTGGGGGTAACATCTGCAGGAACGCCAAATACAACAGCTATTGCGATAAACCAAAATTATTATAACTCACTTCCTACAGAAGAATATGTACATAAAATAACTGGGTGAAACTTCAGTGAAATCAGCTTTAGGCATAGTTTCCGACCAGCAGGAGCGGATTTCATAAGAAAGTATAGATGTAGGTGTGTTTGGTAGAAATCTTTCTTATGGACAAAGGTGCCTCACATAGACCCAGAATCAAGTTCTTTCGGGACAGGAAATGCACAAGGGTTTCTCGTTTTTGCGTTCCCTACGACAAGAAGCTTTGGTGTTAATTTTAAAAGTTCAATTCTAAAAACTAAGAAAATGAAAAATTGAGATAATATATCTAAATATACTGTTCTTTTAGCTTTGACAGCAACTCCTTTCGGTAATTACCTCTTGTAGACAGGAGCTGGATATTAATGTTGATCCCACAACCCTTCACAAGCATCTTTGTCAGGACTTCTTAGCGCCTCACAGGTTGGTTTTTGCTTTCGCTCTTGGCGGTGAGGGAACTAGAATGCCAGCAAGTATTGTTCAGCATTATGCAGGGCATAGGGCACAGCCTCTAGACTATGCACAATATAGAATAACCTCATCAGCTACAGATGGACTTGGACAGCTCTTTATAATACATTGATGGACATAGAGAGATGGCAAAATAAAGCCGCGGCTTCTGGAAATCAGGCTTATTTGGGAGTTTCCAAGATTCTTCAGGCTCATGCATCCAGTGTTACTACAGACTTGTTTGGGGATATACCTTTTTCTCAAGCTTTGCAGGGAAGAACTAATATACCCAGTTTATGACAAACAAGAAGACATCTATCCGGCTCTTATTACCATGATAGACGAGGGGTAGCGGCTCTTACAGCAGCAACAGAAACTATTTCTGGAGATATAGTCTATGGAGGAGATGTTACAAAATGGATATGGGAATTCCTTAAAACTACGATTATTAAATCATTTAAGCAGCAGACAGCCCAATGCAGCAGCAAATTTTCTAGCAACTAATCCAAGTCTTATAGACACTAGTGTAGATGATGCAAAGGTTGCTTTTTGGTTCTGTAGCATCTAATGCCAATCCTATCTATCAGTTTGATGTGCTTTCTGGAAGAAAAGACCAAGCAGTAGCCAGCACTATTGTAAATAAAATGAGAGCCTTGTCAGACCCTCGGGTAAGTGTTTATTTTGAGCCTGTTGCTCGTAATGCTTTTGGATTAAAAAGGGCAGTATTTGGGTAATGCACCAGGAAATGATGGAAGATTCTCAAAAGAATAGATATTCTCGTGTAGGAAGCGCTTATGCATCTATAAAAAGCTCCTGTAGTTCTGATGAGCGCCGCAGAGGTTAATTTCATCAAAGCAGAAGTGTATTACAGAGCATCTAATGCGGTAAGCGCACAGGCAGCGTATCAAGCAGCGATTACACAGGATTTTGCAGCTTTAGGTTTGTCTTCTTCTGTGGGGGCATATTTGTAGCGAATGCGAATGTCTTATGAATGGGACTCTACAGAGAATCATGGAGCAAAAATGGATTACCATGTTCCAGGCATCTTATGAGTCTTGGGTAGACTGGAGAAGAACAGGATTCCCAGTTCTCACACCAGCAGCGAGCAATGTAACTTCCAATGTCATCCCGAGAAACCTACCATATCCAGAAGTGGAAATTAACTCCAATAGAGCCAACCTAGTGGCTGGACCAGGGGTTCCGATTCCATACACAGGGTTGAGCAACAGAGTTTGTGGGATAACTAATAACCCTATTCATTTTTAACTAATTTTTATAAAGGAAGTCTCTTTTTCAGGGATTTCCTTTTATATTTTATCTTTGCGATTATTTTATTCATTATGGTTAGAGAGATTTTACTGAAAAATACAGAAAGTTTTCCGCAGGGAGAGTTTTGGTTTATGGATTTCGTTCCTGAAATTCAGCAGACAAAACCTGATTTTGAAGGAGATTTTACTGTCGTGACTTTTTCCTTTGGTTAAAGTTTTTGAAGAAAAGTCCAGATATCATTGCGACAGAGCTTAGTGACAAGATACTTTCGGAGGTGGATTTTGTAGAAAATTATAACATTGTGAAAGGTTTTCTTAACCCTAAAATTAAAGGACAATGTTTTTCCTTCAAAGTTTTAAAAATCTTTCCGAAAAATTTAGAGAAAATCACACCTAAGAATGAAACTATTATGGTGGAATATTCTTCGCCGAATACCAACAAGCCTTTTGCATTTGGGGACACATTAGAAATAATCTTTTAGGTTTTTCTATTGCTAATATTTTGAAAGAAGAGGGCTATCAATGTTATCAAAACCCAAATCATCAACGATAGAGGAATCCACATTTGTAAATCTATGCTGGCGTGGGAAAAATTCGAATGGAGCAACGCGCGAATCTACACAAACCAAAGGCGACAAGCTGGTAGGAAACTACTATGTGAATTTGACAAACATTACAAAGCAGAAAATAGCCCAGCTGAAAGAACAGGGCATGGACGAAGAAACTGGCTAAAAACAAGCGCCGTCTATTTTAGAGGCTCAAAAATGCTTTTGGACTGGGAAAAATGGCGATGAAAAGTAAGAAACCTTTGGGAGAAAAATGAACGCTTTGGGTTTATGCGATTTGCAGAAACTTATAAACGCCTTTGGAGTAGATTTTGACCAAGTTCAATACGAAAGCCAAAACTTACCTTGGGTAAAGATTTGATAAAAGAAGGTCTGGACAAAGGCGTTTTCTTCACCAAAGAAGATGGCTCTGTATGGTGCGACCTTACTCGATGAAGGCTTTGATGAGAAACTCTTCTGTGGGATGTGGGACTTCTGTCTCATATGACGCAGGATTTGGGAACTGCCGTAGCGTTCGCGGATAATGATATACAGGAGACTTATCTACACGGTAGGAAATGAGCAGGATTATCATTTTCAGGTTTTGTTTAAAAATCCTTAAAAACTCGGCTACAGCTGGGCGGAGCACCTTACCATCTTTCCTACGGAATGGTGGAACTTCCTAACGGAAAGATGAAATCTCGTGAAGGAACGAGTGGTGGATGCCGATGACCTGATGCAGGAAATGTATCTTACGGCGAAAAGAAAAGCGCAGGAACTTGGAAAACTGGAAGCGCTGACCGAAGAGGAAAAAGAAAATCTTATGAAATAGTAGGTCTTGGAGCGTTGAAATATTTTTATGCTGAAAGTAGATCTGAAGATGCTTTTCAATCCAGAGGAAAGTGTGGATTTCATGGGAATACAGGACCTTTTCATTCAGTATGCTTACGCTAGAATTCAGTCTTTTACTCAAAGAGCGAAGGAACGGATTTTCAATTTCTCTGAAAACATCGCCCCTAGTGAGAATGAAAAGGAGCTCATCATTGCTCTGAGCGAATACAAGGAAACTGTAAGCAAAGCGGCGGCGACACTCAGCCCTGCTCATTTGGCTACTTATGTTTATGAAGTGGTGAAGCTCTACAATGCTTTTTACCAAAACAATCCGATTTTGAACAACGAAAAATGAAGATGTAAAGGAAATTCGACTATATTCTGTCCCAGCTCACAGGTGTGGTGATTAGAAAATCTTTACATCTGCTCCGGAATAGGGCGTGGTGGATAGAATGTAAATGAGTATGAGTATAATTTTCTTTGTAATAAGCTTTATTCTTTCTTCATGTGTGGAGGAACAAACAAACTGAAGAGTAAAAGACATAAATGCGAAAATTCTGATATTAGGTGGAGTTTGTGAGAAACGATACACAGGCAATGTTCTTTAAACTTTTAGATAGAAAATTATCAAAAGATGCTCTTTACACTCTTGATAAAATGGAAGGGTATGATAAATTTTCTATTTTGGTGAAAGATGATAAGAATCTGCAGATAGAGATTATACGAAATGATAATTCTAAAAATTACAAGACAGTATAAGTATAGAAAAGAATACTATATCTTCTAAAAACCAAAAATGTAAAACCAGTTCTTATTCTTATGTATTAGGAGTTTTTAATGTTAAAAACTTCATTTGTATATAAAAATCAGGATAATGGTTTGCATTGTAGAATCTACATCACGAAGAGAGCTGTATTTTGTTATATTTTACATGGACAAAGAGTTATTATGAATATTACACATATCAAACAGTTAGAGTAATTTATAACAGTATAAAATCCTCATTTAGGAGGGATTTTTGTTGAGGTTTTATATTATTTTATCAGCTGAAGATAATCGCCGTATAACCGCTTTTTCCGTATTTTTCGGCAGATTTTCAGGAGCTAGCTTCTTGTCTTGATAAATCCTTTTGTAGGCAATCTCTTTCAATGCAGGAGATTTTCACGCCTTGTCTTTTTCAAGAACTTTTACGAATTCAGACGCCTCGTGAAGGGAATCAAAAGTCCCTGTATCGAGCCAAGCTGTTCCTCGGCTCATCACACCTACTTCATTGACCTTTTCAAGATAAATTTTATTGATATCAGTGATTTCTAACTCTCCTCTCGCCGAAGGTTTTAGGTTTTTAGCATATTCCACCACGGAATTATCGTAGAAATAAAGACCAGGCACAGCATAGTTAGACTTTGGCACGGCAGGTTTTTCTTCTATGGAAACGGCTTTTTGGTTTTCATCAAACTCTACTACACCGTATCTTTCGGGGTCGGAAACAGGGTAGGCAAATACGCAGCCTCCTTTCACTTGGGTTTTGCTTTCCAACAGCTGAGGGAAGCCCAGAGACCGTAGAAAATATTATCGCCCAAAACCAGCGCGACAGAGTCTTTTTCCGATGAAATCTTCACTCTAAAATAAACGCCTGAGCCAGTCCATCTGAGAAGGCTGAACTTTTGTATTCAAACTTACACCTGATTTGTGAACCGTCACCCTAAATAGTTTTTGAAAGCTTCTTGGTCGTACGGCGTAGTGATGATAGAGTATCTCTGATTCCTGCCAATAGAAGGGTAGAAATAGGGAAATAAATCATAGGCTTGTCATATCGGCATTAACTGCTTACTTATTGCGATAGTGAGCGGGTAGGGCCTTGTTCCAGAACCTCCGCGAGAATTATTCCTTTTCATTGTATTTTATTATTTTTAGAAAACTTTGCTATAATCATTTTTATTTTTACCAAATGTAAAGAATTGTCAGCATAATCAAAGACATAAAAAGGAAAAATTTATTTTGTCCTATCTAAAAATAAAGCCTGTTTCGGTTTCTTTTGATTTCTGTACGAGGTCTATTGTTCAGTCCAAAATAGAATACAGATAGGTGTCTTTTGGTGCTGATGAGATGCATGTTTGAAGGGTTTATGCTCGTGCATCAGGTGCATACATATTCAGTGCAGATATCATCATAAGAGGCTTTCAATGTGGTTTCATGAGTGATGAGTTTATTATTTTCCTCATTATATGATGACAATTATCATCTTTTATATCCTTAGGGTTAGAAGCCAGACTTTTGATGAGGTTTTTGTTATAATTGCTGGCGTATATCCAAGCAAATCGGAGATGACACAAATAAAATTAGTGGATAAAATATAATAAAGGATTTTCAGCAGGTACTTTTGATAACTTTTCTTTTTGCAGAAGCCAAACCATTGTAAATTAAATATCCTAAAAGTAAGGAAGAAGAAAATTTGACCCTAAAGTAAAATTCTGTTCTCAAAAACCGAATGCAATAGAGGGTATCGGGAAATAAAAGAAAACGGCAATGGTCATCATGCCGAGAAATACTATGAAAATAGCGTTTTTGGGATGTTTTATCAAATTTACAGAAAATAGAAACCATTCCAGAAATAACCAAGCAGAGTGCTAATAAATATAATCAAATCCAGAATAATCAGCAATGGCGAAAATGCTTTGTTTAGCAATGTATGCAAAAGTCAAGGATGAATAATTTAAAGAAAGAAAAATTAAAACCAAACTATGCAAATGCTGAAACTGACCTTTAGAAGACGCATAATCAAAATGCTCAGGATAGATAATTTTTACTAAAAATATTTGTAAAACACAGCAATGAATAATCCCAAACATATATAGAAAGAGAGAGTTTTAGCAGGATTTTCTCTGTTGGTAACTATTAAAAATGAATATCATAGACAGAGTGAATTATAAATGTAACTCTTGGAACAGCAGTGTACTCCAATAAGGTTCCAGAAATCAAATAATAAATCAGATTATGACGATAGGCATAATATACTGTGAACAATGATATGTATATCAAATGAGCTCCACACATCACAAAAGAGAATAAATTAGATGAAGATAAAGGAAATACAGTGACCAATATACATGCTATTAGTGTAAAAGCGCTATATTCACTAAAAACTTATCTAAAATTAGTTTTAATAACCATGCCGCTAGCAAGGGAAATAGAAAATCGCGTGATATAAAAACAAAGGCGTCCAAAAATCCACCCAAATAAGTTGCGTGAATGTTATTCACAATAGAGAAATTGGGCGTGTGTGTTTTGTTAGGGTCGGAAGTGTATAGATCATAAACTCCGATGTGCTATATTTTCCTCTCTGATATTGGTATAAGATTTCTAAATGGTCTAGATGACAGACACAGCATTATCTCCAAGTAAGACAATGCTTGTAATAAGATAAAAATAACGAAGTTAATAAAAACAGTAGTCTATTCTCAGTAATCTCTTTTGATCGTGTCGATGATGTATTCTACCCGTTCATCGGTAAGTCTCGCAGAAAAGAGGAAGCTCGACGAGACAATCAGAAAACATATCTGAGTTTGGCAGCTCACTTTTCTCGGGTAGAATATTTTCATACTAAGAACTCCTTGTGCAATGAAAGATAATGGAAAACAGATAGAATTCCTTTGTCTTCAGGTGTTGGATGAATTTGGTCTCTATCATCTACATTATCACAAACGAGATAAAACATATGGAAGTGTTGTTAGTCGCATATTCAGGAACGTGAGAGGAAGTTTCTGCTTTTTAATAGAAAGTAGGTTCAAAGCTGGAAAGCCCTTCATACAATACCGATTCCAGATTTTAATTCTTTTGTCCTGAATGTTCTCATGTTTTCTATCTGAGCCCAAAGAAAAGCAGAGATAATTTCGCCTTTGCAGGAAAAGAAGACCCAGTGTCTACCCAACTGTATTTATCCACTTCGCCTCTGGAAAACTGCGAACGGTTTGTTCCTTTTTCCCAGATGATTTTCGGCTCTTGACGAAGCGGTCATCATTGATGCAGAGCATACCGCCTTCTGATAATGATTTTGGTTTCATGAAATGAGAAAGCAGAAAGATGCCCAATGCTTCCCAATGTCGTTCCGTCTTTTGGAAATATAGTAGCTGTCGATAGCTTGTGCAGCATCTTCTATTACGATGATTCCGTGTTTGTTAGCTGCGGACATTATTTTTATCCATATCACAAGCTACACCAGCGTAATGAACCGCCATGATTGCTTTGGTCTGTGATTAAAGCCTCTATTTGGTCAGCATCTATATTCGGATCGTCAGAATAAGAATCTGCAAAAACGATATCAGCACCTTATTCATGCCAGCGCTGTAGACACAAAAGTAAAACTAGGAACAATAACCTCATCACCTTCCTTGATATCCGCTAAAATAGCAGCCATCTCTAATGCATCTGTGCAGGAAGTGGTAAGCAGTGTAGCCAAATTTCCTTTCAAAGAATTCTTGACATTTTTGGTGAAGAGTCCGTTTCAGAGATTTTCCTGATTTTACAGCTTTTTCCTATCATATTGCATTTTTCACCAGTAAGGTAAGGTTTATTGAATGGTATCATAAGCTAGAATAAATTATAATCTTTGAATATGAGTGTCAAAACTTTTTCATGTAATTATACGAAAAACTGACTAATAAAAATAGTAATACCTATGGTTAAAATATATTGAGAATAAATAGTGAAACCATGTTTAGGAAATACAAGTGTTTTGTAAATATTCTAAAAGAGGAAAAACTAAAAACATAACAAAAAGGATGATACATATATATGCCGTAAGATATCTTCCCCATTTTATCAAAAATTTTTGAACGAAAATAAAAACGATTATTAACAGTCAGTATGATGAAAGACAAGATACTAATAATAAACGAATGTGTATACTCTACTAGGAGATAATATTAGTATAATAAATATGTTGATAAAATATCTTTTTATCAATAATAGTTCTTATCTTTTTCAAAAATAAGAAGAATTAATAAACAATCCACCTATGCAGCCTATGAATAGATATTCATATCTAAAAACAGAAAAATTAATTTTAAAGAAATAATTTAAAATGAAAAATAAGAATAATACAGGATGATAGCCATAAATAAGGTCTTTTCTTAAAAACAAGTAATAACAAAACAGGCCAAAATAAATAAAACTGTTCCTCTATAGATACAGAGACCATGTCTGAGAACCACCCACTAAAACAATGCCTTCGGAAAGCCCATACTAGATAAAAACCCAAATAAGACAAAAATAGTTTTTGGGAATCATAGTCTGTGGCAAGAACCATTTTTATAATAAGTATTCGGGAAAGTCTCAAATATTCCAAAAATAAAAAGATATGAAAGGAATGATGAGGAATGTAATTCCATAATAATATAATATAATGGCCAAATTCTTAAAACCTCGCTCTCATATAGAATTTTTGAAAATCAAAAACTCTAAATTTTTCTCTCTCTCGAACAATTAAATGCGTGATTAGAAAACCACTCACAAAGATATACAGAATTTTTCCTAGAGAATGGATAAAATCATAGAAATATTTATTATCTGCAAAAAGAGTATGTATTGTTTAGTGAAGTTGCTCTATCGGAGGATTTTTAATAGTTCAACATGATGAACCAAAACCCCCAAAGCAGCAATAGCCCGAAGTTCATTCAGCCTTTTAAAAAGATATTGTCGTTTTTCATCATCTACAAATCTTGCAGGATTTCCTACATATAGTCCTCGATATATATTACAACTGTTCCGCCTCCTGTTCTTGTTCCTTCAGTGATAGATATTTTGTCTATTATTATGAATTTAGGCCTATTATACATTGTCTTAATATCCACAAATCCTGCGAGAGACGCATGGAGAGATAAAGGTATGAGTTCCCACTATGGTGTCATGAGCAATACTGCTGGAAATATTAATCAAAAACATTATTTCCGATTTTACATTTTGGTCAATGCACATCTTGATAGATGACCGTTCCAGCTCTATTTCAGCGGAAGGATCTACATAACAGGATGAATGAATAAACTTATAGAAAGGAATATCATTTTGTTGATATCAAACAGTATCTTTCTGGTATTCATGTGGTTATATCCCACACCTATCAGCAGTTCATCAAAACTATTTTTCGAATATTCTTCTAAAATATCATTAGTTCCGCCAATAACCGAAATAGAGTCGATGATAGTCCCTTTTGGTTGAAAATCATCAAAAAGCTATCACTTTTGTTCTCTGCATTGTGTGTATGATGATGGGCTATCTGCTGTCCTAAGTGTGCAGAACCTATTATAGCTATTCGTTTCATAGATAATTTTATTTCGCTGAAGTTCGTTATTCTATCCTAGCGGATGGATATATATTATCTCTGTCAATTAGTAATGCTTTGATTCCGAGTTTTTAGCGGGAATAACATCAAGTTTTTAATGAATCAATGTAGATGATTTCACTAGCCTCAGCATTTAGTTTTTCGATAGCTCTTGTATAAAATTCCAAAAGAAGGTTTTTTAGGTTTTCTTTTCAGAGACAATGTATTCATCAAAAATATTTTCTCCAATCAATCCTTCTAGTTTTCTTGTAAACTACTATTAAAATTAGAAACTACGGTTTTTATATCTAATGATTTCTTCACAGTCGTCAAAAGTCTCACATGGCAGATAGGAACAAGTTTCGAAAAAGCTCTTTTCAGCAAGTTCATCTGGAATAATGCCCAAAGCCATTAGCAATTCTGAATTAAAACTCCTCGTAAAAACTCTCTTGATGTAGTATCTGGAAAATTGATAATTTCAGAAAGTAATTTTGATGTCTTAGTTTTAGTTCAGTTTCATTTATTTTATACCCATTATCTTGTGGACTTTTAGATTCTTTTCCCATAGATTAGGTTTGTATATGAGGGTATTAGCAGCATCAAATAGAAGATATTTCATAGTTATATATAGTGTTCAGATTTATGTCTTTAATATTTTCTGGTTTTTGGTGAGGATAGATGACATCCATTAAAACCCTTATAGCAGTCCTCCGATGATATTCGGTTCACTCGGAGAGATGTTATACAAATGCTCTTCTAATGTGTATTTTCACATCCTCAAAACCGAAATTAGACCGTATGGAGTTAGTCCCTGAAATTCTACAATTCACCTCAAAAGGAATGATTTCTCCCGCCTCTGTTACTATGGATTGTAAATTAGCACTTCCTACAAAAATGATTAACTTGTATCATCTAGGATATAGTTCCTTATCGTATTGTCTATTTACGAAAACATTCATTTTGTAGCTCCATTTTTCCAGCTTTTCGTTCTAAGTTGATGAATCCATGGAGTTCATTATTTTATTCACATAAAAGTTGTGGTGATTTCTTTTCCTTTAATCAGTTTCGTTTTGAACCATAAAGGAATCATCAAAGTCTCTGTATGTTTTTGGATTTATATGAAGACCTCAGAGCCTCTTCCTTCTCTTTGGCTTTACGATATAATCTCAAAGGTTCCAGCAATATAGTCCTTAGGAAGATAGGCTTCAGCAAAAGGAAGATGGTTTCTTTATAATACATAGGAAAGATATTTTCATTCAAATATCTTGGAAGTTTCTAGTTCGCTGGTAACGACTTTTGTTTTTTAGCTGATATTCAGCGCTAAGTAGTAAATTTCTATAATCAGTAGAAGGGATAATGAGGTCTATATTCTCTTTTCAATAATGGCATTGATAGAGTTAATATAGTTTTTATCATTAGCAAAAGGAACTTTGCATGAAAAGAATCACAAAGATGATTCCCAGCTGAAAAGTCTGCATATTATCAGCCCACGAGTCTGATAGGAAACATTGTTTTTAGAATATTTCTCAAAATCCTCGTCCTACATTTCCTCCTATACCTGTTACTAAGACTGTTTTTCTATCCATTCTATTAATTCTTTATTCCGTTTCTATTGAAGCGCTGCATGTACTCATTGTAAGGTATGATTTCTTTGTGTATAAACGAAACAGCAGCTTGTATTGTCTTCACTAGAATATTCTAGTGCTGCAGCCTGTTTACTGGACTGTATGATTTTCTGCAATTTGTTTATTGGTGTAGTTTCTTTTTGAAATGGCTAATAATATTCCATTTTCTTTTGATAATGCAGCAGTTTTTGCCAAAGCGGCTAGATCTCTTGCGTGAATATAGTTTTTGGATTCTTTTGTCCGTGACCATGAGTCTGATTTCCTAGAATCCAAAAGCATTCTTTATAATTTTAGGCAAAAGTAGATTGTTTCATCCCTGCTCCATACATAGAGGAAATTCTTAATATGGTGTAGTCTTTAGATTTTTCTACGATTTTTCACCCAATAGTTTTGAAATTCCATAAACTGACTCTGGACAAGGAAGCGTTTTTCGTTGATATTTAAACCATCAATCGCATCATAAACAGCAACACGTGAAAAATAAATAACCTTTGAACTTTTGAAACGATTACAAATATCATTCACCAGCCTTGCATTGACATTGATTATATCATCCAGTTTCTCTATATCATTGGATATTACAGCACTTACGATGTGACACAATATCGTAGCTGTCCTCTAATGAACCAATATCTTCTAAAAGCGATATTTCTATGTTTCGGATGCGAAGTGTTTAGAGCGCACTCATGATACAATATATCTACTTCATCAGATATATGTAGTTGTATCAACTCTTTGGATAAAATGCTGTTTGCACCAATGATTAAGACTTTCACAATGATTGATTTTTAGCACAATTACACTTCTTCATCAATGATAAATGTAGGTCTGCCTTTTGCTTGGTCAAAAAGTTTTTCCTAAATATACTCCCACAATGCCTATATGAGCTGATGATAATCCCTGATAAAAACCAAATAAGATAATATCAGTGAACTAAAACCTGTGCTATATCCCTGTAAGAGCCAAGTATAGATAGTATATTCCTACAATAAATGATAAAACCGATATACTCAGCCCAAAGTTTATAAACAACCTAAGCGGCTTATCCGAAAAGATATAATAACATTGAAAGCCTGTTTAAAAAGCCTTCCACACTACTATGTGATTTTCCTTCCTCGCGTTCGCCATGTTCTATCGGAATGGAAACACTCTTAAACCCAATCCAGTTAATGAATAACGAAAAAGAATTTAACATAGTCTTTCATATCTAGGATGGACTTACTGGTCTTTTGGTGATAAACTCAAAAATTGCTACATTATTATCAAAAATTTGCTCCCGATAAGTAATTAAACACTTTGTAGAACAATTTGATGTTAATTTCTTTTAGGAACTTATCTTTTTCGGTTTTCTCGTCCTAAAAACAATATCGTATCCTTCCAATGCTTTTTGTAGAGTTTTGGCTATTTCTTTTGGGCTGGTCCTGCATATTCGCAGTCCATTACTACCACCCAGTCGCCTTTTTGTTTTTGTAAGTCCAGCAAAATAGCACTATGCTGACCAAAATTTCTGCTCAGCCAGATGCTTTTTATCTTAGGATTTTGGCTGGAAAGCACTCTCATCACTTCCCAAGAGTTGTCAGGACTTCGGTCATCTACCAATATGATTTCAGTAGTCCTCACCGATTCTCTCCATTACTAAATTAATTTCAGAAACTGAGAATCGGAAGGATCAGCTCGTGCAAACAGGACTTACAATAGAAATCATTAATATACTGGTTTTTCGTAGTATTTTTGGTATTCTCCACTGGTTACATGTTCCAGCCAATCTTTGTGCTCAGAACCAATCGATGGTTTTAGCTAGACCTTCCTCAAAAGTTACAGAAGGCTTCCATCCCAAATCTTTATTCAGTTTTGTGGCGTCTATAGCATAGCGTTTTGTCATGCCCCTGGGCGGTCTTTCTACAAAAGTGATTAGCTTTTTCTGAATATCCAGGATTTCCAAGTTTTGCATCCATTTGTTTAATCAATTCCTTGATTAAATCAATATTCTGCCATTCATTAAATCCTCCAATGTTGTATGTTTCTCCTGTTTTCGCTTCGTGGAAAATTTGGAAAATAGCACGAGCAGGTCTATCACGAACAGCCAGTCGTGGTATATTTACCATCACCATAGATTGGCAGTGGTTTTTCGTTGAGAATATTAGAAATACAAAGCGGAATCAGTTTCTCTGGGAAATGATTTAGACCATAGTTGTTAGAACAATTAGAAACAATGTAGGGGCCCATAGGGTGTTTCCGTAAGCTCTTACCAAATGGTCGCTGGCAGCTTTACTCGCAGAATATGAGTTTTGGGTCGTAAGGCGTTTCCTCAGTGAAAATCCCTGTCTCCCAGCGCCATACACTTCATCCGTAGAAAACGATAGAAAAGATTTTCTCGGTTCATTAGGAAATCTTCCATGCGTGTGTTCTGGATTCAGTGTCCAAAATTTTTTACAAAGATTAAGAAGGTTAGCAGTCCCAATTACATTGGTATTGATGAAAGCATTTGGGTCTGTGATACTTCATCCACATGGCTTTCCGCAGCGAGGTGTATCACCGCGTGGATTATGTTTTCAAAAACTTTTTAGCTCTTCAGGTTTTGTAATGTCTGCTTTTTCAAAGATATAGTTTGCTCGTTTTCATATCTTCGATTTTTCAAGGTTTCCTGCGTATGGAGGGCATCAAGGTTGATGATTTTTCGTTTGCGGGAGATTTTTCACAAACTCACGAACAACATGAGAACCGATAAATCCTGCCCGCCAGTGATAATGATAGATTTCATAATTTTATAGTTCTAATTTTTAAAAGAATTTCCATCCAAATAAACTGCTTTGGATTCCGTGATTTTTATTTTTGTTCCTCAGAAAAACCGATAGTTTCTCCATTTTTAGAAATAACATCATAAGCTAAAAATATAGTTGAGCACAGGAAGGATAAAGTCATGCAAATCACTTCGTGACATTGGCTGTCGATGATTTCTATTTCCTCTTTCCGAATTCTTTCATTCCAAAAAGTATAAATGCTGTTTTTTCCCTTCTTCTGAGCCGACAAGTCCGATGTAAATCCACAGAATCACAGGCAGATTTCCTTCTAATAAAAAGTCTGCAAAGTCAATATACAAACCTTTCGGAAGAAGCAGCGTCTGGTTTCCTTGATAAACACCTATCGCATCAGGAGAAGTTCTACGAGGATAGAGGCGTTAATCTTTGTCATCAAAGAGAATTTCTCAACCTGACTTTTTGTTTTGTCTAAAATAGAAACAATAGCATGGCTGTCATGCTCTGAAACTTCTTTTCACATTATTCCAAAGGTAAGAATACCCAAATATTGACTCCAAATCTCTACTTGGGACAGGCGCTGGCATTTTTGCAATGGCAGCCATCATTCCGTTGATAGTGAGTGTTGCTACTTCATCATCACCAGAGTTTTCAGAAACTTCTAGTCCCCAGTGGGATTTTTCATTTTTCTAAAACTTTATCCAGCGAATAGCTTCCTCCTTTGAACATCGGCATAGAAAGCGCTAGGCTGTTATTCTCTTTTTCAGGTTTTTGGTATTTCCTTTGTCTCTTTTTCTTGAAAAATCAAAAAGATCCCATAATTTCAGTGTTTTTATTTTTATAGTTTTTCTACCGATAGATTTATAATAAAATCCTGTGTTTTCTATTTGGTCAATAGAGAACATATTTCTACCATCGAAAATAGCTTTGTTTTTCATCTTTTTCTGCCATAAGCTGGAAGTTAGGATTTTTGAACTCGCTCCATTCCGTCGCTATCAGCAGGCGTCAGCATCTTCTAAGCAAGAATACATATCTTTGGTGTATTCTATTTTGTCGTCAAAAATTTTCTTTACATTTTTCCTCTGCGATGGCATCATAAGCCGTTATTTTTGCTCCTTTTTCTAATAAAAAGAAATATTGTCCAAAGATGAAGCTTCTCTGATGTCATCTGTATTTGCTTTGAAAGCAAGTCCCCACATCGCGATTTTCTTATCTTTGATGTTTCCGCCAAAATATTTTTCAATTTCAGAAACGAGGATTACTTTTTTGAGCTTTATTTACATTTTCAGTAGCATTAAGGATTTGGAAATCAAAAGTTTTCTTCTTCCTGATTTGATGAGGGCTTTACATCTTTCAGGGAAACAGCTTCCTCCGTAGCTATCCCTGGGAAAAGGAAACGATGCTCGATTCTGTCATCACTTCCCATACCGAGCCTTACTTTATCCACATCAGCGCCTACTTTTCTCGAGTAGTTTGCAATTTCGTTCATGAAAGTGATTTTTCACAGCAAGGAGACGAATTGGCTGCATATTTAGTCAGTTCCGAAGATTTTTCATCCATGAAAATGATAGAACTCCCGTGTTTAATGAATGGCTGGTAGATTTGGGCAATGATATTTTTAGCCTTGTCCGAACTAGAACCTACTACGATTCTGGCAGGGTTCATAGAGTCTTCTACAGCGAATCCTTCGCGGAGAAATTCTGGATTAGAAACACATCGAAAGGATTTCTGTTTTGCAGAAAAGTGGTCTCTCTTACTCTGTCCGCTGTGCCTACTGGAACGGTTGATTTATTGACAATTACTTTGTAAGAAGTCATCAGCTCACCGATATTTTCGGAAACCTTCAAAACATAAGAAAGGTCTGCTGCCGTCCTCGCCAGGAGGCGTCGGCAAAAGCGAGGTAGATTACATCACACTGGTCTGTAACTGCTTTTTAGTTGGGTAGTGAAATGCACAATCTGTTTGCCTGTATGTTTCTTAGAAATATTTCTTCTAAGCCAGGTTCGTAGATGAGAACGATTCCCTTTTTCATGTTTTCTACTTTTTGTTTCATCTATGTCAACACAATAAACCGTGTTGCCTAATTCAGCCAGAGTGGTTCCTGTAACCAATCCCACATATCCTGTTCCTACAATTGCAATATTCATCTAAAAATGTTTTCAATCTACAAAGGTAATGTTTTTAGTGAAATAAAATCTTTTCGGCGATAATTTGCTATAAATGAATAATTTTCTTAAATTTGCACACAGATTTACGGGAATAATGATGGAAAGGCTTCAAAGGAAGGCCTTTTATATATCCTGAAATAAGCGAAATATGGATTTTTAAGACAAGGATAGAAAGAGCTGATACAGGCATTCTTAGAAGAAAGAAAAAGATATTTATTTAGTTGATTTGAAAATATCTGCAGGGAACGATGTGGTGGTTATTTTGGATGGAGATGAGTCGCTTTCTATTCAGGATTGTTTAGATGCCAGCAGGGCGATAGAGTTTAATCTGGATAGGGAAGAGGTGGATTTTTCTCTTCAAGTGATGAGTGCAGGACTGGTGAGCCTCTCAAAATTACCAGACAATACAGGAAGAATGTAGGAAGAGGCTGGAAGTCACGACTGGAGGAAGGAGAAGTGATTAAGGGAGAGACTGCTGGAAGCGGATGAAGAAAAATAGTTTTGATGCTGAGGTATAGAGACCGAAAACTTGTAGGAAAGGAAAAGAAGAAAGATGTGGAGGGAACAAAGGGAAATTCCTTACCGAAGCATAAAGAGGCAATGATAGTAATTAAGTTTTAAAAATTTTTAGTCAAAGTAAAAATATGGATAATTTAGCATTAATCGAGATCTTTTGGTGATTTTAAAGATGAAAAAGGGATCAGTAGATAGATTTGATGGCGATTATAGAAGATTCGCTAAAAACCTTTGCTGAAAAAGATACGATTCTGATGACCATTTTGATGTAATTGTAAACCCTGATAAGGGAGATTTTCAGATATTTTTGAATATCGTTGAAGACCAGATGTCAGAAGATGACGATTTGGAAATAGAAATCTCTGAAGCGATAGACCCTACATTCGAGGTGGAGAGGAGTTACGCAAGAAATCCCATTGGCACAATTAGGGCGAAGAAATATCTTGACATGGAAACAAATTTTGGCAAACAAAATTACAAGAGCATAATAATGCAGCAATGTATAGAGATGTTCAAGGATAGAATAGGTGAAGTGATTGTAGGAGGTGCACCATATCCGTGGTAAGCAGGTTATCATCTTGGATGATGAAGGGAATGAATACATTTTACCAAAAAGAAACCAAATTCCGACAGATTTCTTTCAAGAAAGGAGAAAGCGTTAGAGCGGTGATTGAGAAAGTTGATTTCGTGGTTCTAAAACCACAGATTATCGTTTCAAGAACAGCACCTAGATTTTTGGAAAAACTTTTAGAATTAGAAATTCCAGAAATATTGGATGGAACGATCATCTTGAAAAAGTGGTAAGAATTCCAGGTGAAAAAGCGAAAATTGCTGTAGATGCTTTGGATGAAAGAATAGACCCTGTGGGCGCTTGTGTTGGTGTGAAAGGTTCTAGAATTCACGGTGTGGTGAGGAGGCTTGAAATGAAAACATCGATGTGATTCAGTGGTCTAAAAATCCAGAAGTATTGGTAAAAAGAGCACTAGGAGGTGTGGAAATCAACAAAGTGGAAATCAATGAAGAAGACCACTATGCACTAGTATACGCTCCAGTGAGGAAATTTCAAAAATCATCGGAAAACAAGGTCAAAACATCAAATTGGCTTCTTGGCTTACAGATTATGAAATAGATGTATGCAGAAAAACAAGAAGATGATGATGTAGAGCTGAAAAGAGTTCAATGATGAAATCGAACAATGGATTATAGATGAATTTACAAAAGTAGGGCTGGATACAGCGAGAAGTATCTTGGACAAGGATACAGATGCCCTGTTGAGTTTAGTAGATTTAGAAGAAGAAACCATAGAAGAGGTAAAAACAATTCTAAGGGAAGAATTAGAGGGGTAATCATAATCCCTAATAATATTTAATTTACATTATTAATAAAAGCGAAAAGCATTTGCTTAGCGAAAAATAGAGTTAAAAGTATGCCCAAGATAAGATTAAATAAAGCGGCGAAGGAACTTAATATTTCCATTCCGAGAGCAGTAGAGTTCTTAGCAGAGTAAAGGATTTGAAATTGATAACAGCAATCCTAATGTGTTGTTGGAACCAGAAGCATTTTTCTTCATTGGAGGCCGAATTTGCAGTGATGGGAAGCAGAAAAAGCTTCGCAGGAAGTTTCGATTATTTCCAAAGTGCCGGAAACTAAATTAGAAATAGAAGGGACAAAACTCAGAGATAATTAAAGCCAAGGCTCCTGCTATAAAAAGTAAAGCCAAAGTTTTAGGAAAAATAGATTTAGAGGGTCTAAGTCTAAAAAGAAGAACAGCCTGAAACGGAGCCACAAACTGTTGAAGAAAAAGGTTTCTCCAGCAGAAGTGAAACCTGCAGAGCCTACAACAAGAAGCAAAACCAAAGGCAGAAAAAAACAGCTTCCTCCTGAACCCCTTGTAGAGGAAGCAGATGAGTCTTCTAAACCAGAAAAGATAGAAACTAAATATCAAAAACTGGATGGACCAAAAATTCTTCAGACTGTGAAAATAGATTTGTCTCAGTTTGAAACTAAAACCAAAAACCTTCTGACAAGAAGAAACAAAGAAAAAGAATCCAAAAACCTGCTGGAGGGATGCTAAACCAGCTAATAATAAAAGCAGGAGCGGATAAAAATTTGCTAAAGATAAGCCATAGGAGGAAACCGCGATAAAAGGAGGCAAAAAGGGAGGAAAGAGACATGTAATGCCTGGAGTTACAGATGAGGAGGTAAAAACAAATCAAAGAAACTTTGGAAAAACTACGTAACAAAGGTGGTAAGTCCAAAGGAGCTAAAACACAGAAAAGAAAAAGAAATTTCACGTAGAGAGCAAGATGAGCTTCAGCAGGAACTGAGAAGCACAAGATAAAAACTCTGAAAGTTACTGAGTTTATCACCGTGAATGAACTTACTGCCCCTTATGGATGTGAGTCCTACGGAGGTTATCTCTGCATGTTTCTCTTTGGGGGTAATGGTAACCATGAACCAAAAGATTGGAAGCAGATATTCTGACATTGGTAGCAGATGAATTTGGTATAAAATAGGGAATTTTCTGATGCTGATTTGGAAGATAACTCAGAAGAGGAAGTTGAAGACAGCAAGAAGATTTGTACCAAGAGCACCTATCGTTACTGTAATGGGACATCGTGGACCACGGTAAAAACTATCATTGCTGGACTACATCAGAAAAACGAATGTTATCGCTGGTGAGTCGGGAGGAATTACTCAGCATATCGGTGCGTACAGCGTTCAGCTGAGAATGGCAGACATATTACTTTTCCTAGATACACCTGGGCACGAGGCGTTTACCGCGATGAGAGCCAGAGGTGCGCAGGTAACGGATGTAGCGATTATTGTTATTGCTGCCGATGATGAGGTGATGCCACAGACCAAAAGAGGCGATTTCCCATGCACAGGCGGCAGGAGTGCTATGATTATAGCATTAAACAAAGTAGATAAACCTAATGCCAATCCAGATAAAATCCGTGAGCAGCTTTCTGGATTTGAATATCGTGGTGGAAGAATGGGAGGAAATGACAGGCTCAGGAGATTTCAGCTAAATTTGGTAATAATAGTAGATTTACTTTTTGAGAAAAGTTCTCCTTCAGCAGATTTATTAGATTTAAAAAGCTAACCCCTAATAAACCTGCCATCAGGAGTAGTGATAGAGGCATCTTTGGACAAAGGAAGAGGTTATGTTTCTACGCTTTAGTGCAGGCAGGAACACTCAAAAGTAGGAGATTATGTGCTGGGAAAAACCATGGTAAGTAAAAAGCCATGCTGGATGAAAGAGGACACAACCTTCAGAAAGTAGGGACCTTCTACACCAGTGACAATCTGGGTTTAGATGGAGCGCCTACGGCAGGGGATAAATTCAAGGTTTATGAAGATGAAAAGAGAAGCAAAATCTATTGCAAATAGAGAACAGCTCCAAAAGAGAGAGCAGACAATAAGAACGAAGAAAGCATTTGACTCTGGACGAAATCGGACGAAGAATAGCCCTTGGAGATTTCAAAAGAGCTGAACATTATCCTAAAAGGGGATGTGGATGGTTCTGTGGAGGCCTTACGGATATGCTTCAGAGATTATCAACAGAGGAAATCAAATCAATATCCTTCACAGAGTGTGAGGACAGATTACAGAGAGCGACATCTTGCTTTGCGACAGCTTCGGATGCTATCGTTATCGGATTTAATGTAAGAGCTGGAGCAAATGCAAAGACCTTGCAGAGAAAGAAGAGATAGAAATCAGAACTTACTCCGTAATCTACGATGCCATAGATGATGTGAAAGAAGCTATGGAAGGAATGCTTTCGCCAGAGATTAGAGAACAAGTGGTGGGTAATGTAGAAATCCGTGAGGTGTTCAAAATCTCTAAAGTGGGAGAGTATCGCAGGGATGTATGGTGCTTTCTGGTAGGTGACAAGAAACTCTAAAGTTCGTCTATTGAGAGACGGAATCGTGAAATACGATGGCGAGCTGGAAAGCCTTAAACGCTACAAGGATGATGTGAAAGAAGTAACCAAAGGCTATGAATGTGGTCTTAACCTAAAAGGCTATAATGATATAGAAGTAGGCGACCTTCTTGAAATCTACGAAAAGTAGCGATTAAGAAAAACTGAAATAAATTTTTATTAGATTAGTAGAAAAACTTTGTCGAGACTCTTTTGTCAAAGTTTTTCATTATCATGGTTGATTTAGTTATTTTTGCTAAAAATAAAATCGTGGATATTTCTATTTCCATCATTGTTGCTATCTATAACCGCAGGGACGAACTCACAGAACTGCTGGACTCGCTTCTTGTCCAAGAGGACAAAAAGACTTTTGAAATAGTCATAGTGAATGACGGGTTCTTCCGTGGAGTTGCTTCCTGTGGTGGATTTGTATCGGGGAAACTAAACATTCGGTATTTCAAAAACAAAAATTCAGGGCCAGGACTCAGCCGAAATTACGGAGCAGAACGAGCTAAAAACAGCTGGCTGGTTTTCTTGGATAGCGATGATAGTTGTCCCAAGGGATTACATTAAAAACATTAAAAAATAATCTCCAAACCGAGACCAACCGACGCTTTCGGTGGGAGCGGATAAAAGCCGATGAAAATTTCTCCAATCTACAAAAGGCAATTTCCTATTCTATGACTTCGATTTTTACAACGGGCGGAATTCGTGGAAGCAAGAAAGCAGTCAGTAAATTTCCAGCCCAGAAGTTTCAACATGGGAGTGAATAAGGCCGTTTTTCGGCAGTGGGAGGTTTCTCGGATATGAGAATCGGCGAGGCCCAGACCTTTCCATGAGGCTTTGGGAAAATGGCTTCAGTACTTGTTTTTACGAAAAATATTGCCGTCTATCACAAACGGCGAACGAGCCTAAAAATTCTCAAATCAGGTTTATCAGTTTGGTGTTGCTAGACCTATTCTCAACCAGCGCCACTCCTAAATATACGAAACCTACTTTTTGGTTTCCGTCCTTGTTTTTATTAGGGTTTTTAGGAAGCCTGCTGCTTGGTTTTGGACAAAATACCGCTTCTGCTGTATGCTTTTATACTTTTGTTGATATTCATACATTCATTATTTAAGATGAAAAGCCTGCCAATTTCGGTGCTGACCATTGTCACCACTTATGTCCAAATGTTTTTCCCTACGGCTGGGGATTTATTAATTCTTGGGTAAAACTGAATATCCTAAACCAAACGCCTAAAAAGGCTTTTTCCTACGCATTTTTATTAAAGGAATTTCTTTTTGCATATTGCATTTTTAGTTCAAACAAACTGCGGGACTTACCTGCGGTTGTATTTTAATTAAAACTACTCCTGTTTGAGCAAAATGTATAAATACATTAAGTTCCACAAGTTAGGCCAAGCCAAATGTATGCATACATTAAGGACAAACGGGAGTGGGTGAAGGAAATGTTGTATACATTGAGTCCTCATGAGTTGCGAGGGGACTTAATGTAAAATAGTGTGAGTTTATAGTTCTTTTTCTGAGCCTTGCCACGGAATATTCATCTGTTCGCGGTATTTTGCGATGGTTCTCCTCGCGATGTTATATCCTTTTTTTCTTTCAGGATGCTTACCAAAGCATCATCAGTATAGGTTTTTCTTGTCTTCCTTGTCTATCGCTTCTTGCAGATGTGTTTTTATTTCTTTAGTGGAAACTTCTTCGCCATCATCATTCGTGAGGCTGTCTGAGAAGAGGTTTTTAGATAAACGATTCCGTTCGGGGGTGTCGGCATATTTACTTTTGACCACACGCGAAATGGTCGAGATGTCAAAAACCTGTTTTATCGGCAATGTCTTTTTAGAATCATTGGTTTCAATGTCTTTTCATCTCCAGTTATGAAATATTCTTTCTGAATATCCACAATCGCAGAAATGGTCTGCATAAGAGTATTTTGGCCGCTGATTAATGGCATCAATAAACCATTTTTGCTGCATCTAATTTTTGCTTAATGAAGAGAGCTGCCTGTTTATGTTCTGGCGAATTTTTGTCATGCGAGTAAGTGGAAAGAATATCCTTATACTCCTCCGAAACCCGCAGAGTAGGGGCGTTTTTGCTGTTGGAGAAGCGGAACTACATTTATTTTTCCTTTGTTGTCTTCATTTACTTTGGATTGTAAAATCAGGGATGATTTCTTGATTGATGGTAATGGTCTGCGTGTCAAAAATTCCCGCCCACTCTCGGCGAAAAGTTTAGAAATTTCATCTAATGCTTCTTTCAGTTCTTCCTCTGTAATGTCATACTTTTGAATGATTTTAGCATAGTGTTTTGTTTGTAAGAGCATCAAACTGATTTTTCAAAAATATTAGCAGCCAGAGAAACCGCTTTATTTGCACTTATTTTTCTTTTTCGATTTGCAGAAGCAGGCATTCCTGTAAATTTCTTGCAGCCACCCTGGCGGATCCAGCTTTTGAATATAGTTTTCTAAAATATTTTCTACATGTTCCTTATCGGTATATATCCCTGCGAAAACGCCAAATCATCTACAATGGATTTGATATCCCGTCTTAGATACCCATCTTCGGGGTTTAAACTACCGATGAGGTATTGGGCGATTTTTCATATCTTCTTCGGAGACTTACCATGCTTATCTGCTCCATGAGATAGTCATGAGCGTTTGTCCTTCGGTTAGGAGGCTTTCATTGCCAAAGTTTTTCATCATCAGCAGAATAATTGCTGGAAGCTGTTTTTGTAGCTTGGTTCATCATCATAGAGGTATTCATCTACATCAAAATCTGTTTCTATGCTTTCGTTGCCTTCGTTTTCATACTCGGTTTCAGCATCATAAGATTCTTCTTGAGATTCATCAGATACTTTTTCCAGAGCAGGATTTTCTTCCAGCTCGCGTTCCAGTTCCTGCTCAAAGTCTAATGTATGAAGCTGAATGAGCTTCATCAGTTGAATTTGCTGAGGTGCGAGTTTTTGTCCTAATTTGAGTTGAAGATTTTTGTTTCAGTATAGTTTTTCTTTTTAATTTTTGCTGTGAGCAATGATTTAAATAAAAATATGTGAAAAGCTATTCTCCTACATATTTTTATGGTTAAAATTCAGCATTTTTGGCGTTCTTGGGAAAGAATCACATCACGGATATTTGTCATTCCTGTGATGAATAGCACTAATCTTTCTAATCCAAGTCCAAAAACCAGCATGCGGTACAGAACCGAATTTTTCTCGTATCAAAGATACCACCAGAGTTCCTGTTCATCTACATTCATTTCTTTTCATTTTTATTCAGAAGGACATCATATCTGGCTTCTCTCGGAACCACCGATGATTTCGCCAATTCCAGGGAAAAGAACATCCATCGCTCCCACAGTTTTGCCATCCTCATTCAGTTTCATATAAAAAGCTTTGATTTCCTTTGGATAATTGAATAAAACCACAGGGCACTCAAAAAATGTTTTCTACCAAATAGCGCTCGTGTTCGGATTGTAAATCTGCGCCCTCAAGCCTCAATAGGAAACTGGAATTTCCCTTTTTGTTCTCTTTTTGAAGCCAGCAAAAATATCTATGGCTTCGGTGTAAGAAACCCGCTTGAAGCGTTTAGCAACCACATTTTGCAACTTTTCTATAAGACCTTCCTTAGCTCTGTCTTTTTTCGGGTTTTTGTTTTTGTTCTTCGGCAAATCTTTTATCAAGAAAATCAAATCATCTTTGCAATTTTTCTAAAACATAGTTAATTACATATTTCAAGAAGTTTTTCGGCAAGGTCTATGTTGTCTTCCAAATTGAAAAATGCCATTTCTGGTTCTATCATCCAGAATTCTGCCAGAGTGTCTCGTTGTATTAGAGTTTTCCGCACGGAAAGTAGGCCCGAAAGTGTAACTCCTCAAGTCCCATGGCTGCGGTTTCTCCTTCCAGTTGTCCCGAAACGGTCAGGTTGGTTTTTCTTCCGAAAAATCTTGAGAATAATCTATTTCGCCATTTTCATCCCTTGGAATATTATTAAGGTCAAAATTAGTAACCGAAAACATTTCTCCTGCGCCTTCTGCATCTGCCCCTGTGATAATGGGAGTGTTGATGTGAAGAACTGATTTATGGTTAAAAACTGATGGATCGCAAACGAGATGGCACTTCTCACTCTGAAAAACCGAACCAAAAAGATTGGTTCTGAAACGCAGATGAGCCTGCTCTCTAAGCACTTCTAAGGAATGTTTTTCGGTTGTAGAACGGTTTTTCCAATTCTTCGGAGAGTTGTCTCCTAAAATTTCTATAGCTAAAATTTCTATACTTTGTCCTGCGCCTTGGCTTTCTACCACTTCTCCAGTGATTTTCAGAGAAGAAGCAGTATATTTTTAATGATTTCTTCATCAAATTGTTCGAAATCTACCACTACTTGAAGATTGAGTATCGTAGAACCATCGCTCAAGGCAATAAATCTATTGGAGCGGAAAAGCCCTTACCCAGCCTTCAATAGTAATGTTTTGATGCAGGTGTCTGCATAGTTATTTAATAATTCTTTAATCGTTAATCTTTCCATAACCTAAATTCTAAAAACCACAAAGATAAGCAAAAAGTTGATTAAAAACCGCTGCATAATACAGCGGTTTACTTTTCAATTCAGATTATTTTTCTTAGCACCAGCTACTGCATCAGCTAAGTCAGCACCTGGCTTGAATTTAGCTACTTTTTAGCAGCAATTTTGATTGGTTGCTTTTGTAGCAGGGTTGATACCTGTTCTAGCAGCTCTGCAACAGAGAAAGTTCCAAATCCTACTAATGCTACTTTACCATCTTTCTTTTTAAGAGTGTTAGTAACATTTTCAATGAAAGATTCTAATGCTTTCTTAGCAGCCACTTTTGTGATTTCTGCATCCTTTGCGATTGCGTCGATTAATTCAGACTTGTTCATAATGATAATGTTTAAAATTATTGATATTTTACTAAATAAACACTAGCAAATATAGTAATAATATAATATCTACCAAATTTTTATAACATAAAATGCTATCGTGTTTTTAAGATAATTCTAATTCATTTTTACTTTTTAGCTCTGAAAACCGTGATTTCAAGAGGAATAATAGCTGCAACGATGAAAAGGTGGTTGTTTGGACTTGCGTGGTTTTTATGAGATTGGTAAATATAGAAGAACTGTGGGTTTAGCCAGTTGAAAAAGCTTGATGTCCGCTCTAAATACACTCTGTTTCTAGCAAAAATCGCCTTTTTCAGGTCAATGAAAAATTTCATCATGAGCAAAGAAATTGACAGATTTATCAAAATTTTAGCTCTGTGTAGCGATACCTAGACGACCTCGGTAAAAATCAAAGTCATTCCCACCTACGATGAATCTATGCAGATAAGTGTTTCGGTTTTGTAAAAATCCATTTACCTTTGTTTGTCCAGAGGAAGGGAGAAAGTCAGCATCGCATTGATTTGATGCTCTTTTCGCTTCCTTGCTGTGTGCCAGAGGAGATTTTAGAAACACATAAAGAGGCATGAAGGAAATATACTTGTTGATTTTGATATTAGGCATCACCATTGCGATTTGTGTGTATGCTCTGGCGATGTGCTCACCCCCGCCATATACCGTGATGCTGTGTTCTTTTGGGATGTTTATAGAAACTCCCGTGGTCAAGAAAGATTTTTGGTATCAGCATCTTGGGCTTTCATGGTATTAATGCCGAAAATGCTCCATATATGCTGAAAGTAAAAATTAACTTTTTCATTAGGATAAAATTTAGAAAATGAGACAGCAAAAAGATACTGATTGTTTAAAAAGAAATCAATAATTTTTGCGGCATGTTAATAGAAGTTTTTAAATCAAAAATTCATAGAGTAAGTGTTACAGAAGCAATTTGAACTACATAGGAAGCATTACCATAGACGAAGACTTGATGGATGCCTCTGGGATTATCCATGGCGAGAGGGTTTATGTGGTGAATGTAGCAATGGAGAGCGCTTTGACACTTATGCGATAAGAGGCGAGAGAAAATCAGGAGTAATCTGTCTGAATGGTGCCGCAGCGAGAAAAGCCCACAAAAGACGATATTGTCATCATCATAGCCTATGCACAGATAACGCCAGAGGAAGCAAAAACCTTTCGAGCCTAAAGTGGTTTTCCCAAATGAAAAACTAATTTATTAGAATAATGAGCCTCAAAAGAAAGCAGATAAAGAATATTTTTACGACTTTAATTTCGGCTGGATTGGCTGCATTTTTTATGTGGCTGGCTTTGGGAGATTTGGATTTTTCATAAAGTGAAAGCATCCTTTGCTGAGATTAACTATTTTTGGGCGTTTATGTCTGCTTTCTTTGCGGTTTTTGGCGTATTGGTTTCGTGCGGTGCGTTGGAATCTCCTTTTAGAACCGATGGGCTACCAAATCCGTAATTCTAATGCCTTTTTGGACAATAGCCTTCGGGTATATGATGAACCTTACCATTCCGAGAAGCGGCGAAATCGCGAGGGCGACCACACTTTTCAGAATCGAAAAAGTTCCAGTAGAAAAATCCATCGCAACCATAGTCATAGAACGATTGGTGGATTTGGTTTTATGCTTTTGTTTTTGCTGCTGACTTTTTATTTTTAATGGAAAGGTTTTAGCGTCGTTTTTACAATTTGCTTACCACACGAAAAGTCTCTGAAAAAAGGAACTTACATCTACAGATAGTTTCTTGCTAAACCATAGAGTAGATGATTTGGATGCGTTTTATTTTAATCTAAAAATAGTCCTTTTAGTCCTTGTTTTGCTAGGAGCGGTGGTTTTTATGATTAAATTTAAAGAGAAAATTATTTCTTTCGTTAAAGGTTTGATAGAAGGCTTTTTAGCTGTCCGAAAAATCAAGAACAAACTTGCTTTTGTGCTTCATTCGACAGGAATATGGCTTTGCTATTTTCTTGCGGCGTATTTGGTTTTGTTTTGCCTTGAAAGAAACTTCTGATTTCACCATCGGTGATGGTTTTCTGCTCGTTACGGCGGGAACTCTTGGGATGATGGTGCCTACTTCCAGGCGGCGCAGGTTCTTACCATATCGTGGTTAAAATCGCTATTGTAGGGATTTTTATTTCTCTTGGTAAAAGCCATTCTCAGGGCGAGGAAGTTGGTATTTCCTATGCGCTGATTTCCCCTTGATACAGACTATTGCTACGCTTGTCTTTTGGGCTGATTTCTATTTTTGCGTTATTTGGAAAGAAGAATGATAAATAGTTTATGCTTCCTCAGGAGTGTCAAAACTATTTTTCCATTGATTTATAAAAGTCTTTTAAACTGCTTGTTATCAAAGACTTTGTTTCTGATTTTGCTAACGGAAAAATTCTTTTTTGTCAGAAATCATCAGGATTTCATCAGCTTTTTGGCTTTCAAAAGGGCTGATTTCTGCCTGTTCTATTTCAGCTAATCTATTTTGTGAACGAAAGTGACAAAATTCTCCATCAGTGGCGAGATGGTAGGCGCCTTCGGTCTGTTTTGGGATACGGATGGTGTTTCCTTCTAAAAACAGGAAATTTCCCCAAATTCCCCGTGCAATTCTTTTTATTTGGATTTAGAATCAGCAGGTCGTCCAGTTCGTTTTTCTCCAGCGTATATTTCGGCATAAATATTCTCTGGGCAATGAGTCAGAATATTGCTTAGAATATTCGTGTTTACGGTGATTTCCTAATCAAATCTACCTCTAATGTTTTGCTAATCTGTAAAATATCTTGTGTCGGTTTTTGCTTTCAAATGAAAAACTGAACAGGAGATTTTATAAGGTTGAGATCATCTGTGTTATTTCTATAAACTAAAATGAATAGCCGCGTTTTCAAGCGGCGTTGGCAGTTATTTTTGTTCAAGAATATCGATGAAAATATTCCAGATTGAAAAGAAAGCGGAAATGTTCATTCTCATCTTTCGCATAGAGGCCATTAGGAAAAATAGCATTCTTCGGTAAGGATGAGTTTTCCGTTTCTCACAAAAATACACGCTCACGGCATCGCCATAGAGAAAGCACGATTGTCATTCATTAGGCAGCTCCTAATTTTATTTTTAAGTTTTCGATAAGGTTTTCCCAGTACTGTTGAGTTTCTTCTTCATCGCCAGCTTCACAGAAGTCGGTAATGTTCAGAGAAAAGGTCATTTGTAATTTCATCAATCACGATATTCAGCTCGAAAAATATTTAGTTCCTTCATCCTCTTCCCATCGGAATCTCACGGACTGTTCTACTTTGTATCTGGTAAGGGTTGCTCTTTTTGGGCCGCCGTTCCAACTGGAAGTAGAAATCATCTCCTTTTTCTGTCACTTCATCAGCGAACCACTCTGCCAGACCCTTCTGCAGTGGCAATGTATTCAAACAGAATTTCTGGAAGGCAGTGAAGCGGAAATTCAAATTGTATTTATTTTTAGCCATACATATACATTTTCGGGTCGCAATATATATCATTATAGCTTTAAAATATTGTCAAAGTGATTTTTGTCACTATAAATGAGGCAAAAATCATAAATTTTCGCCTTTTTATTTGTCTTTTGTGTCTGCTCGTTATGATACCTTGTCAAGGGCATTTAGAATAATAGCACAGCCTTTTCTCTATTTCTTCCCCTGCTGAGGATAAGCGCAGGCGAAATTCTCAGATAATCATTTCGGTAGAGCTGACAGGATACGATAAGTCCGTCTTTCATACACTGCTCTACCACACGGATGCAGTAGTCAGGGCTTCCCAGATTAACTGCCAGCATGATTCCTTTTTCCGTTGATGTATTTTATTTTAGGGTGAACCAAAAGTTTTCGGAATAGTTTTTCTCTTCTATTTCATCCAGTAGTCGCTTTTAAAATTTCTTCCAAAGTAGCCAAAACAAGAAGCTGCGATAAGTGGATTTCCTCCGAAAGTGGTGATGTGGCCTAATTTAGGTTGTGATAGACAGCTCGATTTCTCTGTTGCCCATAAAGGCGCTCCACGGAAGACCGCCGCCCATTCCTTTGCCCATTGCGAGAATATCTGAACGATGCCATAATGCTCAAAACCCAAAAAGTTTTCCTGTTCTCCCAAAGCCAGGCTGTATTTCATCTAAAATAAGCAGAGCGCCCACTTCTTCGCATCTCTTTTTAGTTTTTCAGATAGTCGTTTTCTGGCGTGATGAACTGCTGCGCCTTGTATGGTTTCTACAACTACACCTGCTGTTTTTCGGTGATTTTTAGCTAAATCTTCTTCATTGTTAAAAATGAATGAAACTTTACCAGCGGAAGCAGCGGACTGGAAAGGCTCTTGTGGTATCTCGTTTCCTGCCACACTCAACGCTCCGTGGTGTTGCCAGCAGTAGGCATTGTGAAAAAGCTATGATTTCCTCTGCTGGTGTATCTTTTGGCAAGTTTTGCTGTCGTCTATGGCTTCTGCACCACTGTTTACCAGATAGGTGACTTCTAGTGGGTCAGGCGTAACCTTTGCTAAAAGTTTGCACAATTCTACGGGTTTTTCTAGTGCATATTCTCCGTAGACCATTACATGCAGGTATTTGTCTGCTTGTTCTTTTTATGGCGTTTATGATTCTAGGGTGGAGTGTCCCAGCACATTGAGCAGAAATTCCAGAAACAAAGTTCTAGATATGCTCTGCCGTCTTTACCATATATATAGTTGCCCTCCGCTCTTTTTCTACCTCAAACCAGAGGCAAAAATGTGAGGTCTGCGCTAGTTATCTGTTTCATTATAGAGTAATTTTAGGGCAAAAATACTCACTTTTGTAATTTAATTATTTTGCACATTTTGAAAAACATTTGTATTTTTGCCTTATTAATTTTTGAAAAGAAGTTGCTTAGAGTACTAAAATATATATATCATGATATGACATACAACCAACAAATAAACAATGGCAAGATTTATATAAAATCAAGGTTTTCGTCTTGGTTTGTTTTGAAATTAAAAATTAGAACACAGATGAACAGAATTATTTTTAGCTATGTTGCTGTTAGGACTTTACAGCAAAAAGCTCAAGTAGGTAGAGTAGGGAATAAATACAGCATCTCCTGAGGCAACACTTTCCATAGAGGTGAGATCCAGCAAACGCTTTATCTAGCAGCAACTTCCAATGAGGGAGTTCTGATTCTAAGCTGTCTAAAAGCGAGAATAGCTAATATTACAACACCAGTAGATGCTACAATGATCTATGTGAGCGACCTACTTCACAGGGACAAATCCCGCAGTGGCAGATGATTACTAGCAAAGGTTTTTATTATTATGATGAAGACCCTGCAGATGCCAGCTAATTCTAAGTGGAAAAACTAAATGTAAATGCGGGAGGAGCTAACCTCTACAATGCGGATGGTCTCTAACGAACAAAGTCTTCTG